>Ga0209661_1001074_pt1 | contig 13800 bp, 8 predicted proteins | sample SaaInlV_120m_DNA_2_FD_184660 | JGI IMG/M metagenome (GOLD analysis project Ga0209661, IMG submission 184660) | Marine microbial communities from expanding oxygen minimum zones in the Saanich Inlet - SI072_LV_120m_DNA (SPAdes) (version 2) | ecosystem: Environmental > Aquatic > Marine > Intertidal... | reverse complement strand
GAGCGTAACAAGCTCAGGGATACCATCACCGGTAAAGTCCTTCAATTGGAAAAGCGCCTGCTGCTGAGCGTCGGACTGGTCTTCTTCACCCATCCGCATCGACACGCCTTCATAACCTTCCGCATCGAAAATCACTTTCGGTGAGAACTGAATAGGCTCATCTGTAAATGTCCCGTCCGCCAACTGCTGATAAACCATAAACTTATCAACCACCCAGAAAACCAAATCCGCTCGACCATCGTTGGTGACATCAGCATGGTAGATTTTTCTGGCCTGATACCATGGGTTGTCGCGAAAGGAGATGTCCATGATTGGTGGTGCGTTAAGACTTATACCATTACCGAAAGTGCCATCGTGATTTTGGATGTAGACCTCATAACCCTTAAAACCCGGAATAATAAAATCATCCAAATTATCTCCATTTAGGTCACGTACCATATCAAGCTTTGGGATCTTTTGATCAACGGGTGCGTTGTAGATAGAACTAAACTGAATGAGATGTCTGGTTGCTCCGGTACGTGGGTCCAATTGCACAGCAGAACCGGCATAGAAAACCACCAACATATCGCGACCCACAGTCGCCGCGATATCGAGAAAAATAACGTCCTCTGTCAAAGCTATTTCGTAAGCGGCATTATCGGGATAAAACCCATTCTGCATTTCGAACAGCTGCAAGGACTTTGTATTGTTTTCCGTGGCCGTGGCGACAATCAAATCTGCCGCCGTGGCGTCTCTCAAGAACGCAGGAAGAATTGATTGGTCGAGCCCAGGCTGGGTTTGAAGATTTGATTCGTAGAAGGGGCCGTTTTCACGAAAATTACCCGAAAACATCAGAGGGTTGGCGACGGCACTTTGATTCAAATCAGCGGTTTCCGCAAATCCGACCGAACTCATGAAAAGACCGAAGTAGACTGCTCGGATCAAGCAGGATACAAAATGACAGATATTAAGAGGCAAATTGGTAACCGTGGTAGCTGGCTATCGCCAGGCCAGCAGCGACACTTGTAAATGGATCATGCTCTGTCACCTTGCCAGGAAAGCGAGACTCAAGTAGTCGTCTTACAGCAGCGATCTGCGAAGAACCACCGGTGCGGATGACAACATTTATGTCAGACGCATCGCAATTCGCTCGTTCCAGCACTTGATCCAGTAGCAAATCTATCTCCGCTAACATGCCGGTCATCATTCTTTCAAAAAGACTGCGGTTGAAAGGTATCGAGATATCCAGTTCAGGCACATCCAGAATCGTTTCTTCAACACTCGAAAGCGCTGCCTTTGCATCCTTGATCGCTTGAAACACAAGATAACTATGATTGTGTGTAATTAGATCATCCAAGCGTTCAAACTTTGCTGCGGCTGCCCCGCCGGCACCAATACACTCGGCCAACTTTGCCCTGTAGTAGTTTTGATTCAGCGTGTAGGTCACTGCCCAATTAAGCAATTTGTCTTCGAATTCATCGAAGGGAAATTCATTTTCAACCAGTTGCCCATCTCTGATTCTCGACCAGAGCTCTCCCTTACCAAGCAGCGGAAACAACAGTTCCTTAAAAATCAGCTGATCAATATGGTCGCCACCGAGCGACAATCCTGCGGTAGATAACACTTTAAAATTCAGCCCCTGAAACTCGATTACGCTTAGGTCGAGCGTGCCACCACCAAAATCAAGGGTGAGGACCTTGCCTTTTTCATTGGAAACGGCCGTTACGGTTAAGTCACTTTCGGAAGCGCTACCAAAGCGGTCGTGCAGGTAGCTTAAGGTTGCCGCTACCGGTTCAGGATAGAAATTGAGCTGCTGATATCCGGCATAATCCGTGGCTTCTTTGAGGCGGGCAAACGCGACATCGTTACGAAATTCATTATTTCCCTCAAACAGCACTGGATGACCGAAATGAACGTTCCCCAGCGGTTCTGCAAGCGATATTTCAAGCCTTTGGCGGATATGTAATAAGATTGGGGTGATCAACGCGACCACTCTAAATGGTTTATCAAAAACCAGGAGCCGTTTTATTCCAGAATTCCCTAACAACCGTTTCACGCCTCGAAACAAACGACCAGGCATACCACGATCAATTGTCGCTGCGCCATAAACATTTTGGGTAGCCACGTCCGCTTGAGACTGCGGGTCATTTGCACTCGCCTCATTAATCAGCAATTGACCCTTGCCAATCACTTCCGGAGTCAGCTCTACAATTCGGTCACGGTTATCTTCAATATATTGTTCTACCGCGGATTCACCAATCGATGTCTGAAGATCACGATCGATATGAGTGGCCGTGGGCATAATGTCGCTACCCTCACCACCCTGGCTAGGTTCAAGCTCAATCAATTGAACACTTACCCCGTCATAACAGGCCGCCGCCGAGTTCGAAGTTCCAAAATCTATTCCTAAACCGATCATAGCGTCGTAAGTTCTTTCCGTTTGTTTGTCCACTGCTTAGCCTAATTAGCGCCCCATTGTAGACCACTAAAAACAACCAAACTGCAGAAGATAAGTCTGAAATATAAATGGGCGAAGCGCCGAAACGGTAGCCCTGTATAAAGTTTACACCTGGATATAAGTCAAGGGTGAAGAGATAGCAGCCTAATTTTCCGGCTCAATGCCCATTGTTTCAAGCATCCTACCGGTACTTGCAAGCACCCGATACCGGGCTAACTTTTCGGAATACTGTCCTGAAATATAGGCAACTCTCGCCCGTAGAAGCTCATTCTGAATATCAAGTAAGTCGAGCAAAGTACGTTTGCCTAGAGACAACTGCTCGTTATAAACCACCAATACCTCCTCCGTCGACGTTACGTGGGCTTCGAGATACTCGAGACGTTGCAGAATATCTTCCAATTCATTCCAGATAAGCGTCACATTTTCTTCTACGGCTCTGCGTATACTTCTGACGGTTTCTCTAGCTGCAAATTCACGTGCTTCGGCTTCGTTCTCTCTTGCCTTATCCGCCCCGCCTCTGTACAAATTATAAGACATGCGGATCACCGCTGTCTCATCATTGTTTTCGCCAACAACACCGTCGGTATCCGCATTGCGTGAAGCACCAATCTCAAGGTCAAACCTTGGGTGATAACTTCCCCGTACCTGTTTCTTACCCGCAATCGCTGCCAGCAAATCAGCTTCAGCCGCTTTCAAGCCATGGTTATTCATCATCGCACTTTGAATGGCTTCATCTAGCGTTCCGGGCAAGCCCTTGACGACCGCCGGTTCACTGATTTCCTGCGGGTATTCGCCCACAACTCGGAAGAACTCGGCGTTACCGTTCTTCACGTCACGTTCTGCTAGTAACAAATTGCTTTTGGATTGAGCACGCCGTCCTCGGGTCTGGACCACATCAACCTTGGTACCTACCCCGCTACCGAACCGTTCCTCAATTTTACTGAGCGTCTGCTCATGTTGGTTCAGGTTCTCCTGAGTAAGATCTACAATTTTTTTCCGTCGCAACATTTCCAGATAGACCTGAACGGCCCGAAGCGAAACATTTTCTTGGCTCGAGCCCAAGCGCGCCGCCGCTGAATCAATGAGGGCGCTCTGTTGTTTAATCAGATTGCTCGTCGCAAAACCATCGTAGAGAAGTTGGGTGACCTTAAGACTCTTTTCTTTTTTAGTTAGGTCAATTTCGTTTAGCGGGGTCGCGCGGGTGGTTGTATTATCAGAATTCTCGTAACCGCCAGCAAGCGCCAGATCAACGGATGGCAGATAAGCGCCTTTGGCCTGTTTGTGAAGCTGTTGCGCGGCTTCAACGCCATATTTACTAACGAGAATATCCGGATTGGTGCGGAGTGTCATTTCTATCGCATCGGTCAGGGATTGCGCCGCAAGTCCTATAGATATGCTACTGCAAACAAGAAACATACCGGCTTGTTTAATCAATTAACCACTCTCACTCAAGCATTGCTGTATTTTTTTGTAATATTACAACATACGAGTGAATATCAACACTTGGCAAACGGTTATTTAGCTCACTTAAAGCCAATTAAATCGCTGCATTCAACCAACACGTCACTAAGAAAGTTATTTTTCGACTATTGGACGGTAAACCCGGCGGATTCGTAACTCCCCACGATCATGAATGCAGACCAAACGTACGGGTATCCCCATTCAGGAGAGTCAAGTAATGCCAATTGAGCATCTCTTAGTGCTTCACGTGCCGGTTGACCGCCTAAGAGTCGAGCATAAAAATCTGTCATGAGCGCCTGCGTTCCAGCATCACTCACTTCCCACAGTGAACTGATCACCTCGGCAACACCCGCTTCCTGGAATGATCGTCTCAGGCCATAAACACCCTCCCCCTCATGTATTTCACCAAGACCGGTTTCACAAGCAGAAAGCACGACCAATCTGGTGCCCGAAAGATTTAACCCAAGGACCTCAAGCGCCGTCAACACGCCGTCATTGGCTGTATCGATGTCACCTAAAAATTGCGCGTTAGTGTTGATGCCGGCAAAAGCCAGTCCCGCACGGAGTAATGGATTGTCACCTGGGGGAGGCACCTGCAAGTCGGCTCCTCGTTGTAACTTCAATAGCCGCTTCCGAAGATTGTCATCGGCTTCCAAAAAAAACCCGTGTGTCGCCATGTGCAAAATTCGCGGTGGTTTATCGAGATTCAGCAGCACCTGTTCCTCTGCCTGACGACCAAAGAACACCTCTCTTTCGGCATTGTTCTCGGCAACCTGATCAACGATGATCCGACCTTCCAGCTCTGCACCGGGTAATGGCGCAAAATTTAATCCGCGCAGACCAGAACCAGCGCCGCGCAAGCCTTGCTGAAGAGACGAAGCCCGTTTACCCTGAGCTGCACTCATTTCCTCGTCACTGACCACGTCTTCGGAATCGTAGTCCGGGCCTGCAAGCACTACGTATTGACCGTCAGCCAAGCGGTACTGGTTGGGTAAAAGATCTCGCGCGCTGGTCAAAATATGAACATCTAAGGCTTGGATTAAATATTCTTCCTCCTCGGTAACCATCGCATTGAAAGGCAGAATGTTCAGTGTGCCATCAGGTATCAGATACACATATTCCGAATCACCTAACACCTCTTGTACAGGTTGCCAGATTAATTCATAAGCGATAAGACCAATTTCAAGCTGTTCATCCTCATCAGCACTGTCATCCTGAATGATCGACCGATATTCGATGATAATGTCTTCAATGGCCTTACGGTCGTCATAGGAAACGAGTTCATACCTCACTTGGTCGCCTTCTTTCACAGCAACGCCGGCTACCAGCTTTGCTTCCCCTTCTTCTTCATACACCAGAAAGTCCACAAGGGCGTTACCTTCCGCCAGCACACCTTCGAGGGCGGCGGCGCTCACCTGCGCGATCGAAGTTCTATAACGGACACTTTCCCGGCCAAGCTGGCCCTGAAGTTCATTGACCTTGAGCTCAAGACCATAAAGTACCTCAACATGGTTGTCTTTGGTTTCAGCCGTTGGGCCGGATAGTGTTCTGGCTGCCAGCTCTTTGCGTGCCATTTCTAATTCAATTGCAATAGATCTCAATTTGGGATCGTTAGATAGCGTCGCAATTTGTTGAATTTCTGAGGTCACTTTCAACAACAGCCCTTTACGCTGAATGCTCGCATCAATAATTTTCTGGCCACTGTTTGGTGAATCAATTTTGTTGAGTAATGAGATGTAGTCATTGAATTCAGGACGGTGCAAACGAATATATCCTTCGCGTGCATTTTCTCCCGTGACCCATAACATTCGGTCAAGAAACTCGCTGCGTCTCTGAAAACCTTTATCACGAAGATCAACGGCGGATGATAGTTGATTTGCGGCTTCTTTAACGTCAGCGAGCCCGTTCAGCGCTTCGAAGGTATAGTTATGGAGCGTACCGAGGATTTTCTCAGCAAGCGCCAGCGCTTCGGTTAACAACTGGTCTGCCTCGGGTAGCCTACCTTGGTCGAGGTACACGGCACCGAGGTCGATCATTGAACGAATGCTATCCAAATGTTCTTTGCCCAGCACATCCTGACGACTTTGCAACGTTTGACTAATCACTGCCTCGGCTTCATCCAACCGATTCATTTTGTGGTAAACACGGCCGAGGTTATTGTTCGCCTTTAGCGTTTTCTGATGCTGGCCACCAAGCGTATTTTCCCATCGATCGCTTACATCGGAGAACAGTGGTGCCGACCTTTCAAAATCTTCCATCAACATATAAAGGAAAGCCAAATTATTTTTTACAGCGATCGTATCCGTGTGATTTTCCCCATTGAGCTGCGTCATCACGTCCAAAGAACGTTGATAAAGCGGCTCGGCTTCACGGAAATTACCCTGGCTTTCGTGCAAAAGCGCGAGATTGTTTCGAGCACGCAGTGCATTTTGATTTTCTTCACCGTAGGTTGCTAAATACTTCTCGAGTGTCTTTTTCAGTAATGGCTCTGCGTCATCGTAAAAGCCTGACTTCTCATAAATCTGACCGAGGTTGTTCATCGATACAAGTGTTGAGGGATGTAACTCACCAAAATCCCTCAACAATCCATGATAGGCTTCTTCAAAAGTAGCTTCTGCATCAGGCAATTTGCCTGATGCCTGGTAAATAGCGCCTAGCTCAAGCAATAGGTTGTAAATGTTAAGCGGCTGATCAATCCAGTTGATCAGCGCATAGTCGAGCACTTCCTCGGTAATCAGTTCAGCCTCAGTTAACTTGCCTTGACTATTGAAGAGACGGGCGAGATAAGCTTTCGCTTGGTTCGCAACTTCCAGATTCTGTGTTTCCAAAGCAGTTTGGATTACGCCCGAGAGTAAATTTGCACTATCCTGAAAGCGGCCTTGCTGGTGATACACTTCCGCCAGGTGGCTCATACTGCTGAGTAACGCACCATCAATGTTCGTTTTAACAGCAGCCATTCGACCGACGGACATCTCAAGGGACTTTTCAGCCTCAGCCAACATCTGGGCGCTCAACTGAGCAAGCGAGAGAGACTTTAGACAGGTCAATGTGTCATCGTGAAACAAACCATGGCTTGATTCGAGATCGGTGCAAAGTGCATCTCGCTTCGCAAGTGCTTCAGCATGCTGAACCGCAGCGTCAGCGCCGTTTATCAACCCGTAACGGGCCGAAATGGTGTATTGGTGGCTAGCGCCGAGGGTTGCTTCAAATGTGCCGGCGATCATTTCCCGCATAAACGCGGCTTCTTCAGATAGCCCAACAGCTGAATAGAGCTCTGCAATCAACTCCTGTATTTCCAGAGTGTTTGGATGTTCCGCACCTAGTAATAACTCTGCGATATTCAACGCCTGGGTATAGTACATTTCAGCCTGTTCAGCCGCGCCTGACTGGCGGTAAACAAAACCGAGGTCTCGGTTGGCAGAAATTGTGAACCAATGATTCTGACCAAAAACGTCCGAGACGATGAGCAGCGCTGCTTCTTGAGCACCGATGGCGCCTTCAACATCCCCGCTATTGAGTGCCGCCATGGACTCAGATGACATGACTTGCCAGTTTTCAACTGCTGACGCTTGCTCTTCGGTGTACTCGCCAATAGCGGCAAACCGCGCAGCCATTTGCTCCGGTATCTGCGCGTTAATTGCCGAAATCTGCTCGTGCACGTCTCTGGCGCCCGTTTTATTGCCCTGGCGCACTAATAGATTTGCTCGCTGAACCAATGAATCCAGCGCCAGATCTGACATGCCTATGACTGATGCCAGATCCGCTAGGCTGCCTAACAACTCAACATTTTCTGGTTCCAGCGCTAACGCCGCCAGGTAGCTTTCGAGCGCACGCTCAACATCACCTGTTTCAAGCGCAGATTCCGCCTCTCTCTGCAGTTTGTTTATTGCCTCAGCATCCTGCGCGTGTACATCATGCGACAACGTGATGCCGAGTTGAGCAGCTACTGACAACGCCAGAAAAAAAACAATAGATTGGATTCGACTTGTCATATCCGAGATGGTCCTGAAACTAATTAAGTTGGGCATTCGATTTCGCATTGTATGCCTTTTACCAGAAATTGTGAGCTTGGGTTTCGCCGCATCCGATCAAAGACAGCCTCTTGAAGACAGCTGGTCCCCATTAGTCGATTTTTAAACTCGTCAATACTGGCAGCAACTCGCGGTCGATGCTACATTGCGTTAAATGTCTCCCGCCGAAAGCGCAAGTTTTTGATAGGAATTACTCTTCACCAACTGATTTAATTCCCTTATTCCAAAAAAGAAAGTCCGATTCTGTCAATCTTCGGGTTTGTAAACACGGATGCGCCATCTGAGCGAAGGGACTCGGAAAAAACACCTAGTGACACCAGCAATTAAGGATAAAGCGTTACATGCAAAGAATTCCACCGCAACACCCGGCACAGAAATGCAGCGGGTTCGCATACTATTTTGGGCGATTTCTGATCAAAATATTCGGCTGGCGAGTTGAAGGCGGAGTACCCGAGAGCAAACATATGCTGATCATCGCTGCACCTCACACCAGCAACTGGGATGCATTGTTCCTGCTAGGCGCGGCTTATTCCTTTGGCATCAGGGTAAATTGGCTGGTAAAGAACAGTTTTTTTGTCCCTGTTCTGGCGCAAATGATCACGTTCTTTGGCGGTGTGCCTGTCGACCGTTCCAGAGCAACAAATATGGTGTCGCGGCTTGCGGGTCAAATTCGGAACTCGGACGGAACAAATCTCGTTGTGCCGCCCGCTGGCACGCGTTCTTACACAGAATATTGGAAATCCGGTTTTTACCGTATTGCTCTAGAAGCGAACATTCCAGTTGTTTGCGGCTATCTTGATTACGACCGAAAAGTCGCAGGTCTCGGGCTTACCTTTGAGCTTAGCGGAGAAGTGAAAGAGGACATGGCGCGGATTAGGGAATTCTATGAGCCGCTAGTGGGCAAATATCCTGATAAGAAGAGCAGGATTTTACTCAAAGAAGAGGAATAGAAGCGACCTTCATGCGTGCCTATGAAAAGGCACAGGGATGCTCGCTCTGATAGCCGCGTTCAATACTTGCCATCGGCAATTAGCTATTGCTAGGTTAGCTTGACCTCATTACATCAATCTAACCAAAGACCAGAAGCTTACTGGTCGAATACAATCACGCTTCTTGCAAGTGCACCCGTCTTCATGTCCGCAAAGGCTTCGTTAATCTGTTCTAACTGAATTCTCTTAGAAATCATCTGGTCGAGATGTAACTTGCCCTGAAGATAGAAATCAATAAATCGGGGCATATCGATTCTGAATCTGTTTGATCCCATAAATGAACCCTGAATCTTGCGTTCCTGAAGAAATGCAGCACCCATGAGTTCGATTTTAGTGCCAACGGGAATCATGCCAATGATGGTTGCCGCACCGCCAGCGCGCAGCATATTAAATGCGTCTTCCGCCGTCTGCTTTAAGCCAATCGCCTCGAATGAATATTGAACGCCACCGCCAGTTAATTCAATGACCTGTTGTACTGCATCACCATTGCTGCCGTTAACAATATCTGTCGCACCAAATTCTTTTGCCATGGCAAGTTTTGAATCGACCATGTCGATGGCAATGATTCTGCCTGCACCCGCAATTGCTGCACCGTTGATACACGATAAGCCAACGCCACCACAACCTATGACGGCAACGGTGCTACCAGGCTCTACCGCGGCGGTATGAAATACTGAGCCAACACCCGTTGTCACGGCACAGCCCAGCAACGCTGCTCTGTCGAGCGGCATGTCTTCTCTAATTTTGACCAGCGCGTGCTCGTGAATGAGCATTTGTTCCGCAAAAGACGACAGATTAGCAAACTGATTAACCAGGGTGCCTTCCTGTGCCAATCTTGGTTCTTCATCTTGATCACGGCGAACTTCTGCGCTTGAGCACAACGACATGTGTCCGGTCAGACACTGCTCACAATGACCACAGAAAACGGAGAGGCAAGTAATGACGTGATCACCCGGCTTGACATAGGTGACGTCTGAGCCTACCTGCTCAACGATCCCTGCCGATTCATGCCCCAACACCATCGGTGTCTGCGCAGGATAAAGTCCTTCAATAAAATGTAAATCACTGTGGCATACGCCCGCAGCTGCCGTTCTTACTAGAACTTCCCGGGGTCCGGGCTTGGAGATACTGATGTTTTCAATCTCTAGCGGTTGCCCTACTTCTCTGAAAATTGCTGCTTTCATTTTCACGTTCCCCTAAATATTAAGTTCAAGTGTATGTCGTTATCAAAATAGTCTCAGAATATGGATCAGGAATCACTCTTTTTCGAGATATTCCAGTGCCAGATGAACCGTGACCTTTACGGCCCTCGGGTAATGCACGCTTCTGCGTGTCACCTCGTGCCGTCATCGACATCGGCGATATCTGAAAGACGGTACTAAACCGATAACACACATGCATTTAATGAATCTCTTTGTCACCTTTCCAGGCCTGTCGCAGCCTGTTGATATCGAATCCGGGCTCTCTCGCCGCAGATATTATAATTGCTTCCTGTGCCGCAATTTTTTCTGCCGCTGCTTTTACTTTACCTGCAACTTCAATCGGAATGACGACAGCGCCATGCTGATCAGCGTGAATAAGATCGTTGTGTTTGACCTCCATGCCCATCACTGTGACATCAAGGTTAAACTCAACGACATGGATATATGCGTGTGACGGGGAAACACTGCCTGCCAACAGTTGAAAGCCAGGAGAGCTATCGGGTAAATCACGGATACTGCCATTGGTAATGACACCGAGAGACCCTAGTCCATGATGAATGCTCGTATTTACCTCTCCCCACCAAGCGCCATAACCCACATTTTCACCATCAATATCTTCGATGACATTAATCAATGGCGCTGGCCCTGTGCCCATATACTCATAATATTGATCATTCAGAATTTTAGCTTCAGCCGCAGAAAGATCAGAAGGCTTTATGGCGCTAACCGTCGCGGTTCTTGCATGTCCTACAATAGGCTGCATCTCTGGTCTTAAGCAGAACAGTGGACGCACAGTATAGCCCTCTCCTCTGCGCTCAGGCACAACCAGTTCCAGGGCATTACACACTGTGGGAGTATCTAGGGTCGCTAGTTCTTGCATTACATTTGGCGGTACAGTACTTTCTGTCATAACGGTGCTCGTCGCTTGTTTTCGATGAAAGACTGAACCGTCAGGGTCCAATCGCGGTTAGCTGATACTATATCGCTACCCCAATTTTTATAAAAGATTGATCCGTACTATTTAGAATAACCCACAAACAAATACGCGAATCAAAAACAATAAATGAGGAATTTTGATGGATTGTCCCAAGTGCAAATCATTCATGGAAGAAAAAACCTTAAGCACGCTGCAAGGCGGAGTGACAGTCGATAGATGTACCGGATGCCAAGGTCTCTGGTTCGATATCGGCGAAGCAGAAACATTGAAAGACAAATGGATGTCTGACCATGTCGATAGTGGGGATCCCGAAGTCGGAAAACAACACAATCAAATCAGGGATATCGACTGCCCAAGATGCGGTAAACGCATGGACCAGTTGTCTGATCCTGTACAGACACACATCCAATATGAAGCCTGCGCCGAACACGGCATGTACTTCGATGCGGGAGAGTTCACTGACTACAAATATGAGACGTTAATGGATATTTTTCGTGATTTTTTGTTCGGTTTAAAAAAATAGAATGCAAAGCAGAAGCGCCACGAACAGGGTTCATGGCGCGCACCCACACAACGGTTGTATTGTGTTCTTCGGGATAAACACCGATACGACTGAGACAATACTGCCCGTCGCTGCCAGCTGATGTTGATATGGCAGCGGCAACATTCTCTAACAAGGCCTCAGTAACACCCTGAGTGATAGCATTTGGTAAGGGCTTGATTTACTGCCAGCTCGACCACCCACCCTTTGACATCTGAAAGCTAGCCCGGGTTTCTTTTATCCCGGCAATCGCTAGCTCATCTGTAAGCACATCAGCATAGCCAATCAGTTCAGAATCTTCAGACCTGAAATTAGCGGATAATGCTTCCAGCGTAGGGCAAGCGCACTCAGATCTCTGATATGTCAACGGCATGACTGTAGCCAGAGCCATCCGCAAATATAGTGATTCCCCCACTTTATGACCGCCTATTGTCTCTGAGCGCTATGGGGACAGCACCGCAATACTGTAGAATCAAGAAGAGACCTTATCTACTAGATCAGTGAGAAAAGATTGGAAGAACTTATATCGAGGCAACTGAGACACCGGGTACGATTACTCGGAGATTTGCTTGGTGAAACCATGTCAGATCACCGCGGCAAAGAATTTCTTGAAAAAGCTGAGGAGATCCGGGTATTGGCGAAATTGAGACGCCAGGGCAATGACGTTCGACTTGAACAACTTCACAGTGTGCTGGGCGCATTGGATGCTGATAATTTTATTCATGTCGCCCGTGCATTCAGCCAGTTTATTAACTTAACCAATATTGCCGAGCAAGCTCAGGCAGCGGAAGATCGAAAAGTACCCTTTCCCGAGGAATCAGAACTTCTGCAGTTAATGCATCATTTTGATGGAAAAGTTGATCGAGAAAAACTCGTTTCTGCTATCACCAACGTCAGTTGTGAACTCCTGCTAACTGCACACCCGACTGAAATCACCCGTCGAACACTCATTCAAAAATACAATCGAATAGCCGATCAACTAGGCAAGGTAGACAGCGACCAACCGCTCTCTCCGAACGACAGAACTGAACTTGAAAGACTCATTGCTGAAGTCTGGCATACGGATGAGATTTCGCATGACAAACCAACCCCTCAAGACGAGGCTAAATGGGGTTTTGCCGTTGTTGAAAATGCTTTTTGGCATGCCATTCCTGTTGTTTGGAAAGGATTGGACCAGCTGTTAACGAAACACACTGGTCAGGGACTGCCAATCACATCAACCCCCATTAAAATCTCATCTTGGATGGGAGGCGACCTAGTTGACAACCCAGAGGTCACCGCAGAGGTTACCCAGGAGGTCATCAGGCTAGCCCGCTGGATGGCTGCTGACTTGTTTCTGCGTGATATTGAAGAATTACTCTCGCAGTTATCTATGGGTGACTGCAACGAGGAAGTGGCTAATCTTTCCAACCATGATGTACAGGAACCCTACCGTGCAATCCTGAGAAGAGTCAGAGCAAGATTAATTGCGACCAAAGACTGGTCTGTCACTGATTCACTCCCGAATCCGGCTGTGCTGCTGAACAACGAGGATCTGTTTGAGCCTCTGTTTGCTTGTTACCAGTCCCTGCATGAATGCGGCATGGGCATCATCGCTGACGGTTTACTCAAAGATACGCTCATTCGTATTTCTACTCTGGGTGTCACGCTCGTCAACATGGACATTAAGCAGGACTCGAGTAAGCACACTGAGTTACTCAATGAACTTACCCAATATCTGGAGGTCGGCAGCTATAACGAATGGTCAGAAAAAGCCAGACAGGACTTTATTGTTGGAGAACTTGAAAGCAAGCGACCATTGATACCCGCGCGCTGGATACTCTCAAACTCAGCCTGGGATACGCTGCAGGTTTTCCAGCTCATCGCGAGTGAGGGTGTCAGTGCGATATCAAGCTATGTGCTTGCCAATGCCAAACACCCGACTGATATTCTTGCTGTCGTACTACTGCTGAACAAATGCGGCCTCGAAGAAGTTCTTCCCGTCGTTCCGCTGTTTGAGTCGCTCGAGGACCTTGAAAGCGCGGCATGGACATTGGAGCGATTGCTGCGAATCTCTTGGTACACGAACTACATCAACGGTCATCAGCAAGTCATGATTGGGTATTCCGATTCCGCAAAGGATGGTGGCCAGATGGCCGCCGCCTGGGCGCAATTTAAAGCGCAGGAAGAACTCGTCGCTGTCGCAGAGAAATATGGCATAAA
>Ga0209661_1001073_pt1 | contig 13805 bp, 10 predicted proteins | sample SaaInlV_120m_DNA_2_FD_184660 | JGI IMG/M metagenome (GOLD analysis project Ga0209661, IMG submission 184660) | Marine microbial communities from expanding oxygen minimum zones in the Saanich Inlet - SI072_LV_120m_DNA (SPAdes) (version 2) | ecosystem: Environmental > Aquatic > Marine > Intertidal... | reverse complement strand
GTCGAATGCAAATCGGAGTCGGCCCATCGATGTGCCTGATTTCACACGCGGACGCTGGACTCAGTGGCCGAAGCTGGAAATCGTTAGGGCTTGAGCGACTGATGCTCGACCCGGCATCGAACCTCTGGAATCAACGACTCGCTGAGGCGTTCGGCACCGTCTATGGGGGCCTTCCTACGCTGCTCGCGAGAGCCCCAGGGCGGGTCAATCTCCTCGGTGAACACACCGATTACAACGCTCTCCCTGTGCTCCCCATGGCTCTGCAGAGGGAAGCACGGCTCGCGTTGCGACCACGGGACGATGGGATTGTTCGCATCCAGAATCTCGATCGTGACTTCGACTCGATAGAGTTCGAGGTGCACCCTCGGATTCCCGCCAGCGCCCCGGGCCATTGGGAGAACTATTGCAAGGCCCCAGCCGACGAACTCGCCCGCCGGTTCGCGATCTGGAGAGGTTTCGATGCCGTCTTTGCTTCGAGCGTGCCGGTGGCAGCCGGCCTCTCGTCCTCATCGGCCTTGGTGAACGCCGTAGGTATCGCCCTGGCCCACGTGAACGAGGTTGGACTCGATGCGCTCGAGCTGGCCGACCTCATGGCCGAGGCAGAGATGTACACAGGTACGCGAGGCGGTGGTATGGACCAGGCCATCTCCATGTGCGCCAAGCGGGGCTATGCTGCGCGCATCGACTTCCAGCCGCTCCGTCTGGCCCATGTCGCGGTGCCGGAGGAGTGGTGTTTCATTGTCGCGGACACGGGCGTGCGAGCAGAAAAGTCGGGGGCGGCTCAGGGGGCCTACAATCGCCGCAGAGAGGAGTGCGAGGAGGCCCTTGAGATCGTCACCGGAGTGGTCCGTGAAGCGGGTGTGACACGCCGCCGGCTCGACCGGTATCCGCACCTGCTCTCCGCGATTGGTGAAGATGCCGCTCTTTCGGCGGGATCAGACGCCCTGACCGGGAATCTGGGCCGGCGCTTTCGCCACGTGATCACGGAAGCGTCTCGCGTGACGGAAGCCGCAGATCTCCTCCTCTCGGCTGATTTGGACGGATTCGGAGACCTCATGGATGCGTCACACGAAAGTTTGCGCGCCGACTTCCACGTGAGTTCTCCGGAGTTGGACGAGCTGGTCGCGATCGCTCGAGAAGGGGGCGCAGTGGGCGCGCGCCTTACCGGAGCGGGTTTCGGCGGATGCACGGTGTCTCTATCTGATCGCGGGTCCGCGGACGGAGTTCTAAAGGCCCTCGTGGCGGACTACTACGAGCCTCGGGGCCTTACGGACGGGTTGGATGATCGTTTGTTCGTCGCGATCCCGTCACAAGGCGCGTCGATCACCACGTTCTGAGCCCGTAAACCGGAGGGAGGTGGCTTGACTCTACCTCCGCTGGGGGCCTTTTTTCCCCTCTGGGATTACTGAGTTCCTCCTTCCCCTGCCCATGTTTCATCCGTCCTCGAAGAAGCTCCTTCTCTCCGTTCTCGTGGCGTGCTTTGTCGTCCAGACAGGACTCGTCTATTCGGACGGCGTTGACTTAGTGTTATCCGAGCAGGCTGTTGAAGGGCGAATTCTCTTCCACGAGAACTCGTGTCAGGTCTGTCACCAGCTCTGGGGTCAAGGGGGCTTCCTCGGTCCGGACCTCACGAATGCATCGAGCCGCGTCGACGAGACGCGGCTCGCGTCGCTTCTAACGGTTGGTAGTGGGCAGATGCCCTCCTTCAGCTTCTCGGACGAACAGATTGCCGCCATGAGGGCTTTTCTTTCGGAGTTGGACGAATCGGACGTAGGACGTGGCCAGCTTCGGCTCGGCAACCCGGCAGACGGTACTTCGCCACAAGCGGCCTTCGAGACCGCTGTCGCCGGAGCAAGTCCGCCCTCCGACGTAGCCGCAGGCTTCGAGACGTTGACTTCCGGCATCTGCAGCGCCTGTCACTTCCCGTTTCAGGTGTCGCCGATGCTCGCACCGGACCTGTCCCTTGTTGTCGACCGCGTGACGGACGAAGACATCGACGCTGTTCTGACAACCGGACGCCCCGAGAAAGGAATGCCGCCACCGTTTCCGGCCTTAGATGCGACGGCTCGCACCCAGGTGATCGCCTACTTTAAGTGGCTGAACGAGAATCGAGCGGTGTTGATCTCTGAAAGCGCCAGGATCCAAGCCGGCCGATCCGTCGACTGGTCTAAGCTCCCTTGGTGGGAGTTCAGATGAGCAACAATCCGGCGGAGGGATTCTGGCTTCGATTCGATGAGGGCGACCCGGTTCGGCAGTTCGCGACACTCATGTTCATTCGGGGCGGCCTGATTGCGATCGGGATCACGGTCCTTTTCGGGATTCTCGGAGCTCTGTATTCGGTCCCGGCTCTAGCGCCTGCGTTCCAGTCCATCGGGCTCGACATGAGGCAGCTGAGGCCGATTCATACCGCGTTCGCAGCAGCCTGGATCTTCCTGGGGGGCATCGCGGTCGTACACCGTTGGTTGCAGGACCATGGCGGGATGGCGACGCCGGGAGATCGCCTACGACTAAGGGTCCAGATTCTGTGCTGGTCGATTGCTGGAGTGGGCATTCTTGCCACGCTCATGCTTCGCGTTGGATCTGGTCGCGAGTATGTGGGATTCCATCCGGTGTTCAGCGTGTTCATTCTGGTGGGCTGGGTGTGCTACGCTTGGAATTTCTTCCGGATCGCCGGTCCACGGTTCTTCGAAAGACCGATCTACCTGACCATGTGGGGCGTCGGCATGCTCTTCTTCATGGTCACGTTTATCGAGCAGCACATGTACCTGCTTCCGAGCGTGTTCGGGAATCCCGTTCAGGACCTACAGGTACAGTGGAAGGCGTCCGGTACACTGGTGGGTTCGTTCAACTTGTTTGTGTATGGCTCGATCATCTACATCGGTGAGAGGATCAGTCGCGATACGGAGTACGGGCACTCCAGAACGGCTTACGCGTTGCTCGGGGTGGGTCTACTCAACTCGTTCACGAACTTCGCCCACCACACGTACCACCTGCCTCAGAGCCATTTGATCAAGTGGATTTCGTTCGTAGTGAGCATGATGGAGATCACCATTCTGTGCCGAGCGACGTACGATTTGTGGCGCCTCGTGCGAAAAACCGAAGAGAGTGAGTTCTGTGCCGCCCAGGGGAGTTTCGCCGCGTCGAAGCACTGGACGGTTTTCATTCTGCTCTCGTCTGTTTTGATCTCGATTCCACCCCTCAATGCCATCATCCATGGCACGTACGTTGTTGCCGGACACGCTATGGGAGCGACCATCGGTATCGATACGATGGTTTTGCTGGGAGCGCTTATCTGGATCCTTGGCGAGCACCTGCAGGCCAGGGAGGGTGAGGAAGCATCGAAGGTGCTTCACACGTCGAGCATGCGCGCGATCGTGGTCGGACTCAACATCTCTGTGGCGGCGCTTGTTGGGTGGCTGCATGTGTCGGGAGCGATCACGGGGATCTCACGGGCGGGCTTCGCTCCTGGAGAGACCTACGTGGGGCCGGCGTGGCTCGCGGCCTGGAACGGCATTCTCTTCGCGGCCACTGGCTTCTTTGCGCTCCTGTTCTTCATAGCGCTGCTCGCGCGCCTGATCCCGATCGCCTTCCGCTATTGGTGGGTCGCCCCCGAACGCGCCTAGCTAGGCGCGCCTGTCGGAACGGCCGATCATTGTAGGCCGATCCTGGGTAGCGTCTTGAAGAGCCCCAGCGACGCGACGGCCGCCACGCCAAGGCAGAACACGGCGAGTCCCGTACTCCCGTAGAGCGCGTAGCCCGCACCGAATAGCGCGCCGTAGATCACGACGCAGCCAAGGAACCAGGCTAAGAACGCTGCGGTGGGTCCGGGCTGCTCAGGGTCTGCTTCTAAGCCGAGGCCTGCGCCCCGCCACCCCGACCCCATGGGCCGTATGAGTTCATGGAAGCTCCTGAGAGTCTCCGGCTTGGCCGGTGGAGTGAGGAACGTCACCGTGACCCACCCGATCGTTGTGATGATCACTCCGTAGACCAATTGGAGGGAGGCATCGATGGGAGCGAATCCCATGGCTTCATGGGCGAACTGGAAGTAGACAGCGACCACGAACGAGATGATCATCGCGGACAGTTCGCTCCAGGCATTGATCCTCCACCAGAACCATCGTAAGAGGAAGACGAGCCCGGTTCCCGCACCAATCTGAAGCAAGATCCCAAACGCCTGCATCGCGTTCTCCAGCCACAACGAAACGACTGCGGCGAGCACCACCAATCCGACCGTCGCGATGCGCCCCACGGCCACGTAGTGCCGCTCGTCGCGGTCTGGAGCGGCGAAGCGACGGTAGAAGTCATCTACGATGTAGGAGGCGCCCCAGTTGAGGTGCGTGCTCATCGTGGACATGTAGGCCGCCGCCAACGATGCGATGACCAGCCCAAGAAGGCCGGAAGGCAAGAAGACCAGCATGGCTGGGTAGGCCAGGTCGTGTCGGACAATCGACGGATCGACCAGCGGAAACGCCAACTGGATGGACTCAAGGGTCGGGTAGACGATCAACGAAGCGAGTGCGACGAGGATCCACGGCCATGGGCGGAGCGCGTAGTGAGCGATGTTGAACCACAGGGTCGCCTTCAGGGCGTGTGATTCGTCCTTCGCAGCCAGCATGCGCTGCGCGATATACCCACCACCACCCGGCTCTGCACCTGGATACCATGTGCTCCACCATTGGACGGCGATCGGGATGATGAAGATCGTCGTCGCCATCCGCATGTCCGAGAAGTCCGGAAGGAGGCTCAGCTTCCCTTCTAGTGCGGGGTTCGCAAAAAGCCCGGAAAGCCCTCCCACTTCCGGGTGTGCTACGGCGTAATACGCCGCTGCGAACGACCCGACAATGGCGATCACGAAGAGGAGCATGTCGGTAACGACCACGCCCCACAGACCCGATGTCGCCGAATAGAGCGCCGTCACTGAGCATGCGATGAGGACGACTTCGTATTTTGAGGCGCCCAACACGACGCCTCCAATCTTGATGGCGGCAAGCGTGACGGTCGCCATGATCACCACGTTGAAGAACACGCCCAAATAGAGAGCCCTAAAGCCGCGCAAGAAGGCTGCCGGGCGACCCGAGTAGCGGAGTTCATAGAACCCGACGTCAGTGAGCACACCCGATCGGCGCCACATCTGGGCGTAAAAGAAGACTGTACACATGCCCGTTATGGCGAAGGTCCACCACAGCCAGTTCTGACTTACGCCACCGGTCCGCACGAAGTCGGTGACGAGGTTCGGCGTGTCAGTCGAGAACGTGGTGGCCACCATCGACGTGCCCAACAGCCACCACGGCATCGACCGCCCACCCAAGAAGAACTCGTCAGTCTTACTTCCCGCTCGGCGCGCGAAATACAAGCCCACTGCGAGTGCGATGAAGCCGTAGGCCGCGATTACGGCCCAGTCGAGGTTGGAGAGTCTCATAGGTGCTGGTCAGCTCGTGCCGGCGAACGCATCCGCCAGAGATTCAGGGTAGGATCCTTCGAGAACCAAACGGCTCAGGATATCACGTGCGGCGTCTCGATCGTCTGCGTGGGTTACACCGAACCAATGGTCTTCCGCCTGAAGGACTGCGGCGGTCGTGGCACCTACTTGGATCTGCCCCGAGACCGCCATGGACAAGAGGAACTCCTGGCGAGTGTCTGCGCCCCAAGTGCCCAAGAATCGCTTGAACTGACGGCGCATGCGCTCAACGACCGGCTGGGTGAAGCCCCACAGGTTCATGGACACGATCTCGTTGCCGGTGAATTCGAGCGGGTCACCCGCGAGGGACGTGCCGGTGATCCCGCCGTCGGCACGCCGGATCTGCCGTACTTCAGAGATCTGGGAGAGCAGTCCTTCTTTCTGCAGAATGCACACCGCCCGAGAGACTCCACCGCTCCCGGAGAGCGTGTCGCCGAGCGTGTAGCCGATGATCGCCGCATCGGTCGCCTGTGGCTCAGCCGAGAGATGCTTGTACAGCAGCGAGAAGGCACCGGGGCCATAATGATCATCGGCGTTGCAGACACCGAAGGGACCCTGGGTACTGCCTGTCGCGCACAGCACGGCGTGACCGGTGCCCCATGGACTGGCCCGGTCGGGTGGCGCCCTGAAGCCCTCTGGCAATTCCTCGAGGAGCTGGGACACGTAAGAGACCTCGATTGCGTCTCCGTACGTGGTCTCCGCGTGTTTCCGGATGGCCTCCTCGATTTCCGGCCTCACGATCATGACAATGCGATCGAATCCTGCCCGAAGGGCATCGAAGACGTTGTAGTCGACGATGGTCTCGCCGTTGGGACCGAGTGGGTCCAGCTGCTTTAGCCTGCCGTATCGAGTGGAAAGACCGGCTGCCAGGATCACGAGGGGAATGCTCACCGTTGGATCTGCTCCAAGAAGAGTCGAACGGGGTGGATCATGCCTGCGGGGTCCCTACGCCGCCGAAGCGGACGCCAGTGAGATCTGAGGTATCGCAGTTCCACGTGGTGAAGTCGCGAATCGTGAGGTCCCGAAGATGACCATACCCGCCCGCGCGCGCGAGGACCTGCATGAGTTCAGTCGATGCGGCGAAGAAGTTCGCCAACCGTTGGGCGGACTCTTCGACGATGAGGCGAGCCCTGAGCCCTTTTTTTTCGTCGCGATGCCGACGGGGCAGTTGTTGCTGTGGCAGGCCCTCATTCCGAGGCACCCGATCGTCTGGATCGTGGAATGTGAGATGGGGATGCCGTCGGCACCAAGGGCGAGCGCCTTCACGAAATCGGATTCCGTCCGAAGGCCTCCGGTGATGATCAGAGTGATCCCCTCGGCCCCGACGCCGACGTGTCCGCCGCATATCTCGAGCAGCATCTCCAAAGCTGCTGATGCCGGTTCGGGGCGTGACCTGAAAGGTCAGCTCCCGGCCGGCCGAATCGAAGCGTGAAGCGCCGTCCTGTGGGGCGGCGCTTTGATTGGACGGAACTTATCTCCCGCTTATGCCCTTATAGGGTCCCATGGACGAGATTCACATCCCAAACGACGCGACCTACGCTCCGGTCTCCTTGACGGACGTCATCGCCACCGCTCCGATCGCATCGCGACTCTTTCTGGGCGCGACCCTTCCGGGTCGCGTGATCGGGGCTGCCGCTCTGGGCATGTATGCTGGCAGCGCTGTGAAGGATTGGGTTGCCCGACGCGAAATGGTCTGGATCGATTTTCAAGCCGAATTTGGCGCCGACGTGAAAACGCTAGTCCCGATGCCTGACGTTGCCCGGCGCGAGGAAATCGAGCGGCTCGGTAAGAAACTGGATGAAGGCTACACCGACGAGCGGATCCCGCGAGCAGAGATGGCCAAAGCGGTCAACGGGCACCTGACGGAGTACATGGCATCCATTACAGGCCAGAGGGTGCACACGAGCTCAGAGGTGAGGGAGTTCACGTTGGCGAAGTTGATCTTCCCCTTCGCGATGGGTGTCTGTGACGTCATCTCCGGTGACGTGGCTTTGTTCAAAGACACCGGCATCTTCGAGGCCCACGTGATCTGCCACGAGTTCGTACACAGGAAGGGGTATCTCAAGGAGCTTCACGCGCAGGGGCTGTCGTACCTTGCTCTAATGAGTTCCGGTGACCCCGTCATGGTCCAGTCCGCTCTTGCAGAGCGACTTCACCGTCAGCTCAAAGCAATCGTCGGCGATGACCATCAGGAGTATCACGATCTCGTCGATGGCTTGGGCATGCGCGAGGAACTGGCTAACGAGCTGCATATGCTTCGGCCCGAGGCCGGCGGCTACGAGAGTTCAGTCTCTGTGGTGATGAAGAAGATGTACGAGGAGCGCATGAAGCTGACCGGCCAGAATGGTCTGTCGGATTACGACGTGGGCTTCACCAATTTCTTGTACTCGTTCAAGCAGAGCCGGAAGTGCCGTCAGGAGCGCTGGCAGGCAGAGTTCTAGTCGGAAGAACGTGCGTCAGTGAGTGTTGAACAGATCGTGTTGTTCTGACGGCGAGGCTTCAGGGCCCCTGAAGCTCGCGGCGGACAGGTTCGGGGTGCGGTCCAGTCCTAATCGGTTTCGGGTCACCGTGAATAGCGCAGAGAGCTGCTCCGCCCACGGACCTTCACCTCTACCTCTCACTTCGTGCCGACTGTCGTAGAGCCGACCGCCCCTGAGGTCACGGACGCGGTTGAGAACCTTGTCCTTGCGATCTGGGAAGTGCTGCTCCAACCAGACAGAGAAGAGGTCCTTCACCCCGTAGGGAAGCCTCAGCATGATGTAGTTGGCGAAAGACGCACCGGCGTCGGAGGCGGCCTCGAGAATGGCTGGCAGCTCATGGTCGGTGAGGCCCGGAATGACAGGCCCCACGTTGACCCCCACGGGAATCCCAGCATCCGCCAGCACGCGGATCGCACCGAGGCGACGGGCCGGAGACGAGGCCCGCGGCTCCATGACTCGTTGGACATGTGGGTCGAGTGTGGTAATAGAGAGGGCGACGGCCGCCGCTTGGTGCTGCGCCAGATCAGACAATAGGTCCACGTCTCGCGACACCAGATAACTCTTTGTGATGATCCCCACGGGATTTCTGAACTCCGCCAGGACCTCCAGGCAGCGTCGTGTGATGCGAAGACGGCGTTCTGCCGGCTGATATGCGTCTGTGTTCCCACTTAGGCCTATGACTTGCGGCGTCCAGTTTTTTGCCGAAAGCGCCTTCCGCAACAACTCCGGAGCTTGACGCTTCACGAGGATCTTCGTCTCGAAATCGAGGCCGGCGGAGAACCCGAGGTACTCGTGAGTGGGCCGCGCGTAGCAGTAGCTACAACCATGGCTACAGCCCCGGTACGGGTTGATTCCCACGTTGAAGCCGACGTCAGGGGCGTCGTTGTAAGCGAGAATGGACCGAGTCGTGTCGTTTAGCAGCTGAGTCTGCGGCGGGGGATCGTCGGGATCGGTCCATCCTTCTCGGTCCAAGGAGAGTTTTTCGAACCGATTCGGAGGATTCCAGGACGTTCCGCGTCCACGGAGGACCGGCAGGGCATAACTAGTATTGGACATTCTTCACGGTAACCGAAGAAAGACCGAAAGTCCAGGAACTAGAAACCGAGCTTGGCGTTTGACCGAATTCCGAATGGTCGAGGCCCATAATGGACGCCAGTCAAATACGAAGAGGCCCCGCCCGCAAAGCGGACGGGGCCTCGTTACTTCTAAGAAGCGGGCTTTATGCCTCGGCTTCTTCGATGTCGTAGCAGACCCGCCAGTCGACCATATTCTCGGGGTCACCCGTCCCTTCATCCGTGGGCTGATGGCGGCCGATCCAGGAGGACGCCGGACCGGTGAACTCACGGCTGTAGTCCTCAAGGTGATCGTTCGCGGTCAACTGGTCCAACTCGACGCCGAAGAGCTCGACTACGAGTGAATCTCCGGCATCACCCTCGAACAACACCTTGTCGATTTTGTCGACCTTGTTGCGACGAGGGTGGTCGGAAATGGACCAGTATCCCTGCTCCGGGAACTCGATCTCATGGCTCTCGCCTGAGGTCGTAATCTTGGAACGGAAGCGAAACTCGCCCTCGTCGTCCCACATGGCTTCTTTGTTGTCTTTGATCTGAATCCAGCGCAAGATCACGCGGACTCGGCTACCACCATTCTCCGACATTCGGGCTCCTGGGTTCGTTCTTCACTGAGCAAGGCGGGAGTAATAAAGCTTCGCAGCCGTGCTGGTCAAGGGTGCGCATTACGTTTTGGCCACCTCGGACATTAGAGCGAGTTGGTTGGTTTCACTGTCCTTGAAGAACGCCATCCACAGTTCGTACTCGCCCATGTCGGCAATCATGTGGGGACCTTGGTCGAAAGAGACCCCGCGGACCACCAGCGTTTCGTGGGTCGATTCGATGTCATCGACCCTGAAATAGAGTATAGAGCCGGGGTGATCGTGTTCACCCGAAGGCTTCGCAAGCATCAAGCGCACGCCCTCAAGATCGAAGAAACCCATTGGGGGATCTGTGATATCGAACAGGAACGGCACCCCTAGGACATTTCGGTAGAACGCGATCGCTCTCGGGACGTCGAGTGCCCTCATCGAGATCTGTCCGAGTTCCGCCAATCCTATTTGGTCGCTCATGGTCGTTCCACTGTATGGGTCCGCGCTTCGGTACGAGAGTCGACCCATTGTACGCCATGGGTCACCGAATGGGGATTCGGAGCACCAACTGGTGCGTGAGTACGTTTGCGTCTTGTAGGGTCAGGGGCGCGTCAGGAGCGACGATGAAGTCGCCACCGACGTCGAAGGCGGCCCTTTCCTCGGCGCTGAACGACCGTGCTGTACCGGGTTGTCCGGTGCCGGTAGTCAGCCGAGCCGTGTACCGGATCTCGAGATCGTCCAATTCGAAGCTGCCGCCGAACGTGGGGGTCCACTCCATCCAGGTCTCTTTCTGAGTTCGGAAAGAGACGTCGACATGATTGGTCTGGTCCAAGGTGTATGCGTACGAGCGTACCTCGAGGCCGAATTGAAAACCGACGTCATCGGATTGATGATTTATTCCAGTACGCAGCAGGACGTTGGTGAAGAAGAAGTCGTTGTCGATCGTGCGTTCTCCGATGTCGAGGACGCCGCCGGCCGCGGTTTCAGTCGGCGTGTCTGCTTCTTGCCACGTCTCGCTCCAGATCGGTTGGACCACAACGTCGAAACCGAAGGTCGTACCACCCTTGGTACGTGCGAGCCCCAGGCCCGCCTCGTAAGCCCAAGTGAGTCCGGGATCTCGTGGGATATTCTGAATGCTGTAGTTGGGGATCTTCGGGTGGGACTTTCGATTCACTGTTGCCGTGGTTCCGACACGCCAGCCGGGCGCGGTGAGGTTTCGAGCCCAGGCGACCTGTGCTCCCCACGTCCGAGTCTGGTCTTGGTTTGATTCGATGCGCGCCCGTGCGACTGGACGCTGGATGGGGTCGTCGTCCCACGTGAAGTCGACGTAGTGCACGTCGTGCGTCATCGAGATGCGATTGTGAACTACGGTGACCGACAGTTCGTCCCGGGCGCTGGATCGGAAGAGCCCGAGTCGGATGTCCCCGGTGCCGCCGGACTGATCGATCCGCTCAGCGCCGGCGTAGAGCAAGTCCACCCCGGCCACCGCGTCTAGATGAGCGGTTGATGCCGCGAGACCGATGGACCACCCGCCACTTAGTTCAGTCCCCACGAGCCCTGCTGCGAACAGGTTCTCTGATGAGACGTCACTAAGACGGCGACTTGACTCGTCCCAGAACACCCAAGGCTCGATCCATGCATTACCGTTGTTCCGAGAGGCGTCGATCTGCTGTAGCGCCATGGACACTCCTCCGAACCATCTCTCTCCTCTGAAGAGCCCAGTGATGGGGAAGGTCTTTCCGCTGCCGCCGGAGTTCGAGATGGCGTAGACCGTAGGGGACCCGATGAATTGTGATTCTGAAATGAAGGCCCCCTTCGCGGGGTTGCCCCAGCCATCTGCGATCGAGTCGTCAACCGCGATGTGAACTCCGCCCATGCCGAGATTGGCCGAGGGGCGGGTCAAGAACTGATCACCAGAGGCTACGGGGACCGTCCGTATGGGCACGAGCTGAGCCTGAACAGGAACGGTCACTACGAGCAAGACACCTGCGACCAACATTTGAACGAATGAACGGATCATGTCGCCTCCCAGAATAAATGTGGGCGGCGCCGAGCCGCCCTTACCAATGGAACGATCCAGGTGGCTGCTTCGTGACGTTGCTTTCGAGTGGGTGCTCGGGAGCCGGTTAGAAGGAAAACGCCACGCCGAGAATGGGTAGGAAGGGGCGTTCGGCCAGTGGCATCAATGAATCGCTGCGCCATGGCTGGAACGTGTAGAAGAGAGCGTCCCTGCGGTCGAGCGCGTTCAGGACGCGCACGTACGGGCGGATATTCCACTGCTTTCCGGCCCACCGTCGACTCACCAACGCGTGAATGTCGATATCGATTCTCAGGAATTCCTCGTCCAATCCCCCCACCAGCGGTGAGTCGGCCGAGGCAGCGGTGGCGCGGCCACCCTCGGGGTCTCCCTGATCAAGGGCGGTGGACTCGCCAGATGCGCCGAAGGACCTGAAGGGAATCGCGGTATACGGCAATCCCGCCGCGTAGGCGACCCGAACCTCGCCCCGAAGGGGCCCAGCGAGCGCTCCGGACAATCCGGCGCTCAACAAGTGCCGTCCCGCAAAGTCCGATCCGTATCCGGAAAGGTCTTCGGTAGACCAGAACCACGAGAGACTGTATCCGAACCAAAAAACGCTCTCCGCACCCGTTGCGCTGAGCCGAAGGTCGATCCCGGAGCTGCGTACGGTCTCATCGGGCGCCGTTTCGAGCCCTTCGTACCTCTTCCAGAAGCCCTGGAGTCCCATTCGGACTCTCGACCCGAGCGTCTGGTCTAACGAGACGACCACGTGGTCAGCGGTCGCGACGGGAAGGAGATGTGACGCCGACAGGCCATCGTCGACGACCTCCGCCAGTGTTCGCTCTACCTCCGCGTCGGGTGCTCGTGTGGGCTGGTGGTACCTGCCGGCGGCAACGCTGAGGAGGGCCTGCGGATCAAGCGCCCATGTGACGCGAGCCCTCGGCGCCATACGAAGTCCGCCCACAGAGAATGCGTCCGCCCGGAGGCCAGCCCTGATGGTGACACCTGGCCCGAGCAGTCGGCTCCCGTCGATGTACACGCCGGTGCTGTGTGTGGATGATCGACTTCCTGCGGAAGTGATGCTCCCGAACGTGCGCGCGTCGAATGCGGCGTCGATTCGATCGTGGGAGATGCCGACACGTGTCTCAGTGCCCGGAGCACCCCACGCGACTTCGGCGAGAAGCCTCACGCGATCCGTCGCGGCGGATGCAAGCAGCGCTTCCGGGAGACTGTCTTCTTGTGTCGCTGCAGGCTGCAGCGGGAGCGACGCTTCGTACCCGCTCGCTGCTGCCAGTAGCTGGAGGCGGGCATCACCCACGGTACCAGAGTAGTTCGCGGACGCGGCTCGGTTCGACCAGTTCGCATCGTCGGGCGCGTCAGCGAAGTCGAGCAGAACCGCCTCGCGGTTGAAGAAACCCATGCCTCGGAGGAGGTGTCCTTCGCTGGGCTCAGCTTCGACGCTGACCAGAACATCTCGATACCCATAGGGTCGATCGCCTCGGAGTGGCGCGGATCCCAAGTCGTGCAGCGCGCGGCCGGAGGCTACAAAGCCAGCTTTGTCTCCAAGAGGGCCTTGAATCGCGGTTGTCGCCGAAATGAGATCGACCGAGCCAGACGCACGCAGGCGCTCCCGGCCCGGGCGCCGGGTCTCGATATCGAGGATGTGCGTAAGTCCCCCGTCATATCGGGCGGGAGCGCCTCCCAGATGAAGCTGAGCACTGCCCAGCATCGCCGGCTCGAAATTCCGGATGAGTCCCGCTGCGTGGAAGGGTGTGTACACAGGGGCGCCGTCCAAGAGGACCAGTTTCAAATCGGTCGTGGAACCCCGCATGTACAGCACATCGGTCGCGTTGGTGGGGTCGTTCCCTGGCATCGATTGAATGGCGTCGAGAAGTCCGGGACTCCCCACGCCCGGGGTAAGATCCAAGACCTGAATCTCGATCTCTGTGAAGCCCGGGGCGACGACGTCTCGCTCCGAAGGATCCCGGATACGAGTGTCCCCAACGACATCGACTGGATCAAGGGGAACGGGCCGGCCTGTGAGTGCGAGGTCCGCTCGAACGGTCGCGTTCCGGCTGAGAATGACCTCAACGTTCAAGGGGGCATGCCCTGCGTGTTCTACGCTGAGTAGGAGCCGGCCTACCGACAGACCTTCCAGGCGATACGATCCGTCTGTTTCGGCGAGGGTGGTTCTTCGACCTGCAATGG
>Ga0209661_1001066_pt1 | contig 13859 bp, 6 predicted proteins | sample SaaInlV_120m_DNA_2_FD_184660 | JGI IMG/M metagenome (GOLD analysis project Ga0209661, IMG submission 184660) | Marine microbial communities from expanding oxygen minimum zones in the Saanich Inlet - SI072_LV_120m_DNA (SPAdes) (version 2) | ecosystem: Environmental > Aquatic > Marine > Intertidal... | reverse complement strand
CGATAACACGAGTCCCTCTAGCAAGCGCGCAAGACCTAAGCGGTGCAATATTGTCGTTTATACATAAGGTTGGGAGCGTAGCCCTTGCTGACTGGAGCATAGGCGGGATGTACATCGGCCTTATTACAGGGACGACTACAGGCGCAAACGTGTGGAAGATGGCGTCCCGAGATACCTTGGTCACACCAAATCGCGGCACGTTTCCTTACGTTTTTGAAGCCTCAGAGACACCTTACGAGACGCACGGCACTCCTAACAACGCATCTGTAAGCGACATAATGTTTGGGTTCTGGTCCGAGTATTCTAATGACCAGCCCGTGTGGGCGTTCCTGTATAGCTTGCTGACGATGAAAATCATTGGCGGCTCAACCGGAGGGGCAGTGGCTTCATTCAGCACTGCTGAGAAGATAGCAAGCAGCGCTGGCCTCTCAAGTGTTCAAGCCCAGGGCGGGCAGGCGACTTCCCAGTTCTACGCCCACCAAAGCATCCAGATTGGCAACGGCGCTAGGAAGACAATTTGGGATAGCACGTCACAGGCGGTAGAGTTCCCTGCGGCTGCGGACATCGACATTCTGCAAATGCACTGCCAAGTGTCGGCGGCGGCATTCACGCTCAGTGTTTACGCCAGCGACGACTGCGACATTACGCTAGACAAGACGACTGTCAACCTGGGGAACCTGCACAACTTCCTTATTAACGCATTGACCAGCGCAAGCGCGGCCTACTCGATGAATGGCCTAACGCTGTTGTCGGGCACCGTAACTCTTAACGATATTGGCTCGCCGATTGCGGGCATGACAATCACAGGGTGCAAGGAGATAACCAAGAACAGTGCAGACTTGAGTGGAGGCAACACGTTCGATAACACCCTTGACGCGCAGTGCATGACTATCTCGGGTGCCACGCAGGCGGCACTACAGGCAGAGCTTGACGACCTCGCAAACTGTACATTTTCAAATAACGCGATTGGGCTGCGCGTCGAGTTCACCGGCACTGGCGCAGTATCGTTAACCGCTGACGCGATCACGGGCAGCGGCAATACGGTAGACCTGCACTACAACTCAACCAACAGTTCCGCGCTCACGGTCGTGCTGTCTAATGGGTCGGACTTCTCGACCTCCTCTATCTCAGGAAGCGCCACGGGCGTCACCTACTCCAACGACGTGACGTTCACCGTCAACATCTCACCGACCGGCGCAGAGCTAACCATCCTCGCCGCCGGAACGCAAACCGAAGAACTGCACGTCGAGACAGCTGGCACGTCTGAGGCATTTGTATTCACGGCGCCACTTGGCAACAACGTCGACATTCAGGTGTTCCTGGCCGGGTACAAGCCCTACTGGCAGTCGAACCTTAATGTTGGCTCTGTTGACTCCAGCATCAGCGTCACGCTAGAGGTGGACCCAGCGTATGGCTAGGATTACCGCCAAGGCGAACTGCTCAGACGGGACCGAAATGACGGTCAACCTGAGCACCAAGAAGGTAACACTGAACATCGCTGGCAACCTGTCTGCTGGCGCGGCCAATGGCATCACGGGTGCGGCACTCTTCGGCGCGCTCTCCGACCTATGGAACTCCGGCGCCACGCACAACCAGTACCGCATGCCGTTCGCCATGGCCGACGGCCCCATCAAGACAATGCTGGAGTTCAGGCAGGGCTGGGAGTTTTTCAGCACCGCGTCGGCAGCGCTGCTGCGCTCGTGTGGGTTCGCCTACATCGACACCAGTGACGTCACGCAAGAGGAATGGCTCTGTCTCGTTCAAGGCGGCACGCTTGCCGATGCAGCAGACCAACCTTACTACCTGCTCGACGGCGATGCGGCGAAGACGAACTTCGGGGTGGCTGATGCGTTCAACGAGTGCATCCAGGTCTACGACAACGGTGTCATTGACAGACGAACGGCCCTGGAGATTTACGCCCGCGAAGCTGGCAAGACTTACGGGTACTACGACCTGGTCACGACGCAGGCGCTGACAGCACTCACCTATCGCAGCTACCTCATCCCGATGACCACGGTGACCGACGCAGGCATCGTCACCACCAGCCCGTCAGGCTCGCCCTACGATTCGATGACGCTCACCCTGGGCGCGACGACGCATACAATCAATGGGGTCAGCCGCGACTTCGCGGTCGGTGAGATTGACGCCAATGGTGGCACGGTGCAGCAGTGTTACGACTGGTATCAGAACGAACTGCTGGCCACCGGCACAATCGACGTGGGCGCGACTGAGGTCGGCAACATCTACGCCGAGGCTACGCTCTCATTCTCTGGCGGCGTCATCACGACCAGCCAGGGCCTGACCATCAAGAACATCGCGGCTGCAGATGCGTCCAACATAATCCACGTCGACGACCTGGGCGTCAGTCGTCAGGTGACTGTCACGGCGACGGTTGGCGGCTCAGGAATGCCGACCACTGGCGCCGACATCCGACTGCAGGTCACAAACGTCGCGGCGCTAACAGCATCAGCCTGGGCGGCGACGACAGCCTACTCGCTGGGCGACAAGGTGCTGCGCTCAACCGGCCTGGGCACAGAATCAACGGCAGGCCTGTACATGGTCTGCACGACGGCAGGTACGTCGAACGACACCGAGCCGACCTGGGACACAACCGTCGGCAACACGACGGCTGACACCAATGGCTCTGGAGCTGGCGACGTTGTTTGGACCACGTACGCCATCCTGTTCTACGACGCTGACCCAGCTGGCGCGACGGTTGCCCTCAACTACACCAACGGTGAAGAGTTCTCGGCTGGAGATGCGTTCCGGGTAAGGTTCGCGGAGCTTGATGGTGCCACGAGTTTCAGTCTCTACGACACCAGCGGCATCGCTGCGGCGTCAGGGTTCTCGTTCGTGGTGGCCGTTGTCGCTGACTCGCCCTATGCCATCAACGCGGTAGACGGCTCTGCCGTGACCATGTTCTCGGCCGACTACGTCAACGATGAGATAGACCTCGCTGCGGATGCTGACTACGCCGGCACGCAGTTGTGGGCGTTCTATTGCTACGCCCTCACAACAACGGCCGGCATGCACCAGTTCTGGGGTGGTGCGACAGCCATCGACCCGGCCAACTATCGAATCAACACCGCGGTAGTTAACTTGTATCTCGATGAGACAATCGGCGCCTTCGTCAAGCAGACCGACAGCTCGCGCATATTCCGCGACGACGACGTTCGGCCAGCCAAGGACCCGACGACGGGCGGCTACGGAATCGAGGTCAACTGGCGCAACCCGGTCTATGGGTATGACGCCGGTGGTGGTGGATTCACGGCCGGCGACCGCGCTGCCGCGGTGACAGCTGCCGCATCCTCTGCTGCTGCGGCCACCGATGCGGGGCTCGCCAGGCAGATTGTGCAGAACCGAAACGAGACTGACGACGAGACGAGCAAGCAGAAAATATACAACGACGCGGGCAGTGCGGTACTGCTTGAAGCCCCGCTGTGGGCCGACGATGAAGGTACCGAGGCCTGGACTGCAGCCGAAGGTCAGACCATCAAGCGCCGAGATGCGCTAGCGTCGCCATGAGCATTGTCACACTGGGGATGGGCGCATCGAACCTACCGGCATTCGGGTTCGCCGCCGGTGCCGCGGCCGCGGCCGAAACGGTGCCGCACGTCGTCACTACTGGCGGCCAAGGCAGGGGCATAGGCCCAGGACCGGGCCGGTCATCCGGCAACCTTGAGTCATCATTGCGGCGCGCTCAACGGCGCCGACACGCTATCATCCTAGCGGTAATCGCGTACTACCACATGGAGAACTAACCGGTGGCATCACTGGCTGACTGCATCCGTAAGGCGGGCAAGGCTCTCGATGGCAAGGACCGTGACGCCCTCGAGGCGTACCTGGCCCACGGGGCCGATCCGGCCAGCGCTGTCGACGCAGTCGTCGCCGAGCTCGACATGCAGCAGCGCCAGGTAGCGCGCCAGGCCGGCGCCGCTGGGGCCGCGGTGGCGCCGCTCGAGGCCGAGGTGGTGCAACCCGGCAACGTGCCGCTCAGGCAGCCAGTAGACACGCCCTCATTCGTCACTGACTTCACCACCGACGCCCAGATTGCCGAGGCCATCCGCGAGAACCCCGAGCGATTCGAGGGCAAGCTCGAGCGCATCGAGACGGTCATGACGCCGCAGGAGTTTCTCGCACGAGTACAGGATCAGTTCGGCGAGCGCGACTCGATGGAAGGCGTCGAGCAGGACGTCGTCGACGGCTACGTCGAGAGCATGCGCAACGGCGACGTGTTCCCTGCCGGGTTCCTGGGGTACGTCAGGAAGGATGGCGCCACGAGCAACGACCATGGCGGGCGTCATCGTGCCCTAGCGGCAATCGAGGCGGGTGTTGAGTCCATGCCTGTGGTTGTCGTGCGTAACGCGACGGGCGAGGTCGACCCGCGCTCCGAGGTGCCACGTGTGGCGCAGCTGCCTCAGCGCCTCGATCAGGGTGTCGGGCATAACGGTGGCCCTTCGATGCGCGAGCCCAGCGTCAACGGGCAGGACGAGGACGGCAATCACCCGTTTAGAATTTCAACGCGCCAGGCCGCGGGGCCGCGTGCGACCGAGAACCCGCTCGAGGACAACCTGGTCATCGGCGTCGAGCAGTTCACGTCGCTGCCTGAGGCGCCAGAAGGCGTCGACCCGTCGGATGGCAGGACACCTGGCGTGGGCGGCACCAAGACCCGCGCCGCGTTCCTGGCCATGCAGGCCGGAGGGTTCAAGCCAACGGTATCGTGGGACAACCCCGATCAGGTCATCGAGGAGTTCATCGCTCACGTTAAGGAGAACCTGCTGTGGATTCACAACAACATCGACCCGGAGATACGCGAGCGCTCACGGCGCTGGTATGACGGCGCTCGAGCGCTGACATCCCGCTGGGCTGATCGGTTCGGCATTCCCGATCATGCGATGGCTGGCGTGTTCGCAGCGCTGTCACCGCAGAAGGATTGGTTTGAGAATATCAGCCTGGCTGAGCGGGTCGTCGACCTACACTTCAACGTGCTCGAGGATGTCGGCGCCGCCACGCCTGAGATGATCGAGTGGGCAGAGTGGAAGTACGGGCCCAACGGTTACGTGTCGGAGATATACGGCAAGCAGCGGCGAGCCAAGGCCGAGAGTGCCAAGGCCAACAAGCGAGGGCGGCTCGCTCGGCTGGCCCTGCCAGAGGGCGACAAGGGGCGCAAGCAAACCCATGCAGAACGCAAGGGCAGGTTCGAGAGTCGCGGCTCTCTCGAGGACCTCGAGAACTTGCGACGGGTGCTGCAGTCAGACTACGCGAGCCTGACGTCGACCAAGGACCGAGCGATGTGGTTGCGTGCCTACGACGAGGCACACAACGAACGCGGGCACCGGGTGCTAACACCCGAGGGCGACTTCATCGGCGAACCTCGAGGCACCACCTCGTGGAACTCATACGGGGAGATGTCCAAGGCGCTCGCGGTTCTGGATGACATGTCGTTCGAGGGGGTCAGCGCAGCAATGGGCGACGCGCACAAGGTGCGCAACTTCTACAACAACATCCTGTCGCCAAACAACGACTACGGCGACGTGACGATTGACACGCACGCTATCGGCGCCGGCCTGATGCTGGCCGTCGGCAGCTCGGCCGCGGAGGTCTTGAAGAACTTCGGCGGGTTCAGCTCTCAGCACACGGGCATCCGCGGCATTTACGGCATCTATGCGGAGGCATATAGGCAGGCAGCTGCCGAGGCCGATGGCGGCCCCATCCTCCCTCGCCAGATACAGTCCATTACGTGGGAGGCTATTCGCACAGCGTTCCCAGCCGACTGGAAGACCGATGCCAACCAGGCAGCGGTTCGCGATATGTGGGATAATGGGGCCACCAAAACAAGCGCGGAGAGAGACGATGTCCGACAAGCTATCCTCGACCTGGCCGGAGGCGTTTTCCCCGCTCCCGAGTGGGCAAACCCTGACGACGCCGGAGCTGCAGCGGATGCGAGCCCAGGAGATTCCTCTTACGCCAATGGACTGGGCCGAGTTCGTGAGGGAGGGGGACGGCCTTACACCGGAGGAGACCGCGGGCTGGCTAGCCGAGACGGAGTGGCCGCCGGAGTTCCCGCAAGACTGAACCAGTTTGCGGGTGAGCAGGCCCGCAACGTCCCGCCTGGCGCCGCTCGCGCCGAAGAGATGCTCGACCAAGGCCGCAACGCCGCGTACGTTCAGCGAGAGACTGGCTGGACCCGCGGCGCTGACGGCTATATGCGATTCGAGATTGACGACAGCCAGGCGACGCTGTCGATACCCGAGCCCGTGAAGGACCCCGACGCCCTGTTCGGTGATCCAGGTCGCATTCACGACGACCTGGTTGCGTTGAGCGAAGACATCAGAGGGCTGTTACGGCCTCATCACATTGCTGCAATGCTGGACGAGACGGGCTGGAATTACACAAGCAATCCGCGGTTTGTCTCCGTTCTCAGAATATCCCTCACGGACAATGGCTGGGAGGATGGCCCCGCGGGGGCGTTCGCCAAGGAAATCGCAGCGACGATGTCGTTGCGCAACATGATCCTCAGCGGCGAGCAGCCTACGACAGACCAGGCGGCGCAGGCCTTGGCTGCAGCTCGCGACTCTGGTATCGGCAGCAAGCGCTCGAGCGCCCCGCTCGACAAGGTCCTCGACCACCCGCGCCTATTCGAGGCGTACCCATCGTTGCGTGACATCACGGTTGAGGTGCGGCCGTTACCTGGCAATACGCTCGGCCAGTGGAACGTGCAGAGCCAGACGCTGGTGATGTCGCCCAAGCTCGCCGAGCCTGAGATGCTGACAACCGTATTGCACGAGGTCCAGCACGCTATCCAATCCCTCGAGGGGTTCGCCCAGGGTGGTAACTCGAGCCCACAGATGAAGGCGCTGGCGGTCGAGGCATACAAGTCGGCGTCGTCGGCGTTTAGTCACGAGTTCGATAGCTGGATGCGCGTGCACTTCGGCGACGTCATGCCCGAGATGATGGACGCCTACGAAGCGAAGGCCCTGGAAACGGTGCACAACGCACACCTGTATGGCGACATGCTGAAGCTGCGCGAGTACGTGGCTCGAGACAAGCTGACCACGGTAGGGCGTCACGTTCGCGGACTGCTCGAGTGGGCGCACCATCCAGAGTTTCGAGAACTAGACCCTCAGCTTACCCGCGACCTCTCGGCGTGGGGTGGCAGCGCGCCAAAACGTCGGAGCAAGGACTACAACGAATGGCTGCGGAGGTCATCGCTGCGCATGGCGGCCGCCATTGAAACGAGGCTGGGGCCGTCGTGGCTGGCGACGTTCGAGAGCGACCCTCGAACGGTGAGAACAATACAAGCAGCCGCGTCCAAGGCCTATGGCGCCGCTGTCGCCACGGTGGCCCCTGGCCGAGCGCTCCGCAAGAAGCATGTCGAGCTACAGAACCAGCTGCACGACGTCAAGTACGCCAGCAGTTATGAGCTCTACCACCGCTTGGCCGGTGAGGTCGAGGCCCGCGCCACTCAGGCGCGCATGCACCTGAACGCAGCCGAACGTCGCGAGGCCCCTGTGGCACATCGGCGTGATATGTCCGGCGCTCCACGAGCAACTGAGGACGTGGCACGCGACGACCAGTTCGTCGTCTGGCACAACCGCAACGTCGCGCTGCCGGCGCCAGCCGCGCTCAACCAACCGAAACCCGTCGCGAGCGCGCCCGAGGCTCGAGGCTATTACGAGCCGGCCAAGCGTCGCATCGTGCTCGGCCGCGGCAAGGACAAGAGCACATTCCTACACGAGAGCGCGCACTACTTCCTCGAGGTGATGCGCGACGCTCAGACCATCGACCCATCTATTGCCAACGACCTGGCGGCCGCAGAGACGTGGTTCCGTAGCCAGGGCGCCAAGGACGAGCGCACCAGGCACGAGCTGTTTGCAAGCGGCTTCGAGACGTATCTCATGGAGGGCCGCGCCCCGAGTCGCGAGCTCGCCAGCGTGTTCAACAAATTCCGCGCCTGGCTCATGCACCTGTACCGCAACCTGCTGCGCTCGAGCCCGTTCGGCACCAACAAGCTGGGCGGCGCCGAGCTCAACGACCCCATTCGCGAAGTCTTCGACCGCATGCTGGCGACCGACGACGCCATCCTGGCGGCTCGAGAAGCGGCCGGCCAGCGCAACGAGCTGCCGCTCGATGGCCTGGGCTTAGACGACGATGCACGCGCCCAAGTGCAGGACGCGATGGACGCAGCCGCGGAGGAGGCCACCGCCCAGCTGACCGTCGAGATGATGAAGGACCTGCAGCGCGACACGACCGCGTACTTCAAGGACGTCGAGCGCCGTCGCCAGGCCGACGCGGCAGCTGAGCTCGAGCGCGACCGCGATGTGGTGACCTGGGACTTCTTGACGTCGGGCCAGGTCAGCGACCGATTCTCTGCAGCGACGGCAGCCCTCGACGGCACAGATGCGTTCAAGCTCAACGCCAGCCAGGTGCGGGCACTAACCGACGCACCGCGCTCGAGGCGCATGAACCGACTGACGGCCAAGGATGGTGTCGACATCGACATCGCGGCCAGCGTGCTGGGGTACTCGAGTGGCGCCGAGCTCGTCGAGGCCATGGCCAACACCATGACCAAGGCAGAGCGCAAGGCATACGCCAAGGCAGAGGGCACCAGGCGCGCCAAGGCCGAGGTGTCCGAGATGGACGACGACACCATTCGCACACGAGCTGCTGCAGCAGTGCACGCCGATCAGACCGGCGAGTCCCTGGTGCGCCAGATAGCGGCGCTGCGCCGGCAGATGGGCAGCCAGGAGCAACCAGGCGACATCCGCGGCCAGTTGCGAGCTGCGGCCGAGGCCGCCACAGCCAACGTCCCGCTGCGCAGCCTGCGGCTAGGGCAGATACAACGCCAGGAGCAGAAGTGGGGCGACGCGGCCGTGCAGGCAGCTGCTCGAGGCGATGCGCAGGCGACGCTCGAGGCCCTCACGCGCCAGGCACACCAGCACTACATCTGGAAGGCGGCCAAGGCACAGCTCGAGCAGGCCGAGAAGTCTCGAGCTCTGGCCAAGTCCATGCGCCGCGGTGTGCGCTACGACCGGGTCAAGGCGTCAGGTGACATCTACAAGAACGCGCTCGACACAGTCCTTGCTGTGTTCGACTTCCGGCGCAAGGGCGGCAAGCCTGTCGACGTGCAGGCGCTGCGCTCGCAGCTGCTCGAGACGGCCGGCTTCGCCAATCCTGAAACGCCACACGATGCGCTGCCCGAGGAGGAGCGTGCGCTGCGCCGACAAGAAGAACGTGAAGACGCCCAGGCGTTCGGTATGGACATCCCCGGATTGACCGCACTGCTTGACCAGGACCAGGTGCATTACCTGAGCCTGACGGGTGAGCAGCTCGCCACCGTGCACCAGGCGCTCGAGATGCTCGAGGGCGCCAGTCGCTCGAAGGCGTTCATGCTGGCCCAGGGTCGGCGCGAGGCCCTCGAGGTAGCGCAGGCCAAGCTGCTGCGCACGATGGAGCTCAATGCCAAGCACGCGCCCAAGGTCGACACGTTCGGCGGCGAGGACCTCACTGTCCTCGAGAAGACCAGGGCCGTCATGGATGGCTCGCTGACTATATCCAACCTGGTGCGGATGCTCGATGGCTACCAGGACGACGGCGACGCCTGGCGCCTCATCGGGCAGCCATTACAGGATGCGGCCGTCGCCGAGTCTGAGATGCTCAACGCAGCCAACGAGGAGCTCGGCGATCTGTTCGACCGATACTACGGCGCTCGAGCTCAGTCGCGCATGAAAGCCAAGACCTGGGATGAGAACCTGGGCACCGGCATCAGCAAGAACGACGCGCTCACTGTGCTGCTCAACTGGGGCACCGAATCCAATCGGCAGCGAGTGCGTGACGGCTGGGGGTTTACCGACCAGCAGGTCGAGTACATCTTCGGCAAGTACATAGACCAGTCCGATGTCGAGTTCGCCCAGGGTGCCTGGTCAATGCTCGAGGGGCTGTGGCCGCAGACGGCGCAGCTGCACCGGGACATGTACGGATTCACGCCGCCCCGTGTGGAGCTCACGACATTCGAGGTCAATGGCCAGGTCGTTGCCGGCGGGTACTTCCCAATCAAGTACGACCCCAAACAATCAGCCAAGGCCGAGGAGCACGCGCTGACCGGCGAGCACCACTCCGGTGACCGTCTAGGTGCGAAGCCCAAGCACGGCGCCGCACAGGCCCGTGTGGCGCGTGTTAAGGGCCGGCCGCTACGCTCGGACGTGCTCGGCGTGATGACGGCACACCTGACCGATACGCTCCATCATGTGACGCATGATCGCGCACTGTTCGATGTCGGCCGGCTGCTGTCCAACGATGACGTCAAGACGGCGATGCAAGGGCAGTACGGCGAGCACGTCTACGACTACTTGACTAGGCGAATCCGCCAGATGAGAGACGGTGCCAGCCAGTTGCACGACATGCAGGATGCGTTACTCACCAAGGTGCGCAACAACGCGACCATCGCAATGCTCGGCGCCAGCATGCGCACGACGGCGCTGCAGGTCTTCGGCGTGACCAACTCGGTGGTGCGGATGCGGATGTCAGGCATCGGCGTGCACAGCGTCGTTGCGGCGTACGCTCGCATGAGCAAGAACCCCGCGGCCGCCAGCGCTCGAGCGCAGGAGCTCAGCGGGATGATGCGCACCCGGATGAACACGCAGAGCATGGCGCTGCAGCGGATACGCAACCGCATTCAAACGAACGGGGGCATCACTGACGGGCTCAAGCAGGCGGTCATGTTCCCTATCGTGCAGTCGCAATACTGGGGCGTTGACCTGCCAACCTGGATGGCTGCATTCGACCATGCGTCGAGCCTAGGCAAGAGCGACGACAACGCAGCCAAGTGGGCAGACCAGGTGGTGCGCACCGCGCAGGGCGGCGGCGGCCCGATGGACACGACGACCCACATGGACGATGCGCAAGGCGGCCCGTGGCGCAAGCTGTTCACCAACTTCCTGACGTACACCATGACCACCTACTCGCTACAGGTGGAGAACAACCGGCGCACCGGCCTGGCTATGAAGGCAGACGACGCGAGCGCGCTCGACAAGATGGCGGCCGGGTACAACTGGTCGGTCAATACGTTCGTCACCATGTCGGTGCCAGCCATCCTCAACGCGATGCTCGGCGCCTGGGTTGCCGGCGACGACGAAGACACCCCGTTCGAGGAGCGCCTGGTGCGTGAGCAGGTCGGGTTCTTCTTGGGCATGAACATCTTGACTGCGCAGCTCTCAGGCATGGCACAAGGGTTTGACTACAGTGGACCACAGGGGCTGTCTGTCATCCCGGCATTCACGCGCCTGGTGAAACAAGCGCAACAAGGCGAGGCCGACCAAGCGGCCGCCAAAGCTGCGATACAAACCATAGGCCTGCTGTTCGGTCTGCCAACCACACAGATAAATCGGTCAATTTTCGGGTACATTCACGCGCAGGAAACTGGCGCAGACGTGCCATCCACTGTTAAACAAGTCCTGTTTGGACCGGAGCGCTAACCATGACCATACCTGCTGGCCAGACCCCACTCAACAACCACACCGCCAATGGCGTCACCGCGGCGTGGAACTACACGTTCAAGATCGGCTTGAAGACCGACCTACTGGTGACCACGACTGACACTCTGGGCGTTGTCACCACGCACGTGGTTGATGTCGACTACACGGTCACTGGGGTTGGCGTGGACGCCGGCGGCCAGGTCGTTTTCGTTACGCCACCAACAAACCTCCACGTCATCGCGATTGAGGACAATCCGCCTACGTCGCAGATCATCCCGTTCGCTACCGTCGGCGACTTCCGCGGCTCGTTGCATGAGAACGCATTCGACAAGGTCACGCGGGTGGTGCGCAAGGCTGACTTCACTGTCAACCGGGCCATCCATTTGCCGACGGCCGCTGACCCACTATTCAGTGGCACCATGCCGTTGCCGGCCGGTAACGGTGGCAAGTTGTTAGCCCTGGCAGCCGATGCGCTGGGCGTGCAGTACCTGAGCGCTGCAGATGTTGACCTGGCGCTAGTGACGGCATACATGCAGACCCTGCTGTTAGAGACTACGGCTGCAGCGGCAAGGGCAAATCTGGGGATTGTCGAGTTCGGCCGGATAAACGATCACGGCTTCTCGGTGGCCAACGGCACTGATGCCGATCATGACCTGGATATAGGTGCCGGTGGGTGCTGGGATAGCACCAGCACTGAGTACATCACCTATGCTGCTGCTACGATTGTGTGTGATGCGCTGTGGAGCGGAGCGGGGAACTTAGACACCGGAGTTATCCCTGCTAGCGACATTCTGTACCTGTACGTTACGCACGATGCAGCCCAGGCAAATTCGATTGTGGTGTGCAGTACCAGCGCGACTTGGGCGGGCGTAACTAAGCAGAGCGGGTTCACTCTTGGTAGGCGGATTGGAGCGGTTTCGACCGACGCCTCGAACAATTTGCACGGTTTCGATGAGAGTGCCGGACACTATCGGTTTACTATCCCACTAACCCAAATATCCACAACCGCATGGACGCAGAGCGTCTTAACGTTGTTTACATGTGCGGCTGCTCCGGCACATTCGGTTGTGTTTGGCAACATGTACGTCGCGAACAACATCTACGCGGGAAACCTAATAGGCGGTATCGGGGCAGCATCGGAGTCGGGGAACGGGACCAACTACTTCAACGAGATTGGGCACACCGCGGTCAATGGCACGCTCGTGGGCACGCTATCTGGAGCCTTTGCGATGCGCCTCGACGCAAACCAACAGATGACCGGCTCCCGGTATGCGCTCACCGGCATACCTACGGCGAACGTGGGGATAAATAGCTACATGTTCACAGATAGATTCTCAGAGGTATAGAGACATGGGAATGGTTGCAGACATAGATGTTGATCGGAAGTTGCTCCAATGGGGTGACGAGCGGAATACTAAACCACCGGGGACCGTCAGCAGGATGCCCTCGCCAACAGAGCCCGATGGGGATGTTCTCGCTGCTGACGGAATGAGCTGGGAGAGAAGCGATCCTGACCGCGACAAGCGGTTGGCCATTGATTCCGAGCTACTCGCAACGGACGCCAAGTTGGTCCGGCGAATGGAAGATTATTTCAGCCAACCAGGAATGATTGGCACTCTCGACCAATCGTTTCGGGATGACATCAGCGCACGAGTGGCCAAGCGTACGGAGCGTGGCGCGCTGCGCCAACCTGTATAACCAAGCAACCAGGAGACCGTCATGCTAAGCGCAATTCTGGGCATCGTTCCCAGCATCATCGACAAGATTATCCCTGATCCGCAGGCAGCGATGGAAGCTAAGCTGAAGCTTGTAGAGCTGACGCAGGCTGGCGAGCTGAAGTCCCTTGAGGGGCAGATAGCGATCATCACTGCGGAGGCGTCGTCTCAGCACTGGCTGACTGCCAACTGGCGACCCATCACGATGCTGGTGTTCGTGGTCATCATCGCGAACAACTACATCATCTACCCGTACCTCTCGTTGTTCTGGCCGGAAGCGCCGACGCTTGAGATTCCACCGGACATGTGGGGGCTGCTCAAGATAGGCCTGGGTGGTTACGTTGTCGGCAGATCAGCCGAGAAGGCCGTCACGGCATGGAAGGCGCCTAAGGGGTAGCCGGGTGAACACACTTGCAGGCAGGTGCCGAAGGAAACACCCAAGGAATGTAGGAATGAGCGAGAAGAAGCAGGTCATAGTTGAGCATGCGGCGAGCGCCGGCATGTTCGGTGAGTTCGGTATGGTGGCAATAGCGACCATCACCGGGCTGTTGCTCACTGCGTTTGGCTGGGTGTTCAAGCGCCAGGTCAGGGCCATCGACAATCTAGCCGAGAAGAAGGCCGACAAGACCGAGATGGCCGCGGCTCTCGATGGCGTGCACACCGCGCTGCG
>Ga0209661_1001060_pt1 | contig 13897 bp, 14 predicted proteins | sample SaaInlV_120m_DNA_2_FD_184660 | JGI IMG/M metagenome (GOLD analysis project Ga0209661, IMG submission 184660) | Marine microbial communities from expanding oxygen minimum zones in the Saanich Inlet - SI072_LV_120m_DNA (SPAdes) (version 2) | ecosystem: Environmental > Aquatic > Marine > Intertidal... | reverse complement strand
GGGGAAGGCATGTGGTGGGTGATTCGAAAGGAAGTGCTGCCCAATATCATGGCTCCGCTGCTGGCAGAATTCGGATTGCGTTTTTGCTTTGTCTTTCTTTTTATTGCCGCGCTCAGTTTCCTGGGGTTGGGAATTCAGCCGCCGACGGCAGATTGGGGCTCGATGGTCCGCGATAATGCCGTGTTGATTAATTACAATGACATCACGCCGTTGTTGCCAGCCGCAGCGATCGCGGGCCTGACGGTGGCGGTCAATTTTGTCGTTGACTGGATGCTGCACCTCTCCAGTGGCTTGCGCAGCGACTAGTAAATCTGATAACGAGAATTTTCCATGGCCGACAACGATCATTCCCACGACCACGACCACACTGAACCGCCTGGCGATCTTGAACTCAAGGTAAAGGCGCTGGAGTCCTTGCTGGTTGAAAAAGGTCTAGTAGACCCAGCGGCCTTGGATGTACTGATAGAAACCTACGAACATAAAGTGGGGCCTCGTAACGGAGCACAAGTGGTGGCTCGGGCGTGGGTGCAACCCCAATTCAAGGAATGGCTACTGCGCGATGGCGCCGCAGCCATTGCCTCTTTGGGCTTCACCGGCCGACAAGGAGAGCATTTGCGAGTTGTAGAGAACACCACGACAGTACACAACCTGGTCGTTTGCACTTTGTGCTCGTGTTACCCGTGGCCGGTACTGGGCCTTCCCCCAGTGTGGTACAAGTCCGCTCCTTACCGCTCAAGAGCGGTGAGCGATCCTCGTGGCGTGTTGGCAGAATTCGGCACAACCTTAGACCCCGATACTGAAATTCGGGTCTGGGATTCCACGTCCGAGATGCGCTACCTGGTATTGCCGCAGCGCCCACAGGGGACCCAAGACTGGACAGAGGTGCAACTCGCAACCCTGGTCAGTCGAAACGCCATGATCGGGGTTGAAAAAGCACAACCGCCTCAAGATGGCACGGCGGCATGAGCGGCGGCCACGACCTCGGCGGCTTGAGTGGTCTTGGGCCGATTGCCCCGGAGCCCGAGTCTAGCGAGCCCGTATTCCATGCCGAATGGGAAAAACGTGTTTTTGCATTAACCATGGCTAGCGGGTTTTTGCGCCGCTGGAATCTGGACGAGTCACGCCATGCACGCGAACGCCAGCACCCGGCGGACTATCTGCGCAACAGTTACTATGAAAACTGGCTGGCGGGGCTACAGACCTTACTGGTGGAAAAAGACTTATTGTCCGCCAAGGAGTTAGCAACCGGAGCGAGTCAGAGCGGGGTTTCTGATGACGAGGCTGCACCGTTGCAGGCGATCGATGTACCGCAAATCCTGTCCCGTGGCGGGCCTGTTGAAATGGTGATTGAACGTGCCCCGTGCTTCACTCTGGGAGACCGGGTGCGGGTGTGCAGTCAGGACCCAAAGGCGCATACCCGGGCGCCTGTGTATGTGCGCGGCAGGGTCGGGCTTATCAAGGCGCATCACGGCGCTCATGTCTTTGCTGATCAACATGCGCGCGGTCAACGGGTGGGGCACCATTTGTACAGCGTAGCGTTTTCTTCGAGCGAACTATGGGGTAGTCCAGAAAATGGTGACACCGAATTCAAGGTGATGGTTGATCTGTGGGAGCCGCATCTGGAGTTAGCGTGAAACCCGATAAAACTTCTCATATCGATAAACTTTCCGGCTTAGCCTCTGATGGCGAAGGTCCCGTATTCGCGCAGCCCTGGGAGGCGCAACTATTCGCCATGGTGCTTGAGTTGGCTCGACAAGGTGTTTTTTCCTGGGCCGAGTGGACTAAGATGCTTGGGGTCGAGATAGCTGCGGTTCGGGACCGCGGCGAGGCAGATTCAGGGACCACCTACTACCAGCACTGGCTGGTAACCCTGGAGCAGATATTATCTGAGAAAGGCGTTGTACAGGACTCTGACGTACAAAGCCGTATGACACAGTGGCGGAAGGCTTACTTGAGTACTCCACACGGCCGGCCTATTCACCTGGCGGCGGGCGATTCCAGCCAGGCCTGAGTTCTCAGCCGGCACGTCTGTACACTCAATCGAAAATCAAAGGTTTAGTCTCCCGAGCTGGTTGATCAGCACCGGTTGAGAAAGAAGAGGGAAGATATGGAACGAAAACTAAGCACGATATTGGCGTCCGATGTGGTCGGCTTCAGCAAGATGATGGCTGCGAATGAAGAAGACACCTTGCGGGTGCTGGGAAAACGTCGCCAGGTTCTCGATGGCGTGATCGCTGAGCACGATGGCAAGATTTTTGGCTCCGCGGGCGACAGCATCATAGTCGAGTTTTCCAGTCCCATTAATGCGACCAAGTGCGCAGTGGAAATGCAGGATCGGATGGCAGCAATGAACGAAGATGTCCCAGAAAGTCACCAGATGATATATCGCGTGGGGATCAACATCGGCGACGTAATGGTTACTGAGGACAACCTGTTTGGCGATGCTGTCAATATTGCTGCGCGGCTGGAATCTGAGGCCAAACCGGCAGGCATCTGCGTGTCCAAAACGGTTTTTGACATGATCAGTCAGAAGGTTATGGTGTCGTTTGAGGATGCCGGCGAGCTTGAACTGAAGAATATTGAACAGCCAGTTCAGGCGTACTTTGTCATCAAGAGTAAAGGTGGTGTTCGCTATGTGCAGCAGTCGGAGAAACCTCAGATAGAGGTTAAAGATGCGGAATCCGGGTCGTTGGCAGTCATGCTGCTCAAGAATCTGAGCAAGGATGAGGAGCAAGCCTATTTTTGTGAGGGTTTCTCCGAGGACCTGATATCGGCTTTATCAAGATTTAGCAGCCTGACTGTGGTTTCGGGCAATGCCAGTTTCTCCTATCGCGATAAGAATATGGGCCCAAAGGAGATCGGCCGTGACCTGGGAGTGCGTTACATACTGGACGGCAGTGTTCGAAAGCTTGGCAACAAGATGCGTATCAGTGCCAGCCTGATTGGGGCCGAGAACGAAAAGACAGTCTGGGCAGATAAGTTTGATACCACGATAGATGAGATTTTCGACACTCAGGACGAAATGATCGAGACCATAGTTGCGACCATAGTCGGCCGGGTTGAGGTAGATGGGATAAGGCGGGTCAGTAATGCCAGGCCTGAGAATCTTTCAGCCTATGACCTCGTGCTGCAAGGGCTGGAACATCACCGCCGTAGTGATTTGACTCGAGAAGATGCTCCCCGGGCACTATCTTTGTTTGAAAAAGCGATCGAAGCAGATCCATCCTACGCTCGGGCGCATGCGTGGCGGGCTTGCTCGCTGTCAAATTGCGTGGCATGGGATCCGGATTCCTACCCAGAGAATTGGTTTGATGAATGTCGAGGCTCTGCGGCGAGGGCGTTGGAACTAAACCCGGATGATCACGAAGCGAATAGAATTATGGGTGCGATCTCACTCCATCTGCGAGATTTTGAGTTAGCCAAACACCATCATGACCGGGCGGAAGAATTGTGTCCCAGTGATTCTTATATTCTTGGCAAGAATGCCGAAATGCAAGTTTTTCTTGGAAATCCAGCCAAAGGTCTCGAAAAAGTCACCTGGGCAATGCGGATCAACCCGTTCTGCCCTGATGATTTATTGGAAAAGGATGGTAAATGCAGATTCTGGCTTGAAGACTACGACGGCGCGCTGCAAAGTTTTAAGAAAATGCGCGTCGGGAGCCGTGACAGCCTTTTTTATACTGCTGCAATATTTGGCCACCAGGATAAGGGCGATCAAGCAACGCAGGCCCTTAAAAGTGCGATTCGACTATCGAACGTATCCATCCAGAAATTTGCCGACAGCCAGCCGTTCGAGGATCAAAACCGCAATCGCGAACTCCAAGAAATACTCGAATCCGTTGGGGGCGTCAGTGCGTAGTTTTGCGAACGGGTTGTGTTGCGATGTCTGATTGATCAAAGGATGTGAAGCTGTTGGGTCGTTAACGCGTTGGATTGCAGGATGCCCGGTGGTTAATCAATACAGCGTGGCTGTATATTTTTTCCAAGTGAAACGAAATCGCTTTCATATACACTAGCGCTACCCGCAAACACCGCTTTCAGGCGGTGAGTTCATAACTGATTAAGGAGAAGCTAGTGGACGAAGAAGTATTTAATATTCAACTACGAAAATTTTTAAAGAAGGTTGGAATACAATCTCAAAGAGAGATCGAAAAAGCGATCCGAGACGGCATTGCCCAAGGATCCCTTGAGGGCGTAGAAACCCTGAAGGCGTCAGCCCGACTTCAGGTCTCGGGTACCGACCTGGATGTCACCATCGAAGACGATATCAAACTTGCTTGAGCCGAGTCTCGTGCCAGACGTCGCCGGGCGTGTGAGCGGTGGGTCCACCCCCCTTATCGAGATCACAGCTGCTACGGTTTACCGGGGTAATACCCGGGTGTTTGATGATTTCAATTTGACGTTAGCCCAAAACGAAAGCACCGCTATCCTTGGGCCAAATGGGGCCGGGAAGACGACCCTTCTTAAGCTTTTGACCCGAGAGTTATATCCTCTGTGGCGTGAGTTTCCGGTGGTTCGTATCCTGGGGCAAGAGCGTGGGGATATCTGGTCGCTACGCAAGCAACTGGGGATTATCTCCAATGACTTGCACGAACAGTATTCGCCGACGGTTTGTGGCGAGGAGGTCGTGTTATCGGGGTTTTTCAGCAGCGTTGGGGTTTGGGGCCATCAGCAAGTGGAACCCGAACAGCGTTTACGGGCCAAAGAAATTTTCGGCAGGCTTGGTATCGAAGACCTTGCTCGGCGCGCATTTGGCTCCCTGTCTACCGGCCAACAGCGGCGTTTGTTGATGGCGCGGGCTTTAGCGAATGATCCGCCTAATCTGGTGCTCGACGAGCCAACCAGCGGCCTTGATCTTGCAGCGACTTTTCAGTACCTACAGCTGATGCGCCAGTTGATTGCGTCAGGCCATACCTTGATTTTAGTAACGCACCATATTCATGAAATACCGCCGGAAATCTCCAGGGTAGTTCTGCTTAACAAAGGTAGGGTGTGGGCTGACGGCCCCAAGCAAGAAGTGCTCACCGGGGAGAACCTATCGGAACTGTATGGGGTCGAGGTGTCTTTGGTCGATTCGGCCGGATGGTACCAGGCGGTACCGGCCTGAACAGTTCAGGTGTTACTGGGGTTTTCGACGGGCATCTTTTGCTTGGGCTTCTGGTCGAATAGGACGGTGTCCTCGCCGTTATAGACCAAAAAGTGTTTTCCTTTTGCCCGGGCAATCATCGTAACTCCCAGGTCCTGCGCGAGCTCTAAACCCATGTAAGTGATGCCTGACCGGGATATCAGCACTGGGATGCCCATATGAGCAGCTTTCATCACGATCTCGGATGTCAGTCTGCCAGTAGTGTAAAAAAACTTGTCGTTTCCAGATATGCCTTCAAGCCACATTTCTCCTGCGATCGTGTCGGTCGCATTGTGTCGCCCTACATCCTCGACGAAGTGCAGAATCTGGTCGCCATCACACAGCGCGCAGCCATGCACCGCTCCGGCGGCACGGTAGATCTCGTTATAACTGTTGATCGCCTTTAGTAGAGCGTAGATCGTTGATTGGCGAATTTGTACCCGCGGCAGGCGTGTGTCATACAGTTTGTCCAGGGTGCAACTGAAAATGGTACCTTGCCCGCAGCCGCTGGTCACGATCCGTTTGGAGATTTTTTCATGCAGATCGACAATCCCCTCACCGTGTGTGGTCGAAACGTGTACCGTTTCGCGCTCCCAATCCACTTTTACTTGCGCCACCTCGTTGATATCTTCAAGCAATCTCTGGTTGCGTAGATAGCCTAGGGTGAGTTTCTCCGGGTAAGTCCCCAAGGTCATCAGCGTGACGACTTCAGCGTTATCGACTTTTATCGTCAGTGGGAATTCCCCCGCAATGTTGAGATCCCGCGAGTTGCCGAATTCATCACGGGCGCTTACCGGATGCGTGGGATCAAGTCCCTCGTCAGACATGACAGGGCGATAGTTGGCGTCTGTATTTTTCCTTGTAGTGGTCATGGTTTTACGACAGGTATATTGAGTTAGCGCGGCGTGGGCGGTTATAGTGAACGGTTGTGACGTAACAGGCAAGCCCCATCTTTCAATGGAAGCGCGATATCCAGTTTCGATAATCATCGAGCGTAAGTTTTATCCGGACAAGGCCTGGATGACTGAGAGTTGGTCAGCTATTGGTGTGATTCCTGTTGCGAAAAGTGAAGCTGAGGTCGTGCGTTCCAGTATCTATCAAAGTGACCAGGCCGAGCAATTTCTTTACGCGGGCTACAGTATCGAACTCTTTGCCGATGAGGCCGAGAGTTACTACGCTAACCTGTCCGGGAATCATCCGAGTGTTTTTGTGGTGTGCGAGCAAGAAGAAGATGATGAACTACACCCGTTGCTGGTAACCCTAAGCTACGATGAGATGGCCTCGTATATTGAGGTAGATACGCCGGTGTTTGATCTGCCGATTCCACCTCCCGTCTATGAATGGGTCGAGGCCTGGGTGCTCGAAAACTATCAGCCCGAGCAAAGGAAAAAGCGAACCAGACAGAAATGGGCAGATGAAAGCTGGAAACCGTTACGCGATCCGGTAGGGCGCTGAGCATGGCGATACAAGGGTATAGAAGAGTATGAGTGAGCCCCGCAGTGATTTTCTTAGCCGCTGGTCACGGCGCAAGGCCTTACAGCAAGAGGAGACGGACCAGCTGACTATCAGCGAAGGTGCTGGGCAAGAGGATGAGCTGCCGGTCGTTTCCGAAGAAGAGGAAGCGCCCGCGTTGACGGACGATGATATGCCGCCATTAGAGACTTTGGGCGAAGACGATAGCTACAGCGGCTTTCTTTCACCCGAGGTAAGCGAAAAACTACGCAAGGTTGCGCTGCGCCAACTGTTTCATGGCGCCGGGTTTAATATCCGCGATGGCTTAGATGACTACGATGAAGATTTCACCATCTTTAAACCTTTAGGCGACATCATTACCGCCGATATGCGGCATCGTGAAGAGATGCTCGAGCGCAAAGCCAAAGAGGCTTTGGCCCGGAAAAATGAAGATTCCGATGATTCAATAACAGCGATCGCCGAGAAAGATGAAGCTGATGAGGGCCCGCCAAGCGATGAGGAGGCTTATGACGCGGATGCCACAGATAGTGATTTAGTCGAACATCCCAGTGATGTTGAGTCAGGGCGTACGCAACCTGGCGTTAGCGAGACCGATGAAAAAGTGGCATTAGTAGACCAGCCAATCGATGATGATTCAAGCCAGAACCCCAAGAACTCCAAGGACAACGAGAACCCCAAGAACAACGAGAACAATTCATGAGTGTTATTTCTGTAGAGCAGGTTGGCAGTTTTTTGGGATTTAATTTACCTGGCGAGTCTTCCCAACAAAAAGCCCGCTTGCGCGCGCTCACCATCGCGCTGCAGAGCGATGCTGCACCGACGTCACTGGTTTCTTATAACTCCAGCGGTATTGTCGTTCTGGTAGGTCCGCTACCCTCTGCACTGGCTGTAGCCGAGGAGCTGCCCGATGTTCCGGGCTGTTTAATTCTTGCAACCCAGGGCGGTGAATCGGGCGACACCGAAACACGCGAAGTTGCCGGAAGGTCGGTACCCATCATTTATGGTCAGCCCAAAACTGTTACCGGATTTTTAGGGAAGTTCAGCATTGTCGTGGCGCGGGACGATGGCGAGGTGGATCTTGCAAAAGCGCTGGATTTGTCTGGCGGATATCTAGATGTCGTTCTGGATCTTTCCCGCGAGCCAATGTTGGCAAACGAGATTTTGCCGCCTGGGTATTTCGCGCCGCGGGGCGACAACGAGGCCCTCGATCAGGCTTGCCAGGAAATCGCGGAACTTACAGGCCAGTTTGAAAAGCCCCGGTACGTGTTATACGACCCGGATATTTGTGCTCACGGCTCACGGGGTATTACCGGTTGCCGGCGCTGTCTTGAGGTTTGCCCTGCAGATGCCATTGTCACCAATGGTGAGAAGATCGAGGTCGCGCCACATCTATGTCATGGCATGGGTTCGTGCGCTGCGGCTTGTCCTACTGGGGCGCTGGCTTATGCTTACCCGGGCCGTACAGATACGCTTGACAGTATCCGTCGCGCCATCACCACTTACCGTCAAGAAACTGGAATAGGCCCGGAGCTACTTTTTTTTGATGGTGCAAAAGGTGGGCCAGAAGTGGCAGCCAGCGTGGCCCAGTTGCCCGACCATGTGATCCCCTGGAAGATCGAGGAAGCGGGTAGTACCGGTCCAGAGATCTGGTTGTCTGCTATAGCATATGGTGCCAGTTCGGTCACGGTGATGACTACAGCTAAGACCCCAGTGAGTGTTGTCTCGTCGATCACCGATCAAATAGGTCAGGTGAACGCATTTCTTTTTGGTCTTGGCTGGAATGAGTCGTTGGTTGATTTGGTGATTAGCCAGAAACTGATAGGAAGACTATCCGATATCTCTACCGAAGCATTACCCAACGCAAAATACGCAACCTTTGGCGGCATGGATGAAAAACGTGCCGTGTTGCGAGCCGCTATTGATCACCTGATTGGACAGGCGGCTGACCTGCCTACCGAGATTGCTATGCCGAGCGGCTCGCCATTTGGTGAGATTCAAGTAGATGATGAAAAATGTACTATGTGTATGGGTTGCGTCGCCGTGTGCCCCACTGGCGCCATCCTGGATAACAAGGACAGGCCTTGTCTATCGTTTATCGAGTGGAATTGTGTTCAGTGTAGCCTTTGCGCGCAGGCGTGCCCGGAACAGGCTATAGAGCTGATACCTCGGTTGTTAACTGATTCCAACGCACGAATGGAACGTCGGGTGCTTAACGAAGAAGCCCCTTTTGAATGCCTGGACTGCAAGAAACCTTTTACAACCCTGAGCATGATTCGCAAGATGGAGGAAAAACTGTCCGGACATCGTATGTTTGCAGGAGAAGGACTGCGCCGGCTTAAGTTGTGCGAGGATTGCCGGATCAAGGGTATGTTCTAGTCATCAGTCATCAGTCATCAGTCATTAGTCATCTGGGAGCTTTGTGGGTAAAAAAATAATAAAATTAACCAGTTAGAGTGCATAGCTCTTATTTGCATTTAGTCAAGGGGGGGCGGGACTAGTTGCCTGGGTTGTTAATAGTCCCAGAAAGGTGCATTATTGGATAAGTTACCCCTACAGAAAGTTTAATTTATAAATTGGGGTCTAGCGCATGCATGAGCCATGCAAAGGAGAGGAGTTGGCAACAAGCGACGCAACAGCACCACGTTTTCCAGAGGTTACTCAGGAAGAACAGGCGCGCGCAGGCGTTTATACCCTGCTCGGGGCTTTGCTCGGCGCCCCATGCACGCAAGATGTACGCAATTTCCTCACCACGATAGATGCGGGTGATACCACGCTGCCATGGCAGCAACTCCAGACCGAAATAGCAAACGCTGATCTGCAGGCATTGGCGCATGAATATAACGCGCTGTTCATTGGTCTGGGTCGCGGCGAACTTCTTCCTTATGGCTCGGTTTACCTGACTGGATTTTTACAGGAAAAACCGCTGGCCGATTTACGCCAGGACCTGGCTCGCCTGGGCCTTGAGACGACAGAAGAAACTCATGAGCCCGAAGACCACGCCGGCGCATTATGTGAAGTTATGGGCCTGATGGCGGGCGCCCCGACAGATTATTCCCACGAAACGCAAAAGACCTTCTTTACGCAGCATGTCGGTTCGTGGATGACAGAATTCTTCGACGATCTGGTTAAAGCACGCGACAGCGGCTTCTACCGGGTAGTCGGTGAATTTGGCAAAACCTTCATCGCACTTGAAAAGCAGTATTTTGCGATGGAAGTCTAGCTTGATGTTGCTGGAACCTTATAACTCTTCCACAGCAAGGAAACCACAAGTATGAATAAGATTAAGAAACAACTTCCAAAGGAGCAAAGCGTCACCACTAGGCGCGCATTCCTCAAGGGCGCGGCGAGCGCAGGCGGTGCTGCGGCGCTGGCTGCCAGTACAGGCTCGGCTGCATACGAAACTCAAGGCCCAGCCGAAGCGTCGGCAGGCACGGGTTACCGTGAGTCTGGCCATATTAAGGACTATTACAAGACGACCCGGCTGTAAGGCTGTCAGATTGTCCTAACCACCCTTTCCCGGGCAGGCCCGGGATGACGGAGGAATCCAAATGAAACTGATTAGAACTGCGACTGAGCCAGCACCAACGCAGAAAAAGGATAGCGCCGGCAGTGCGATAGACCGGCGGACCTTTCTTAAGCGTTCGGGAATTACCTTAGGCGGCGCCGCAGCCGCCGCGGCGCTGTCGCCAACAATGATGCGAAAGGCGCAGGCCGCTATTCCTTCTGGGGGCGACGGCACCCAGACGATTCGCACGGTTTGTACTCACTGTTCCGTAGGCTGCGGTATCAACGCCGAAGTGAATAACGGGGTTTGGGTCGGCCAGGAGCCGGCTTTCGATCACCCATTTAATCTGGGCGCGCATTGCGCTAAAGGGGCATCGGTCCGCGAACATGGCCATGGTGAGCGCCGCCTGAAATACCCGACCAAGCTGGTCGGCGGAAAATGGGTGCGAGTGAGCTGGGACGAGGCGATTAACGAGATCGGCGATCAGATGCTCCAGATCCGACAGCAGTCCGGACCGGACTCGGTGTACTGGCTGGGATCTGCCAAGTTTAATAACGAGCAGTCGTACATGTTCCGCAAGTTCTATGCTCTTTGGGGCTCGAACAACGGTGACCACCAGGCGCGAATCTGTCACTCAACCACGGTCGCTGGTGTTGCGAACACCTGGGGCTACGGTGCGATGACCAACTCGTACAACGATATTCACAATAGCCAGGCGATGCTGGTGATCGGTGGTAACCCGGCTGAGGCACACCCGGTTTCCCTGATTCACCTGATGCGTGCCAAGGAGCGCAACAATGCGCCCCTGATCGTGATTGATCCGCGCTTCACGCGCACTGCAGCCCATGCAGACCTGCATCTGAAGATACGCCCGGGAACAGATGTCGCCATTATCTGGGGCATTATGTGGCACATCTTCGAGAACGGTTGGGAAGATAAAGAGTTCATTCACCAGCGGGTCTGGGGTATGGACGATATCAAGAAGGAGGTTGCCAACTGGACGCCCGACGTCACTCATGATGTGACTGGCGTGCGTGAAGAGTTGGTCTACCAGGCTGCCAAGATCATGGCAGATAACCGACCGGGCACCTTCATTTGGTGCATGGGTGGTACTCAGCACACCATTGGCAACAACAACACCCGTGCCTACTGTAACTTCCAGTTGGCCCTGGGTAACATGGGTAAATCTGGCGGCGGCACCAACATCTTCCGCGGTCACGATAACGTCCAGGGCGCTACCGACTTCTGCATCCTGTCGCACTCGCTGCCTGGGTACTATGGCCTGTCCGCGGGCTCGTGGAAGCATTGGTCACGTGTCTGGGATCTGGATTATGAGTGGGTCAAAGCCCGATTCGATCCTACCGAAGTAGAAGGCGACAAAGGCAAACCGGTCTCGCCGATGAATTACAAAGGGATACCGGTCTCACGCTGGATTGATGGCGTGCTGGAAGATAAAGCGAATATCGGCCAGCGCGACAACCTTAGGGCGATGGTGTTCTGGGGGCATGCGCCCAATAGCCAGACCCGTGGCCTTGAGATGAAAAAGGCGATGGAAAAGCTGGACCTACTGGTAATAATCGATCCCTATCCGACAGCAAGCGCTGTCATGCATGATCGGACGGATGGCGTTTACTTGCTGCCGGCATCAACTCAGTTTGAAACTTATGGCTCAGTGACGGCGTCTAACCGCTCCTTGCAGTGGCGCGACAAAGTGATAGAGCCGATGTTTGAGTCATTGCCTGATCACACCATCATGTACAAACTGGCTAGCAAACTCGAGTTTGGCCCTGAGTTCACCAAGCACATCAAAGTTGAGAATGACGAGCCACTGATCGAAGATATTACCCGTGAGTTTAATCGCGGTATGTGGACGATCGGCTACACGGGGCAGAGCCCAGAGCGGATGAAGAAGCAACAAGCCCACTGGGGCACCTTCAACATCACTTCGCTCAAGGCTGAAGGCGGCCCGTGTGATGGCGAGTACTATGGGTTGCCGTGGCCGTGCTGGGGTACCCCCGAGATGGGGCATCCGGGAACGCCAAACCTGTACGATCCAAGCAAGCCAGTCGCAGACGGCGGCCTGTGCTTCCGCGCCCGGTTTGGGGTGGAGCGCAACGGCGAAAGCCTGCTGGCCAACGGCTCCTACCCGGTGGGATCGGAGATCAAGGACGGCTATCCGCAGTTCGACCACAAACTGCTCAAGCAGCTTGGTTGGTGGGAGGATCTCACTGACGACGAGAAAGGGGCAGCTGAGGGCAGGAACTGGAAGACTGATCTGTCCGGCGGTATCCAACGGGTCGCGATCAAGCATGGTTGCGCGCCTTTTGGCAACGCCAAGGCCCGATCGGTCGTGTGGACTTTCCCAGACCCCGTGCCAGTCCATAGAGAACCGCTGTATACCAACCGGCGTGATCTGGTCGAGAAGTATCCGACTTACGAGGACAAAAAGCGGCGTTACCGCTTGCCGACCCGGTATGCATCTATCCAGAAGACGGATCATTCCAAGGAGTACCCGTTGATTCTAACGAGCGGGCGCTTGGTGGAATATGAAGGGGGCGGCGATGAATCCCGCTCGAATCCGTGGCTCGCTGAACTGCAGCAGGATATGTTTGCAGAGATCCATCCAGTCGACGCCAACGATCACGGCATACGTGATGGCCAGATGATCTGGGTCGAAGGGGCCGAAGGTGCCAAGCTTAAGGTGAAGGCGCAGGTAACCCGAAGAGTGTCACCCGGCGTTGTCTTTTTGCCATTCCATTTCGCTGGACATATGGAGGGTAAGGATCTTCGTAGTAAATACCCGGAGGGCGCCGACCCATATGTGCTCGGTGAGGCGGCCAACACGGCGTTGACCTACGGTTACGACTCAGTCACCCAGATGCAGGAAACCAAGTGTTCCCTGTGCAGCATAAGCGTTGCTTAAAAGGAGGATATAACTCATGGCTAGAATGAAGTTCCTTTGTGACGCCGAACGCTGCATAGAATGCAACGGCTGTGTCACCGCGTGTAAGAACGAGAATGACATACCCTGGGGTGTGAACCGTCGTCGGGTCGTTACCATCAATGATGGTGATCATGGCGAACGTTCGATCTCGGTGGCATGTATGCACTGTTCTGACGCTCCTTGCGCTACCGTGTGTCCCGTTGATTGTTTCTATACCACTAACGACGGTGTAGTTCTGCACGACAAGGACATTTGCATTGGTTGCGGCTATTGTTTCTACGCGTGTCCATTCGGTGCGCCGCAGTTTCCAGAAACTGGCGCATTCGGTTCAAGAGGCAAGATGGACAAGTGCACTTTCTGTGCCGGTGGTCCAGAGCAGAACAACTCTGCCGAGGAGCATCGCAAGTACGGGTCCAACCGGCTTGCCGAAGGCAAACTGCCGTTGTGCGCGGAAATGTGCGCTACCAAGGCCTTATTGGCCGGCGATGGTGACAGGGTCTCGGATATCTTCCGTGAACGTGTCATGTATCGTGGTGCTGGAGCACTTCAGTGGGGCTGGGGTGTTGCCTACGACAAACAGGGCATCAAGGGCTAGAAACCCCTTAATCGAACCGCTTGTCTGATGGATGTGGAACGAGGCGGTGACCCGTAAAAGGGCCATCGCCTCCGACCGTGCGCAACCCCAGTTTGCTTGAAAGGGTGCCCAAAAATGTCATTGCCGTACCGCGGCCCCTACATAGGTGTCTTAAGCGATCGGCAGCAGGCGTGCTCACGTGCGGCCGACTCTCTGGTTTAGGCATCTAAATTAAACTGCTGAGCCCAGCCACTAATAGCACGAGCCGATAATGGA
>Ga0209661_1001053_pt1 | contig 13953 bp, 10 predicted proteins | sample SaaInlV_120m_DNA_2_FD_184660 | JGI IMG/M metagenome (GOLD analysis project Ga0209661, IMG submission 184660) | Marine microbial communities from expanding oxygen minimum zones in the Saanich Inlet - SI072_LV_120m_DNA (SPAdes) (version 2) | ecosystem: Environmental > Aquatic > Marine > Intertidal... | reverse complement strand
ATGAGGAATACAATGCCCACAGTTCTTGCGGCTCTCTTCAAATTTGAAACAGTCGATTAAACTTAATTGCCAAGCCGCGATTTCGAAGTTCCATCGAGCTTGGATTCATGAATGGGTCGGTATCCTGATCGTCACTATAGACCACAAAGAGTTCGCTACCCGGCGCCCACTCCCAGCGGAAACGTAAATTGGTGCTGAAAGAGTCGGACCTTGAGTCGTACTGCGCGAGCCCGCTAAAGTACATTCGTGGCGAGATAGTATAAGTTACCCTGAAGCGGCCTAGTTCAGTCCTGAAGTCTCCTTCAGGCAATTCAATTTTGTTAAATGAATAACTGGGCTCTACGGATAATTGAGGCGACAACTCGATACGACCCGCGCTAAGTCCAACGGCTGTATTAGTGCCACTCCAAAAATCACCGACTCGCAGAGAGATCAGTCCGCTGAATTGTCTCTGGGTTCCAAGGCGGTAAGTGGCACTATAGCTAGTGAAGTCGTAGTCACCCGGCTGAAGGGTAACGCCGGATGCGATCTGGAAGGGCCGACTTAACATCTCGAATTCGTCACTTACAGAGACTTTAAAGGAGTCGCCTTCTTCAAATTCAGTGGTAAAGCTGATTTCATTTTTGCGAGTCTCAAGATCATCCTCGCTCGCCGACCAATAGGATTCAGTGTTTCCCTCTAGAACAAAGCGCCGAATTGATTCGCTAGACGCTATACGCGGGCTGAATCTACCGCCGCCTTCGTATTGCTTAAAATTATTGCGACGCTTGAAGCCAATCTCTGGGTTGAAATTGTCTTCGACGACCAGATATCCAGAGCGCAGTCCATAGCGGTCACCGTTATAATCGAAGTTGGCCATATAACTCGAATCATCGCCTTCTAAACCTGTCGTATCTGTTTTAGAGGCAAAGGCACTAATTTCGAAATCGTCCATGAAGTTGAATTGCCCATCGATACCGTAGAGCTGATTTGATCCGGGGCTAACTATGGACTCACTTCGGTCGGTCAGAATCATACCTATTCTGCTGCGGCTGAGAATATCTCGCTTGACGCGCAGTACAGAGAAATCCGTAGATTCGATGCCATCGAGGCCACCACCGTCGGTACTGATATTTAAGGCACCGATGTCAAAGTCGCCAACCTTGCCTGTTAAGCGACCTCCAACATTGATCGGTACTATCTGACCTTGCTCCAAACCAATACGACGACTGAAGAACATAGTAGGAATGTCTAGATTCCGAGGCTGAGTAAAATCAAAATTTCCTCTTCCTTCGAGGAAAAACTCGCGCTTCTCTGGGAAGAATAAACTGAATCGCGACAGGTTGACCTGGCGCTCGTCCACCTCTACTTGCGCAAAGTCTGTGTTGTAGGTCAAATCTGCAGTGAGGTTGTTAGTAATGCCAAACTTGACGTCGATTCCAGCCTCACCATCGAATTCGTTTTCGAGCTGAGGATTAGACAGCCGATTTGTGGTGAGAGTGCCTAGGCCATAAGGCTTCACCTCAATATTGAAATTTCGCGGAGGCACCTCCAACTCGTTCAGCGTTCCAGCCTCAGAGATTCGCCACATGCCTGCCACCAGAGAGTTTCCAAGTGCAGCTGAAATCGGGAGCTCAGTAAGATAGGACGCCTCGTTTAATCGCCTAATGATGCGACGAAACTGAATGCCCCAGGTTTGATTCTCGCCGGGTTCATAGCGTAACGAGCGGAAGGGGATTTGCATCTCTACAGTCCAGCCGCCATCGAAGCGTGCCACTCGCGAATCCCAAACAATATTCCAGTCGAAGTTTACGCCTCGTCCTCGGTCACCTTCGTTGGCTATGGCGAAGTCGGAGAAGCCTCCTATTGGTGTAACGAGAAACGCGACACCATTACGGCGGTCGAGGAAGGTATCCAACATGACAGAGAAGGAATCGTTGGTGCGTAGTTGGCTAGTGTCGCGGCGCATCTCGTTGGCAACCCAATCTTCTTCGGGTACCGATTCATAGTTGCGTGCTGCTACATAGAGGTTGTCGTCATCGAAATAAACCCAGGCTTCGGTTCGCTCACTCGCTGGCTCACCTTCGTCGGGAAGTTGTTGGATAAAGTAATCTGCCGGCGCGATTTGTGTGTAGATTCCCTCATCAAGAACCCCATCCAGATTGATGTTTCCGTCATAACGAACAGCCTTGACTGTCAGTCTCCCGTCCGCGTCCTCTCCCACTACTACTTCCTGAGCGTTGGCAGCGGGAAGAATAAAACCAACAGAGATGACCGCTGTTAGTGCAACTGCGCAGAACTGATTTCTGCCCAAGCTGAAGGCACGAAGATAGAATAGAGAGAAGCCTCTAAATACTGCTAGCTTTTGTGCCATATAAATTCCTTTGACGATTTCATATGCTACCGATCGATATATACAAGACTGATCAAGTGCAGAAATAAGTCATTCCATGCATCATGCCCGATTGAGAATAAGCTATTTGCTTATATTAGTCACATTGCTGATGTGTCTTTTTGTATCTTCTACTATGCACAAACTCTCGTATTTCCTCCTAATTCTCGATCTCAGTCCAGCAAATTCGTTTCTAGAAATGTAATAGTATCCTGAGCCATTTTCTCAGTTATTCAACTCCCTATCTTCCCCAGCAGATTTAGTACTCCAAGACTCAGCTTCAGCGCTCAATCAGAGAAACTGTTCGAGTATCTGTCTCTTACGCGAACCAGTCGGCCAACCGACCTCAATCGAGTCCGGAGATGCCTTTTATTCTTTTAATAAGCAACTTATAATAAGTAAGGTTAGTTTTTCCCCACAACAAGAAGATTAAGCCCTCACTCCACAACGGTCTGCGGTTTATTAATCTGTTACGAGCGGCACGATAATGCTGAATAGATATATAGTAGTAGACGATTTTTATAACGATCCAGATGCATTGGTTCGAGTAGCATTAAGTTCACTAAGAGAAGAAGATTCGCCGACTGGGGGCTATGCAGGCGTAATGACTACACAAGCTTTTCTGGGGCAACAGCATAGAGAAATATTTAAGAAGCTAACAATGGAAGAGACTATTGACTCTTCAACAAACGCGAACGGAAGACTACGTTTTACGAGAGCGAACGATTCATTCAAATTTCATATTCATTATGATGTGGATATGAAAACCAAATGGGCAGGAGTAGTATATCTTTCAAAGGACCATCCCAACACAGAAGGAACGGTTTTTTGGAAACATTTAAGAACTGGCTTGGAAGTGGCGCCCAATACTGTCGAAGGCTTTGCTAAATATGGATGGAAAGATTTTCAAGATTTGAAAGAGTTTCTGGAGACAGAAGGAATTGATGAATCGTTGTGGGAAAAGACTTTTTCTATACCCTACAAATATAATAGATTGGTTTTGTTTAGGCCCTGGATGCTTCATTCTCCGGGACCAGCATTCGGGGATACGCTGGAGTCTTCCAGAATAGTTCAAACAATATTTTTGGGTAACTAGTATTAACGAATAGGGCTAGCGGGAATTTACAAGTTAATAGCCTCAATCAAAAATTATTGCATCGATTATCACCTATACTGCCACTGCCTTTTCCCAAGACGCAAAAACACCCAGGCGAAGACATGCACTCTCCAAATTACAAAATAGTAATACGAAAAGCGCTAACAGGGATAATCTCTCTTTTCTTTTTGCTTCTCAGCATGACGACCCTGCTCTACCAAGCTCTGTCACTCCAAAGTTCAATGTGTAAGTTATATTGCAACCTGTAAAGCTTACGTTGCCGCTATCGTTGGCAATTTGAGTGTAATTTGAAACCGAGAACCAGTCATTACTGACAAACCAGGCTGGCATTGGGTTCAATGTTCCCCCTCCGCCTTTGCCTCCACCACCTCCACCACCTTTACCACCTTTACCACCTTTACCACCTTTACCACCTTTACCACCTTTACCACCTTTACCACCTTTACCACCGCCCTTGCCTCCACCACCCTTGCCTCCACCACCCCCACCGCCCGCGGGGACAATACCGTTAAGGACATCTTCAAAATCATTTTGATTAACGGGGTATACACCGGAAATCGCATGGTAGTCGTCCAGCTGAACCCTGATCACTTCTGCTACTCTAGCTGTCACCGGAGAGAATATTTCCGTAATCCTGATAGGCAATACTCGGTCGTTAAAATTATTAGGATCGAGTGGATTATTGCTTACAAAATCTGGGGCGGCGACATTGCCTGCCTCCAGATAGTCTGCACTGGAATTGCTGGCTCTAGTCTGCGCTGCAATAATTTCCGCGGGCGCAATTAGAACAGCTGCAATTCCACCCTGTCCATTTAGTGTGAGGTTGCCCACAGCGGAGGTATTCAGGGCTGTTGCGGGACTACGGCGAAAATCATCAGACAATGCGTACCAAACTTGCTGATCGATACCACTCTCGTAGCTGCTCAGCGGAAAAATATCGCCGGAAGGTAATGTCATTGAAGTTGGCAGGCGACCGAGAGAGTTGACAGGACAAGGCGTATCCTCGACGCCATCGCCATCGATGTCAGGGCACATTAGATGCCCAGGACCAGCACTGGCCACACCATAGTAATCAGCATACAACACTGAATAAGAAATCAAGCTCTCCTTAATACCGCTCAAGGCATCGGTGGTATTCTCCTCCTGCTGCAAAAACACATCACTGTTACTCAACACGCGAATATAAACACTTGTTCCTACCAAAAGTAGGGCAAACATCATCAACAAAAGAATGATGCCACTCTGTGTCCTTGAAGGTGATTTTGGCATTTGGCTTGTCGAAGGTGTAGGCATCAATTTTTCGAAGCTCGCTCAGCAATTTACTCGAAAGTGTCTTTTGACTGAAGCAACCATCGATTCCAGTATTTGGAACTTAAGTTCCAGCTCATTTGCACTTCTAAGGCGAGCATCAACGCAACAGAAGCAACTAAGAATTATCTCCATATATTATCGTACCACTTATACATTTGATTACTACCTGCGAGTTCACATTTAGAGCCTATATGCTGTAGTCAGAACTGCAATTGAATCGTCTCGAACAGACTACTAAAATCGTCTGTCCACAGTGAGCCAGGCGCTGGCATCGGCTCATTATTGACATATACAGCTTCGTTCTCTAGAAAAGCTCGATTATGGGTCAATAATATCCATTCGGTAGAATCTACAAACCGAATTGTATTGGCATAATTCTCAATGTAGATCGCTTCCATACCCACCGCCTCAGCCAGGCGAGCCACAATAGGAACCAGATCAACATAGCGATTGGTAACGTGCAGGGCGAGAATACCGTCTTCATTTAGATGCTCGAGATAAATCTGAATACTTTCAAGCGTCAACAAATGAATTGGGATGGCGTCACTGCTAAAGGCATCGATAGCGAGCACATCAAAGTGTTGATCATTTCCTTGCCGGAGTTGGTGCTCTAATACAATGCGAGCATCACCCTCGAATACATCGATGTCTGCCCCCCGGGAACTGGCATCTTGTAAAAATGTAAAGTACTCCGTGGCCCACTGCACCACGCGAGGGTTGAGCTCGTAAAAACGTAGATAGTCATCAGTGGCAACATCACGTGTCGTTACATAGGAATCCTTTGACCCTTCTAAGTCGATATGAGTATTGGCATAGGCGGCTAAAGTCCCCGCTCCCAACCCCACCACACCGACTCGGAACTGGCGGCTAGTATCAGATCGTGCGGGATGGTTTATAATGGCAACCCCAATCCCTGTCTCGGGTCCAAAATAGGTAGTTGGCCAAGTGGGGTATAATTGGTGTTGCTCCCCGTGACGGATGCGGCCGTTGTTGAGTGCAAGCCGATAAGCAGAGTCGCCGATTCCTCGCTCATTGATTGATAGGATACCGTAAAAATTGCGTGCGCCCTCAACCATGCTGCTTTGGGTTGTTTGGATCTGCCAATTCAATGCCCCGACCAAGGAAACCAGACCCAGAGTCAGCACCGCGCTCACCCCAAGTCTGGCGACTCCGTGATTCGAACCCCACCATGTCATGAGTGTTACGCCCTTACCTCGCCTCCATATCTCCAGAACCACCATCAACAGACCAAGGCTAAACGGCAGGGCTAGCGCCATATTCATCTGCCAGATCATGAAAGCTGCGCCTATAGCGGAGCTAGGATTGTATATAGACCAGGTGTGAGGAACAAAAGAGTAGTACGCGCCGAAAATAATAGTTCCTAGAACTACTGCCCAGCAAATTACCGATAACACTCGAATCAGCACTCCTTTACCAATGTCGTAGTCATAGTCAGGGGCACTGCTAAAAAACCCTGGCAATTGCGCCAGCACCACCAGCACGTAACACATGATGAGCAGGATGTGGAATTCGTAGAAGCCGGTAAAAATTACTGGAGCCAAAATTGCCACAAACATTCCACCCAAAGCACCCCCGACGGAAACTATAAGAAAGAATAAAGTCAGCTGCGTCGGTACTGGACGCAGTCTAGCCAATTCGCCATGGCAACACATGCAGCATATAAACAGGGTTAGAGAATAACCCAGTAATTGATCTATGATGCTCAGGTCTTCACCTATATAAAGCAAACGCAGGGTATTGATCATGACCAGCGGCAGCAGTGCCGAGAACAAGGGGCGGAAATACCAACGCTCACTTTCGAAGCAAAGGATAAATGTCAGCAGATAAATGCTTAGCGGAACAACCCAGAGGAAGGGAACCGATGCTATATCAATTGACATCTGATTCGTCGTTGCCATCAGCAGACCAGATCCGCAGGCGGACAACAAAAGCCACATCAAGCCAGCACCTGCTGCTTGTCTATTTCTAGCATCGACTTGCGATACCATGTTGTCACCTTTAGCATCCACCGATACTTGCTTCTCTTCAGTTCGCGAGCGAGAAAACTGCCATCCACAGGCAGCACACAGAACCGCAAATACCACATAAGCCAAAGACCAAATCCAGGACTGAACCTGAAGAGGAAATAGAGGCTCAACAATAAAGGGATAGGACAACAATGCTAGCAACGAGCCAAAATTGGAAAGAGCAAAGAGGCGATATGGTGATTTTCCCGGGTACAGGTGAGCGAACCAGCGTTGCAGGAGAGGAGTTGTTGCCGAAAGCAAAAAGAATGGAGCACCGACAGATAGGGTCAAAATAAGAAAAATACGACCGATAGGAGCATCCGAGGCAAGCGGCTTCAATGCCTCCACAGGCGCAATGGGCAACACGATCAGCGCAAGCGCCAATAAACCTCCGTGTAGAATCGCCTGACGTCTCCAGCCCACGCGACTAACCAGAAGATGTGCATAGACATAGCCGCCAAGCAAACTCAATTGAAAGAACATCAATGCCGTTGTCCACATGCCAGGGGTGGAACCGAACCAAGGCAAAATGAACTTTCCAATCATCGGCTGCACTTGAAATAGCAAGAACGCACTGAGGAAAATCGTCACTGAAAACAACCAGGCCAAGCCGGCAGGTCGAGCCTGTTTCACCTTCACAACTCCCTTGAACTCGAAACAAAAAAGGAACAACAAAATGAACAATTAAGATAGGAACTTGTCGAATTCTACATTAGATAAATGTAACTAGGGTAAAAATTCAGTAGTTTTTGATAAGCACGGGTTTCTGTAGGAGCCCGAAATATATAAGGAAAATCTATGGGGTTCTATACATTACAAAGCCAGTCAGTTTAAAACCTGACCTACCCTCAATTACAATTATTTAGCTTTTGAGATCAAACGTTAACAAGCGTCTGCACAAATAATTGTAAGGCTCTGTCGGTAAAAACCTCCATATTTTCTTCACGGTCGTCCGATTGAGTTTTAACGGTTACCGAGGCATCAACTGGGCCCGATATGGCTATCACGCAAATGCCAGTTGCATCACTATAGGGTGTGCCTCCTGGCCCCGCCACCCCCAGCTCTGCAATGCCCCAGGTGGTATTCAATTTAGCTCGTGCAGCTCTTGCGAATTCCAGGACCATTTCTTCAGTTAGAGGTTTAAGTTGTTTTATACGTTCTCTATCCAAGTCCAAGAATGCTCGGCGCGACTTAATGGTATAGATAACTGTACCGCCCATAAAATAGCGTGAAGCACCAGGCAGAGATAGTAAGCTTGCTGCAATCAGGCCGCCTGTAGAAGATTCTGCTACCGAAACGGTGTGATGGCGCTCAGTCAACAACTTGGCGGCACTGCGTGCGTATTGAGAAAAACGAGACATAATGACAACTGTGTGAATTGAAAAGTTTTCAGTATAAGCAATAATCACTATTAGGCAATGCTTTGGGGCATGGCAACCAACACCGGTCAACGCATGAAGTGTCTGCGCCTTAGACTAGACTCAGCTCGGTACCGCTAGAAAAGCTTCTAGCTTGTTGTGTTACGGGGTCAACAAATTGCAGTTGTTGCGCTAAAAGTTGCAAGGGCTTGCTGTAATCATCTTGCCGACTTAGCTCCAATAATAGAGGATAATAAGTATCGTGCAATATTGGCCAGCCGAGGCTTTGCATATGTAGGCGCAGCTGGTGTGTCTTACCTGTTATAGGGTTTAGCTCAAATAAAGCTTTGTCGACTGAACATTGCTGACAACGGATAAGCGAGTGGCTGTTGGCCACCCCTTCGACAATATGCATCAAAAACCTGGTCCCGCTTTTCTCCAAACGATTGTTAATTTCCCATTGCTGGTTATTCATCGGAGGATTGTTATTAGTGCTGGCGATGGCCTGATAAGTTTTTTTGACTTGGCGTGACGCAAATAAACGGTGGTAGTGCTGTCGTGAACCGGGGTTAACTGAAAACAATACCAAGCCTGCAGTAGCTCTATCGATACGATGCACGGCTTGCAGCTGTTGGTTTCCGCTCTTGCTACGCAAGCGATTTTGCAAACATTCCTCAATGTACTCTCCACCTGGAGTAACGGGTAAAAAATGCGGCTTGTACGCCACTAAGATCAACTCGTCCTGGAAAATAATCTTTTCAGCAAAAGGAATCACCGGCTCACTATCAACTTCACGATAATAGTAAACTCGTTGCTGAGCCACAAAGGGTGAATTCGAGTTGATTAGGCTCCCATCGTGCCAGTGAACCTTGCCATCAGCCATCCGCTGCTCCCACACATCACCTGTTATGGCAGGAAACTTAAGGACAAGATATTCTAAAACAGTGGTTACGCCAGGATTGTGCTGAGGGAGGCTGAGCTTGGAAGGAGAACTAGCTATAGCCACAATTGCATCCGAATCGATTCTATAAGGATTTTTAAGAGTACTGAAAAACTGAATCTCAATCTACCGGAACGCCAGAATAAATTCTACACAAGATGGACCCTTATAGTTTAAACTTATCAAGCGGGCATTAAGCTCTCGTGTCAGACCATACTGGAGCGGGAGCCCCTGAGTGAAATTCGAAAATTACAGAACGCTTATCGTTCTGACCTTCGCGCAATGCTTCGGCCAAACGGCAGCACCGATTCTTGTCTTACTCGGCGGTATTGTAGGAGCGCAAATCGCGCCCTCCATTGATTGGGCAACTCTTCCAATTGCAATTCAAATTGTTGGCATAGCTTCTGCCACAATACCTGCGTCCTATCTAATGTCAAAAGTGGGCAGAAAGGCTGGCTTCCTTGGGGGCACTGCGCTCGCCATCTTTGCCGCACTCTTTGCTGCCTGGAGTATCTATCAACAATCGTTTGCTCTTTTTTGTATTGCTTCTTTCTTTATTGGCAACTATATCGCCTTCCTGCAGCAATTTCGTTTCGCGGTTGCAGAGTCAGTGCCAAACCACCAAATACCCAAGTGCCTTTCATTCTTAATGTTAGCTGGCATCGTCGCTGCCTTACTCGGGCCGGAAGTGGGCCGACGCTTCAGCGTCGTTGAAGGGTTTCCCGATTACGTGGGCTCATTCCTGGGCATGGCTGCAATGTTGACTGTATCGTTTCTGATCTTGCTGGTGTTTTATCGAAATACGACGATCGAAACAAAGGATGAGGCTAGCGACGTCAGGCCTCTAGGACAAATTTTCAAGCAACCCACACTAATTCTAGCCATCGCATCTGCTGCTGTGGGATATAGCGTCATGAGCCTGATAATGACCGCAACCCCCCTAAGCATGCACGAGATGGATCATCATTCGCTAGATGACACAACCAGAGTTATCCAAAGCCACATCCTTGCTATGTATGTCCCATCATTCTTCAGTGGGTTTTTGATCTCCTGGCTGGGTGTTCGGCGGATTATTCAGGCGGGGCTCGCTCTGATGATGGTCTGTGTATTAATTGGCTGGGGGCAACCGGACTTTATCAACTACTGGGGGACCCTGGTATTTCTCGGCATAGGTTGGAATTTTCTTTTTCTTGGAGGAACCACCTTACTAACGCAAAGCTACCGTAACTCGGAGCGATTTAAGGTGCAGGCGATCAATGATTTTTCGGTCTTTGGCTTACAGGCGATTGGTTCACTCAGTGCAGGCGTTCTATTAGCCAGTATCGGCTGGAGTGGAGTGATGGTGTTTGCTCTTCCCTTATTGCTATTACTGGTTCCGGTATTGATCATCGCCCGCCAATACGAATTCAATAAAACCTAGTCCGTCTCCTAGTTCACGATTCCCTGTAAAATGCGCAGGATTTCTGCGCGGTTGTTGACCGCTTGATTAGTCAGAATCACAAACGGGTACAATCCATCGGGACCGGAGATGTATCCGGCGAAGTTATAGACGCCGGTCAGGGTGCCGCTCTTGCGCAGCACTCCATTGGTCTCTGCTAACAGCTCGGCATTGGGCTTGAATACTTCGAGTATGCGCATCATGCCCGCAGCACTGCTGCGCTGCTCTCGAGACAGGCCGGAGCCTTCTAGCATAAACAGGGATTGTGGCTCGTTCCCAAAACCATCACCATAAAGCACAGTGAGCTGCTGCTGCAGAACCTTTCTGGCGGCCTCCACCGTGGCAGGGTAGCCACTGCTGTGCGCCCCAAGGGTAAGAAAAAGCTGATTGGCAGTGAAATTGTTGGAGTAGCGCAACATGCCATCGAGATTGTCCCGTAGCGAGCGGGAACTGGAATGTCGATAAAACAGTGTCCACTCATCCGTCACCGCTTCACGATAGAAATCCGTATCAGTTACTGTGATACCTGACTCCTCAAGAAAGAGTCGAAATAATTGAGCAGCTTGTTGCAGGCCGGCGACTGGCTCTTCACCCAAATTGATACGCTGCGCATCACCGGGAGTAAGTTGCGCGCCGAGCTCGAGAGCAAGGGGTGTCAAGGGAGTCTGCGACTCACCCGAGATCAGTCTACCCTGTGCTGTCCATGCAAGGTTCACCGTGTTGAAATTCACCGCCAACGCACTGGTCCGCGCTGCATAAGGCTGACTGCTATTCTGCTCCAGAGGTAGATCGGGGTTTGGCTCGAAAGCAGAGTCATCCAAGACCAGGCGCCTTACCTGCTCAAGTCCGCGCTCGGCCAGTACGTCGGCAATAAGAGCAATCTCCTCAGACACAAGAAACGGATCACCTAAACCTCTAATCAACAGGTCGCCATTATTATTGCGATAAAAATGAGTTTCGAAGCGGAAGTCTTCGCCTAACGTGGTCAACGCTACCTGCGCCAGTGGGATCTTGACCACCGAAGCTGGCACCAATGCGCTATCCGGGTTAAGGCTCACCAGCTCCTCACCGTCTGGGGAGTGGAGCATCACACTGCCATCACCAATCAGGGTGACCAGTCGATCCTGCGCGAAAACAGGATTAGCCAGCGCGCAGCAGGCTAGCAGCAGAGAAAGCGTAAAAGTGTGCAGCACGGGAGCAGCGGGCTTCATTTTTGGTATTAGCGCGGCGGTGGTAATACAGTCTGCTGCTGACTACTTAGACCATCTATACCTACTCGCACAACATCTCCGGGTTTTAGATATACCGGCGGAGTCATGCCATCGCCCACTCCAGCTGGCGTTCCTGTGAAAATAACGTCGCCGGGGTTTAATGTCATGAACTGGCTGATATAACTGACTATGTGGGCAACTCCAAACACCATGTCTGTAGTATTACCTTGCTGTCGCATTTCACCATTGACTTCAGACCAAATGGATAAGTTCTGTATATCCTCGATACTGTCTCGCGTTACCAACCAAGGACCAAGTGGCCCGAAGGTATCGGCGCTTTTACCTTTAACAAACTGTCCTCCTCGCTCTCTCTGGAACGCTCGCTCTGAGACATCATGGCCCGAGCTGTAACCTGCTATGTAATCGAATGCGTTTTCGATATCCACGTACTGAGCCTTCTTGCCAATAACCACTACCAACTCGGACTCGTAGTCCAACTTGAATCCTCCTCTGGGTTGGACAATATTGTCAAAAGGTCCATTTAAAGAAGAAATAGCTTTCATGAAGATCAGCGGTTCGGTTGGCAGCTCTGTAGCCATTTCCGCTGCGTGATCTATATAATTAAAACCAACCGCCAGGATTTTGCTAATTCCAGTCAATGGCACACCCAAGCGAGGGTCACCCGAAACGATTGGTAGCTCACTCAACGGGATTGCATCAATCATTTCCAGACTTGCATCAGAAAGCATGTCCGGCGTGAGGTCGTCTATATGTCCAGATAAGTCTCGAATTTGTCCCTGAGCGTCAATCAAACCAGGCTTCTCACTGCCCATGTCGCCGTACCGAACCAGCTTCAACTCTACCGCACTGGCAATTCCACTAGACAGACTAAAAGCACACACCGCCAGCAGGCTCAAAAGACAATGAAGGGTATTTTTATTTCTCATGTAGCACCTCTTTCTAATTCGGGATAAATCAACGACTGAATAATAGCAAACTTACCATCAACAATTGGAGGAAAATTAAATTTGACGAACGGTGTATTAAACATTGGCTTACAGTTATTATTCAAGCTCGCCCCTGGCTCGAATAAAAACTAAACCGCGGCGATAGTCACAAAGTTTACAATCATTTTAAACATCAACCCTTCACTATTTCTGATTTAAGTGCCAACTATGATAGCTACTGAGTTTCGAGAAAACTGCAAGCAATATAATAACTTCGCCGTCTGGGATGTCGAGAGCATGGATGCCTTCTTTGAAGGAAATGGCATTCTTTCGGAGATTTTTGAAAACAGCTACAACATGCCCTTATCTGCGTTCAATGAACGCCGCTCAGAGATCGAAGTCAGCGATATGGATATTATGAAAAGCCTGCTGGAACAGGTTAACGACAAGCATTTCCTGATCTTCACTTTTCATGATGATAATCATTGGGAGCTGGTCCAACTGCAAAATCAGAAGATCATGAATTTTGGCATTGACATTGAAGACATTGCTAACGACCATGTATTTATTCTAATAATGGATAAAGTGTTGATGTGAATTTAGGGCACGAACCACTCAACAGAACCCAGCTGTTCTATATCCGGGCTAAAACGTTGTCTGCCGTAATTATTAAAGCCGAAATAGTTCGAGGAGGTGTATGCACAAGCTAAGCCTATTCGCTTACACTGTATTCTAGCTTCTCCTCCTTGGAGTAAAACACAATGCCTCGGCCCTTTAAGAGTTCAAGCTGCCCATCTATTTCCCTTAACTCAATCCAGTTTTCCTCGCCTTGATGGGTATCAGTCTCTTCCATCGCTTCCAATTCTGCTAAAAATGAGTCATCAAGAAAGTCGAGCTCTGCTTTTAGAGATTCGCGATCAGCACCTTCGGAATCTTCATTCCCCGTAGCCATTTTGCGCTGGGAAATATCAACATAAGCTCTCTGCCAGCTTGGCACATCAGATTGCCAGATTTTCATCCCATTAATATCGGTTTCTTGCATCTGAATGCGTACAAAGCTCGCGCTCATACCTCTTGCATCTACCGCAGTCATTTTGGCACGTTCAAAATTTCCTTCATTTGCATTCGCGCCAAAAAGAACCAATCCAATCGCTTTGGTCCGCGTAAAATTCACTTCACTAAAATTCGAATAGGAAGCAATCACAAAATCCATTTGTGCAGCAGAAAAATTGG
>Ga0209661_1001047_pt1 | contig 13996 bp, 11 predicted proteins | sample SaaInlV_120m_DNA_2_FD_184660 | JGI IMG/M metagenome (GOLD analysis project Ga0209661, IMG submission 184660) | Marine microbial communities from expanding oxygen minimum zones in the Saanich Inlet - SI072_LV_120m_DNA (SPAdes) (version 2) | ecosystem: Environmental > Aquatic > Marine > Intertidal... | reverse complement strand
AGGGACTGGTCGAAGACGTTGTCGGTGGCTTCAACTCGTTCCTGGACACCCAGAAGAAGGAAATCGGCGACTGCACCATGACCCTGGTCCAGTTCGACAGCGACGACCCGTTCGAGGTGGTACACGATGCGGCACCGATCGGCCAGGTGCCGGACCTCACCCGACACCAGTACCAGCCGCGAGGCATGACCCCGTTGTTGGATGCCCTCGGCGACCTCGTCACCTCGGTCGACAGGCGCCTCGCCGGCCTCGGAACCCCCGAAGACCAGATCGTGGTCGTGTTCTCCGACGGTTTGGAGAACGCCAGCAGACGTTGGACCCGTTCCGCCCTGTTCGAGGCCATCGAGGTCCGAAAGGCGACCGGTTGGACGTTCGTCTACCTAGGCGCAAACCAGGACAGCTACGACGAAGCCGGCCGTCTCGGGTTCGACCGCACGAACACCCAGAACTTTCGCGGTGATGGGCTCGGCACCCGATCAGCACTGCGCAGTGTCGATCGTGCGGTAAGTGACTACCGCCGGGCGGCAGTTGAGGAAAAGCAGCGCCGTAAACAGAACCTGTTCGACGACTTGAAGGAAGCCGAAGCCGACCACGCCACACGTTGACGTTGACGGTGCCGGGCCAGGGATCTCTCTCCCCGTAAGGGGGAGAAGAGAGATCCCCGGCCCAGCCACCAGGCCAGGTCGATCAGCGAACAGGAGAACACCGTGACAATCCATGAAACGATCCCCGCCATGGTTCAGACGTATCCACTTGCCCCGGACGGGCTTCCCGGGCCCACCGACAGGTCCTACTGGGTGGTCGAGGGCCGACTCCTGGCCGGCGCCTACCCGGGAAAGAAGATGTCCGGGGAGACCGGCGGGCGCCCAGAGGTGACCCAGCAACTTCTGGATGCCGGTGTCGACATGTTCGTGAACCTCACCGAGGACCTGCCCGGCGGAGGTGACAGGCTCAGCAGGTACGACAGCCATGTAGCGGGTCGAGCCGACATTGTGCGTCTCTCGATCAGAGACTTGGGTCTTCCCACGCTCGATCACATGGTTGACATCCTCGACACCGTTGACGAGCACCTCGCCGATGGTCGGGTGGTGTACGTGCACTGCTGGGGTGGTTTCGGCCGGACCGGGATGGTGGTCGGTTGCTGGCTGCGTCGCCACGGCTACGCCACGGCTGAGAGCGTCCAGGACGTAGTCGACCGCCTGCGCCTCGGTGCTGTCGAGGGCCAACACAGGTCCTCCCCGGAGATGCCGGACCAGCGGCAACTGATTGTCGACTGGCACGAGGGTGCCGTGGATGTTGATGGCTCACTCGAATACGGGAATGAGGTTGAGTGGGTCGACGACGTTCCCGTGGCGCCAGTCATGGTCATGGCAGACGTAGCCGACCGGGAGCAGCGGGTGGGACAGGCAGACCGGATCGTCGGAGCGGTGCTCGGCTCTGCGGCAGGCGATGCCCTCGGTGCCGGCTACGAGTTCACCGATCCCGGCCTGGACACCCCTATCTACATGAAGGGTGGCGGGATCTTTGGATGGGCGCCGGGGGAGTGGACCGACGACACCCAGATGGCGGTGGCCGTTCTGGATGCCGCAGCAGGCGGCGAACTTGACATGGAGGGGGTGGCGGCCAACTTCCTGGCCTGGTTCGACAGCATGCCGACAGATGTGGGAAACCAGACCGCCTCGGTACTCAGTTCGGCAACAGGCCAGACAGATCTGGGGGCCTGTGCCGCCGCCTATCTGGACACGCATCCCGGTGGTGCCGGCAACGGAGGCCTGATGCGAAACACCCCGGTTGCCCTAACGGCCCTCGGCGACCGTGACCTGGTGGCCGAGAGGGCCAAGGCCGTGGCCTCGCTCACCCACGCACACCCCAACTCGGTCGCCGCCTGTGTCATCTGGTCGCTCGCCATCGAAGAGGCGGTCACATCCTCAGATCCAGATGAGCAGTTCGACTGGGAGGCCGCCGTGCGCCGCGGGCTCGAGTACCTGCCAGAGGACCGGTGCAAGAGGTGGACCGAGATCATTGACGAGGCTGTGGAGGGTCCTCCCGGCAGGTTCAACCCGAACGGCTGGGTGGTGACGGCCTTCCAGGCGGCCCTGGCGGCGATCATCCACACCCCGGTTCCCGATGACAACCCTCAGGGACACCTCAGCGCCGCTCTCGTTGCGGCGGTTCGCATCGGCCATGACACCGACACCGTGGCGGCAATCGCCGGTGGCCTGCTGGGCGCCCGCTGGGGTGCCTCGGCGGTGCCCGACGAGTGGTGGCAGCTGATCCACGGCAGCCGCCAGAACGGTTCGTCGATGGTGGGGGTCGCTGAGCTCGAGGATCTGGCGGTGCGGGCCGGCGGCCATTCTGGATAGCGGTCCGACCACCGCCTCCCTTGCCCCCGTCGGGGGTTGATTCCCTTTGTTTGCAGGCCTCTTGGGCCCTCTGTCACACCCCGTCCTTATTGTGATGTGTGTACTAACCAACCGGTCTGAAAGCCGAGAAAGAGAAGCAATGAACGAGATTTCCCATCCCGAGATTCAGCCAGCCACCTGGTGGCGGCGCCTGTGCGAGGTGACAGACAGGCTGTTCGTCTCTGGTGACCTGCCGTACCAGCCCATGGACCCTGAAGGGTTCCAGCGCGTGCTCGATGAGTGGCTTGATGCCGGCATCACCCACATCGTGGACCTGCGTGGCGAGGCCAACGATGCCGTCAACGTCGCCCGGGTAGCGCCCCACGTGAGCTACACGTGGCTGGGTACACACGACGCCGGCGGTGACCAGGAGTTCTCCTGGTACGACCGGGGGGTAGAGGCCATCACCGAGGCGTTGGATGACCCCGACGCCAGGGTCGTGGTGCACTGCCACATGGGCGTCAACAGGGCACCGTCGATGGCATACGCGGCGCTGCTTCAACTCGGCCACGACGTCGAGGAGGGCCTCGATGCCATCCGCGATGCGCGGCCGATCGCCAAGATCCTGTACGCCGACAGCGCCATGCGCTGGTTCGCCCAGCGTTCCGGCTGGGACGAGTCCCTGCGCCGGGATGCCGAGGTGAGGGTGTGGTCGTGGCACCGTGACAACCAGGTGGATGTGGGCTGGATCATCAGCCGCATCCGCGACGTCGAGTTGGAGGCCGCCTGATGACAAACCAGTCAGGCGACCTCCCGTTCGATGGCGCGTCCGACATCGACTGGGACGCCGAGTTCCAGAATCTTCCACGTGGCGAGATCCTCATGGACATCGCCTACCGCAGGGCCAGAGGGCTCGTGGATCAGTGGTTCATGCTCCGGGCCGGGGACGCCGTCGGTTTCGTGGAGGCAATTAACAAGGAGGCCGTCGATGCCGGTTGATGATCGCTTCATTCACCTTCTGGCAGAGATAAGCCCTGACCTGGCAGAGCAGTACATGCGGGAGTTCCACAGAACAGAAATTCTCGAATCGAGGCCTCCCGAACTAATAGCTGAACAGGACTCAACGGTGGAGCAGAGGAACTCCGACCTGTTCTTCGAGATTGCAGACGTGCTCGATTTCTATCCGCACCTCTATAACCAGCAGACATGGGGCGGATTCGACTCACACGGGGAAACCGTCCAGCTGCCTTCGGGCGAGGAACACGACCTCATCCTGGTTGGAGTCGAGGGCTGCAGCACCACCGCCTGTTTGGCAGGGTGGGCCGCAGCCCTCTCGGGTTGGCATCCCACCGTCTGGACCGACGGCGCCACCACCCTCCTCGACTGGGAGGTCGTGGCTCCGGTGCCCCTGATCCCGTCGGACCACTACTCGACGGAAATGGTCTATGACATAGCCTGGGCACTCCTCGGAATCACCGACTCGGAAGCCAAAGAACTGTTTTCAAGCACTCCCGCCGGGTGCTCCGCTGGCCACCGGTGGACGGCTGATGACCTCCGGGCTATCGGCAAGGGGCGGTCGGTGTTTACAGACGAGTGGCCAAGGGAAGATTCATGAACGACGCAACCAAGATCGACGAACTTGCTCTCACCGCTGGAGTGATCTTCGACTAGGCCGTTCTGGTAGCCCTGCTGGTCGGCCCGGTAGATAGCCCTACACGCGGGCCGAGTGGCACTCGACCAACCAACGCGAGAAACTCTTCTTTAGTCGAGACGATCGAGGAGGACAATGGGGATCTTTCGACGGCGTAGTCGGGGCAACGATGCCGGTCAGTGGATCGATGACCAGATCCGGCAAGCCCTAAATGGCATGACCGCTGACAGCATCGTCGGCGTGGAATTCGCCCTCACCGTTGGCCTTGACATTGAACGGGACCGGCAGACGGGCCCTCTCGATCTGGCCGTCAACTCCCACATGGGGGCGTTCATGCTCGCTCTCGTCAACGGCGCGGCAAACCCGATGGCAGACCACTACGCCGGGTTAGCCAACTACCGGGAGGCGGCCGCCGACTCTGCCCGCCGCTTCGCCGATGACCCCACAGAACTTCTCTACCGAGCCCAATCGATCGTTTCGGGCCATCTACAGCAGGAGGCTGATCCTGACGATCGCATCTTCAATCTGTTCGTGGACCTGATGCAGGCCTTGGCGACGCCACCAATGTCGTCCGCCGAGGCGGGGAACCCGACTGATACCAGTTGGATGTTTCCTCACATCCGGGAGGCCTTCCTCCGGGTTCGCAACGACCAAATGGCCGGTGTGCACGGAGGCGATGAGGAGTGGGCCGACGTCGGGCTCGGGATGATCAACCACTGCCGGCAGATCATGGCCGTTGACGACGAGTGGTCGATCGACCGCAAACGGGGCTGGTCGTGGTGGGCTCACCGTCTTCGACAGGACATAGACGTCGAACCACCGCACATGGAGGCCAACCCGCCGTACTCGGTAGTGCGTATCGCCACCCAGGTGGTCAAAGGCGTCGAGTCTCCCGACGATGAGGTGGGCCGGGTGATTTCGGACCTCAACCGCCGGTCAGTCCTCACCAGCTACGGGTGGGATCCGGTCGGGCGCTCGGTTTGCAGTACGACCGCCTTGGTGGTCCATCCGGAGACACAGTGGATGCAGTTCACGGTCAGCTACGCAGTGTGGCTACAGATCGACCACGCCGAGTGGCTAGCCGATCAGGTCGTTGAGCAACTCGGTGGAGCGGTTGCCACAACTCCCCACCCGAAGTCCGGCCTTCGTCCGGACCCAGACGGCATGCTGACCGGCACTCCCGGGGCCATGCGGCCCACCACAGATGACATAGATCTTGATGCTCTTGCCGATGCCATGTCGGAGAAGATGGCCGATTTCGGGGTCTGTCCGCTCGAGGATCCCGGAACCAACCAGCCTGGCTTCACCTTCTTTGCCGGTCCAGGGAAAACACCTGTAGAGGTCCGTCTCTTAAGAAACTTCAGGCCCAAGTTCAGCAACGGCGACTTTGACGACGGACCTGGCCTAGCGGTCACCGCCGTCGATCTACCGACCGGCTCGCCGATCGAGGCCGCCATCCGGAACCTGGCAGAGTTTCGAGCCGACCCAGTTCTCAGCCTGATTGGCGGATGGTGGCACGACGGGAAAACCGGCGGTTACAGCGCATTCCTCCCGCTGATCCCCGCACTGGGCGTCGGAAAGGACGACGACACCCTGGCGATTGTCGCCGTCAACTATCTCCTCGCCGCCGCCGGCCGAATCGCCATTGCCAGAGTTTGATCCGGAACTACAAGTCCGTTGGAGAGAAAATCACCAGCCACCGTCGACCCGGCGGATAGCCCCAGCCGGCCAGGCCATCTCTGGCAGCCTTACTGGTCGGCCCGTAGAGTGGGAGCCGTGTCGAAGTACGAGCCGCTCCTCCAATTCTTCGCCAAGAGCGACGAGATACTGATCACCCTGTCCTTCGCTCAGGTCGAGGAGATTCTCAGCGCTCCACTGCCGCCGTCGGCACATCGGCACCCAGCGTGGTGGGCAAACGAGACGAGCGGGACGCACACGCATTCGAATTCATGGATGGACGTCGGCTACCACACTGAGAACCTTGACCTCAACGCTCAGACCGTGTCGTTCCGGAAGATCGGCTAGACCAAGGCTGCGCGTACTTGATCTAGCCGAGGAACTGGGCGCTTGGAGTGCGGCCGTAGACGCGGACATGGCTGGCAATCAGATCATTCTCGAGTTCCAGCAACTGGGTCCTGTCGATCTCGGGTAGGTCCACCCAGTCCCAGGTCAGATCACCGGCGAAGAACCGGTGTTGGCTGTGGTCAGGGTCTTCGCCCTTGGCCACGTGGCTATTCATGCGGGCAGCGATTCGGCCCTGGCCGACGTAGACGAGACCTTCTCCGTCGAGCCGTATTGACCGGTAGAGGCCGACTGAGTTGGCCGACGGTGGCGTTTCGGCAGCGCTGATCCAACGATGCCCGAGCCAGGATCCGGCCCGCGGGTCGTCCATGAGGCTCGCCGGCGGGGGCGCGTCCAAGACTCTGGTCGCGTTCGGGTCTCGTTGGCCGCGATGTCTCCGACCTGCTGCTACGAGCCGAGCCGTGTTGTCCGACGACTTTGTCCATCCATCGGGCATTCGCCCAAAACTCAACGTCGGCGAACGGCCGTGTTCGACCCGGTGCTCCGAGATAATGAGGCACTCGATGCCCTTGCGGACCGCCACGCCGCCGGGCGCTTCGGCCACCGATACTTCGAACTCGCCATCGTGGTCTTGACGTAACGCCCAGAACCCTGGCCCGGCGGTATGTGGTGCGTTGTAGGGCATCACATCGCCGTAGGCGTTGTTCAAGTTGCCCATCCGTTGTCGAAGGACGCCTGTCTGGCCCACGTAGTCCAGGCCTGGGATGTCGGCTCTGCGGATCCGGTACAGGCCGGGCGCCCTCGGAATGTCCTGATTGCGGCTGGCTCCACTTAGCGGGTACCAGGGACTCCACGAAAGGGCCATGAGGACATTCTGTCAAGCCCTGCGATGCCTGCGCGTATCTACACCGAGGGCGTCAGAGACCAAGTACCAACCGCCCCCGACTGAATGAGGGGGGCACTGCCGCTGTCCGCTTGACGAGTCATCACGAAGGGTGCAGTAGATGGGAACGTCCAGGCTCCCGGCGGGTAGTTCCTCAGGAGGGTTCGACTCATGCCATGATTTTGAGGTGTTTAGGAGGAAGCAATCCGGGATCGACCTCAGCGTCATTGCAGGTGGCCGACGAGAAGAGGTGGCCGACGGTCTCGATGCCGCCTTTCAATTGCTTACCGCTGAGCAGGCATCAGCGTTGCCGTGGATGGCTGTTTCCCAGATCCATCTGCAAACCCAGGAGGGTGGGCTCAAGAAGCGCAACGCCGAGATGTCTGCAGCGATGCTGCTCGGACGGTGCCAATACGCGGTCGTCCAGTGCGTATCGAACTCTGGTGTGACGGCGGCCAACATCGGCTTCGAACAGCCTGACAATCAGGTCACCAGATCGTTGTTTCGGGATGTGGCCCGAGGAGCAAACGCGATCGGACAAGACAGCGACGGTCAGCAGATCCTCGCGTTGCGCACCATGCCTGCCGCCATCGACGGCTTCGAGCGCTACAGGAAGCAACCGAGGCAGCTCGCCCGCCACGTGGCCACCTTCTTCGTACTGGCACTCGCCGGGGGAATGGGCGACGACCTCCCGACCAGAGACCAGCATCAGGCCATTTATTCAGTTCTCCCGCCGATCAGCGGCTAGGCCGCAGGCCCAGTTTCTCGGGCACGACCCTTAGGGTCGGCGAGGAAGAGGCCTCTCGACCCGGGCACGCCCTCATAGTTCTGAAAAGGCCATCGTCCCTTCTGTCTATGCGAGACTCGTCGGGTGGCTGACCGAGTCTTTGGACACATCCCGGGCGTAGCAGTTGGGTCGATCTTTCCCGACCGCCGCTCCCTCAGCCAGACCGGTGTGCACCGCCCAACACAGGCAGGCATTTCTGGAAACAAGACCGACGGGGCTGACTCGATCGTCGTTTCTGGCGGATACCGGGATGACAGGGATTACGGGGACCTGATCATTTACACAGGTCAAGGCGGTAACGATCCGAACACAAAGCGCCAAGTCACTGATCAGGAGCTGGTCCGAGGCCAACTGGCCCAACCCCGGGTGCAGTGGCCCCGCCGTGACCGACGAAAGGAAACCATGGCTACAGCCAACCCAAACACCTGCCCGCATTGTGGTTCATCGAACAGTGGGGCGAACTTCGGGTTCAACCCACAGCGCATCAACAACGACGAGACACTCATCCACGACGTGTTGTTCGCCTGCGCCGACTGTGACGGCGAATGGGCCGCCATCGGGTACGTGATGATCGCCCAACGCAACGGAGGCGAACGCTCCAAGGAAGCCCAAAAAGCCCTAGCCGAAGCTGTCGCAGGCGCCGAAGAACTCCGGATCGAGCCACTCGACCAGCAAGGAAACCCGACCTGACGGCTGGTGAGTGGGACCAGGAATCCGCCTCACAGTGTCAAGAAGCGCCTGTTGACGACCTTCAGGAGGCTCCTTTGGCACCACACCGTGGCACCACGGAGCGAGGCTTCCGTGGAGAGGGCTCATGTTCGGCACCAGGTGGTTTCCTAGCCAGAGGGGTCGCTCCGGTGGAACTGGGCTGCTCCGGTGGAAGACTTTCCGTTGTGAACGCTGAGGGCTCCACAACACCCGGAGCGCCGGAGCAGGACTGGCTGGCCATCGTCCGGGCGCACCGCGAGATTATCAAGCAGGGCGAAGCAGGCTTCTACTCCCTGTCCCGCAATAACCGGTCGCGTCTGTGGTCAGCGGTTGGCGACCTGAACGAAACCGGGATTGTCGGTCCCTGGGCGCTCGGGCCGGAGACCCTGGACAACCCGAATTTCATCGACGAGATCGGAGAATCCGACGACGCCTGTTTCATCGGCCTCGGCTGCATCGACTCCCGTCGGAAAGTAGGCGATGACTGGGTCGACGTGGTCCAGCCGTTGTTCATCCGTGAAGTCGACGTCACGGTCGTCAACCAGCACCTCGAGGTGAGCCCCGAGAGTGGCAAGTGGTCGCCGACACCGGTGCTCTTCGACCGCATCGAACAGGTCGGAGCCGGACGCTTCGACGACGTGGAGCCGATCCTCGCTCGTGCTCTGGAACGTGCGCAAAGGGTCGCGGAACGTGACGGCAGGGGGTTCTCAGCAGCCTTAGTCGACGAGGTGCTCGGCGACTTCCCCGGGCTCGAAGGCCGGCTCGCGGCGAGTACCACGTCGTACGTCCTGTTTGTCGAACCGCGCGGGGTCTCGACCTTCAACGTGAACCTCATGCGCGACTACGACGCCCTCGTGTCGCGCCTGGCCGAAGACCCGGCCGACATCGGTGGCCTCCGGGTGCTCGAACGCCTCGGCGACGTCGACCCGACAGAACACGAGGACCCGTCCGACTTTGTTCGCCTGAACGACTCACAACGCGAAGCCGTACGGGCGATCCTCGGCCATGAACACGTCACCGCGGTCAGCGGACCACCGGGTTGTGGCAAGAGCCAGGTCGTGATGTCCGTCATCCTCAACGCCTGGCGCCTCGGTATAAGGACCCTGTTCGCCAGTACCAACAACCAGGCCGTCGACGTAGTGCTCGAACGACTCCAACGATTCGAATCCGACTATCCGGTCGCCGTTCGCGCTGGATCCCAAAAGCGAGCCCGCGTCTACCAGGCGATGGAACACGCATCGGCGATCGTGGAGCGGGCAAAACGGACCGGCGCCACGGAGAGCTCCGACGACCGCACGAACGAGCTCCGGAACCGACGCGAAGAGCTCCAGACCGCCCTTAGGGGCGGCGTCTCTTCGAAAATCGACCAGCAGAAGAATGCCGCGCTGAACGCCTACGCGTCGAGCGCCCGGACCCGGGCCGAGTGCGACGAGATCCGAAACGGCCTGCTGGAACGCCTCGCCGGCATCCACCCGGATCTGACCACCTCGGGCCGAGCCGACGCCGAACACTCGGCGGCCTTGCAGTGGTTCGACGAGAGGCCGGCCGTGCGGTCCGCCATCGACGAGGACACCCGCCGCCGCCACGACCTGGCCGACAGCAGGCGCCGGGCGGAGTCCACCCGTCGCGGGCAACTCGACCGGTTCGAATTCCCGATCGACGAAGGCCTCGCTTGGTTGGCGACCTCTGGAACACTCGACGAGTCGGCACGGTGGGTTCGTCGTTTGGTTTCGGTGATCGAAGGTATTCCCGGACGCGACGTCGAGGAGTTCCCGTGGCTGCCCGGGTACGACCGCTTCGCCTCCAGCCAGGAAGCCCGTACCCGGGTTGGTGAAGCTGACTGGCTCTCCTCCGAACTGCGGACCAACGCCCGCACAGCGTCCGAACGCCTGGAGCGCAGGGAGCAGAGCCGAGAACTCTGCAGCGAAGCCGTGGCTGGGCTTCGCAGCCTCGGCGTCGACCCTGAAGTCGTCGTTCCCACCGAGGCGCTGAACGACTGGCTGGCCGAACACCGCGTCAGCGCAGCCGACGCAGCGGACTGGAAGGCCAGCCTTCCCTTCGGCCACTGCCGCCAGGCTCGACGCAGGCTCGACGCCGCACTGGCCCGCGTGCGCGATCACCTGCCGGCATCGCTGTGGGAGCAGATCAACAACGCGGAGAACTCACCCCATGGGTCCTTCCTTCCCATCGGCGAAGCGTTCCAGTCCCTATCCGTGCGCCAAGCCGACCTCACCCAAACCGAGACAGAGGTAGCCGAGACCGAAAAGTTCGTCGACGAGCAGGCGAGACTGGCCGCCCGCCTCGAACTTCCACCCCTGGACCTGGTCGACGTCGAACGAACCTGGGTCGAACACGCCCGCGCCCTCGAGGAAGCGGCCCGCAACGCCGACAAGGCAGCGGACGCATGGAGTCGCCATGAACAAGTCGAGCAGACCGCCACGACGATCCGAGAGATCCGATCCGAACTCGAAGCAAAGGCCGCGGCCGCTCCCCCCTGGAGGGCGTTCCTGGGCGGCCCGGGCCAACCGTTACGCGCTTCGCTTCAAGACCTCGACGGGTCGCCCACACCACAGGTCCTCCAGGTTGCACGAGAGGTCCTCAGCGCCGGGACGGCCGACGAGTTCATCCAAGCATGGAGCGGTGCACACCGGGCACATGTCGAAATCGAGGAACTCGACCGAGAAATCAACGAGATCCCTACATCGGACCAACGGATTGGCGCCTGGTGGCAAGGGCGGCCGACCACGTTCCTCGACCTTGAGACCCCCGAGGACCTTCCCGCTGCAGGACACCCCGCAGTGGTCCACGCCGGCCGCATCGCCGGTTGGGTCACAGAGTGGGAAGAGTTCACCACCACGACCGGTCCGGCCCTCGAACAGCGCGCGGCCGACGAACTCGAACGGGCCGACACCGAACTCCGTCGCGCCGCGTCCAGCGTTCCGGGCGAAGTTGGGGCGGCCGTTCAGGCGCGGATCGACGAAATCCTCACGACAGGCGACCCGTGGCCCGTTGCCGAGATCAATGCCCTCTTCGAACAGTTCGATCCCCGTTCCCTCATGGCCGACATGGCCGGCATCGACGCGCAACTCGAGGCGGGCTCGTTTGCCGGCGCCAAGCGGGCATGGCTTGAGAGGGTCACCGCCAACGCTGACGGGCTTGAGGCAACGGGGAGACTAGCCACGGCCTATCGAAGGAACCTGCGGGTCCAACCACGGGCCACCACAGACTTCGAACGGATGCTCGACGTCCTCCCGGTCTGGATCGTCACAGGCCAGTCCACCCAGAGCATCCCCCTCGAACCCGGGATGTTCGACTTGGTGGTAATCGACGAGGCAACCCAGTGCACCCTGACCAACCTCCTGCCGTTGCTCTACCGGGCGAAACGCATCGTGGTGATCGGCGATAGGCACCAGCTGCAGCCGATCCCGAACATCTCGGCGGCCCAAGAGGAAGCCCTCTTCGCGAAACACGGGCTAGCGGAGGTCGACTACTGGCTTCGCCACAACGAGAATGACGTGTACCGCGTCGGCATCAACTGCCTCCCAGGCCTGGAAGGCGACGTCCGTAGTCTGGACGAGCACTACCGGAGCAACCCGTTGATCATCGGATTCTCCAACCGGCACATCTACCGGCAGGCTCTCGAACTACGCCGCCCCCTGGAGGAGCGGACAGGGGCCGACTATCCGCCCGGCGTGTACCTGCGGCACGTATCGGGCCACGCGCAACGCCGTTCTACTTCGTGGGTGAACGAGCCCGAAGCCGAAGCGGCCATCGAAATTGCCACTGCCCTGCTCGGTGAGCCGTTCATCTCCGACGTAGGGATCGTCACACCGTTCAGACCGCAGGCCGACCTCATCAACGAGCTTCTGGAGAACCGTCGAATCACCGGCGTCAAGGCCGCGGCGGTCGACGCATTCCAGGGCGGCGAACGAGACGCCATGGTCTTCAGCCCTGTCATGGCACAGGGGATGCGCTCGGGAACGGTTGCCTGGGCATCACATGAAAACCGCGTCAACGTGGCCGTCACCCGGGCCAGGGAGGTCCTCGTCGTGGTTGCTGACACCGACTTTTGCAGGGGTCAGGACGGCATCATCAAGGAACTCGTGAACTACTGCGCACTCGTCGAACGGATCCGAGAAAGCAGCCCAGCAGAGCTCAAACTCTTCGGACTCCTCATGCTTGAAGGCATCCAATGCCACAACTACGTGGTCATTGCCGACATGGAGGAGGAGTTCGTTATCGGTGGCCGAGTCCGTGATGTCGTTGTCAGGGTCGACGGAGGCCAGCACTTTGAGAGTCGGGCCGCGGACGAAGCACGCAAGGCGACGCTCGCCGCAAACGGCTACCAGGTCGTCGACTTCACCGGCGCCGAGGTTCTCGAGACCCCGGACTACGTCCTTGGGGAGATACGACGAACATTGGACGACCAGTGATAGGACAACACGGTCATGCGACGGCGGCCTGCTGCGCCTACGTCCACGCCGGGCAGATCGGCTGAGCGTCGCAGTAGTCGCAGAGCGGGCTGGTTCGGCTCTCGAACCGACCTTCCCGGGCCGCGTCCTTGATCTCCTTCCAGGTCGAGGCGAACTGTCGCTTCGTGTCCGCTACCGAGCTAGCAGTGACCTGTTCCCGGATCTCGCCCTGGTGGGCCGGCTACAACCGGGGATGCATCCTGTCGCCCGACGGCCCCTACGAGAGGGCCAGGAACCGGCTCAGCTCACAGATAGACGAAGGCGTCATGTGGCCCGAACGTAACGACGACGACTGGCTGCTCTCACCCCACTCCTTTCGAGGCCTCGTCGACTGCAGGACCATCACGCACGTCGTTGTTCCCGAGGGAACGCAACCGATCGTTCCCTGGTTCAAGGCACCCACCCCTCAGCTCTTCCCGACGCCGGGCATGGACCGGATATCGGTCCTCAACAGGTTGAGAACCCGCGTGAAGTCGGGTGGTACCAACTGTCGGACCGTTGGCGCTCTCGACAGTTAGGCGACCCGGCTGAGGTCAACCTGCGCGGGGCGCAGGGCGCTGATAGCGCCACCGCTCAGGGTCGTGTGATCCAGAGCCGCCTGTGCAACAGCCTCCACCCAGGCCCACACCCCGGGTTCCTTGAAGATCTGCCGGCACTCATCTTCGTAGCGTCTCCTCAACTCCAAGATCTCACTACCTGTCAACAAGGCGTCCTGCCCGGATCGGATAATGCCATCAGACGCACCCCTTCTCCGACCGAAAATGAACTTGGCGTCCTCGTGGAACATGCGTCGATCCGTGCTGGAACCGTCTTTCGATCTGCGGGCGAACCTGGTCTGCTCAGCCATCCACCCTGCAACATGGCACCGCATTCGAGCTTGCTCCTGTTGGAAGAGGACCTTGCCCGCCTTTCTGCGTCGCCAGTCGCTGCCGGGAAGGCGGCGCATCCGCCTATTAGTCAAGAACAACAGTCGCGAGTTCAGGGGTCGGACAGATCCAAGGGTCTCATGCTCCGGTGAAGGCCTGATTGTCAGGTACTCGACGCCGAGACCCGAATAGAGGGCTACAACGGCATGGCCGGCCTCGTGGTAGGCGACCCGCTCCAGGTGTACCCGGGCCGCCGCCCTCTGGA
>Ga0209661_1000983_pt1 | contig 14520 bp, 17 predicted proteins | sample SaaInlV_120m_DNA_2_FD_184660 | JGI IMG/M metagenome (GOLD analysis project Ga0209661, IMG submission 184660) | Marine microbial communities from expanding oxygen minimum zones in the Saanich Inlet - SI072_LV_120m_DNA (SPAdes) (version 2) | ecosystem: Environmental > Aquatic > Marine > Intertidal... | reverse complement strand
GGGCCAAATCTACACCAGCATACCAATCTCTGGTGTTAACATCATTGTAAGTAGGGCATGGTTGTAATACATCAAGAAATGAAAGACCTTTGTGTTTGACTGCTTTAACGATTAAATCTTTGAGATGTCTTACATCATAAGAATATCCACGTGCAACAAATGTAAAGCCACTAGCTACTGCCAAACCAATTGGGTTTACATTAGAATTAGTATTTGGAGAAGGAAGAGATTTTGTTTGCTCCCCTAGTTTGAGTGTTGGAGATGCTTGTCCTTTTGTTAAACCATAAACACCATTATCAAAAATAATGTAGGTCATATCGATATTACGTCTACCAGCTGCAACAAAATGACCTGCACCAATTCCCAATCCATCTCCATCCCCACCAACTGCAACAACAGTCATGTCAGGATTTGCAAGTTTTCCACCTTGGGCAAAAGTTAGAACTCTACCGTGTAATGTGTGAACACCATAGGTATTGATGAAGTGAGATGTTTTTCCAGAACACCCAATTCCTGAAAAAATCGTAGCTTTATCACGCTCAATTCCCATCTCAGCTAGTGCCATTTGTAATGCATTTACAATTCCAAAATCACCACATCCTGGGCACCAATCATTATGTACATCTGTCTTGTAATCAGTAAGTTTAAGCACCATGACTAAGAATCTCCCTTTTTGCAGCTTTATTTTGCACAATTTTCTTTAATGAATCATAAATTTCAGTACTTGTCATTCCTCGTCCAGTATATTTCAAAATATGATAATCAATTTCTCTAGCAATATTTTGTTTGAAAATCTTACCAAGTTGTCCTGAATAATTTGCTTCAATGTCAATCAATACTTTAGCATCCTTAAGTAAAGATTGAACATATTCGGTAGGAAAAGGATGCAACAATTTAATTTGGACAAATCCAATATCAATGCCTTCTTTTTTTAACATAGATTGTGCATCAAGAATAGGACCCTTTGTAGAACCCCAAGAAATTATTGTGTAATCATGAACTTCAAATGATACTGCTTGTTGAATTATTGGAATAGATGCTAATGCTAAATCTAATCTAGACATTCTCTTATCCATCATCTTAATACGAATTTGTGGATCTTCTGTGATGTGTCCATATTCATCAGACTCATCACCAGTATTCCAAAATACACCATTATCCATTCCAAGTTTAGAACGTGGAGATATTCCATCATCAGTAAAAACAAATCTTTTGTATTCACCTTCAACTTTATCTAATAATTTACCACGATCAATTGAAATTTTCTTTGGATTGAATTTCTTACAAGTTACAACAGAACTTGACAAAAATTTATCCATCATGTGAATTACAGGAATTTGATATTTGTCAGAATAATTAAAACAATTTCCAGTGTCGTAAAAACTCTCCTCAATATCACCTGAAGCATAAACTATTTTTGGAAAATCACCACATCCAGCAAATACAGTAAAAAGTAAATCATCTTGACCATGACGAGTAGGCAAACCAGTTGAGGGTCCACTTCTTTGGTATAGAGTAATTACAATTGGAACCTCATTAATTCCAGCCCAGCCAAGTGCCTCAGTCATTAATGCAAATCCAGGACCAGAAGTAGATGTTGATGAACGAGTTCCAGTAAGGGCAGCACCAATCATCATACCTATTGCAGAAATTTCATCTTCAGTTTGAATAACAATAGTAGAACCAGGTCTATCATTTTCAATTTCTAAGATTTCATTGGATTCCAAATAAACACTTTCATCAGAAGCAGGAGTAATGGGGTAATAAGATTGGAATCTACAACCTGAAACCATTTTACCAAGTGAAGTTCCAAAGTGACCTTGAACAAGAATTGTATCAGGTTGTTTTTGCATACCAGTTAGATTATGAGGGAAATTTTTAAAATTATTTGATGCATAATTATAAGAAAAGATTGCAGCTTTTTTATTCATCTCGGCAATTTTTGGTTTTTTGGAAAATATGTCATCAATAGAATCAACTAAAGAAGTAGATGGCATGTTGATCAATCCTAGAGATAGTGAAACACCAAGTACATTGTACATTCTAACTAAACCACGCATTCTAGGATTGTCAAGTTCTTCAGAAAGTTCTGTTAGCAGACTTTTAAAAGATACAGGATAGAGTTTTACGCCATTTTCTTTAGCAGTTTCTAGTACTCCTGCAATAGTAAATGGTTTATTTTTTAATTTCAGAAATTTATGTAATCTTTCTTTGAATGGTGCATCCAGAGTTCTAACTCTATCAGTATCTATATTTTCTAATTCAGAATCATAAATAATTCCACCATCAGATACAATTTCATCAAAATGACGAAATATTGTTTCAGCGTCAAATGAAACCATCAAGTTAACAGCATTGACATTAGAATGAATATTTTCATCAGAAACTCTAACTGTAAAGTAGCTATGCTCACCCTTGATATTTGAATAAAATTCTCTTTTTCCAAATATCTGATAGCCCATTTGTGCACAAACTTTGGAAAAAATATTTGCACCAGATTCTACTCCACTACCTTGCGGTCCACCAATTAACCAAGTAAAATCAGTGGAGCTCACAGATATTCACAACCTTTGTTCAAATAACAACCACATGGTAAAGAATTATTCAATTATCCCCCTGTAGCTGCATCAAATAATGCACATTCACATTTATCACGTTCACCACAATATGGACAAACACATACACATTTTTCAATAGAATTACCACAATCCACACAAATAGCAAATTCTTCTTCTTCAATTTTAGAAGACATAATAAAGATACAAGGAAATCGTATAAATGGTTTGAGATAAATCTGAAGACTGATGAAAGAAAAAATATTTCTTACAAGAACATTACATGATTTTGCATTAAAAGAGTTAAAAAAGAAATTTCAAGTTGAAATTCATACAGGGAAAATACCCATACCTCAAAAAACATTAGAATCTAAAATTAAAGAAGTGGATGGTTTAATCTGTTTTCCATATGATAAAATAGACAAAAAAATAATTCAATCAGCAAAAAATCTCAAAGTAATCAGTACATACAGTGTAGGATATGATCACATAGATACACAATTTGCAAAAGAAAATAAAATTAAAGTGGGATATACTCCAGAAGTTTTAACAGATGCAACAGCAGACATGGCTTTTGCATTATTACTTGATTCACTAAGAAGAATTTCAGAAGGAGATAGAATTATCAGAAAAGGAAAGTGGAAACAAATCTACGGAGCATATGATTATGTAGGATTAGATCTTCAGAGTAAAACTTTAGGCATAATTGGTCTAGGTAGAATTGGAAAAATACTTGCAAAAAGAGCAAAGGCATTTGATATGAAAATAATATACCACAATAGAAAACAAATTTCTAAAACTGAAGAGAAAAAATTAGGAGTCAAATATGTTACATTTGACAAATTAATTACTCAAAGTGACATAATATCAGTTCATGTTCCACATACAAAAGAAACCAATCAAATGTTTGATATGAAAATTTTCAAAAAAATGAAAAAGACCGCATTTCTAATAAATACATCACGAGGTAAAGTTGTAAATGAAAAAGATCTTGCAATAGCATTAAAACAAAAAATAATTGCAGGTGCAGGTTTAGATGTATTTGAGACAGAACCAATAAACAAAAACCATCCATTTCTCAAATTAGAAAATATAGTATTAGCACCACATGTAGGAAGTTCTACAAAAGAAACTAGAATAAAAATGGCAGAGATAACTACTAAAAATTTAATTTTAGGAATGAAGGGTAAAAAACCAATTTATTCTATTGAATATTGATTATCACGCGTAAGTTAGGACATACTAAAATGTTGAGTTTTTATATTGAAATTATAAAATAGTATCAAGTTGAAAAAATTCAAACATACTAACGAAGAATTAGAATTAGCAAAAATACAAACTGAAAAAGACAAAAAGAAAAAAGAATCAGAAAACTGATACTTTTTTGCTTGTCTTTTTCAGACAAGATTTTTTTTTAAAATTTAATTTTAGAAGAATATTTGTTTTGTAATGAATCATAGAGATCTTTTCTTACATAAATCAAATTTTTTGATTCATCATACATCTTTGTAAAAAATGCAGCCACAATACGCTCATCATTTTCATCAAAAAATCTCACACTAAAACTAATTTTATCAGGTCGTTGTTCTTGAATAAATTCTGCAGATTTAATCATCTCAGAATTGATATGCATGTGTGCGGGACCATCATTATCTCCAATTGTAATCCATTTTTCTTTTTGTCGTATAGTAAGATGATTGCTACGAATTTCGCACGTTGTGCCAATATTTTTTGTAATTAATAAGACATCATCAACTTTGATTATATCAGATAATAGTTCAAAAAGCAATAATTATTTAAGTAAAGTAAATTATTATAATTTTTTCATATCAATTTGAACAAAATCATCAACATCACCATGAACACAATCTGTTCCTACTGATTTTACTGGAGTGAAACTAATTTTACCATTATGAATTTTTCCTTCATTTTGTAAAATTCCAAGCTTACCAGATACAACGGATTTATGTTTCTGACAAGTTAATCCAAACATGTACTCATCCTTACCATCAACAATAGATACAATAAATTCAGGAGGATTAACACATTGTTTTCCTTCTTCACTCACTGAGCATTTATCTGGCATCATAACAAAATTAAAAATTATATCAGATATTAATCTTAAGTGTTATAGATTTAATTTAATATCAGATAGTACAAACTAAAACTAATTGAAAGATAATTTTGATTTGATAATAATTGGAGGAGGTATTTTAGGAACTTCACTTTCGTATTTTTTATCATTTCTAAATAAATCAAAAAAAATTGCAGTCATCGAGCAAGAGCATAATGTTGCACATCATACTAGTGGTAGAAACACGGGAAAAGTTCATGCACCATACCTATACAATCCTGAAAAGAAAAAACTATTTGCAAATGCTGCATTTCATGGTTATGAAATGTGGAAAGAATATTCCAAATTGCAAAATTTACCATTCAAAGAAGACGGAGTAATAGAAGTCGCACTAGATGAAAAAGGAATTAAAGTTCTTGAAAAATATCTAAAATGGGGAAAACAAAATGGACTTGAAGAAAAAGACATTGAACTAATAGATAAAACAAAACTTAAGAAAATTGAGCCAGAAATAAAATGTGAGGCAGCTCTTTATGCACATAGAGATGGTTCAACAGACTATTCCATACTAACAAATTCAATCATGAAAGATAGTAAAAAAAATGGAATTGATTTTCTTTTGGAGAAAAAAGTAACTCAAATAAAAAAAATCAAAGATAAATGGGAAATAACAATTAATGAAGATCATAAAATTTTTACAGATTTTTTGATTAATGCCGCAGGAGGTAAGGCAATTGATATTGCACATAATATCGAAGTTGCAAAAAACCTTACAGACGTACATTTTAGAGGAGAATATTGGAAAACTCCAAAAAAGTATCATAGTTTAACTAAAACCAGTGTCTATTCGGTTCCAGAATTCCCAGATTATCCATTTTTAGATCCTCATTGGATAATTCGAGTTGATGGAAGTTGTGAAATTGGACCAAATGCAGTTCCAGTCTTTAGTCCATATGGATATGATACTGCAGAAAATGTCAAAGAATTCATACCAAAAGTATTTGAAATGCTTGGTTCAGGTGCAAGAAAAGCAATATTTGACAAACAATTTCAGGAACTAGCTTTTAGTGAAATACAATCATCAATGTCAAAATCAGTGATGATTGAAAGAGTAAATAAATTCTTACCAAAAATTAATCCAAAAGAAATTACAGAAAAAGGAATTGCAGGAATTAGATCATCAGTAATTAATGAAAATGGAAAGTTTGTTCCAGATGTGATTTTACTTGAGGAGGAGACATCATTTCATATTTTAAATTATAATTCACCAGGGGCAACAGGAGCATTACCGTTTTCAGCACATGTAATAAATCAACTACACAAAAAGGGTCTATTTGAAAGTGAAGACATAGGGGCACAATGTGGACCTTGGAAATTTAATGATATTATTGAAAAATTAGAAAAATAAAAAATGGCGCCGAGAGGGAGATTTGAACTCCCGTTCCCTTGCGAGAACGCGCTTTATGGTTAAACAATTTCCAGGCGCGCGCCCTACCAGGCTAGGCGACCTCGGCAGAAGTCTTGCGACAATTCTATTTCATAAAATGTGATTATAAATTATGTTATTACTAGATAGAAAAATTACTTCCAAATTGTTACAGTAGTTGATTTTTCTACATTATTTCCATCTACATCCATACCTTTAACAGATATTTTGTAAACACCATCCAATGCAATATCACCATCATTTTTAATTTGATCCCATGAAAAAATAATTTCATCACCAGGATCAAGAATAGAAATTACTTGAGTAGATATAGGAGAATACATCAAGATTCCAGATAATCCAGTAATTTTCAAACCATATGATGAATCTGAAAAAGTTAATGCGTTAGTTCCAGAATTTATAATTTTAATTTGGATTAATTCATCTTGTTTAAAATCAAATTTTTCAGTAACTACAGAAATAGAAGATCCTTCAACAAAAACTAATTGAGTGGTGGTTTTAAAATCAATAAGATAAACACCAAATGCAAATCCAGCAACTATTCCAATACCAATAAAAATAACGAGACTTTTTGTTAACACTTCTTTGAAAATAAATGTAGGATGTTTTAATCCTTCGGAGCAGTTGGTTTTGTTCGCCATTTTTTTGGATATGTATTTGGGGCCATAATTATTCTTTTTGTGACAAATGCATATCCCTTGGTAACATCACGAATCTCTTCTTCATCCATTGTGGATTCAGCTAATGCAACAGCTTCACCTTTTTGTGTATAAATTCCAACAATATCACCTGCTTTCAAATGTGAAGATATTTGTAAAACACCAGGAATTGCAAGTTGAGCTCCATGGCACATTGCATCAACTGCAGAATCACGAATTACTACAGATTTTAATTCACTTAGAGCAAATTCAACTGGTTTTATCATTTGCATTAATTTGGTATCATCTTTTTTTTCTTCCCAAATAGCAAATGCATCAGCCAATTCATGCAAAGTTACTAAACCATCTTTTTCATGAAATTGATCAACTCTACTTCGTCTTAATTCAACCATTGTTGCTCCAGGGCCTAAAACTTCACCAATGTCATAGTATAATTTTCGAATATAGGTTCCAGCTTCACATAAAATTCTAGTTAAGAGTAATCTTTCTTTTTGTTCAATTACTTCTAATTCATAGATAGTTCTAGTTCTAGTTTGTCTAACAACAGCAGAACGTTGAGGAGGTTTTTGAAAAAGTTCACCAGTAAACATTTGGATTATTTCAGATAGTTTTTCCTTAGATGGTAATGAATGCAATCTACCTAATGCATGATATTCTTTAGGGCCATATAGTAAAACTCCTAGGGCTTTTGTTGCTTCACCTAATCCTAATGGTAGAACCCCTGAAACTTGAGGATCCAAAGTCCCACTATGGCCAATCTTTTCAAGTTTCAAAATTCGTTTTGTCCATGCTACAGTTTCATGGCTTGTAGGTCCCGGAGGTTTATCTAAAAGAATAAGTCCATTGTCCAATAATTGCTCAATAGTTCGTTTATCATAATATGTTCCATAAGCATCATCAGTAACATCCTGATCAATTTCAATTAGATTCTCAAGTTGTTTTAGAGTCATAGTAGTTTTCTCACAGTTTCTGTTGTAACATCAATTACTTGATTTGCAGTTAAATTATCAGTATTAATGATTACATCAAATACGTCCTTATCTTCACCAAAACTAAAACCATAGAGTTTTTTGTATAATGCTTTATTTTTATCAAAACGAGCTTTTGTTATCTCATATGCATTTTCTGAACTCATATTATCTCGAGATTGCATTCTCTTTGTACTACTCTCATGAGAACCTTCTAGCCATATTTTCACACCATTTTCAATTAACCAAGGTAATGTATAACTAGTAATCACCATACCACCCTGATTAAACAAGTCAGATAATTTTTTATCTAAATTTTTATCAAATTCAGAATTTTGTTCACGTTGATTTAAAAATTGCATTCCTTCTGGAGTGTCCCACCAATCATCACCATCAGAATTAAATCCCTGTTCTTTGGCCATCTCTTTTAAAACATCTCCACCGCTGAGATATTGAAAATTAAATTCTTTAGCTAATCCTTTAGCAACAGTGGTTTTTCCGACTGCAGGAGGGCCAGATATGACAATAGATTTTGTCAACCTAAATCCATTGAGGTTTTAGTAAGTCTCATTATGATTCCACTAAATGCAATAGAAGAAAGGAAGTACCAAGCCCAGAGCATTATATGATTTTCTTTACCAAAACAGATGTGTGTTGTATCTAAAGCTTGTTCTGCACTACAAGTTAGTTGGAACATATCTCCAGGAATTACATTAAGTGGTATTGGAGAAATAGCTACAGTGTAAGTGAATAGCACTGGCAAAACAAGATAGAAAATTAGAATTAAAGGTACAAAAGTAATCATCATTGGTCGCATATTCATTTGCATCATCTCCATAGACATTTTGTTCATGTACGAAGATTTTTTTCCTAGTTCTGCAGATTTTGCAGTATCTTTAGCTCTCATTGCAGCCATTCTTTCTTTTTGCCATGCTTTAGTTTCCTTCATAATTCGTTTTAGTTTAGTTTGATCAACCATTTTTCTTCTAACTGCGGAATTGAAAACATTAAGCAAAATACCAAATCCAGTCACAGCAAACATGGTAAGAATCAAACCCTTAACCCATGCATCTTCAGGTTCAGCACCAAGTGCCATTCTACCTTCGCCACCTAGAAAATCAGGTAATTGGAGAAGTGCTGAGTCGATAAAGAGTAGAATAAAGTTGAAATCCATTTTTTACAGTCCTATTGCCTTGATTATTTTATCTGCTGCCTCTTCAATCTTTCCCTCACTATTAAAAACATGTCTGACTGGCGAGCCCGTAAGTACAGCGCATGCAGAAATCATACCAGTTTGATAATCAAGTTCCTTCTTAATATTAGCTAGTGTGATTTTATCTCTATTTCGAGTGTCATCTTTCATTCTTCTATTGTAAATCTCTTCAGGCTTGGCAGAGACAGAAACAAAATTGCTAGGTTTAATAATTTTCAAAACATGTTCAGGTAGTCCAGGATAATATCCTTCAGGGGAGTTAATGAATGCATGAGTATCGATTATTACAATTTCTTCATTATGAGTAGCAATTGTTTCTGCAGCAATTTTTTGAAGACGTTGTTGTTCAGTTACAGACAATTTTCTTAAATCATCTCTAGTTTGCAATCCATTTTCTTTAGCAACATCAAACATTAAACTTCCATAATTAATTACAACTACATTTTTTTTATGATTCTTTAAGATTTCAACCATTGTTGTTAACAAAGTACTTTTCCCAACACCTGGGATTCCAACCATGAGAATTTTTTTATTTTCTACCAAGTATAGCACCCAACCGCGGCATAACAACTTCTACTTGTTCTCTAACTAATTGTGTGTAATAATTAATCATAATATCTACCATAAGTAACACTCCGATTCCAGATCCAAATACACCAAGAACATCAGATACTCCTGCCAAGAGACCCAAAATACATGAGCCAATAATTGTAACAGATGGAATGTACTTGTTTAGTAATGCTTCAACTGGTTTGTTTGATCTTCTAAATCCAGGAATTTGTACATCTGCATCAAGTAAGTTTTGAGCTGCACTCTTTGGGGATAAACCACCAAGTTCAACCCACAGTTTACCAAATACAACTACAATTCCAATCATAAACAAAACATATCCTACTCCGCGCATTGGATCTAAGGCTGCAACATCTAAACCACGAGGTGGTGTGACATAGTAAATGAGTCCACCAACAGGAGTAGAAGGACTAGTAGGATCAAATTGCGCTATAAAATTCACAAAGAAGTTATTGTTACGCGGGTTAAAGTTTGACCAAATCATTTGGAATACAAACACCGCGTTTGCAGTTAATGCAGATGCTAAAATTACTGGAATGTTAGAAACATACATCATTTTGATAGGATATACAGCCTGAAATCCTCTATATTTTGTAGAAACAATTGGGATTTCAATTTTCATACCTTGAGTAAATACAAGTATCAAAATTATCCCAGCAGTAAGACAAAGTCCAAAAATACTCGGCAGTTGATTTGAACGGAATAATACATTTCCAAGATCACCACTACCAGTTAAGGATTCTATAATATATGGAATTATACCAATCATTCCACCATCACCCGCAGGTAATGGACTAAACAGACTCCAAAGAATTTGTTGAGCAACACCTGCCATAATGAATAAACTAATTCCACTACCAAGTCCCCAGCCTTTTTGGATTAATTCATCTAAGAACATAATTATGATCGACGCCGCCATCAACTGCCCTATAATCACATACAGAACAAACGGTTCAGATGGTCCACCATAAACTGCTACAGCATAGACAATAGATTCAGCTACAATTACAATGTAAGTTACCATTTTTGTTGCAGTTTGAAAAATACCTCTTTCTTCTGGTTTCTTGAAATCAAATTTCAAAATATCAGATCCCCTCAACAATTGCATCAAAAGTCCAGCTGTTACAATAGGCCCAATTCCTAATTCAATTAAAGTGCCTTGTTGGGATGCAAAAATAACTCTAGCAAATGCTAGGAAATCAAATTCAGGGGCTGTTGCTCCAAATAATGGAGTTTGCCCCATTACCATGTAGATAAGTAAACATACTCCACACCAAAGTAATCTAACCTGTAGAGGGATTTTCTTTTTTGGTTTTGGAACTTGAGGTAAGTATGGTTCTGCTTTGAAAACCATTTTTCTAATCATAGAAGTTAAAGTACCTTCAGCCATTTTCAGTTACCTAAGCCTCAGGGATTTTTTCTTCGGATATAGATTGAAAAATTTCACCGCCAACAGATTTTAATTTTTCTTCAGCAGATGTAGTAAATTGTTGAACTTTAACAGAGTATCCATTAGTAATTTTTCCACCACCAAGAAGTTTTTCGTATCCTGCACTTTCAAGATCAACAACTTTCTTTCCACCTTCTTCTTTACCAAATTTGGTGAACAAATCATCTAAATCTCTAACACTAGCCCATTTTTTTACAATATTTGGATGAGGTACTGCTGGAGGTTCATGACCATAATGGTTTGGATCTTCTTTTATCATAGTACTTCTATGATGTTTCTTCATACCAGTAATTCCAAGACCGCCTTTGTGACCACTTGCACGATGTTGACCTACTTGTCCCCATCCCATGTGTCTACCACCTCTAAGTCTTCGAGTCTTTCGTAATCTAGTTGCCATGTTAAATCATTCTCCTAACGATAGTATCAAGTTCTTTATTATCACCAAGAATACCTTTTTGTCCATATAATTTCTTGGTGCTTCTTTTGAATCCATGTACTGGAGGTGCTAAAGCAAACCAAGGTTTTAGTGGAGATAATTTTGATAATGTAGCTTTTCCATCAGCCAAAGCAGTTCCAAGTTCTGCAGCATTTGCAAATCCAAGCTCTTTTAGATCCTCATCAGTAATTTTTTGATATCCACCTTTTCGTGCTTTCTTTTCAATTAATTCTTGTGCTAATGATGCATCAATTTCAACCCAAGAAACATAGTGTTGTACTTTACGTAACATTCCCAAAGTATTATCCTTGACAGGTAAAATTGTTGCACGATATTTTTTATCTAATTTTAATAAATTCATAGTAGTTGTTGCCCAATATGGACAATCTGCTTGACCTTTAATTCTAACAACAAGATATGCATTTGCCATTTTTATCATCCTTGACTGAATGTCTGTCTAAGACAATCCAGTACAGCTTTTGAAGTGGAATTCATTGTAGGAGTAGAACCTTTTGCGGTAGTCCATGCATCCTTAAGACCTGCCAATTCTAATAATCGTTTAATTTTTCCACCTGCAACAAGACCTAATCCACGAGGTCCAGGAATAATTTCAATAGTTACACTTCCACCTTTTCCTTTTACTTTGAATGGAACAGAATGATGTTGATCACATTTACATTCCCAACTACCACATCCCATTTTGATTGGTTGTATATTCAGAAAAGCTTGACTAGTTGCTTTTTCAATAGCAATTCTCATTTGTTTAGATTTACCTTGACCAATTCCCAAATAACCATTTTCATTTCCTGCTGCAACAATTGCTTTGAATCTAGTAGATTGACCATTAGAAGTCATTTTTTGAATAATACCTACATCAACAACTTCACTTTTTAAATCAGGTAATAATTTTTTAATAATTCCAGATTCTTGAATTCTTAATCCAGATTCTAAAATTTCTTCAATAGAAGTAATTTCTCCAGAATCAACTTTTTTTCCCAAAATAGTTTTTGGTACCCAAACTTCTACTTCAGGTTCTCTTCGAGGTCTTCTAGGACGTGCATCAGCAGCTCCAGGTGGACCACGTCCATATATTGGAGGACCTCTACTTCTTCCTCCCTGACCACCTTGTCCAGGTTTAGATTGTGCTGTTTGACTCATATCTATTTAACCTCACTATCTATTGTGGATTTAATTTTAGAAACTTCATTTTTAACAGTAAGATGTTCGCCATTGATTCTTTCATCAGCAGGAAATGATTCAGAGTCAGCAGGAACTTGAAGACCAGCATCAATAACTCCTTTCAAAGCTGCTGCCATTCTTTGAGTATATCGTTTAGTACCAGTATACAAAATTGCATCTTTTGCACCTTTACCTAATGCTTTCTTACCTGCCAGATATCCAGTAAGATATGCTGCAGGTACACTTTTTCTAGAACCTTTCCAACCTTTTTCAAGTAAATATCTAGAATGTGCAGATGCAATAACAGTATCACCAGTCATTCCAGGGGTAAGAACTTGAACTTGTGTATTCTCATTTGAAATATTTACAGTAATGAAATCACGCTTACCCATCAACATGGTACCACGTTTTCTATAATTGGTCTTTTCTTCTCTAAGTCGTCTCAATATTTTTGAATAGGCCATCTACAGGATCTGACTTTGAAACTGCTATTATATACGTTAAGCGTGAAGTAATGCACAAAGTAAAGCTTTCTGAGTATGAAGTCTATTTTCTGCCTCATCCCAAACTACAGATTGAGGTCCATCTATTACAGACGAAGTAACTTCTTGATCACGTTTTGCAGGAAGACAATGCAAAAAGATCGCATTTTTCTTTGCGAGATTCATGATTTTGTCATTAACCTGATATTTGGGAATAAATTTTTTGATTCTTTTTGAATCGTTATTATGAATTGAAGAATAAGTATCAGTTACAACTACATCAGCATTTTCAGCTGCTTTTAGTGGATCAGTAGTTAATTCAATATCAGTTAAATTTTGAGAAACTTTTACAGTAGATTTATCAGGTTCAAACCCTTTAAGAGTTGCAATAGACATTTTAGCACCAGATAAAGCTGCACCATAAATCATTGAATTACATACATTATTGCCATCTCCAATCCAAGCAATTTTTAATCCCTTGAGGGTTTTTTTCTTTTCTTTAATTGTCATAAAGTCTGCTAAAATTTGACAAGGATGAAAAGAATCAGATAGTCCATTAATTACAGGGATACTTGCATGTTTAGATAATTTATCAAGTAAAGTATGATCATAAACACGAGCCATTATGCAATCAGTATATCGTGAAAGAGTTTTTGCAGTGTCTTCAACTGACTCACCACGAGATAGTTGCATATCATTAGAAGATAAATTAATTGCATGTCCACCTAACTGATACATTCCTATTTCAAAACTTACACGTGTTCGAGTTGAAGGTTTTTGAAAAATCATCGTTAATGTTTTATTTTTTAAGACGGGTTTGTTTCCTCCTTTTTTTAATTCTTTTTTTAATTTAATAGAATGATCAATTAATCCTAAAAATTCTTTTGGAGTTAATTCCGCTAATGTAAGTAAATCTTTTGTTTTAATTTTCATTTTTTAAACCGTCCAAATAATCCTCGTTTCTTGTTAGATTCTTCTTCTTTATCTTGTTTATGTATCTCTTCTTCGTCATTAAATGAAATTACTTTAGATTCTCCAGGTTTAGGTTTACCATCTTTAACCCATTGACGAATTTTATGGCCTAACTTAATGGCTTCAGCATCAGATTCTGGTGGAGGTATATCAAATAAATCAGAATATTTTGCAATTTCATTATCCTTGATTCCATAAAATGGATCATCAGAGATAGGTTCGGGGGTTGGTTCGGGTTCGGAGGTGGGTTTTGGTTCGGGTTCTGGTGTTAGTTCTGGTTCGGGTTCTGGTTTTGGTTCGGGTTCTGGTGTTAGTTCTGGTTCGGGTTCTGGTGTTAGTTCTGGTTCTGGTTCTGGTTCGGGTTCTGGTTCGGGTTCTGGTGTTAGTTCTGGTTCTGGTTCTGGTGTTGGTTCGGGTTCTGGTATTGGTTCGGGTGTAGATTCATCAATTTTTTCTATTTTAACATCATTTAATGAGCCAAATACAGTTTCCAAAAAGATATTTTTATCAAAATG
>Ga0209661_1000966_pt1 | contig 14669 bp, 10 predicted proteins | sample SaaInlV_120m_DNA_2_FD_184660 | JGI IMG/M metagenome (GOLD analysis project Ga0209661, IMG submission 184660) | Marine microbial communities from expanding oxygen minimum zones in the Saanich Inlet - SI072_LV_120m_DNA (SPAdes) (version 2) | ecosystem: Environmental > Aquatic > Marine > Intertidal... | reverse complement strand
TGTGGCCTTCAGCGCTGACTTGCGCGCCGTCTACAGTAATGACCCTGCCGGGTTTACCCAGTTCCGGCAAGCATTGGCTGATGACGACCACGTCGTCATTTCGACGGAGCCCGAAGGGCGATTGGAGAAATCTCTTGCTCGCGAGGCTGTAGTTTGAGATCTCTCCGCTTCGGTCGAGATGACGGAATGGTGGGTCTAAGATGACGGGATGGTGGTCTAAGGTGACGGGATGGTAGGTCTAAGATGACGGGATGGTGGGTCTAAGGCGACGGGATGGTGGGTATAAGGCGACGGAATGGTGGGTCTAAGATGACGGGATGGTGGTCTAAGGTGACGGAGCCCGAAACTAAGCCGCCCGTCATCCTATACTGGACCTGCAGACCATTGAGAGGGACACTCGAGGGTAGGCAGGAGAAAGGGTAAAGGCCGACCCCGTCATAGAGTCCACAGAGACCGTTCGAAATGAAGGTCACCTTTCTCCATCACTCGACAGCCTGGACAGTTCATGGAGCCCTAGAGCTCGTATTAGGATGATAGGTCATCGAGCGATTTGCCTACACACAGAGTATAAACCTATAGGAGGCTATTGTGACAAGCACAAGATTCGTCGGTATCGATATCTCTAAAGCAACTTTTGATGTGGCCTTCAGCGCTGACTTGCGCGCCGTCTACAGTAATGACCCTGCCGGGTTTACCCAGTTCCGGCAAGCATTGGCTGATGACGACCACGTCGTCATGGAAGCCACGGGTACTTACTTCCTGAAACTGGCAACGTTCTTATCAGCACAGGACATCACCGTTTCAGTGATCAACCCAGCCGTGATCTCCTACTTTGCACGGATGCGTTTGGTGAGGACTAAAACGGATCGGGTCGATGCGGATATCATCCGTGAGTATGGTTGCTTTGAAGCGTTGTCAGCATGGACGCCGACGGAAGATGTGTTTATCGAGCTAAATCAGCTAGATAGCCATCTGAACGGTCTGCAGGGAGATCGCAATCGGGTGATTGGTCGATTGGAAGCGTTACAGCAGTGCGCCAAGATCAATGCATACACACTGGAGGATCTGCAACAGCAGCTGACCGATCTTGAAGTACGGATCAAGCAAACTGAAAAGGAACTGGTTGTCTTAACCCAGGCCCACTTTCCTGAGTTGCTAACGCTACTCACCAGTATCAAGGGTATTGGTCAGAAGACCGCGATCATGTTCATTGTGCTGACTCGCGGCTTCACACGATTTAGCTCACCGAAACACTTTGCGTCGTTCCTGGGGTTGAGCTCTTTCATCAGGCAATCGGGCACGAGTGTTCGCGGCTCGGGGGGTATCTCGAAGATGGGTAACCCGAGGATGCGACAGTTACTCTATATGGCGGCGCTGACCGCCCGGACCAGGAACTCGGCTTGTAAGACCTTTGCAGAACGCCTGGCAGGCAATGGCAAGCCACCGAAGGTGGTTCGCATCGCCGTGGCGAACAAATTGATCCGGCAGGCATTTGCGGTCTGTTTAAAAGGAGAAAGTTACTCGGAGTGCGTTGAAGGATCTACCTCCACCAGATCGTCGTTTCGACCAAGGCACTTCGTCATTTCGACCAAGGTACTTCGTCATTTCGACCAAGGTACTTCGTCATTTCGACCAAGGTACTTCGTCATTTCGACCGTAGTGGAGAAATCCCCTGCTCGCGATAACCCAAACCCGAGATCTCTCCGTTCCGGCTTCGCCTCCAGTCGAGACGACGGGATGGTACGTCTAAAATGACGGGATGGTGCGTCTAAAATGCCCGGGCTTGGGTAGATGACACGGCTAGTTTTATAATTTACAAAGCGAGCCGAAACCCAAGGTTTCTCAGGCGTATCGAAGGCAAATAATCGTAACGGATTGCAGACCGATTATGATGGCCTCGGTAGTTAAATGCGCCACCGCGTAATACACGTCTGGGGCAGTCTTCGAAAAAAAATGCCGAACCATCAGTAGGCGCATCGTTATAGTGTCTGATCCAGCAATCCTGAGTCCATTCCCAGACATTTCCGTACATGTCATGCAAGCCCCAATTGTTGGGCGGAAATGAACCTACTTCAAGCGTCATTTTTCGGTCTATGCCTTTGTCGCAGCCTTTCAGGGGAAGGTCGCCGTCATAGTTTGCCATTTCAGTACTGAGACAGGACCCTGTGTAGACAGGCGTTGTGGTGCCTGCACGTACTGCATATTCCCACTCGGATTCTGTAGGCAAACGATATTTTTTGCCGGTTTTCAGGTTAATCCACCTTATATACTGCTGTGCGTCATTCCAGCTAACATCGAATACTGGGCGATTCCCTCTGCCCCAATTGCTATCTTCCGGGTAGTGATCACATCCATTTTGAGCGACACAAGCATCCCAATGTTCAAAGGTCAGTTCATATTTAGACAACCTGAACTCGTTGATATTAACTTTATGTGGCGGGTATTCATTGTTCACACATTCAATTCCTGTAATACAGCCCATGGTGAAAACACCAGCAGGAATTGTAACCATTTCTGGCTCATGGATTTGATTGCCCGTCTGTTCGAGTAATTTTTGTCTGAATACGGCAGATTTACGTTTATTGAGTTTTAGCGAAAGCTGTATTTGATTGTTGCCACTAACACTCACCAACTGGCTGGAATAAAATTCATTTTCGCCTCGGTTAGTGGGCTTAATGGAATCAAGTTTATAGTCACCCTCGGGTAAGCTGATGGTCAAAGCCTCACCTTTCCTGGAGGGTGTGATTCCTTTCAGCTTACCGTCGATATAAATATCAGCCTCGCCGGGTTGTGAGCTTATGGATAAACTAACCATTTTTTCCGTTGTTGAGCTACAGCCTGACAATGTTGCCAGTAGCAATAGTGGAAGCAGGAAAGAGATGATTTTATTCATGGGATTAAAGTCAGTTTTTTATGATGACAATGTCGACATAACGGCTAATGGAATGATTCGATAAACTTCTATGTTTAAAAGCCTCGTGAATATTTGTCGTTAACATAAACCAGCCAGAAGATGTTTTTGTTGTCTGGGATTCGCGTACTGCCAACGCACAGATTGTAGAAGTATTGCTGATAATTTCACAATTTCTTTTTTCTGGTTAGATCGAAATCGAGACTAATAAGGGTGTAAATGCAGTGATTAATCTAGACCATAGACGAACCGCTCGCTTGAGCTAAGGCCTCTTTGGCAAGTCGCGTGATATCAGCCCAGGCACCCGCAGCGATCAGGCTGGTCGGCGCGATCCACGTGCCACCTATTGAGATAACGCAATCAAGCGACAGGTAAGTCATCATATTGTCGATGCTGATGCCACCCGTTGGGCAGAACCTGGCGTCGCCAAAGGGTGCCGCCAGCGCCCTCAGTTTCGCGACGCCGCCTTCTGCTTCTGCAGGGAAAAACTTGAAGGTATCCAAACCGGCTTCCTGCCCCCGCAATATGTCGCCCGCCGTGGATATTCCTGGCAGGCACGGCAAGCCCGATTCTACGATAGCTTTCAGCAGATTTTCCGTTAGTCCCGGAGTCACCAGAAACCGGCTACCTGCATCCCTTGCTTTCCTAACAGCTTCGCCATTGGTGACGGTGCCAGCACCCACCACTAGTTCGGGAAGTGATGTCGATACTCTTTCTATAGCGTTCAAGGATGCATCTGTGCGAAGGGTTATCTCGATAACACCGATGCCAGCTTCCAACAGCGCCTCCCCCACCGGGACAATCCTGTCTTCATCATCTATCGTCACAACCGGGATGACTGGGTGACCAACCAGAACCTCACGAATACTGCTACCCATGTAGATTGCCTCGAATTTCCATACCGAAGATAGCCTACAACATCTGCAGTACACCAACAAAGTGCAGCGGAACGACACCCGAACCTTTTGGTCGCGACGTTTTAGAGCCAGGAGGTGATTTCCGACCAGTCTCTAACCTTATTATCCCTGGCGTAACGTTCGTACTCTGTTTCCATACTTAGAACGCGCTCTGGAAACTGAGCGGCGACGTTGTTGCGTTCAGATCTGTCCACTTTTATGTTGTATAGCTCCCAGGGCCCATCCTGCTTTGCGACGAGTTTCCAGCTTGCGCTTCTAACGGCGCGATAGCCTTCATGCTCGAAAAACAAAAGGCGAGCAGGTAGAGCCTGTCCGTTTATGGCAGGTAATAAATCCACCCCGTCTTGTATAAGATCCGACTGCCCCGAAACGATCGATATGATCGTTGGCATAATGTCTATTACGTGAGCGGGCTCGTTGATCATTGTGCCCGCGCGTTTTTTTAAGCCCCGCGGCCAGTGTACGATCAACGGTGAGGCGATACCGCCCTCATGCACCCATGTTTTGTATTTTTTAAAAGGCGCGTTCGACGCCTGTGCCCATTCTCGTCCCAGCATTTGAAAGTGATTTATTGGTCCGGGCATCAAGTCCTTACCCAAATCCAGCGAGTAAGCGTCTCCGTTTGCGGGCTGATATTTACCGATAAACGTGTCAAAGAAAGGGGATCCTAAAAAGCGCTTCCATCCGGGCATTTCGAAAAGGTTTTCGGCACTGGCGCCGTTGTCGGACATCACCATTATCACCGTATTGTCTAATTCTCCCTGCGCTCTTAAAACGTTGATAACCTGACCAACACCTCGGTCAAGGTGCTCAACCATGGCGGCGTGCACAGCCATCTTTTCAATAAACCAGGCCTTGTTTTCGACCTTGGTCCATAGAGGTGTCTCGTCGTCGAGCGAGGCCAGGGCTAAATTCTGGGGCACAATCGCTTGCGCTTTTTGACGCGCCAATCGTTTTTGCCGCAGTTCATCCCAGCCGATTGAATAGAGTTCGCGGTACTTTTCTATGGTTTCTGCCGGTGCCTGCAAGGGCCAATGCGGAGCCGTATAGGCAAGATATAAAAAGAAAGGTTGGTTGCTATGGTCCTCTCGATGAGCATCGATGTTTCGTACCGCTTCACGACTTATCGCGTCGGTGTAATAGAAGTTAGGCTCCAGCGTTTTTATCGGTTCGTGGTTCTGATAGAAAAACTTGGGGTCAAAGTAATTATTACCGCCAAAGAGAGTGCCATAGAAATGATCGAAGCCTCTTTTTAAAGGCGTGTTTTCCAAGTGTTCAATGTTGCCTGCTGGGATATCACCTGGCGACCAATTCGCCAGATGCCACTTCCCCACCATGTAGCTCTTATAGTTATGGTCTTTTAACCACTCAGGTAAAATGGATATGCTTTCATCTAACTGGCCACGGTAACCGTCAATATCTTTAAATTTATCCCCGGCGAGGTGCCCCATCTGAACGTTGTGGGGGTAGCGGCCTGTTAACAACGATGCACGGGTCGTGCTGCAGCGGGCAGTATTGTAAAACGCCGTGAAACGAACACCCTGCGCCGCCAACTGATCAATATTTGGCGTATGGATTTCGCCGCCATAGCTGCCCAGGTCTGAGAAACCCATATCATCAGCCAGGATGATGACAATATTTGGGGTTTTCTCTGCCAGGCACTGACTGCCCAGTAGGAGCAGAGCCAGACTGGAGATAATTGTTTGCCATTGACTTGCGATATTCGTGCTCCTGAGCGCTTGCGATGAGGAGTTCTATGGTGCTAATTTGGAAAATTGGTCAGGCCAGTTTAGCCCTGTGGCCTAAATACTCAACTAAATCTCTTGAAGCACATGGTAGCTTGTGGGCGGTTACTTTTGGTTTACATCGATGATTAGAAAGACCGATCAACAAGGTTCTTCGGCAATGGAAACGCTGGATTTATCAGCGGTTACGCGAGTCGCTGTTATCGGCGAATGTATGCTTGAGCTCTCGTCAGTCGAGAGTGAATCATCGGCGCTAAAAAAATTATCCTACGGTGGTGATACCTTAAATACCGCGGTTTACCTGGCAGGCTCAGGTCAACAGGTAAGCTACTTTACTGCGCTGGGTGAAGATAGCCAGAGTCAGTGGATGATCCAGCAGTGGCAGCAGGCGGGTATTGATTGTGATCATGTGAGGCAGATGAAGGGACGCGTGCCTGGGCTTTACATGATTGAGACAGATGCCGCGGGTGAGCGTCGGTTTCTTTATTGGCGCGATAGTTCACCAGCCCGCGAACTCTTTGATGACAGGCAACAGGCTAAGCAGTTGTTCCATGAATTAGAAAATTTTGAGCTGCTTTATTTTAGTGGGGTTACGCTCTCTCTCTATAAGGATGCTGCGCTCAAGGACTTACTGAACTTTTTGACTGGTTATCGACGGCAGGGTGGTCTGGTGGCCTTTGACAGTAATTATCGACCCCAGCGTTGGCCGGATCGGCAGCGGGCCGAAACAATCTATCAGGAGTATTATCAGCAGGTCGATCTTGCGCTACCAACCTTGGAAGATGATGGGGCTTTGTTTAATTTGTCGACGCCAGAGGCTTTGCTGGAAAAACTTATCAACCTGGGTGTTTCAGAGGTCGTTATTAAGCAAGGCCAAAAAGGTTGCCTGGTGATTGCTGATCCAGGAATGGTGGAAGCACCTCTAACGGTCCCTGCGGTAAAGGTTGACAAGGTTGTCGATACAACGGGTGCCGGTGATTCGTTCAATGGTGGCTATTTGTCAGCCAGGATTAAAGGTGAATCGATACTCGAAGCTGCAAGGAAGGGGCATCGTTTTGCCTCTCAGGTCGTTCAGAATCGCGGCGCCGTAGTACCGATTGACCTCGGTTAGCCTACTTTCCCTTCGGAGGGGGTTTGAAGATGAGGATGAGAAGACTCATTGTGCAGAGCCCAAGACCAAGAAACTCTCTGGATTCTTCAACATACCGCTTATCCAGCGACATCTGTGCCATGAGGTCACCGGGGCCACCGAAATTCATGAGATCAATAGGCCCCTGAGCGAGAGTCCCCATCCAGAATACAAGGACTAGTATGACCGCATGGATAACCCGATTGTTTCTGATGCCGGCCCCCTCGGTAATCCAGAGCCCGCTGCAGACGAAATAGATACCGGCCCAGAGGATGGGGTCCGGATCATTCAGTTGGAGGATAGCGAACACGGCGAAAATTCCTGCCCATAAGAAACAATGTGTTTTTTGTGCTGATGTCATATGAGCGGATTGCCCGTGCTGTTGACTTCCCATATTACCTTTATTAAGGTGGCTTGGTGGCAAAGTGGCCTGACCAATTTACCTTACTGTAATCGAACTAGTTGGAGCGAATATGCGGGGAAGACAACTGAAAGGCATGTTATTAGGCATTATGGCGGCGACACTGGCCGTGAGTGCTATTGCAGAAGAACTGATGATCGAAGAGGTCATCGTAACGGCAACTAAGCGTGCAGAAAGTGTGCAAGATGTCCCGGTCGCGATTAGCGTAGTTGACGCTCGCACGATTGATGCAATGCGGATTGATGAGTACACGGATCTCACTAAAATTTCACCATCTTTGACTATGAACCGGGGTGACTGGGCCACGAACAGTGGTTTCAGCCTACGGGGGATAGGCACCAACGTCTTCAGTACCAATATCGATCCCAGCGTTTCTATTATTGTTGATGACGTCGCGGTGGTTCGCTCGGCACAGGCATTTTCTGATCTTTCAGATATTCACCACATTGAAGTGCTGCGGGGGCCGCAAAGCACGCTGTTTGGGAAAAGCGCCTCAGCGGGTGTGATCAGTATCACCACGAATTCACCCGGTGATGAGTTCAGCGGCAAGGTTCGTGTCAGCACAACGGACGATGACGAAACGTCCATAAACGCAACAATTGGCGGGCCGCTCAGTGACAGCGTTGGTTTTCGTTTGTCTGCCTTTAATAAAGACAGATCAGACGGCCACATAAAAAATGTGACCAACGGTGCTGATGTAAATGGTAGTGAGTCCAGCGGCGTTAGGGGAAAGCTGGTTTGGGACATCAGCGACACCTTGTCCACCACATTGAGTATTGAGCACAGCGAGTCTGAGTCCAGTTGTTGCCACCGTCCTTATAGAGATGTGCCAGCAGCTGCGAAATTTTTGGGAGCAGTGCCGCGCGATGCCGTGCTCACCAGTGTGACTGCTTCAGAAGATAACGACAGGGTCGCGGTGGATGATCCGACCTGGGATGACTCTAGTAGCGATAGCATGGGACTTAGGTTTGACGCAGATTTCGGCGAGTATCAGTTTCTTTCCGTAACCTCGTATACCGAGTGGGACTACGAAGTCGCGACTGACGTCGACGGAACGGATTTCGACCTTTTGGGCCTTTTCACCGGAGGGGCGCTTTCCGGAGGTATCAATCAGGGTGGTGGCTTCGAGCTGGAATCACTATCCCACGAGTTTCGGCTGGTTTCACCAGCTTCTGACGATTTTGAGTATGTTGTGGGTTTGTTTTATTCCGACATTCAATATGATCGGGATTTTGCCCGCGGGCCTATTTTTGCGGCTGACTGGGTTGCTGAGACAGGCACCGAGTCCGTGGCGGTGTATGCACAGGGTACCTGGAGCATTAGCGATCAAACCGATATCACCGCCGGCCTTCGACTTAATCGAGAAGAAATTTCTCACGATTTTGACAACGCGTTGTCGGGCTTGCGTTTTAAAGGAGATGAAAAAGAAAACGCCACGCCTGGCAAGGTCAGCATCCAACACTATAGCAGTGATGATTTGATGTTGTTCGCTTCTTACTCGATTGGTTATAAAGGTCAGGGATACGATATTTCCTCTAGTTTCCGTCAGAGTACTTCGGATGAACCTGTCGGGTCTGAGGACTCTAAGTCCTTTGAATTTGGCTTTAAGGGCACGTTCCTTGACGGTCGACTGCAGTTGAATCCGACCATTTTCTTTGCAAGTTATGATGATTTTCAGGCGCAGCAGGCACGTATCGTCGACGGGGTTATAGAACTCGGGATCACCAACGTTGGTGAATTGGAAACATGGGGTGTTGAAGTTGATTTTCAGGCACTGATTTCTGAGAATTTACGGCTAGTGGGTGGCTTCGCTTACGTTGATGCTGAGATTAAATCTTTCTCCGGTGCGGACTGCTGGTCCGGACAAACTGAAGCCCTGGGATGTCTGACGAATGCGGCAACCGGCAGAAACTCACAGGATCTCGGCGGAGAAGATTTGAACAATTCACCAGACTTCAAATTGACGCTTAGTGCCGAGTACTTTCAGCCGCTGACCAGTATGCCATTTGATGGTTTTTTCAATCTGTCTTACCAGTACCAGAGCGACGTAAACTTTTCGCTTCTGGCTGACCCTGGTTCAGAGCAGGATAGTTACGGTGTGTTGAATCTCAGCATCGGCATTGTCGAGCGCGAAAATCAGCGATACGAAATTACCCTGTTTGCCAACAATGTCACTGATGAAGAATTTGTTACCGGTCTTGGTAACATTGGTGGGTTATGGGGCGGAACACCCGTTTACGCTCAGGTGGTTCCTCGAGGCGCTCAAACTTATGCGGGAATTGAGGTAGGATTCAATTTCTAAAAGATGATCGGGTATCATTATGCTGCGAAGAGACTTTCTTTATCTGACATCGGGAGCGGTGCTTTCATCGGGGTTTCTCGGATCCTGTAGTCAGCACCTCGTTCGACAGGATGCTCTGGAGATCAGCAAGCTCGAGAATATCGGCTTACAACTTTCGACAGTCACCTCGATGATGTTAAAAGATTTCGAGGGCACCCTGGCCAGAGTTGCAGAGATTGGTTACGACCAGGTCGAATTTTCTGCCATGGGTTTTCTTGGGCGAGAGGCCGATTACGTGCAGCAGCTGCTGACAAAGAATAACCTCGGTGCCCCTGTTGGCAGAATTACCCCGGTATTGCCGGAAGGGTTTCTGCAATTGCCACGGGATGAGGCATACCAGCTTTTTCGTGCACGCAGCAAACCTGAATTTCTGCTGGAGAACGTTAACAACTCTATTGGTGACGCAGAGCATCTCGGGCAGAAGTACCTGAATTTACCGGCAATGATGCCCGAATACTTTGCAACAATGGATCAGGTGAAACGAAATATTGAGCTGTTAAACCAGGCGGGTGATCTCTGCGCAGAACACGGCATCTTGTTCGGTTATCATAATCACAACTGGGAACTCGCACCGATTGATGGTGTGGTGCCTTACGATTTGATGCTGGAGCAAACGGATCCCGGGAAAGTTGGGTTTCAGATGGATGCCTATTGGATCGTAAAGGGTGGTGGCAATCTTGATGATTACCTGACGAGGTTTCCTGATCGTTTCCCGAGCTGTCATATGAAAGATATCGACACGAAGGGTGATTTTGCTGATGTCGGTGACGGGGAGATTGATTTCCCTGCGTTCACTCGCAAGGCGATAGCCCAGGGCGCGAAGCACTTTTTTGTGGAGCGGGATAACCCACCGGCACCGGAGCAGTCAATCGAGCGTTCCTACGCCTATTTGAACCAGATGACATTCTGACCTTGCGCGCTCTCTCTCTTGCGTTGCTGTTGTTGACAGCCCCGATAGCATGGGCCGATGAAAAACCATTTTATCTTACCCTGGAAACACCACCTGCGCCTGAGCTGAGCCCAGCCGAGGCGCTGGCGAGTTTCTCTCTTGCGCCAGGGTTTAACATTGAATTGGTCGCGTCAGAACCGCTCGTTGAGGACCCGGTTGCTATTGCCTGGGATGAGGCGGGTGATCTTTATACGGTAGAGATGCGGGGTTTTATGCCAGATGCCTATGGCACCGGCGACACGGACCCGGTTGGCAGTGTTGTCAGACTTCGTGATCTCGATGGCGATGGTAAATTTGATCAGCGCGAGGTACTGCTTGATCAGTTGGTGCTTCCCAGGGCAATCGCGATTGTTAACGAGGGTCTTTTAATCGGTGAACCACCGAATCTTTGGCTCTGTCCAAGTCACAGTGGGTCATCGAAAGATATCAACTGTAAGAAAAAGGTCAGACTTTCCAACTACGCAGATGAGCCGGGCAATGTTGAGCACGGCGAAAATGGTCTGCTGCTGGCTATCGACAACTGGATTTACAATGCCAAGTCCGGTCGGCGAATGCAGATCCGTGACGGTAAGCTGGTCGTCGAGCCCACGTTATTTCGAGGTCAATGGGGTATCTCGCAGGATAATCAGGGCCTGCTTTACTACAACACGAATTCCAACTTCCTGCTGGGTGATGTTTACGATGCTCAGCCGGTCATTGCGGCGGGTAACGCCGGAGGCCCTGGGCTCAACATACAGGTCAGCAAGAAAGATCAGGTATTTGCGGTCAGGGTTAACCCCGGTGTTAACCGTGCTTATGTACCTGGCGTGCTAAGAGAAGACGGTCGACTAGACAAGCCAACGTCCGCCAGCGGCATGGTCTACTATCGAGGAGACCAGTTTCCAGCAGCATACAGCCAGGATGTTTTTGTCGCTGAACCGGCAGGTAATGTTGTAGTTCAGTTGCGTCTGAAGCGTGAAGGTCTGCAAGTCAGCACTGATCATATTCTTTATGAAGACGAAAAATGGGGTCAGCGGGAATTTCTGGCGTCGACAGATGAAAGGTTTCGCCCTGTCGATGTCGACCTGGGACCTGATGGTGCGTTGTATGTTGTTGATATGTATCGCGGTATTATTCAGGATCAGTTATTTCTGTCAGATGAGCTGCGTGCGCAGGCTCTGTCACGAGGGCTGGATAAACCGGTTGGCATGGGCCGGATTTGGCGGATCACTGCAGTCCAGGGTGCTTCGAAGACGGTGCGGCCTCAGTTTCCTTCAAGTGGCCCTGAATTGTTAAAGCTTCTGGAAGCAGAGAATGGTTGGGTTCGCGATACCGCACAGAGATTGTTACTGCGCGAAAAGGGTCGAGGTATTGACCGCGGGTTAAGCAGGCTTGTCACGCAGGATGATGAGCATGCTGCGGTTCATGCTATTTGGACTCTGGATGGTCGTGGCACGCTCAATCGTTCCACGCTCTTGAAAGCGCTGGCGAAAGATAGCACCTCAATTCAGCTGGCGGCAATCAAGGCAGGTCATGAACTGCTTTCTGCGGAAGAACTGTTAAAAATGGCGACGCAGTCCGGCGATTCATCGATGGTGCATCACACCACCATGTATCTGGCCGCCAGCAACCATCGTGACGACGTGATCGAATACCTGGCGAGCAGTCTGGTGAAAAATGATACAGATGGAATGAGGCGGATGGCCATTCAGGCTGCCAGTGGCGGTAACGAGCTGGCACTTATTGACGCGATATTAGAAAAAGGTTGGGGTAAAGCCGAAGAACAATCGGCCGGTTTTGTCAGGGACTTAATCAGCCAGTCATTCAGGGCCGAGCAGAAAGAGGGCGATGTACTGCTTGATCACGTGATGCAACAGGACCAACACTGGATTCAGGAAGCGATGTTGAATGGCCTGTTTGAAGTGACCCGAGATGAATCTTTCAGCCGGGTTGTTCTGGCCGAACCGCATAGCCTGTTCACTGATCCGCCGGAAGGGCTCTGGCCTGCAATCTCGAAGGTACGAGGAGCATTTACCTGGAAAGGCGATGATCTTGCTGCTGATACGAAACCGCTGTCGCCCTTACAACAACTTAGAAAGAAAAAGGGAGAGGACTATTATCGTGGCCGATGTGGCATCTGCCATGGTAGTGACGGCAAGGGTATTACTTCGACAGCGCCAACACTGGCCGAATCAGAATGGGTCACAGGACCTAGCGAACGGTTAGCCAGGATCGTGCTACATGGATTGCAAGGACCCATTTCAGTTCAGGGAGAAGTCTGGAATAGTGTTATGCCAGGGCATAGCGCTATAGCGGAATTCGACGATGAAACCGCCAGTGGATTGCTCACCTATCTGCATCGAGCCTGGGGTCATTCAGGGCGCGCGATCGAACCGGCATTCATACATCAAGTACGCCAGGAAACGACCGACAGGTTAAGTTTATGGACGGCCGCTGAACTGGCGGACCTTGAAATCAACACGCACTATCGTCAGTATGCAGGTACCTATGGGGGTGGACCCTTCACCCTGAAGTTCAGCTTTGACGGACGTAATTTGATGGTGCAATCCGTGTTCTTCAATGGATCTATGCGTGAAGACAAAGAGGATCACTTTTTCTTTGAGCCGCGTGATTTCAGGGTCGAGTTTGTTTGGGGTGATGACGGCAAGGTTAGCGCCGTCCGTGTCGCCATGCAGGGCGGGGTAGAACTACCTCGCATAGCGGACTAGATGGCTGTTCGGTTCGGTGTTGTTGGAACCGGTAATATCGGTAGTCAGCACATTCAATTGCTGAATTCAGGCAAGGTTACAGGAGCGACACTTGCCGCTACCGCGTCCAGATCAACACCGCATCTAGAAACAGGCGTGCCTCACTTCGTAGATTACCGTCAGATGTTCAGCGATGCTGACATTAATGCAGTGCTCATTGCCACACCAACAATGAGCCATGTTGAAGTGGCACAGGCTGCCCTTGAGCACAGTTTGCATGTAGTGATGGAAAAGCCCATTGCCATGTCGATGCATCAGGCAGAAACGCTTCTGGCGCGCGTGCCGGATGATCTGAAGTTTGCCGTCATGCTCAACCAGAGATTTCATCCCGCCTATGCGAAGTTGAAGCAATTACTTGTCGACGATGCCATCGGCAACCTGCAACGAGTCGGTTGGACTATGACGGCATGGTATCGGCCTGATATCTACTACCAGGTGAGCAGTTGGCGGGGCACCTGGCCCGGTGAAGGTGGCGGTCTGCTGATTAACCAGTGCATCCATAACCTTGATGTGCTGCAGTGGCTCGTAGGGTTGCCAAACTCGATAACGGCGAACGTCAGCTTTGGCAAGTATCACGATATAGATGTCGAAGATGAGGTTAGCGCCCTCATGACCTTCGAGAATGGGGCGACGGGGACGCTCACCGCGTCCTGCGGCGAAGCACCCGGAGTAAACCGTATCGAAATTGTCGGTGACCGAGGCTCGCTTGTCTTCGAAAAGGGTGTGATTGAAGTGTTGAGATCTAGCGAAAGCGTTCAGTCGCATTGTCGAACAACCCATGAGATGTTCGGTATGCCCGAATTCGAAGGGGAGACGGTCGAGATTTCTGGCGAATCCAATCAACACGCGGCAGTGCTGCAGAATTTTGTTGATTCGATAGAAACCGGTGCCCAATTACTGACATCCGGTGATCAGGGGCTTGGTTCATTGCAGATGGCGAATGGGATTTTGCTTTCTGAATGGACCAACAGAGCGGTCACCTTGCCGATAGATGCAAATCAATACGAAGCCAAACTTCAGGAAAAAATTCGGGGTTCTTCGCTTCGCACGCCTAAGGACCTGAAAGTGGAAATTGATATGGAGAAGTCTTACTGATGGCCTCGATCTTAAAACATATTGAAAATGGAGGCCCCGGCTGGCTTCAAGGTGCGATGACATTGGGCGGCGGGTCAGCCATTACCTCGTTATCGATTGGCGCCATGTTTGGCTTCGAATTTCTCTGGGTGCAACCCGTGGCGATGATCATCGGTTGCATCATGTTGTTCGCGCTCGCACACCAGACGCTATCGACGGGTCAAAGACCTTTTGTTGCGATGAAGGAACATCTTTCACCAGGTCTGGCCTGGCTTTGGGCCATCGCCGCATTGGGCTCCAGCATCATCTGGGGTTTTTCTCATTACCCGCTTGCGGCTGGAATGCTGGAAGAGGCCATCGAGGTTGCTTTCAGCTTTTCACTAAAGGGCGAGGGAGAAGATATCGGCAGACAGGTTTATTTATTTGGTCTTGCGG
>Ga0209661_1000930_pt1 | contig 14982 bp, 14 predicted proteins | sample SaaInlV_120m_DNA_2_FD_184660 | JGI IMG/M metagenome (GOLD analysis project Ga0209661, IMG submission 184660) | Marine microbial communities from expanding oxygen minimum zones in the Saanich Inlet - SI072_LV_120m_DNA (SPAdes) (version 2) | ecosystem: Environmental > Aquatic > Marine > Intertidal... | reverse complement strand
AAAGCTAAAAGGGCAGCCGCTCTACCGGATAATATGAAACCTGTCAGACCGGGACAGGATAGTGGACTCTTTAAGCCTTTGAAAGAAGATGATGTGCCGAAGATACACGAAGCAGTTCTGGAGGTTCTTGAAACAATCGGTATGGACAAAGCAATTCCTTCCTGCATTGAAGCTTGCACCGCAGTTGGCTGCACAGTTTCAGCAGAAGGACGACTGCTATTTCCACGTTCAGTTATCAAAGAAAGTTTAGCAAAAGCCGGTCGTGACATTACGCTTTACGGAGCATCTCCGGAACACGATCTCCAGTTGAGCGGCAACAAAGTTCATTTCGGTACTGCTGGAGCTGCGGTTCACATGCTTGATCCGATTAACCGTGAGTACCGTGAATCAACCTCGGCAGATCTTTTTGACATTGCGCGAGTTTGTGATAGTTTAGAACATATCCATTTTTTCCAAAGATCAATCGTTTGCAGAGACTTGGAAGATGTACGTGAAATGGATTTTAACACATGTTATGCTTCTATTTCAGGAACAAAAAAACATGTTGGTACAAGTTTTTCATTTCCGGAAAACGTGGATGAGGCGTTACGAATGCTGCATCTAATTGCAGGAAGTGAAGAAGCTTGGCGGGAGAGGCCGTTTGTGAGTATGTCAGTTTGTCATGTCGTGCCGCCTTTAAAATTTGCTGAAGACGCCAGCGCCTGCCTGGAAGCCGGAGTAAAAGGTGGAATGCCTGTTTTACTACTTTCCGCCGGACAGGCTGGAGCAACTTCACCTGCTTCATTGGCTCGCTGTGTGGTGCAAGCCACGGCTGAAGTTTTAGCAGGACTGGTGTACGTCAACGCCATTAAGGAAGGCGCACCAGCGATTTTTGGCGCGTGGCCGTTTGTTTCAGATTTACGCACAGGAGCCATGAGTGGCGGCAGCGGAGAACAAGCCGTGTTGATGGCAGCCTGTGGACAAATGGCACAGTTCTACAATTTGCCTTCCGGAATTGCCGCGGGAATGACAGATTCAAAAATTCCGGATGCACAATCCGGATATGAAAAGGGCTATACTGTTTCATTGGCTGGACATTCCGGAGCAAATCTAATTTATGAATCAGCAGGAATGCACGCCAGTCTGCTTGGTTGCTGTCTGGAAAGTTACGTTATTGATAACGATATGCTGGGCGCAATAAACCGTACAGTCAGAGGCATAGAAGTCAACCCTGAAACTCTGGCACTTGGACCGATACGTGATGTTTGTCTTGATGGTCCTGGTCATTATCTAGGTCATGAGCAAACCTTGAGTAGAATGCAAACGGATTATCTTTATCCACTTGTTGGTGATCGTGAAAATATCAATAACTGGATTGAACAAGGTTCAACAGATGTAATTCAGCGTGCACACATAAAAGTTAAAGAAATACTGAAAAATCACTTTCCAAAAAACTGGAGCGAAGAAACTGATCAAAAAATCAGGGAACAATTTCCAGTAAGAATACCAAGAAACAGAATGCAGCCCAGGGATATTTCATGAAAACACATGCAAGAGTCGTAATCATCGGAGGTGGAGCAATGGGCGTAGGCTTATTGTATCACTTGACTAAAGAAGGCTGGAACGATGTGGTGCTGGTGGAAAAAGGTGAACTGACTTCCGGTTCAACCTGGCACGCCGCTGGTTTGATACCGCACTTCATCGGTTCATTGAGCATGGCAAAAATTCATTATTACGGTTCAGAACTTTACAAAGTACTGGAAGAAGAAACAGGACAGGCCACCGGTTGGCACGGTTGCGGTGCGATACGGCTGGCGGTCAATCAGGATCAAGTTGATTGGTTTCATTATGTGAAAGGTGTTTTGGATCAAGTTGGTGCGGAATGCCATTTGTTAGGACCTGAAGAAATCAGAGAGGTACACCCGCTCTTGAACACGGACGGCGTTTTGATGGGAGCCTACACCACCGGTGACGGACACACAGATCCGAGTGGAGTGACTCATGCTATGGCTATCGGCGCAAAAAATCGGGGTGCGGAAATTGTACGCAATAACCGGGTTACAGACATCAACGCTTTGCCTTCCGGAGAATGGGAAGTAGTTACGGAACAAGGTAATATCGTTTGTGAACATCTGGTCAACGCGGCTGGTTCTTTTTGCTCTCAAGTCTCAGAAATGGTCGGTCTCAAATTACCGATGGTTAACATGGTTCACCAATATTTGGTTACGGAAAGCATACCGGAAGTAGCAGCACTCAAAGCGGAACTTCCTGTTGTACGTGACCCTCGTGCATCCTGTTATTACAGGCAGGAGCAAAGCGGATTGATTATTGGACCGTACGAAATGCAGGCTGAAGCCTGGGGGCTTGAAGGAATCGACTGGGGTTTTGATAATGCGCTTTTGCCTCCGGATCTGGAACGACTCGAACCGCACCTGCATTTGGCAGCAAAGAGTCTGCCGGTTTTTGAAACTGCCGGCATTAAAAAAGTCGTCAGCGGTCCAATCACCCACACGCCGGATGGTAACTTCCTGCTCGGCCCTGCTCCGGGATTACGCAATCACTGGATGTGCTGTGCGGCCAGTATTGGAATCACTCAGGGTCCGGGATGCGGAAAATACCTGGCGCAATGGATGGTACACGGTCAAACCGAAATAAACGTGCGTGAAATGGATCCTCGGCGTTACGGAAATTGGGCTAACGGGAAATATACTCTCGACAAATCAATTGACGAATATGAGCACATGTATGCCACCCATTATCCAGGTGAATTCAGAGAAGCTGGACGTCCGGTACACATAACACCGATTTATGAAAAACTAAAATCACAAGGTGCTGTTTTCGCAGAAACTTTCGGTTGGGAACGTGCCAAATGGTTTGATACAAAAGCCGAAGGTGAGCAATACAGTTTTAGACGTAACAACTCATTTGCAGCCGTAGCTGAAGAATGCAGGGCAGTGCGTGAAAGAGTTGGTCTGCTCGATTTGTCATGTTTTGCTAAATATGAAATTTCCGGAGAAGACGCGGAGGTTTTTCTGAACCGGATTTGTGCTAACCGTCTGCCTAAACGTGACGCCGAAAGTTCAGGTGGCGGTGGAGTAGCCCTGGTTCACATGCTCACAGAGCTAGGCGGCATCGAGTGTGAAGCTACCATTACAAGGTTAGAGAAAAACTTATTTTACGTGCTCTCCGCCGCAGTCGCAGAATTACACGATTATGACTGGCTGAATCAACATCTTTTGCCTAAGGAAAAGGTCAGCATCCGGAACGTCACCGCTGATTACGGAGTCTTAGTGCTTTCCGGACCGAAGTCACGTGAGGTTCTTGCTAAGCTGACAGACGCAGATTTAAGCAACGAAGCTTTCCGTTGGATGAGGGCAAAAACCATCTCCGTTTCCGGAATACCTTTAAAGGCACTGCGTGTTTCTTATGTGGGAGAACTAGGCTGGGAACTGCACCATCCTCTAGAAAAAATGGAAACGCTCTACGATGCCTTGATGAAATCCGGAGCCGAGTTCGGTATCAGCAATTTCGGCACTTATGCGATGAATTCACTCCGGATGGAAAAATCCTATAAAGGCTGGGGCAGTGAACTCACCACCGAAATTACCCCCATGGAAGCTGGCCTGGAGCGCTTCGTCGATTTCAGCAAATCCTTCCTTGGACGCGAAGCCACGCTTTCCCGCAAATTACTTGGCGTTAACACAAAATTGGTTTATCTTTCAGTCGAAACTACAGACTCAGATTGTCTCGGTAATGAACCGGTTTTGGATCCGGAATCATCAGTGTCTGGCGGAAAAATTATTGGAGTCACTACCAGCGGCGGATACGGTCACACAGTCGGCAGGAGCTTGGCTTTCGCCTACGTTCAGCCTCAATACGCCGAACCCGGAACCAAATTTGAAATCCGAATCCTCGGTCAAATCTGCCCTGCAACCGTCCTCAAAGAAGCAGCCTACGATCCTGAGAATTTACGCTTACGCGATCTTTGATTAGAGGTGCTTTTGTGGAATTTCTGGACAATCTTCTCTTCAAATTTTTGCTATTTACCGACATGGTTGGCAGAGTAATTTCCTTTTATCTTTCAAGGAAAATGGGAAATATGTTAAACTATCCGGAATAGACGAGCACTGCAAACTCAATAAGGAGAATAAAATGACGCAACAATTGCAACAGGTATTTGAAAGGGTCTCCGGACTTTCACCTGAGATCCAGAATGAGTTAGCCGCATCTTGGATGGCAGAATTGGAAGATGAGCTAATTTGGCAAAAACAACTCGGAGAGTCTCAAGATGTCCTGTCTGGCCTCGCAAAATCCGCATTAGCAAATCATGCCAAAGGTAAAACTCAGGAAAAGGGATGGGATGAGTTATGAGATCTTTTCTCGATCCACAATTCCGCAAATGTTTTGAGAAACTTCCTAAACCTGTAAAAATACAAGCACGAAAAGTGTATCGACTTTGGAGTTCAGACCATCACCATCCATCGTTACATTTCAAGCAGGTTCATTTGACTGATCCAGTTTATTCCATCCGGGTTGGTTCAAAATGGCGGGCGATGGGCATATTGCAGGATGATTTCATAATCTGGTTTTGGATTGGCTCCCATGAGCGGTATAACAAATTACTTCGGAATCTTTGAAATCAAAAGATCAGGGGTGGGATTGTGAACAGGCTTACTCCTGCCAACCCTTTTTAAATCTTGTAATAGGTTCTCATGTTTTGTCATTCCCGCGAAAGCGGGAATCCAGGAACTTGTAAGTCTCTTAAATCCTTGTCCTCGACCTGATCGGGGAATGGATTCCCGCTTTCGCGGGAATGACAACTTTATACTAAGCCATCTTAATCAGCAATTAAAAAAACATGTTCAATAGAGCAATCGTAAGAACACCCGGTGAAAGTATGTTGAGTGGCTTGACAACCGCAAATTTGGGGCTTCCAAATTATGAAAAAGCACTTGTTCAACATGCAGAATACATAAAAGTATTAGAAGAATGCGGATTACAAGTTTCAGTATTAGCGAAGAACGAACAATATCCTGACTCAACATTTGTTGAAGATGTTGCTTTATTAACGAAAGAGTGTGCAATCATTACAAAACCTGGAACACCATCACGTAGTGGAGAGACAGTTGAAATAAAAAAGGTGCTGAAAGACTATTACCTCAACATAGAAGAAGTTCGAGAGCCGGGAATAGTCGAGGCGGGCGATATTATGATGGTTGGCTCACATTTTTATCTTGGCATATCAGCGAGGACAAATGAAAACGGTGCTGGACAAGTCATAGAATTTCTAAAAAAATATGGTATGAGTGGCTCTCTAGTAAAGTTGGATAAGGTACTGCATTTGAAGACGGGTGTTTCATATTTAGAACAAAACAATTTAGTGGCAACTGGTGAATTTTTGACGAAAGAAGAGTTTCAAAATTTCAATATCCTGGAAATAGCAGACGATGAGAGTTATGCTGCCAATTGTATCTGGGTGAATGACAGGGTTTTGATACCTAAAGGTTACCCAAAAGCACGAGAAACGATCGCAAGTGCAGGTTATTCGATAATTGAAGTTGATGTAACTGAATTTCAAAAGCTAGATGGAGGTCTAAGTTGTCTGTCATTAAGATTATTTTAATGCAGGTGATTTTAATTCTTTTCAGCAGGAAATAAGGATAGCTGCAGTGTCTGAGAGTTTAAGGTTAGCTAAAATGGATGTTCATGTTCTCTCTTCATTCAGGAAACCATCCAGACTTGCCGCCACCTGAGCACCCACCAGAATTACCACCCAGGAAACAAAGACCCAAATGAAAAGTAGAGGTATAATAGCGAGTACACCGTAAATCGCCTGATAAACAGGAAAATGAGTGAAGTAAAGGGCAAATGCGTATTTGGAAAGCTCAAACAAAATTGCCGCAATTAATGCTCCACTCAAGGCACTCCTGAAATGAACCCGTGTGTTTGGTACCAGCAAGTAAAGTAACAGAAAGCTCAAGAATGACGCCAAATAAGGAAAAATCGCTAAAAACAGTTTTTTGACGGCAAGCAACTCGTTTTCTTCAAAACCGCTTAAAGAGAGTAGATATGAGGATGTTACGAGGCTGATTCCAATCAGCACAGGTCCGAGTGTCAGCACCACCAAGTAAATTGAAAATGAGACGACAAGTCGACGATTCTTGCGTACACGCCAGATGTGGTTCAAAGTGTGGTCAATCGATGAAATCAGTAACAGCGCAACCACTACCAGGACAGCAATTCCAACCGGAGTCATCTTGCTTGCGTTTTCTACAAATTCAATAAAATGCCCCCGAATCGCCTCTCCCAGAGTTGGTACAAAATTATTGAAAACAAATACCTCCACTTCACCCCGCCATTCCTGAAAAGCCGGAAAAAGTGAAAAAACTGAGAAAATGACCGCAAACAGGGGTACCATCGAAAGGAGTGTGACGTATGAAAGATATCCGGAGTGGAAAATTATCCGATCCTCTTTAAACCGCCTGAAAAGATACTGGAGATAGGCGCTGGTTGTTGTTAATGCAGAAGACCAATCTTTGTTCATTATTTTTTGCGGTTCGTGCTTTCAGAGTAGTCTTCACTGATTTTAATTAGCATTGCGAAAATTGTTTGTCTAGCCGATAATCCATTTTCCTTTTAATAATACCCCCTGATACAGTAGAATACAATGGCAAAGATACTTGTTCATCTTAGGAACAGTCTAGAACATCCCAAGCGTGCGGCTCTGGAAAACCCCGCAGAATTCGCCCAGCCAAACATGCTGGTTCAACTCTCGCTTGAGCACGACCGCATGTTCACTTATTAATAAACTATTCACTACTTGAAGAGACAAATGTCACAAAATAATCGATTTCTACTCGTTCTGGGGTGTGCCTCCCTGTCGATCTTATTGAGCATGGGTATTCGTCAAGGAATGGGGCTGTTTCTCGAGCCAGTGACCGCCGCACTGGAGCTTGACCGTGAAACCTTCAGCCTCGCAATCGCATGGCAGCAACTGATACTTGCGTTGCCGCTTTTCGGAGTGCTGGCGGACGTGCTTGGATTCCGGAGAATAGCCTTGTTAGGCGGAGTGATCTATGGAGCTGGATTGTGGCTGGCTTCGCAAAGCGAAACCGCCTGGGATCTCTATGCAAACCTTGGAATTGTTGTCGGAATCGGAATCGGACTCTCCGGAATGATTGTGGTAATGGGTGCGGTGGGACAGGTAGCTCCACCGGAACGTCGTAGCACAGCATTTGGAATAGTTACGGTGGCCTTCTCAATCGGAATGTTCACCATGATTCCGCTGATTCAGTTCTGGATTGAGAGATACGGCTGGAGTGGTGCGTTAGAGACGGCAGGTGGAATGGTACTTGTGATATCGCTACTGGCACTTGGACTTCCGGGCAAGACTTCTTCTGGGGAAAACAATTCTCAATCGAAATCAGAACCTGAATTAGGCCTGGTAAAAACACTCAGTGGAGCCGGAACACACTCCGGTTACTTGTTACTTAATCTAGGATTCTTCGTCTGCGGATTTCATGTCGCCTTTATTGGCACTCACCTGCCGGCTTTTTTGCAGGGAGAAGGAGTTTCCGCCAGCGCTGCTTCCTGGGCCTTGGCGATGATTGGCCTTTTCAATATTTTTGGTTCACTCGTCTTTGGACGTTTAGGGGATTCGTTGAGTAAGAAATCACTCCTCAGCTTCATCTATGCGTTGAGGACTGTGGTGATCAGTTTGTTTCTTTTGATACCTCTCAGTGACATCACGGCCATCGCTTTCGGCGCCGCGATCGGCTTTCTCTGGTTGGCAACTGTACCGCTCACCAGCGGGATTGTGGCGCAAGTCTTCGGAACACGTTACCTCACCACGCTCTGGGCGATTGTCTTCTTCAGTCACCAACTTGGCGCATTTTTGGGAATCTGGTTGGGTGGCCGCGTCTATGACTCAACTGGTTCCTACACCACAATCTGGCTGGCCGCGATCGCACTCGGAATAGTCGCCGCTGTTGTCCACCTGCCCATCCGTGAACAGCCGTGGAAACCAGCTATTCAGGAACCACTGACTGCCTCGGGAAAGTGAAGATATGGCAAATCAACCCATTTGAAGTATAAAATGAAAATAGTTTCAAAACGCCTTGGATTTGATTGTACCACCCCTGATTATTAATAAAACAATACAACTTGTAATTGGTACTTATATATAGTACCATTTGAATTAATGAAACGTAAACACAGAAAAACCCTTGAAGCAATTTATTTTCGTCCGGTCAGCGGCAATATCAAATGGCATGACATTGAGGCATTGTTTGTCGAGTTGGACGCTGAAATAAGTGAGCGAGAAGGCTCCCGGGTTGGGGTAAGATTGTTTAATGAACGTAGGGTTTTCCATCGGCCGCATCCTTCCCCAAATACTGATAAAGGTGCAGTAGCAAGCATCCGTGAATGGTTAAGACAAAATGGAGTAAAGCCATGATGAATATTTTGAAAATTGACGGCTATCGGGCAGTAATTCAATTTGATCCGGAAATCGAAATGTTTCGCGGAGAGTTTGTGGGTTTGAATGGAAGTGCAGACTTTTATGCCAATGATATTAACAATCTAAAAAAAGAAGCTTCCATCTCACTAAAAGTATTCCTTGAAATGTGTAAAGAAGATGGTGTTGTTCCTCAAAAAGTTTATTCGGGAAAATTTAATGTGCGTGTCCCTTCAAATTTACATGCAGAAATTGCGGAGGTCGCAATAGCTGAAGGAAAAAGTTTGAATCAATGGATTTCCGATACTATGGATCAAGCTGTTCATCGCTGAATTCAGCTTAAACGGATTGTTAGAGTACAATTGCTAATTGTAAACGCTGATTTCCACCAAATTATTATCTGGATCCAAAAAGTAGACAGACTCAATTTGACCTACAGCTCCAGACTTAGCAACTGGACCTTCTACAATTTCCACATTCTCGTTCTCCAAATGAACTACTACATCCTTCAAGTTCCAACTAGTAATAAGACACAAATCTCCAGAACCAACTTGGGCTTCGTTTCTAGGCTCTTGCCCTAATGTTTGAAGATTGATTTTTTGGTTCCCAAATTTTAATGCCTTACGCCCTTTAGCAAAGGTAATTTCTTCCATAAGTAAAACACGACGATAAAACTCCACTGAAGATTCAATATCAGAAACCGTCAGAACCACATGATCAATGTGACTTATCATTTTAACTCCTTGTGCACATAACGCCGCCATAAACGGCATAAAATAGTTGGTTAAAATTTTTGAGGCACGAACAATAACCAACTATTTTATGTCCGATTTAATGGCCTTGTTATATGCCGATTACTCCATGCCTATATATCTAGAATTTGCTTGTATACGAACAATCCATTTCTGAATTGATGGGTATTCTGACAGGTCAAACCCTCCCTCATAAGCCACATGCGTATACCCATATAATGATATGTCAGCGATGGTTAATTCAGAACCAACAAGATAATGTGTTAATTGTAATTGTTCTTCCATTACTTTAAGCGCTTTATGTCCGCCAGACTGCTTGGCTTTATACTCTGATTTACGGTCTTCAGGTAATCCAAGGTATTTGGCAATAAATCGAGCTACAGCGATAAAAGGTTCATGACTGTACTGTTCAAAGAATTGCCATTGAAGAACTTTTGCAGTAGTAAAACGACAAGTGCCAACTAATGAAGTCCCGGATGCAAGATAATTTAAAATTGCGTTAGATTCTGAAATAAATTTTCCGTCATCTAGTTCAAGTAGAGGTATTTTACCATTTGGATTCTTTCTTAAATAAGACTCCGTTTGAGTTTCACTTGCTAAGATATCAACTTCGATCCACTCATGATCAATATCTAAAAGCGAAGTAAGAAGTTTTACCTTATAGCAATTCCCTGAATGAATATCTCCATAAATTTTCACTGAACCCTCCTTGTGCACATAACGCGGCGATAAGGGGCCTGCTGGATGAATTGCAAACACCTAGAAATTACATAATTCCCGTTAAAACCAATGAGATAAAACCTAAATTTGCCGAGGCAGGTCCCTTTGATGCGTTTGTTATGCTTTTCACTTAATTTACAATTGATAAGTCAATTACCAACTTACCAATATGCTTCTTTAATTCAAACTGTTGTTGAGCTTCGGCTATTTGTGATATAGCAAAGGTTTTTGAAACTAAGGGTTTGATTTGCTCTGCTTCTATTCGCTTGATTAGATTGCCAAATACCTCTTCACCAAGAACAGTGCAACCAAACAAACTTAGATCCTTCAGGTAAAGAGTTCTTACATCTAATTCGACAAGCGGACCAGCGATAGCTCCTGCTGCAGCATATCTACCAAATGGTTTCAAAACTTCAAGGTGATCTGGCCATTGGCTACCAGCAACCAAGTCGATAACTACATCGACACTGTTTTTGCCAAGTGCTTGAACAATGTTTTCGTTTCTGTCGAGAGTCTTGTTAGCACCAAGGCTTAAGATATCAGCTACTTTTGACTCGCTGGTGATTGCAATGACTTTTGCATCTCGTGCTTTAGTGAGTTGTATTACGGCTGATCCGACACCACCCGATGCACCCGTAACTAAAACAGTATCGGTGGCTGTAACTTTGGCACGTGTAAGCATGTTTTCAGCTGTGGAGTACGAGCAAGGAAATGATGCCAGTCCAACATCACTGAATGAGCTATTGATCTGATAGGCATGTCTGGCAGCTACAACTGTGTATTCCGCAAAGCCACCATCGCACTCTGAACCAAAATACCAGGGTAATTCCAAAGTCGATCCACCAGCTTCACGGATGCATGGTTCTACAAGTACACGCTCATTTAATATTCTTTTATCAACCTGCTCACCAACAGCAACGACTCTACCGCAAACATCTGCACCTTGAATTCTGGGAAACTGAATTGGACCTCCAGACCAACTCGAATCACCACTATTTCCTTCAGACTTTGAATACCATGCAGTCCGAGTATTAATATCCGTGTTATTTACGCCAGCAGCACTAACTTTAATTAGAACATCACGAGGCCCTATATTGGGAACGGGTATATCATTGCGCAGCACTAACTTATCCAAATCGCCGTGACCTGTTAGTTGGATGCCTGACATGATGTTTGGTATGATTTTCATTAACGACTCCATTTTTGTTTGAGCATAACGCCGCGTTAACCGCGCGAGCCGAAGGCGAGTCCGGTTGAACGCTTGGTTATACGATTCATCGCTTAATAATCATGCAAGTTGCCGTTGCGGTGGCAAGTAGTTTACCGTCTTGGCTTTTCAACGTACCTTCCGATATACCTAAAGACTTAGACAAATTAATAATCTTACCTTCGGCTATTAACTTCTCATTTTTAGGCACGGTCCTTATCATTTTAACATTTAGGTCGATGGTGCCGTAGCCAACGCCCGCATTAAGCAAGGTATGTACCGCGCAACCAGTGACGGAGTCAAGCACCGTTGCTGCAAATCCACCATGGACTCCACCCATCGGGTTGAGGTGCGAATCATTGGCAATGGCATGAAATAATACCCTCCCTTCTTCAATTTTAACAAAGGTCATTGGAATGGTGGTCGTAATAGATGCACGCGGCAACTCTCCGAGCGCCATCGCCTGTAAAACCTCTAAACCTGTCATTTCTTCAATTTTCATATATCCCTACCGGTAATTCGTATAACGCCCGCATAAAAGGCGGAGCGTCAGCGACGTCCAGCCCGCAGTGCGATTTTTGATGCGTTTGTTAAGTGTGAATCAACCCTGGAAGCTCTTTCATTGAATTAAAACTAATAACTGACGAAAATTCACACGACTCATTGAATCTATTATAAAATAGCGTTTTCATTCCTGCTTTGTGACCAGCCTCTACGCCCACTGGACCATCATCGATGACAATACACCTTTCTTCTGGGAACCCCATATCTTTAGCCGCATACATGTATATTCTAGGATCAGGCTTCCACACCCCAATTTCATACGAGCTATAAATATTTCCCCCGAAGTAGTTGGTTAAACCGCAGACCCTTAATGCCTGTTGTATTTTATGAACTGGCCCGCTCGAAACTACAGCCATTGGGTGGTTTAGATTTTTAAGTGTTTCTTCAATATAATCAATTGGCTTTAGATCAGTTTCAAAAAGCTCAGTTACAATACTTCTATATTCATCAATAAAATTCTCAGGTAAACTTATATCAAATTCTTTCTCTAATACACTTATAATTTTGGCTAATTTCCAGCCTCTGAATCGGGCAACTAATTCATCAGCATCTAGCTCAATACCATATTCTCTGAATTTTAGTACCATTCCAATATTGCAGAGCCTCTCGCTATCAACAAGGGTTCCGTCACAATCAAATAAAAGACATTGGTTCATCTAAACTCCAGACACTTAACTTATTATTATCAGGCATAATGCCCGTTAAACCCGCTATTATCCGGTTTATCAGGCATGTTTCTAGACATAAAGCTTAATCAGGCAAATTTCCATGACAAGTTGATAATTACCGTATAATCGAGACTACTGCACAGGAATTTCATAAAAATATATTCTACAATTCTACAATCTGAACTTCAACTAACTGTTCACCTTTTGAGTTGGTTTCAATTTCAGCTGGTTAACAATGAAGATTTAAAAAAAGTTGTCATTCCCGCGATAGCGGGAATCCAGGAACTTGTAAGTGTCTGAAATAATGGATTCTCGCTTTCGCGAGAATGACAAACAAGTGTGCCATTTGGACTTTTTACAGGTTCATCAATATTGAAATAACAAATAATTACTCCAAACCTGAACGATAAAACTCAGTATCTTCTGCTGGAAGCGGAGAATTACCTAAAATTAAATCCGCCGCTTTTTCGGCCAGCATCATCACAGGTGCGTAGATATTTCCGTTGGTGATGTAAGGCATTACGGAAGCATCAACCACGCTCAAGTTTTCAACTCCGTGTACCTTCATACTTTCCGGATCAACCACGGACATTTCGTCAGTCCCCATTTTACAGGTGCAGGAAGGATGCAGCGCGGTTTCGCCATCTTTTGCCACCCATTTCAAAACTTCTTCGTCACTTTCAACTTCCGGACCGGGTGACAACTCTCCGGCATTATATTGATCAAAGGCCGGTTGATTCAAGATATTGCGCGCGCAACGCACTGCTTCGCCCCACTCACGACGATCCTGCTCAGTGGATAAATAATTAAAGCGCAGTTTTGGATAAACTCTCGGGTCAGTGGACTTGATTTTGACGGAACCCTGCGCATCCGAATACATTGGGCCGACATGGACTTGGTAACCGTGTCCTGAACCAGGAGAAGAACCATCGTAACGGATAGCAAGCGGTAGAAAATGAAACATGATATTTGGATATTTTTCCTGCTCATTACTGCGGATAAAACCTCCGGCTTCAAAATGATTAGTGGCGGCCGGACCTTTACGGTGAAAAAGCCACTGATAACCGATCCATGGTTTGTTGTACCATTTCAAGGCGGGAGCCATGGAAACCGGTTTTTTGCAGGCATATTGGATATAGACTTCCAAATGATCCTGCATATTTTCACCCACTCCAGGCAAATCATGCACGACATCAATTCCAAGTTTTTCCAATTCTGCGGCATTGCCAATTCCGGAAAGTTGCAAAAGTTGCGGAGAGTTGATTGCACCTCCACAACAAATGATTTCGCCGGCATAAACTTTTTCGGATCGACCCTGACTTTTGGAATACTCTACTCCAACAGCACGCGTTGTCCCCCCGAGATTCTTTGTTTCAAATAGAATTTTGGTAGTCAGTGTCCGGCACTGAACAGTGAGATTCGGACGATTTTTGACCGGATGCAAATACGCTCTTGCCGCACTCATTCTGCGGCCTCGATGGAGGTTGCGGTCAAAGCGCGCAAAACCCTCCTGTTTGTAACCGTTCACATCATCGGTCAAGGGATAACCTGCTTCCTGCACGGCCTCAAAAAACGCACTGAATAACGGATTTTCACAAGGCCCTCTTTCCATGATCAAGGGTCCTTCAGCGCCACGAAAATCATCCCCACCCGCCAAACAATTTTCCATGCGTTTGAAATAGGGCAGACAGTGTGCGTAATCCCAGTTTTCCATCCCGGAATCAGCGGCCCAGCGTTCATAGTCCATTGGATTTCCACGCTGAAAAATCATGCCGTTGATACTGCTCGATCCTCCCAGAACTTTACCACGTCCATGAAAAACACGACGGTTGTTCATGAAAGGTTCCGGTTCAGATTCGTAGCACCAGTCATAGTATTTGTTACCGATTGGAAATGTTAAACCGGCAGGCATGTGGATAAAAATGTCCCAGATATAATCCGGTCGCCCGGCTTCCAGAACCAGTACTTTGTGGGAAGGATCAGCACTCAAACGGTTGGCCAGAGCGCAACCTGCTGAGCCTCCACCGATGATGATTGTATCGTAATGAGTTTTTGACATTTTTGAACTTTGTTTTGCAGAGTTAATTATTCAAAACTTAACACTTAACTGTTTTTGAAAGAGGCTGCCGAAGTTTTCAGGGGAATCCTTAATTCCGGACAGGCGCAGTAAATGCCAGGCCAGCGCATGGTTACTGGACGTCACCGGTTTGCCTAAACGTGCTTCCGCTTCTTCAATGATTGACGCTACTCTCAAATTTGTACAAGAAACAAAAACACCGTCACATTCCGCACTCGCACCAATTTTTTCAATAGCTGTAAGAATTGAATCAGAGGAAATTCTACCGACAATAAAATCGTCGGTTTCAAAAAATGATCCGGTTACGGGAATTTCAAAGCCGGACTTTAGGAGATTGTCCCGCATTTCCATGGTAATAGCCGGATCATAAGGTGTCAACAGCGCGATCCTCTTGAGTCCCAGAGCACGCAAAGCAGCTTTGCAGGCAGTCAGAGGATTTGAACACGGAGTTTCAGGGTGTATACGCTGAATTGCTTTTTCAACGCGATCTTCTCCAATAATTGTTGCACCAGAGGTACAGCCGTAACCAATCGCACTAAAGTTAAAAGACTTCGGCAATA
>Ga0209661_1000877_pt1 | contig 15467 bp, 16 predicted proteins | sample SaaInlV_120m_DNA_2_FD_184660 | JGI IMG/M metagenome (GOLD analysis project Ga0209661, IMG submission 184660) | Marine microbial communities from expanding oxygen minimum zones in the Saanich Inlet - SI072_LV_120m_DNA (SPAdes) (version 2) | ecosystem: Environmental > Aquatic > Marine > Intertidal... | reverse complement strand
TGTCGCCTGAAAACTTACAGGATAGGCAGATTACAAAGGTTTGGCGCACAGGAGATCAACCGGCTCAAGGAGATTTTCATATTTTAACTGCGCCTACCACTGCAGATTGGGTAGAGTTTGGGCAGACTAGCAGCATTACTTTACGCTTCACTTTCATTAGTACAGGTACTTCTAGTGTTGCAAGTAGAACAATTCGTATATGGGCAGATATTGACGATACTGTGGCAGAGATGTGGTACGTATTAAAAGAGTCTAGCAACTTAAGTGACTTAGAGTTTAACGTTGGAGGACCTTTAAGAACCTGGAACCCCCCAACGGGGTCTATAGCCTCAAGCGCCCAAACTATTGGGACAGAGGGGCAAGGTTCAACGCATAATAGACATATTCACTTCAATATAAAAGCTTCTTTAGGTGTAGCATCTTACCCTAATGGGGCTAGTACTGCTCCTTATGGAAACGGGTACTACTACAAGAGTTTTGCAGGCTGGCACGAAGATACCGAAATGAAGAATGGGCACATTGGGGGACAGCAGAATACTAGTATATTGATTGAATTAGAGGGTCAAAAACTTATTGATAGCTTGTCTCTTCTAAACCATAACTTCTCTGGAGGTGCTCAATGGAGAGTACGCTTCGCTACTGATTTAACTGCTGAGATGGATGCCTGGCCTAATAAGACCTGGGCGAATGCAGCAGTACACAAATGGGATACAGTACCTAATTTATGGAGTTACGTAGCGCATACTAAATGGACGGATGTGTGGCCTACAATTGGTTCTTTCGGGGCTTTACCTTGGGGCGTATTCTTATGGGGAACGTACCTAAGTGAGGACCAACTACAAAGTTATAAACCTTTTTCATCACATTTATTATTGGATGACCCTGTATACGCCAAGTACGTGTCTATAGAAATTAAAGATACTGCAGCACCTGAATACTTTGAAGTAGGGCGTATTGTAGTAGGAAAGGCTTGGAAGCCTTCAAGAAACATGAGCCGTGGATGGACTCTAACATATAAAGATCCGTCCAAGGTTACCAGGTCACTAGGCGGTCAGACCTATGTGGATACTCTTAGTAAGTATAGAAGTATCAAATTTAATTTGAAGTATCTAACAGAAGACGAAATCTTTGAGAATGCGTTGGAGTTAGATAGAACCAAAGGATCAAGTGGAGATGTGCTTATTTATACAGATACTACAGCACCTGCACATAAATTATTTAAACAAACCGTATACGGTCGAATCGCTAAAATATCCCCTATGAAACATAACATTGGTGGATATTGGACTAGATCTTACGAAATAGAGGAGTTATTATAATATGGCATGGCCCGTAACACTTAATGGCAGAGTTTACAACGCAGCAGATTTTGAAGGTACTGCGTATGTAACTGGAATGCCCGACGCTTTTGAAGATTTTGCTAATCACGCAGCATCAATACACACTGGATTGGTTTACCAAGCCATTGATCTAACTAATACATCATCACAACGAGGAGCCACTATTACATGGACTGTAGCATCTGCTACAGCAGTAGTATCTGGAAGTATAGTTAGTGTAAATAAGTCTTTTACCTCGGGGCAGCCCATAAGACTAGCACATTATACTAGTAGTACTTTAGATGGGTTTCTTGATGGAACTGTTACTACTTTTAACCCTGTAACAGGAGTTATGGAGTTTAAAGTTGGTAATAGAATTAAGAACAGTGCAGCAGCTTCTTATGGAGGAGCAGCAGATGCTTGGAATATATCTATCGGAGGCTCAGGAGACGTAGCCCCTTTATCTTCGAGCAGTGACTATTATAGCAAAACAGCAGCAGAAGCTAAATTCTTAGATGAGTCTAGCAACTTAAGTGACTTAGATAATACAGCAACCGCTATTACTAATCTAGGTATAAACGCTACTGCAGCAGAGATTAATACTGCCTGTGACGGAAGTACTGCAAAAAATAGCCACGATCATAACTCAACATACGCTAAAACATTTACGGGAGCCTCTACCCCTACTGCTCTAAAAGCGGGAGATATATGGGTTAATGGTTCAAATATTAAAATCGCAACAGGTTCGGGTACTGGCAGCTGGAAGCAAGTGTTCCCAGCAGTTTACTCATAAGGAGAGCATATAAATGGCTAATGAATTACAAAATAAATCTCCTGCAGATACGTATAAAGATGTACTGCAGTTAGGTACAGCTACAACCTCTACTGTAGGCACAGGGCTGCCTGCAACAACGGGGCAGATAGTTTATGATGGTGCAGGAGTACCTACTAAACTTAAGTTAAGTCAGTCTAAGATCGAGGCAGACAATATCTTTATTACTAACGGTACTATAAGCTCTTTAGCAACACCTCTCGCCCTAGCAGAGGGAGGAACTGGAGGCACTTCTGGGGCTACAGCAAGAGCTGCTTTAGGGTTAGGGTCTGTGGATAATGTGTCTATAAACTCTTGGGCGGGCACAACTAATATTACCACAGTAGGTACTATTAGTGCAGGAACTTGGGAAGGTACAGCCATATCAGCCGCAAAAGGGGGTACAGGAGTAACCTCTTTAACAGCACTAAAATCAGCACTAACACTGAATAACGTAGAGAATACAGCGCTATCTACGTGGGTAGGAGCAACTACTATCGCAAGTGTGGGTACGGTTACTTCAGGTACGTGGAATGGCGATACACTAGCTGTAGCGTACGGAGGCACGGGAGCTGCTACAGTATCGGGGGCTCGTACCGCATTAGGCCTAGGTACCTTAGCTACTCAAAGTAGTGGTGCAATCGCAGCCACTGGAGGAACTTTAGATGCGGTAACTATTACTAATAGTACCTTTACTAACCCAGTAGTTTCAGCTATGACTTCTATAGAAGTAGGTAGTATAAATATTAGCAGTGCAACTATCTCACATACTACGGCGTCTTCGTTTATTACAATACCTAATATTTTAAACACTACAATAGTTAGTGATAGTTTAGAAGGCAAGAAGTTAAGTTTAGCAGCTTCCGCTATTTCAATTATACCAACAGCAACAGTATCTCAGTATACTACTAGTACAGCAGATTTATTAAATATTACTAATAGTGATATTGTATCTACTTGTAAAGTTACTAGTACAGGTACTATCAAAGGTACTCAGCTGGCTACAGCAGACCATGCTTCATTTAGAAATGCTTCAGAATCTGTAAACTTTGGGTCCACTTCACAGTATTCGGTAGCTACAGGTACTTTAGATACGGTACAGAGTCACGATAGCAAGTTCACCGCGGCTAATATAGCAGTTGGAGATGTTATACGTATCAAAGCCTCAGCAGGCGGAACCTGGGAAGTCAAAGAAGTTAAGTCAATTACTAGTGCTAGTTATTTGGTATTAACTGAAGACTTAACTAATACTTATACTAATACTACTTATTTTGAAAGAATTAGTTCTGCAGCAACCGAAAAGATGGCTGTTAAAAATGATGGTACGGTAGAAATTGATGGCGGCGGTTATAATACTGGGCATTTAGTTCTTGGGGCGTATCACCTATGGGTGGATTCTACAGGGGACTTAAGAATGAAAAATTCAGCCCCAACCTCGGATACAGATGGAAGTATCGTAGGCACTCAGAGTTAAAGACCAAGGGGTATTTTAGGTACCCCTTTTACTTTTCTAATTTTTTAGTTTACATTTTTTAAAAGAACGTGTATAATTATGCGTATAAATGGAAAATTAAATTATTTTCATACACAATAGAGTTAAATAAAATATGTCATTACCTACATACAATATTACCGTTAAAGTAACAGACAGCAGCGGTAACGCTGTTGAGGGCGCACTTATAGTTGCGGTTTTAGACCGTACAGAAGTAGATATGGTTGCGGGAGATACTTATGTAGTCCCTGCAAAGATAACTGCAGAAACAGGCAGTACGGGACAATCTATTTTAGCTCTATGGCCAAACACAAGAGGTTCTACAGAGAGTCAATATCGATTCATCGCAAGAAACCCAAGTAATGGCAACACCTATTTCGATATTATGGGAACAGTTACGGAGAATGATGCTACATTAGTAGAAATCGCCCAAGTTCCTCCATACCCTGGCATGTCAGATGGTCAGGCTGCAGTAAATACTGCAGTACGTGCGGCAGCTGAAGCAAAAGCTGCCTTAAGCACACTAGATAGTTTCCACAGGTCTACCGAAGCTCCACTAGAGGGCTCAGCCAATCTTAGTATAGGAGACTTATGGTATGATACAGATGATGATAAGTTATTTGTATATAAAGGAGACGTACCCGCAAATGAAGCATATTGTAGAAATACTACAACAGGGGCAAAAGAAACCTCATATACTTCATCAGCAGCGTGTGCCAGTGCAGGCCATTATTGGACTACTGCAGACTGGAGACCATTAGCATTAGCAGGATATGTAGAAGAGCAGACAGCTACTACATCATCATTTACCTACGCAGACACAGAAAACGACATTTTAAATGGCGGTGTTTGGTAATTCGAGGAGTGCTCGAACTAGGACAACTTATTTTAGGAAAAAGACATGGCATATAACAAAATATTATTAAAGCGTCGTAATACCACTGGAGGCACTCCAACCATTAGTTATGGTGAATTAGCGTGGAATCAAACAGATGAAACTCTATACATCGGTACTGACGCATCAGGCGGCGGGTCAAAAGTATTAGCAGGTGAAGGCTCATTCGTAGCACTAAATCCAGCTGGGGCAGATCAGACGTTAGCACAAAGCTTAACAATTGGGGCCTCTTCTAGCACTCTATCGCATTCGTTAACTTTCGCAGATTCTAGCCCAGACAAATCAAAGATTTATCAAAGTTCTGGAGACCTAATAATCGCAGTAAGCGATGGTTCTCCAGCAACTTTTACAGAAGTATTTAAAGTAGCTGACGGAACAGGCCTAGTATGGGCTAAGAATGGTTTTGAGACAGGCAGTATCCAAATTACGGATGATGCAGACGGTGGAAAGCTAGTTGCTACAGGTACAAACGGCGGAGTTAAATTAGTAACTACAGGTACTGGTGTAGTAACTATAGATGCTGACTCTACAGGCGCAGGTGTTGTAATTGATGCAGGCTCTGCAGGTCTTGACGTTAATTCCGACGGCACCGTAGATATTGCATCTTCAGGCGCTGCCAAAGCGGTTAATATTACGTCAAATAACGATGTAGTAACTATTACCGGTAAAAAATCGGGTGCTTCTGCGGTTAAGTTACATGCTTCAACAGTAGATGCTACAACTACTTTAGAAATTAGCTCAGCAGGTACGGGAGTTTCAGCAGTTGATATCAATTCAGCTGGCGGTGTAGATATTGATGCGGCAGGGGACGTTGCAATAGACGGTGCTAAAGTAATAGTTACAGGTACTAGTAATGTAGCACAAGCAGTTAGTTTAAATGCCTCTGGAGGTTCAAACTCAACAATTAAAATTAATTCAGCTGGCACAGCTGCTAACGCCATTGATATTGATGCTACTGGTGGTATAGATATCAATGCAGGTACAGATGTTCTTTTAGGGGCAACAGCTAAGATATCATTAGACGCTGCTTCATCTTCTGCAGATGCAATCAGTATTGCAGCAACAGGGTCTAATGGCGGTATCGCTCTAGATGCTAAAGCTGGAAACGTTACTACTACGGTAGTGGGTGGAAAGGCTATAACAACGTCTAACCATAACTCAGCTACAGCAGTACAACTTAACGCTACCGGCTCTAATGGCGGTATTGCGTTTGAGTCTAAATTAGGTGGATTAAATCTAAACTCAGCAGCCGGAACTATAGCACTAACGAGCACTTTAGGTAAAGTAGCGTTAACTTCTACTAAAGCAGTAGCAGAAGCAATTAAAATTGCAGCAACTGGGGCAGGAGCAGCTACTCAAGTAGAAATTACTTCAGTAGGTACTAATGATACTAGTTCTATAGGGGCTTCCCCAATCTTATTATCAGCAACTGGGGGCGGTATTGCACTAGACGCAGCAAAAGATATTACTTTAGATGCGGTTACTAATGTACTAGTTAAATCAGCTTCTAACGCGGCCAATGCTGTATATATTCATGCAGATGGTGGTATAAACGAAACAATTAAAGTACACGCAGACCAAGGTACTGGAGCAGGTTCAATCGAGCTTACCTCAGACGCTGGTGGGGTAGACATTAATGCAGGTACTTCAGTTAGTATCGACGCAGTAGGTGCAGCTAATTTAACGTCATCAGGTGCAGATGTTACTGTAGCAGCTACTGCTAAGAGCGTAGTTATTACTGCAGGCGAAGCAGATGCCGGAGCGGTACAGATTACTGCTAGCAATGCTGCTGGTGGTGTAGATATTAATGCAGGAACTGGAGGAATCACAGTCGATACGACTGGTTCTCTAAGTTTAGATGCTGCAACAAACTCTAACTTTACTACTTCAAGTGGCAATATTAGTGTTGATGGTAAGACAGGTATAAACCTTAAGGCCAACGGTACTAATGCAGTAGAGATAGCAGCAGACGGAGACGTAGCGTTCAAAGCGAACGGTGGCTCAACCTCTGACCCGGACCTTAGTGTTGCGGGTTATGCAAGGTTCACAGATGCTTTAGAAGTAGATAATATTAAGATTGATGGTAGAGCAATTACTTCAATCGATACTGATGGAAATATCGATATCACTCCTAATGGTACCGGCGAAGTAAACATATCTAAAGTAGATATTGACTCGGGTACTATTGATGGTGTATCTATCAATAGTGGTACTGCAGTTACTTTGGTTACTTCTAAAGGTAATACTGATGTAGCCTTAAGTGGCACAGTTGCAGTAACTTCAGGAAGTGCTACAGTAAATGGAACAGGAACAGCATTTAGTTCAGAAATCGCAGCTGGCGACGCAATCAAGATTGATAGTGTTGTTTATGACGTTGATTCTGTTACTTCTAATGCAGTATTGGTACTAAGTGCTAATGCAACAACTTCAGCTTCTGGAGAAACCGCATACAAAGATTCAGCCTTATTTAAAGTACAGACAGGTTTCGGCAGTGATAAGCTAGTAATTGATAAGTCTGGTAACGTAGATATTAAGACCGGAACTTTAACAGTTGCCGGTAACTTAACTGTAAACGGTACAACTACTACTGTAAATAGTACAACAGTTCAAATCGACGATAATGTATTTATCTTAGGTGAAGATGGCGCTCCTGCTGCAGCAACCACTGCGGACTTTGGAGTTTCATGGGCTAGAGCAGTAGTTGACGGAGCAGGCTTTGCACGTAAGTATGGTGGACTAGTTTGGGATGAGACAACTGATCAAGTAATTATTTCAGATGACTTAGGTTCAGCAGCTCCAGGTGCTACAGCAGCAATTGCTTCATACGCAAACTTCAGAGCCAATCATATTAGAATTGGTGATGATACTACAAACCGTGATGTACAATGGCAGAAGGTTTACGATAAGATTTGGAAATCAGCGATTGGTGAAACTGCAGGAGTACCTGATAGCACTGATAGCACAATGCAAGACAAAGTACTTATGGTTAAGCGTAATGGTTCAGCAGGTTCATATACTTATGACTTTGAATTAACAGATACGTTAGACGGTGGTACTTGGTAAGAAATTAAAATGGGGTTCATATAACCCCTTGATTTAGCTATATAGCGGAGAATAACAATGGCAAGAAAACAGAACATTCTGTTACGCCGTTCAGCAGTACAGTATAATATTCCTAGCACTTCAGCCTTAAATTTAGGTGAAGCAGCTATTAATACTCAAGATGGTAAACTCTTTATAAAGAGAGATTCAGGTTCAGCGAGTATAGTAGAACTAGGAGTAGGACCAACATTTCAGTTAGTAACTGGTGGGAGCCCTGCACATACTCATTCTGTTTCCTTAACGGGTCAACAAGCATTAGACTTGTTGAATGGAACGGTAACAACAGTAACAGTAAGATCAAGTGACGCAGGGCACACCCATGACGTTACACTTAAGTACAGCACAACTGAAAAAGGTTTTGTACTTAATAATAGTTCTAGTATTTCTAGTAACCATACCTCCGCGCACACCTTAGTTTCTAATGGTGGTGGGGCTAGTAGTATATCAGGTCTAAACGATGTTGACGATACTAATATAGCTAATAATAAGATATTAAAGTATAATTCTAGTACGTCTAAGTGGGAATGTGTAGATGATGCTGAAGGCACTACAATTACTAAGCTTACCGATGTTGCAGATGTTAATACTGGTGCTACTAATGGTCAAGTATTAAACTGGGATAATGTTAACAGTAAGTGGGCTCCGGTAGACCAAGCAGGTGGGCATGCTTACACCGAAGGAACAACAGCTCCTGCTTCTCCAGCAAATGGAGATGAGTATTTCGACCAAACTACAGATATACTTTATAAGTATGTTAATGATGGAAGTAGTAGTGCTTGGATAGATATTAGCACAGACTCTGTTCTTAGTGTAGCAGATATAGATGATTTAAGTGACGTAGATACAACTACAGCTGTACCTACTAGTGGTCAAGTACTGAAGTGGAATGGCTCAAATTGGGTACCAGCATCTGATGCTGCGGGTATACTTCAAGATATAGCCACAACTTCTGTAGGTACTTCAGTAGTAGTACTAGACACTTGGGCCAACACTAACGTATCCGCTAAGTATCAGGCCACTTGTAAAGTAGGGTCTAAATATTCAGTATCAGAAATACTAGTGCTGAATAGAGGTACTAGTGTTGAGCTTACAGAGTATGCAACCTTAGGAGATAGTTTACTAACATTTACAGTAGCTATTAATGGGTCTAATATTGAATTATCAGGAGTTAGCACAGATGCTAGTACTTCTGTTAAACTAACTAAAGTCTTACAAGGAGTATAACTATGGCAGATTTTAAAGCCTCTCCAAGTATAGGCGACGAGATAACAAAAGGAAGAAATAGGTACAAGTTTAATGGTGTAGGGTGGACTTCAGTATATCGAAATACTTACCGAGAAGGTACGTTAATCACTACTAAAGCTTCATGGATCTATAAGCTTATTGCAGATCAAACCGTTATAACAGGGAACGATTTAGCAGGCAACACTTTAAGTTATGATACTAGTGCTGAGATGGAAGTGTTCTTTAATGGAATTAAGATTAAAGAAGGTGCTTCAGAAGATTACGTGTTAACAAGTTCAGGTACTATTACATTGGTATCTGGAGGGAAGTTAAACGATGAAGTAGAAATAAGTCAGAGAGCTAAGTTCGCAGATACCGATGTTTATACAAAAGCAGAAGTTGATGCTAAGTTAGGCACAGTTTCAGACACAGATTTAACTGATTACTATATGGGAAATTTATAATATGGCAAAAGGAACACTAGGAACTCCTACTTACTTAGATGATACAGCGGCTCATATAGTCTATACTGTACCAGCAAGTATGGTAGCAGTAGTTACATTAAACGTTTGTAATAGAGATACTTCAGCTACAGCTGTAAGTATCGGCATTGAACGAGCAGGTAGTTCAGGTACTCTATCTAATGGTGAGTACATTGAATATGAAACTTCAGTTATCGGACACTCAGTAATGGAGCGCTCGGGTATTCTACTATCAACCGGAGATAGCGTTGTAGTTAAGGCTAACATAGCCAACACTATCGATGTTAATATTTGGGGCATAGAGGAGTAACTTATGGCTAGAAGTGTAGAAAGAGAAGAGTATTTTGATAAGCAGCATTTTAACTGCTTCTATTACGACAACGCAACTGGTCATGTGATGATCGATGCAACTCCAGGTACAATTCCTAGAGCGTTAGAAGAATATCAAGTATTTAGGCAAACGGCTTACAAGCCTGTTTATTTTATAGAAGAGTCCACTGGGCATTTAAAGGTAACAATATAATATGGCAACTACAATTGATTTAGGCAAGATTAGACTGCAGTGGAAGGGTGATTACTCTAACGCTACATCTTATGAATTGCTAGACGTTGTGAAGTTTAAAGGTGATTCTTATGTATTCATCTCAACTATCGCAGCAGCAAACAAAACCCCTGACACTACTAGTGAATGGGACTTAATGGTATCAGGTGGAGACCAATGGTCTACTGGTACTTCAGTACCTACTGGTGGAAACCCAGGAGATATGTATCTTAAGACTGATGACGAAAAGGTTTATACCAATACTGCAGGTAGCTGGGGCGTAGTTGGAGATATGGGAGGTTCACGTTGGACTTCTGGTACTTCAGCCCCTTCAGGTGGTGAAGATGGTGACTTCTACTTAAAGACTGACGATGAGAAAGTCTACGAGAGAGTCTCTGGAAGCTGGGTAGTTAAACTAGACATCGGTGGTGGCGTATGGACTTCTGGTACTTCAGTACCTACAGGTGGAGAGGCAGGTGACTTCTATATTAAGACTGATGACGAAAAGATTTATGAAAACGTTGCAGGCACTTGGACAGTTAAACTAGACATCGGTGGCGGTGTATGGACTTCTGGTACCTCTAATGGTTCTGGGGGTGAGTCAGGTGACTGGCACATTAATACTACTACTAAAGACATTCAAGAGAACGTTTCAGGCACTTGGACTACGAGAGTTAACCTAAGTGTATCTGGAACTAATCTTTCAGACTTAGCTAACGTACCCGCTTTAGATAGTGGCAAGTTCTTAACTAACGATGGTACTACCGCTAGCTGGGCTACGGTAGACGTAACAGGTGCAAGTGTTGGTGGTGATGTTACTGGTACTGTTGGTAATATCCAACTTGGCTCTAACAGTGTTGGTGCTGCGGAGATTGCAGCAAACGCAGTTGGGCAAGGTGAACTGGCAGATGGAGCAGTAGACACAAATGCTATTGCTAACTCAGCTGTAACAGATGCTAAGATAGCTGGAATGAGTTCATCTAAGTTATCTGGTAATTTACCAGCTATTGATGGTAGTGCTTTGACTGGTATGCCAGCGGGTGGTAAGGTTTTAGGTATGTCTTACCTAAAACACACTGGGAGGGAGCGTTCTACTGGGCGTCTAACCGGCTTAACCGTATCTTACGTGAAAAAGAGTAGTACCTCCCGTCTTGTTTGTCAGTCTTTTATATTTGGTGAAATCAGTGACCACGACTGCCGACTCAGTTTATGGAATAGTGTAGATGGTTACTTTTCAGAAAATGGCTATCAAGAGTGTGCTTTAAAAGTAGATGAGGGTGGTTATTATGGCGGTGATACAAACTCCACACCAGGTACTGCTAGTCACTTGGCGGTCACCTCTCAGATTGCTGCAGGCACAAACGTAGAGTTTAGGTGGTATGTTAAATCAGATACTTTCCAGCTGGGAGGTTCATATAATACATCAGGTAATAGCTGGGAACACGCCGCTTCTTGGATGATGATAACGGAGGTAGAAGCATAATGAAAGATTTAAACGGAACAGATTATTTAAGTTTAGTACCCGAAGCAATTAGTTGTGAGGAGAAGGATGATGGTACTATCATATACAGAGATGATGATGATAATATTATTCCAGGACCATCAGTGGATATTCTAGAGGCAGAGAAGACTCGAGGGGAGCTTTATATGACTAGTATTCAATACAAACGCGACAGGGGAGCTGAATACCCAAGCCTAGCAGACCAAGCAGATATGCAGTTCCACGATGCAGTCGATGGTACTACAACTTGGCAGGATGCAATTCAAGCTGTTAAGGATGCTTATCCTAAGCCATAAGGACTAACAAATGTCAAGAGCAAGATTAATATCAAAACTAATAGATAACACAGGAGCAATTGCTTCTAGTTATCTTGATCTTAGTGGGTACTACACTAAGTCGGAGACAGAGACTAAAATTGTAGCTCTTTCTCCCCCAACAGATTTAACAGCAGTAAATGCGGCAGTGGCCAATAATGAGCTTTCAGTCGTTTCTAACGCCGCTGCAATCATTGCATCACAAAATGCTATTATAGCAAATCACGCATAGGAGATAATATATGCCAACATTAACGGATGCCGTCAATAATCTAGTAGCTAATACTACCACTTTACAAACTACTGTAAGTGGGCGTATCACAGATATGGATGGTAAAATTACACAGGCTAACACGGCAAAGGTGGCCGCAGAAACTGCAAAAGCCTCAGCTGAGATCGCTAAAGGTTTAGCAGATACCGCTAAGACCGATGCTGAAACTGCACAGACGCTAGCTGAGAACGCTAAGACTGCTGCAGAGACTGCTCAAGGTATTGCGGCAACTGCTAAGACAGATGCTTTAGTTGCTAAGGCAGCTACTGATACTGCTAAAGGTAATGCTGAGAGTGCACAAACTGCAGCAGAAAGTGCTAGAACAGATGCTCAACAATGGGCAACTAAGACCGATGGTGCTGTTGCAAGTGGAGAATACTCTGCTAAGTATCACGCAACTGCTGCTAGTACGTCTGCAAGTGCTGCTGCTTCTACTTTAGCTGATAGATATACAAAGAGTGAGACTGATGCTAAGATTGTTGCATTGAGTCCTCCAGCTACAAAGAGTCATGTGGATTCTTTAGGTATTAATGCCGGAACTTTAACTGGCTCTTTGCCTGCTATCTCCGGTGCTAACCTAACTGGTATCGAAACAGTAACTAAATCAACTACAGCTCCATCTAGTCCTGCAGCAGGCGACCAGTGGTTTAACACTTCAACTGGTGTAGTTAGTGGTGTAACACCTAATTCTATGGCTGTTTATAATGGGGCTTCTTGGAGAAGTATGAGCTCTACCCCAATGACGGCAACTGGTGGAACTATAACTACCAGTGGACTTTACACAGTACACACCTTTACTTCTTCTGGGACATTCAATGTAACAGCACCAGGTGCTGTTGATGTTCTCGTTGTTGGTGGTGGAGCATCAGGTGGCGCGGGTACAGGCGGTGGTGGTGGTGCTGGTGGACTTATATTTATTGAAAATTTTAACGTTAGCACTAATAACTACGCCATATCTATAGGCGCTGGTGGTGGCCAAGTAACTAATGGTGCCGGTAATAATGGTGCTAATACCACATTTGCTACATTAACTGCTATTGGCGGCGGTGGTGGAAGTAGCACTGAAGGAAATGGTATTTTCTTCAGTGCCAAAACCGGTGGTTCTGGCGGTGGTGGTACTGATTGGAATTCCTCTGGAATTCCTGGTGCAGCTGGAACACAACCAAGCACCAATGGAGGTTATGCAAATTCTGGTTATGGTAATGCAGGAGGGTCAATCACTAATGCAGGAGAGTCACCATCTGGTGGTGGTGGTGCTGGCGAGGCTGGTGATACAGATGGTGTAGGTTTAGGTGGTGATGGAATGAATATGTCTAGTTACTTTGGTACCGCCGTTGGTGATGGAGGCTGGTTCTGTGGTGGTGGTACTAAGTATAATTCTACTACGTCTGCTGATGGCGGTGGTGCACCAGGTGGTGCGTACAATTCTGGCAATGCTGGCCAAGCCAATACAGGTGGCGGAGGCCAAGGTGGCTGGAATCACAATGAGTCGGTCGGTGGTGCTGGTGGTTCAGGAATAGTAATAGTGAGGTACTTAGCATGAGTCATTTTGCAAAGATAGATAGCAACAACATTGTAGAAAATGTAATCGTTGCTGAACAAGACTTTATTAATTCAGGTGTTGTAGGTGATTCATTTTTATGGGTGCAAACATCTTACAACGGAAACTTTAGGGGCAAATATGCTTCTATGGGCGACACTTGGGATAAGGTAAATGAAGTATTCATTTCACCTCAACCATATCCTTCGTGGACACTAGATGCTGACTTTAATTGGCAAGCACCTATTTCACGTCCAACAGACGGACTAATATACTCTTGGAACGAAGAAACACTTGCTTGGGTAGAAACAGTAGAATAAAACCAATACAAAGGTATAACAAGTATACTACCAATTGCCTTAGGATTCTTTGCTAAGTTAACCGCATTGAATATGTAGGCAAAGCAAGAATCACAGAAGATGCAAATGGAAGTACTACTCGCAAGAGAATCTACAAATCAATAATCAACGACAATAGGGAGTGCTTATATGTCAAACAAAGCTTTTAAAGTAAAACATGGACTAGAGTTACCATCCGGTACCTCTATAACAGAATTCAGTATCGACGACACCTTAGCAGGCAACTCGGACAACGCCGTTCCTACGGAAAAGGCGGTCAAGACTTACGCAGATACAAAAGCGTCCTTAGAGGATGCAGTAGCTATGTCAATCGCATTAGGTTAGGAGAACTAAATGGCAAATACATTTAAACTAAAAACAAGAGCAGGTATAGACACCTCCCTAGCGACGGTATATACGGTACCCGCATCTAAGACAACAGTTATTATTGGACTCACTCTGACAAATATCAAAGGAGCTTCTATCACGGCGTCTGTGCAGATATCCTCTAATACAGTAGATGTGGAGACTAACGTGGATGTGTATGTCATTAAAGACATCCCTATCCCATCAGGCTCTTCTGTCGAAGTAATGGCGGGCAATAAGATTGTCCTCCAGACAACAGACATACTCAAGGTAAGCACTTCTGTTGTGGATGGTGTAGATGCCGTACTATCAATCATGGAAAGCGACGTTTAATAGGAGAATAATATGCCATATCTAGGTAGAGTACCATCACCAGTACCAGTAACAGCAGACGATATTCCTGACAATAGTATTACAGCAGCTAAGATTGTAGATGGTGTAATTGAGATAGCGGATGTTGGGCCTGTGTTACAGGCAGAGATAGACAGCATTTATACTGAGGACGACTATATCGCAGATGAGATAGTTGACCTTGGATGGGCTGATTAATAATTTAATAACAATATAAGGAGAAAACCTCAATGGCTACTATAGGCAGCGCAAAGGCAACCCTGGTTAATAAGATTGATACATTAACCGCTAGTGCAACAGCTAAAGATACAATTTATTTAGCGAAAGCACTGAAAGAAAACACAACACATCACAGTTTTACATTCCAAGGAGCTTGGGCAGCTACAACTGCTTATGCTTTAGATGATGTAGTAACTACTAGTGGTAAGACATACATTTGTATCTTAGCATACACATCAGGAGCTAGTTTCGCAGTAGGCTCTAACTGGTCCCTTATGGCTGAGAAAGGTACTGATGGTACTGATTTAACATCTACCCTAACAACCGCAGGTGATGTAGTCTATAAAGGAGCATCAGCTCTAACTAGATTAGCTAAAGGTACTGCTTCTCAAGTATTAACTATGAATAGTGGTGCTACAGCTCCTGAGTGGGCAGATGCTGCTAGTGGAGGCTTCACATCATCAACCTTCTTAGACCAAGGCACTCTATTTAGTAGAGACTCAGCTAATACACTTAGCATCCCTGATTTAGGTGGTGTGGTAGATGGCACATTAGTCGAAGTAACAGCAACTACCAAGGCACTAAACACCTCTGGTAATTGGGATAGTTCAACTTATGCCACAGCTTCTAACAGAGCAGGTAAAGACTTCTATGTTTACTTGTTAAGTGCTGGTGGCGTTATTCTTAGTAATAGTTCTACT
>Ga0209661_1000859_pt1 | contig 15673 bp, 25 predicted proteins | sample SaaInlV_120m_DNA_2_FD_184660 | JGI IMG/M metagenome (GOLD analysis project Ga0209661, IMG submission 184660) | Marine microbial communities from expanding oxygen minimum zones in the Saanich Inlet - SI072_LV_120m_DNA (SPAdes) (version 2) | ecosystem: Environmental > Aquatic > Marine > Intertidal... | reverse complement strand
TTTCCCATGAACACACCCTCGGAGAAAACCTTATCCTACTTCTAAATTAGTATTAAATGGAGCATTAACTTCTTCTACATCATCAGTAGTACTTGATGCATCAAACTTAGTATACAATTCCATGAAAGTATTTTTGGTATCTTCATCAAATCGTGAAATGGCTAAGTTAATAGACTTCATACGATCTTCAAAAATTGCATATGTCTGAACAATATGTCCTAAACGACGAGTTGAAATAACATCATCAACACCATCATCATAAAACGTCTTACGAATACCATCTGCCCATGACACCAACAGTTTAGCAAACTCTACATCAACCTTACCAAACGCCTTCATGTGGTTCATTAAAATCTTTTCTTCAGTAACAACTGGAGCAAATGGTTGTTCTACTGTAATCGTGAATCGTTCAAGAAACGCCTCATCAATAATTGTAGCAGCAGAGAACTTACCAGATTCAGAACCTTGACCCTTTGTGTTTGCAGTAGCAATCACATTAAAACCACGTTTCGGTTCAATCAATTCACCAGTTTTCTTAATAACAATGGGTTTACCCTCAAGAACACCTTGAAGAGCCATAATCTTATTAGAACCACGGTCAATCTCATCAATCAAGAGAATGGCACCAAGTTCCATAGCCTTTACTACTGGACCTTTTTCAAAAACAGTATCACCATTAACCAGACGGAAACCACCAATCAAATCATCTTGATCTGTTTCTGGTGAAATCTGAACACGAATGAATTCACGTTTAGCATTAGCAGCAGCCTGTTCTACCATCATAGTTTTACCATTACCAGACAAACCAGTAACAAAGATAGGATAGAAAAACTTTGATTTAATAATCTTCAATATGTCTTTATAAGCACCCCACTTAACAAAGTTAGGATCTACTTGTGGAACATATGACGTTTTAAATACAGGCAATGGTGGTTGTTGAACACGTTCAACAACTGGTTCAGGACCAACAGTATTAACAGGCAATACTGGTTCACGTTTTAATGGAACCACTACACCAGTAATATTATAAACACCATGACTAACCTTATCCAATCCTTTATTAACACCTTGTCCGTTAGCATAACCAATTTTTAATGCAGCCTCGGACAATTCCTTTAATGTATATTCATTTTTCTCTGGGTTTTCTGATAAAAGATAATCTTTTACTTTTTCAACTTTATTCATAATATACCTTTTTTATTTAATTTGTTTCTCAATTTCTGAATCTTCTAATGGAATTTCAGTAACGGTAGGATCAGATGACGAATCATCCGCAAACCAACTGGTATATTCTTCATTAATCTCTTCAGCAGTAATAAACTCATCAAAATCAAACATTTCTTTCACCTTTCATAATTAAACACAATAACCCCAACCTTCATATGTATTGTCTCATACTTTGATATAAAAGTCAAGCTTTATTTTACTTTATTTCATCCATTTTTTCAATCTCTTGTTTAATCCAAATTAAAGCAAGATGTTCAGTATTTTCAATAAACGCCTCATCCGAAACAGGAGAAGGCAGCACAGACACCATCCATTTTATCTTATCATATGCAGACATAAGCATATCATCTGAAATGGTGAATTTAGACTTCTGTTTTCGTTCAGTCTTAATAATTTTAAGTACAGTTTCCATTGGTATAATCATAATAGATCCTATAATGTTAAGTATAATTCATTAACGTAAGCCACCCTAAGTAATACAATTACCGCAGTAACAGTTATTAATTTAGTAACCAACACCTCTATAATCACAAGTAATCTTTTCATCTCATCTCTTCTCTATAATTATTTTTAGCATATAACACATCAGGATAAACATCAGCAACATCATCTACCATAGTATCATCATATGGTTCATCATCAGTTAAACCCATCTCATATAGACTCTGTTCAAATGCATCCAGATCAATAACTTCCTTTGGATTATAAACCCTTAATCGTTCAATGAAATTTCTTTTAATCAAGTCAGTAGTAGATACTTGACGATAATGATTTGCCGTAGCATCCTTCATCAACATTTTCAATTCATTTTGTATTTCGTAATTATTCATAATATAGGTTTCTCTCAATTAATGTAAAACTTTCTTTGTTTTAACATCGGTGGATAATAATGAACGATTTTGTTCATATTCATTGGCAAGTGCAGAATACACTCTATCCCATTCATTAGGGGTAACATCATTTAAACGTCGTTTAGTATTTGATTCAAGTGTAACTAACTTTAATTGATTTTTCATTTTAATCCTTATTTAGTAGTATTTTTCCAAACAACCTTATCAACTCAACAGACTATATTATCTCATACTATGGCCAGAAAGTCAAGCTTTATTTTCATTTATTTTCATTGAAACCAATAGTAAATACTTAAAAAATCAATCAATAAAAACCCGACAGCCTGTGTCCAAAGAGCCGTTTCATTTTCTTTTACAAATATCCATATTAACACCATATGACCAATTAAAAATGAAATAAACCCCCATTTAGACTCCGGTATATGGAGAGCAATTATAATACCACCTCCCACTAAAAGAAACGTTGACAACCATTTTAAACCTTTCATTAGATTCCCGTCCATTGTATAACATCAGGCATATTAGTAAGAACATTACCACGATCAAAATTACGTGCCGGTGATGTCCAAGATGATGCTTTAAGGAGATCTCCATAAGCAAACTTCTTATCTTTTTTGGATATCACAATAAATCCCTTTACGGAACCGTTGTGTATCAATTTAACATAGTTTCTTCCTATCTTAAATTCGGTGTCAACCTTGTATTCATCATACCAATGCACCCACACCTTGTCTTTATTATGGTCATATTGGGCAATTTTTTGTGCTCTTTGTGCCCAATTGGCATAATCAGATGCCATCTTGTTAAGAACACTCTCAATCACTTCTCTATTCACTTCACTCATAATAAACTCCAAAAATTAAACTCAATAACCCCAACCACAGTACTATTGTCTCATACTATGGTTATAATGTCAAGGTTTATTTTCATTTATTTCACATTTCGTCTTGAAGATCCCCTTGCAAGATGTCTTTTAGATGATCGTCTAGATTTTCTAATAACAGTAAGAATACCCTCATCCTCTAATGTGACGGAAGCTCTCAACTCAATGTTTTTAAGTGTCTTAAAATTTCTATTATATACATCCGGATAAGCATCCTTTAAGTCTCTTAACGATTCGTTATCAAAATAATAAGATTTACTATGTTCATACTTACTATACGTACTCTTTGCAAATAACCACGTAGCATCATATGCTTCTTGTGTTACAGCACGATTAGACATTCTATGTTCTGCATGTGTAGTTCTATAAAAACTCATCTTTCTCACCTCTTTCTAATTACTATAACTTATTATAACAAATATCGACATCCATGTCAAGGTTTATTTTCATTTATTTTAAATTAACTCGTATGGTTTTTCCCAAGTTCCTATCTGCAAATCAATATAAAATGCAGTATGAAAATAGTCAGTCATAATGTCAGACTCATCAAACCAAGCTTCTCCATTCTCTGCATTGGCAGGTGCAGTCTTAATGATTTCTAGAATTTTATTCAGAACCTTTGCGGGTTTCTTTGACCAATGTTTATCAATAAAGTATTGATTAACTCCTTCATATTTCTCAGTAGGATCACGGAATTCAGAACGAAAGTCAATATCAGACTTCAATATATTAACAGATACGGCATGTTGTCGTTTACGAACAGAAAATTTATACTTTGGGAATTCTTTCTTTAACTCTTTACGAATCTCTCTAACTTCTTCAGCACTTATATATGCCATCTAACTTCTCCAATAATAAAAATAAATAACCCCAACTCACAGTACTATTGTCTCATACTTTTATATAAATGTCAAGCTTTATTTTCATTTATTTTAAAAATTCATTCATCGGTGATACCGACAGAATTCGTTCTTCTGCATCTTTTTTATAAAGTTCATTTAACTCAAATCCTATATATTTCCTATCCAAGTCGTGAGCCACTATTGCAGTAGTTCCAGAACCCATAAAAGGATCTAGTACCACATCACCCACATCAGTCAACCAAGTGATGAATTTTTCTGGAATTTGTGGATGGAATGGAGCAGGATGATTTAATCCTCGTATAGCAGAACAACTATCAAACCTAAACACAGTTGTTGGTTTAGTGCCTTTAGGATGTGGTGTAGAAGTTCCTCTTTTAGTCAACTCAGTAGAACCATCATGGTTAATTTTATCCTGCCCATTCATGGCATTCTTAAACCTCTTTAGAGATATCTCCGCATAAGGTTCACGAATACCATCTATATTTGATTTAAACTTGTTCTTAGTTTTAACAAAATGGAATATATATTCCATTCTATCATTAAGTCTGCGTACACCAGTAGACGGCATACCTGATTTTTTATGCCAGATATACCTATCATGGAGTGTGAATCCGGTTTCCCTAACCACTCTACATATTAAGTCATACACATAAATAGATCGTTCGGATCCTATAATTTTATCATTTATATTGAAAATAAAGCTACCAGAGTCTTTCATCCCTCTATATGTTTCATTAAATAAAGGTAATATCCAATCTGCATAATTATCAGGACGGAATATAGGTATCTCCTTCCCATATGTTAATGTATCTGCATATGGTGGTGATGTTACTACCAAATCTAAAAAATCATCAGGGATTGTCTTAGCAAGTTCTATACAATCCCCTAGATATATCTTATTAGTTTCCAATTATACTCCTACTTTAGTAAATCCACACCATACTCGATTTTTCTTAATTTGACCATAGATACACGAATCAACAGCTACATCGTAATAGTCTCTTGAAATTTTAAGACTTGTACGAGAATTGTTTTTAGAAGGTGTTCCTAGAGATTTTGGTTCAATACCCTCAAAAACACAAAAATTTATCGAAGATATGAACTTCCTATCTTTAAGTATATCGTCCAATGATTTGTCTTCAAACTTATCCCACAAAACTTGGATAAGGTTCATTTTTTTATGCTCCTTTGGTGAATGTGTCGCACCTTGTATACACTCCCCTTGTCCAGTTTTAAGTTCCCAATGAGTATCACCATCAATCATGTCACCAAAAGACGAAAATTTAGGTTCAACATCACACCCCAATTCTTTTAATTTCTCTGGTAAATATAATTCAAATATCTTACCAAATGATACCCCAATATCAACTCCGAATTCTGCGGCTGATTTGGCATCCCAATAAGTAGCACGATGCTCATTCAGAGTCCTATGACTCCCTTTCTTTTTCCAATACCTAATTATTCTATCAAGAATTAATTCTTCATTCATATCTCTAATAATTTCTTCAATATTATCTTTTATAACACGTTTAACATCATTCATAATATATTCACCATTTATAACTTAATACCCCTCCGGAGATTCTGGCCAAAAAACAGTTTCAGTCGGCTGACCAGTTGCCAACTCTTCTTCATAAATTTCATTGGGTAAGTCTCTCAATTCTTGTCTATACTCCATCCATTCATTTAAATATTCATGAACAGATGAATATCTCGCATAAGGATCACGAAATTTAGCATCATCCTTATCTCTAATATGAATCTCATTATCTGTATATGTCTTACCAAGCACCGTATATGGACGTGGTAATTTAACACTTACATCTACGCCAATCCAATCACTTTCTTCCAATAATTCATCACGTTTTTTTCTCAATTCAATCATATCCATAACAACCACCTATTAACTTAAAATATTAACTACTAATGCAACTGAAGCACCAATAGACCATAGTGTTAACAATTCATAATCAACAACAACCTCAACTCTACCATCAATCAATCGTACCAACATAATATACTCCAAAAAATAAACTCAATAACCCCAACTCACAGTAATATTATCTCATACTTTTGTATAAATGTCAAGATTTATTTGTATATATATTATAAAATATATACAATGCAAAGACAACCATAATAGGGAATAACAATATATAACTAACGGCTTCTAAAAATGTCATTTCTGATACAAATAAAACCAAAATCTCCCAATTAGTCTTATCAGGCATTATTCTCATTAGGAATTCTGAATATAATACCCCAAAACCCACCATACTATGAAAGGTAATGTGATTATAAAATGGGATAAAAATGTAGTCTTATTACACCTTAAAATATATAACATAGGTTTATTCCTCATAATACTCCATAAGTTCTAATGATTCAGCAACCATTAAATTAGTGATTCTACCATTATGTGTATATATACCATTTGTGAAATTAGGATCCACGTTATCAAGACCCATATCAGCCAAAACAGCTATATATGGTAATGTCGCCTTAGTAAGTATGTTAGTAGCACTTTTAGGATATGCACCAGGCATATTAGACACACAATAATGAATAACCCCATGGTGCATAAATACAGGGTTCTGATGATTCCTAATATGTGACGTTTCAATGCAACCACCTTGGTCAATAGACACATCAACCACCACTGAACCTTTCCTCATACTTTTTACCATATCTTCAGTAACAACAATAGGAGATTTCTTTCCTGGTATTGAAACTGCACCAATAACTAAATCAGCATCTTTAACAGCAGGCTCCAAATTCCATGAAGTGGAACACTTATATTCAATAGAAGTATTCATATGACCTCTACTCAAATACTCCCAACGATAATCGGTTTCCAACCCTAAAATAATAACATTAGCACCCATCCCATTTGCCATCTCAGCCGCATGTCTACCCACAACACCATCACCAACAACTACCACATTACCAGAATTAACACCATTGATTTTTCCCAGTTGGACACCAGACCCATCAAAAAACATTGACTTATCTGTATACTGAAGATAATAACTACCAATAGTAACCGCCATATTACCAGCAATAGCAGACATAGGTGACAACAACGGTAAATTACCAAAATTATCTGTTATTGATTCATATGCTATGGCAGTAGTATTGGTGGATAATAATTTAAGTGTCAGTTCTTTATCTACACCCGCAAGATGAAGATAAGTAAATAATATTTGCCCATTAAAATATTTGTATTCTTCCACTTGAGGTTCTTTAACTTTAACCACAAGATCCGAATCCCATGCATAAAAGTCGTGGCATATTGTCGCACCGGATGATATGTAATCATCATCCGAATAACCAGAACCAACCCCAGCTTCAAATGTTACACATACAGAGTGACCTCTATCAACCAATTCACGCACACCATTTGGGGTAATTGCTACCCTATGTTCGTTTTCCTTTATTTCTTTGATTAATCCAATTTTCATATTTAGTCCTCACTGATTCAACTTCCATCAATCTAGGAAGAATTTCATTAATAACCCCTATATACAATTCAGATTCAGTAGCACGACAAGCATCACCTAACGATTGCACATCATCATTATCTCTAACTAAAACTAAATTCTGTTTCAATATCGGTCCAGAATCATATTCATCAGTAACAATATGTACAGTAACTCCTGTAACCTTATCATTAGACTCTAAGACTGATTTATATATATCATCACCAAACATATTACCATGTTTAGGCAATAATGATGGATGGATGTTTAATATTCTATTTTCATACCCATTCAATACTATATTATTAACATGTTTCCTGTATCCAGACAACACTACCAGATCAGTTGCAACTGATTTTAATTTATTAAAAATAGCATTATCTTCGTCATGTAGATTAGTTTTACCAGATATTATAGAAACATTAATACCATTATCATGACACCATTGAACTATAGGAGCATCTTTATTATTACATATAACAACACCAACTTCAGCTACAATTCTCCATGAATTAATTGCTCCTATAACATCCCTAGCCGCAGTACCACCATCTGACGCCAAAAAACTAATAATTGGTGTCTTCATAATATCACCTCAAATCTTTATCAAAATCATCTACCATAATTGCTTCATGTTCTAAAATTCCATCTAATTCGCCTTTCAGATTAGACTCATATGCCCTTTCTAAAATATTTAATGCATCCTTTGTATTAGATGATGTAAAAGTTTTATCTGTCAACCTAGACCTTGCATCAAATCCTAATGCAGATTTAATTGAATTAGGAACATTGACCACCGACTTCACCATTCTACTATTCAACTTATCTGATGGACCCTTATATCTTCTACCAAATGGAAATATCAAACGTCTTAATATAAACCCAATGAACTTTGAAGGATAATTGTCTAAAATGTCCTCAAACGATTTCTGTATATTATATAATCCAGACTCAGCACCCCATGTAACATATAATATATCATTCTTCTTATCCATATCATCAGTATCTTCGTAACGTTTTAATACCGCAGATGTCATATACAACTCTGAAAATGCATCTGCAAATCTACCAGTTATTCTTTGTCGTTTCTTAAGATCAGCACCCAACACCGATATACTTATATCAGATAACAATGCAAAGTTCTTTGATTCCAATTCAATACGTTTATAATACTTACCAATTTCACATGATGCGTCTTTTGGTTTAGATATAAACATACCACCAGTAATATTATGATATAATGACCCAAATATATTACCAATAGTATATTTAAGATGACCCATTAACGCCTTATTAAATGCAATCGCATCACCACATTCAGCAGAAGTTACTTCATCTTTTATAAATGGATGACACCGTAAAGATCCTTGAGAAAATACAATTAGAGATCTCGTTAATATATTCGCACCCTCAACAGTATTAGCAATAGGTTGTGTTATATAATAATTCAATAATAAATTATTAGGACCATCAGATATACCCTTTCCAGCCAAAATGTCCATACCATCAATAATACATTGTCGCATCCTTTCAGTACATTGATATTTCAACATGGCAGAAATAACAGATGGTTTTTCACCATTTACTATTGCAGTAGTAGTGAGATTACATGCAGACTCTACAACATATGCTTGTCCAATTATCCTAGACAATGGTTCTTCAATACCCTCCATCTTAGAAATTGGGATTTTAAATTGTTTTCGTATTTTAGAGTATGCAGTAGTAACTTTTAATGTATGTTTGATACCAGCCATAGATAATGATGGTAATGATATTGCCCTACCAGCCGCAAGACAAGCCATTAACATTCTCCAACCCTTTCCTACCCCATCAATTCCACCTATAACATGATTCAATGGTAAAAATACATCTTTACCATAATTTGGTCCATTCATAAATGCTTGTCTGGCAGGGTAATGTCTGCGACCTATACGAACACCCTTAGTATCAGTTGGAACTAATACTAAACTTATACCCTCAACAGGAGGCGAATGCTCAGATTCTTTCAATAACTCATCAGGATCCACAATATGACACGCAACACCAAGTAATGTAGATACTGGTCCAAGTGTGATATATCGTTTTTCCCAATTTAATCTAATACCTAATACCTTTTCACCGTCATATTCCCCATATTCAACAACACCATAATCTTCCATCGCCGCAGCATCTGAACCAGAATATGGTCCTGTTAATGCAAATGCCGGTATATCTTTACCTGATGATAATGTAGGTAACCATTTATCTTTTTGTTCTTGTGTGCCAAACTCATACAGTAATTCACCAGGACCCAAAGAATTTGGAACCATAGTAGTAATTGCTAATGATATACTTCTTGATGCTAAAATTGATATGATACACGATTGTGCATATGCTGAAAATTCCAAACCACCATATTCTTTCTTGATATTAAGTGCAAAAAAACCATTATCTTTTAAATAATTCCACACATCAACTGGTAAATCTTTATGTATAACATTAACTTCCCAATCAGACACCATTTCACAAACAGTATCAACTTCAGAATTAATGAAATCGTGTTCTTCTTGTGTTAATTTAGTTTGTTCTGTATTTAATAGTATATCCCAGTTTGGTCTACCACCAAATAACTCAGATTCCCACCATACTGTACCGGCATCTAAAGCCTCTCTTTCAGTATTTGATATCTTTGGTAATATCTTTTGGAATAATTTCATACCATATTCATTCATCATATATCATACCTCTAAAATAAAATAAAATCTACCACCCATACTATTATATATAACATTAATGGCATACCAAATGTCAATACAGACATCCAAACCGACTTAGTAACAGATTTACACAACCCATTACATTGATAATTAATCTTTTCCCGTACTCTCTCCATACTTGACTGTACTATTTCGTTCACTTTCTTTCTTCTCCGTTTTTTGTTTATTATTAAATATGATATCCCAATTATCTCTATATTTTTTGTTATTTATTTTAGATTTTATAGAATCTCCTGTTATATCATTCTTCGTCGTCATTTTCTATTTTTCTGTTTAATTTTTCTATTTTTCTGTTTAATTTGTCGCGATTCCGTTTAAGAGATTTAATCTCACGTTTTAAGTTTCTCACATCATCCAAATACCGGTTTGCATCATTTATATCACCACATTTAGCCTCCATACGATTACCAATGCTCTGTAATTCCTCCAGTAATCCCATAACAATTGAAAAGTTTCGTGTTTTATAACAAGAACGCATTTCATCTATCACAGTACAAAAATATCTATTTGCCATAAATTCCTCCTCATCTATCCAAATTTCTTTTTTCATATATTGTTACCCCCGATTCAGTTTCAATCCATACCTTTGCCCCACATGGCAAAGGATTGTCCGGACGATATATTACTCTACAGGGTCCCAATACATCAACCTCATGAGCATATTTATTATCTTTATATGTCTTACAAGTTAAAACTGGGTCACGTGACCCAGTTTTATCATTACGTTTAATTACATGTTGATTTACATGTATCTTTGTTTTCATATTAAGCAACCATTCTTGCAAATTCTTGTGCAATCAACTTGTTAGATTTCTTGTTCTTTTGGAACTTTTTAAAATCACGTTTGATTGTATTCATTCTCTTACGGTCTGTTGTAAACAAAGGATCATCATCAGCAACTGTTACAAATTCATCATCTTCTGCCTGTAACCGTTTATCATGAACCACAATGTAACGGTCATAAAACTCATTATCCGAATCAATTTTATCATGAACAATATATCCCACTTTTGGATTAACCAATTTACGATATGATGTTAAGAAAAAACCAATTACATTATATCGTTTTCGTAATGCATCAAACATCGCCTTTTGATATAATTTAGTTCTTGAATAATATGAATAAATACCACCCACGTTCGCCTCAAGTCTACCATAACCTTCAACATCAAAAACTACAACCTTTTGATCACCATAACCCAAACTTTTAGTTCTGATATCTTGTGCCTGACCATCAGTCAGGAAAACCACATTCATCTTTTCAGTATTATGTTTCTTAACAAAATCATCCGCAAGAATTAATGAGTAAGCAGCAGTTTCAATTAATGGTGTTCCACCCATTGAAAACAGTTTCTCTTTCATCCAAGCATTACCACCTGTCAATGTTTCAGAAGAAAACATAACTCGTTGAGTCATTTTGTTCTGTTTACTCGTTGTCCAACTAGAATCGGCAATTTTAATCATTCCTAATGCATAATTGGCAAGGTCATATTTACCATAATCTTCACCTTTACCAAACATGTTTCTTTTGCCATTATCTTTCCATTTTTTACCATTAGTAGTAAATGTATATAATTCATATGGAATACCAACACGTTTCGCAAACATAATCAAAATAACAGACTGTTTTACGGTTTCATATAAACGACCCCACATAGAACTAGAGAAATCAACATACATCAATAATCCATGATTCTTAGCATCAGGAAATGACATGATTGACTTGAAAATATGATCGTCTAACTTATATTGCCACAATTTATCCACATCAATTGAACCACTTGTAGACTGTCTTGCCTTTCTTGATTCCATTGCAGATTTACGAAGTTCAAATTGTTGAACCATAGCATTTACTGCGGGTTTAACATCACGAATAAACTCTTTATATCTTACATTAATGAACTCATCATGATAAATTTGCATAGCGGGTTGATTATTCTTCATTTCTAAGAATTCAGTATAACTTCTCTCCACCTCTTCATCAGTATATAAAAACTCATTAACCAATTGTTCCTTTGTGAATTTAAGATATGAAGTACCATCACCCTCATTAATCATCTTATTTTCATTCTTTCTAAATGCATCATCAGTAACAGAATGATATGGATCTTCACCAGTAGTATCACCAGTATCAGAAAGTCCACCACCAGAAGAGGAAGAAACATTATCTTCTTCAACACTATTATCATCAGTAGCATTAGCATCAGCATCAGTATCAGAAGAACCAGATTCTAATGAGTCATCACCATCTTCTGAAGCTTCAGTATCACCAACATCAGAATTTAAACTTTCAGACAATCCTGAAGAATCTTCAGATTCTTCAGATTCTTCTGAATCACCAGAACCATCACTTGATTGTTGCTGCTGTTGCTGCTGCTGTTCCTGTTGTTCGTCAAGAAACTCCATCAATTCACGTGAAACTCTAACTGTATCATCCCAAGTATCAATTTGAAATACTTTAGACATCATAACAGATTCTTTAAATGAAAACTTAATATCAATAGTTTTTGATAACTTAGCCTTCAAATTCAATCTATCAAGAAATCCCAAAGTATCAACATCAACATCTTTAATACCAAAGAAATTATCTGCAACTAAATGACGATATCCTTTTAGGAAATCATTAATTAATCCAGGATAAAATTCACGAACAAGACGTTCAATACGAACATCTTCAACAATATTTAAAATAGAATGTGGTATATCTTCAATATCAGGTAATAACTTATTTATACTTTCATCATGACTGAAAATACTAGGTGTATATAATGCATGACCAACCTCATGTCCAATGAACAGAGTGGCAGCATCTTTATGTTCTTCTTTCAATAATGGCAATCTAAGAATACGATTAGTAGGGTCAAATGAAGCAGTTCTAAAATTACCCTCAATAACTTCTAAATCTTCTCTTGCCATTAATTTGGAAAGTAGGGAAGTGTTTAACATTTAATTTACCTCTTTATTAACTTATATAGAGAGTATATCATAGTTCTTGACATATGTCAAGAACTATTTTCATTTATTTAGTCAAAAAACTTTCAAGATTATTTATTGTTTTTAATCTTTCATTTGCGATATGTACATATTTTTGTTCTAATTCACAACCAACATATTTATAACCCAACTCTTTACAAGCTACTAATGTAGTTCCACTTCCAACAAAAGGATCATAAACTATGCCATCTTCTGGTGTTATCATTTTAATAAGATATTTCATTACATCTATTGGTTTAACAGTTGGATGAGAATTTTCAACTGTTCTATTATGTGTTCTTTCTTTAACTGAAGACTTTACATTATAGAAAAATCTTGATGCAGTTCCACTATCTGCATAAGTAGTGTTTCCTAAAAATCTACCACCACCAAATACACCACCCTTATATTGTCTGCCTTGATAATCTTCTGTTCCATAATTTCTCGACCAACCGTTACCTCTTTCACCATATTTTGCAAATTCTTCTTCTATCTCATCACTTCCATCATGCAAAACATTGCCAGGCCATCTACCACACGGCAATCTACTTGCATCAATATTAATTGCACCTACACCATGTTTTTCAATATTTTTTGACACACTAGATTCTGTTAATGGTTTTTGTGCAAGTAATATAGGTTCATAACAAGGTTTTAGTCCTGTACCCCAACCCTCCCATTCTGGTAGTTTTTTACCTATATTACTACTCTTAGGCATACCCATAGAATATAACCACAAGAGTTGGTCACGAATATCCAATCCAGCATCTTCAACTGCAACTACTAATCTATGAAATGTTCGTGCTGCACCAAATATTGCAAGATATCCACCAGGCTTTAGGTTTTGTGAAATATTTTTCCAAGTATCTTTATCAAAAGAAACACAATTATCATACTTATCCCAAGCATCATAATTAATGCCATAAGGTGGGTCTGTAATTATTGCATCAACTTGATAATCTAGTTTAAGTTGTACAGAACTCTGACAATATATTTTGATATCCATCTACTATCCTATCTATTTTATCTTGTTGTCTTTTTTTAAGAGTAATATGTCTTTCTAATTCTTCTTTCATCATCTTACCCATTTTACATATCTTTTGTTCTTTTGTCAAGTCAAAAGATTCATTAAATGTGTATACTTTTTCCATTTTACTTTCACATAACATTAACTGTCCTGTACCGTAATTAAAATTGGTATAGTCCAAATAGTCATAAACATCAAAGAACTTATATACAGGACCATTTGCATCAACACTGAAAACATAATATGAGTCAATTAAATCATTATGTAAATAATTAAACAATCTTTTCATAGAACATGTATTTGGTTGGCCATCCTTTTTGTAACCGAATTTTATGTTTACGTAATTGTCCTTATATTTAATGTCATCACTAGACCGTGTTCCTGTTGGTTTTGCGAAATTATTATCTAAGACAAGTAGTTTTTTTACAAGTACAGCTTCATAAAGACCACTAAACGAATGACCTACTTCTTTAACATTTGGATTAAAATTTATTTCTTTAAGAATATCAGGAGTTAGTTTCTTAACCAAGTCCATAATGTAAATTTTATCTTCATTTATAATCATAACAATATTTTATCTCAATTAACTCAACAGACTATATTATCTCATACTTTCATCTAATTGTCAAGCTTTATTTTATAAAAATTCATCCAATGTTGATACGTTACTCTTATAATTCATCAATAACAATTCCTTTCTTTTCTTTTGATTCTCCACATATGCCGATGACTGATTATTCATGGTGTATGTGAGTTCCCATTCCTCTTGAGTCCATTCACTATACCATTCACGGAGAGTTGGATTGGAATTATATGTAATCATACACGTATTACCAGACTTTGATACCTTTTCATAGAATTCTCTATGATTAAATCCTTTATGCATCGAACCATCCTTTCCATATAAAGAATCCTTGATATCATATGGCGGATCCAGAAACAAAAATACATTCGGGTCATCATCAATTAATTCAGAATAATCTAGGTTCGTGATTTTCCAATTCTTGATAATCTTTCCGAATATTGTTAACGATTCTATTACCCTAAAGTTGAAACAATCTCTCATTGCCCATGTTGACATAGTACCAGATTCAGTTAAACCAGAGAAAGACATTCTATTCATAGCATACCATCTCCATCCAACCTCAAATGGGTCTGTCTGATCTCCTATCTCCGCTTTCATTTCATTGAACAATTCACGACTCTTGTCCACATCATCTCCTACTGATTCCTTCTTTTTCTTTAAAATATTGACTAATTGTTCGGTATCACTCTGCAAAGTAATCCAGAAATAATATAGATTCTGATACTTATCATTTATATGAATGGGAATATTTGGGAATAAACGTGCAAATGCCAAGGCAGGAGAACCCCCACCACCGAAAGCATCTCGGTACTGTGTAATTTCCTGTATGTTGGATGGAAGTTTGGTATCATGAAACAGATACTTCATTGCCTTTGATTTACCACCCGGATACCTTAGTGGTGTTTTATAGTTATTTAACGATCTCACTATTTTAACACCGTCACATTTCCCTCAATAACCTTTACTGTGTTTTCTTGTCTCCACGTATATCTGTCATCAAATTTATGTCCACATTTTTTATAATCATC
>Ga0209661_1000857_pt1 | contig 15706 bp, 8 predicted proteins | sample SaaInlV_120m_DNA_2_FD_184660 | JGI IMG/M metagenome (GOLD analysis project Ga0209661, IMG submission 184660) | Marine microbial communities from expanding oxygen minimum zones in the Saanich Inlet - SI072_LV_120m_DNA (SPAdes) (version 2) | ecosystem: Environmental > Aquatic > Marine > Intertidal... | reverse complement strand
GGATCGCGATATCACTCCAATCACAGTTAACACAGTTTTTACGGGCTGTTTCCAGACTGACAAACTTGATCTTGCCGGTTTTCTTTTCAAAGCGCTCACGTTCATCCTGTTGATTTTCCTGAAGCTCTTTAACGTAAGCATCTTTTCGGTCGGGACTTAGTATTTCGTTGCATACTTCGGCAGCAAGGGATGCATCCGCCACATGAATAACGGCACCACTATAGTGGGGTACAATTTTTACTGCGGTGTGGGTTTTGCTGGTTGTGGCGCCACCAATTAATAGGGGGACCTTGAAGTCCAGCCGTTCCATTTCCTTGGCATTGTAGATCATCTCGTCAAGTGAGGGCGTGATAAGACCACTCAATCCGATCAGGTCGGCTTTTTCCTCCCGTGCTCTTTTCAGGATTTTATCACAGGATACCATGACCCCAAGGTCGATGATACGGTAGTTGTTACACCCAAGGACAACGCCTACAATGTTTTTGCCGATATCATGGACATCTCCCTTGACCGTTGCGATGACCATCGTGCCCTGGTTGGAGGTTTCCGAACTGTCCTCTTTTTCCTTTTCCATGAATGGCGTAAGCCAAGCCACGGCTTTTTTCATGACGCGTGCACTTTTTACGACTTGAGGCAGGAACATCTTGCCCTCTCCAAACAATTTGCCGACGATCTTCATGCCGGCCATCAATGGGCCTTCAATGACTTCAAGTGGTCGTGTATGCTCTAGTCGGGCTTCCTCGGTGTCTTCGTCAACGAAATTGGCAATCCCCCTTACCAGTGCGTGGGAAAGGCGTTCCGCAACAGTCCCATTTCGCCAATCCAGATCCTCTTCTTGTTTTTTGCCGGTACTCTGGCCCTTGAATTGCTCTGCATAGTCGACAAGCGCTTCTGTGGCATCTGGGTTGCGATTAAGGAGAACATCTTCAACCTTCACCAGCATTTCATTTGGAATATCTTCATAAACTTCCAACATACCCGCATTGACAATTCCCATATCCAGACCTGCCTCTATGGCATGGAAAAGAAAAGCGGAATGCATTGCCTCACGAACGGTATTGTTGCCGCGAAAAGAAAATGAGATATTGCTGACACCTCCGCTTGTAAGTGCTCCTGGGCAAGTTTCCTTGATTTGGCGGACAGCCTCAATGAAGTTGACTGCGTAATTGTTATGCTCGTCGATGCCTGTGGCAACGGTTAGTATATTGGAATCAAAAATAATATCCTCGGGAGGAAATCCTGCTTTTTCCGTCAGTAGTTTGTAGGCCCGTCTACAGATACGCACCTTTTCGTCAAGGGAGGCCGCCTGCCCATTTTCATCAAAGGCCATAACCACTGCTGCTGCACCGTAGCGCTTGAGCAGTTTTGCTTGATGCAGAAATATTTCCTCACCCTCCTTCAGGCTGATGGAGTTGACGATGGGTTTCCCCTGGATGCACTTGAGCCCTGCCTCAATAACCGACCACTTGGAACTGTCGATCATGATGGGTACCTTTGATATCTCTGGCTCAGAGGCGACTAGATTGAGGAAATGAGTCATGCAAGCCTCACTGTCTAGAAGGCCTTCATCAAAGTTGATATCAATTACATTGGCGCCGTTGACAACCTGTTGCCGGGCAACATTGAGGGCTTCCTCAAAATTTTCATCCTTGATGAGCTTACGGAAACGGGGGGAGCCGGTGACATTGGTCCGTTCACCAACCATGATAAAATCCTGACTGGCACGTTGTTTTGCACAGGGTATGGTGACAGGCTCAAGGCCGCTAAGGCGTGTCGCAATTTCACTTTCAGTTGGTTTGTGCGGTGTATGATTCTTTGTTGCCTCTATTATTGCCGAGATATGCTCAGGGGTGGTACCGCAACATCCGCCAACGATGTTAAGAAACCCGCTTTCCGCAAAGTCGCGAAGGAGTCCTCCGGTGATTTCAGGAGTTTCATCATAGCCCGTGTCACTCAGTGGATTTGGCAAGCCTGCGTTAGGGTAGCAGCTTAGGTGACAGTCGGCCACTTTGGACAGGGCTTCCATATAGGGCCTCATTTCATTGGCCCCAAGTGCGCAGTTTATACCAACGCTGAGTGGCTTTGCGTGACGTACACTGTGCCAAAAAGCTTCTATGGTCTGTCCTGAAAGGGTGCGGCCAGACAAGTCTGTAATCGTGACCGAGAGCATGATGGGGAGCCGGGTTTCAGCGTCCTCGAAAAATTGTTCCATCGCAAAAATGGCAGCCTTCAAATTGAGGGTGTCAAAAGTGGTTTCAGCGAGCAAGGCATCTACGCCTCCATCAACAAGTCCCTTGATTTGCTCGTGATAAGCATTCACGAGTTCGTCAAAGGTGACATTGCGATGAGCTGGATTGTTGACATCTGGAGAAATTGAACCAGTTCGGTTGGTAGGGCCAATTGCGCCGGCCACAAAACATTCCCTTTCAGGGTCTTTCGCCATGCATTTCAGGGCGGCATCCTTGGCGAGTTGAGCCGAGACCTTGTTGAGATCGTAGGCTGCGTCCTGAAGGTCGTAGTCGGCTTGTGCAATGGATGTTGAGCTGAAGGTGTTGGTCTCAATAATGTCGGAACCGGCTTCATAGTAGGCACTGTAAATGTCGCCGATGATGTCTGGTCGTGTGAGGCTTAGAAGGTCGTTGTTGCCCTTTAGATCCTTCTTGGCACTCTTGAAGTGTTCCCCACGGAAGTCATCCTCGTTAAGGGTATGACGTTGGATCATGGTGCCCATCGCTCCATCCAGATAGAGAATGCGTTTTGCGAGAAGTTCCTTCAGTCGAACTTCAGTTCGTGAGGCAGGGATTGCAGGCATATTCCTTAAAAATATTCTATGGTAGAAAAGTGGGTTGGAGAAAACCCAGAAGTGAATCAAAGTTAACTTTTCCTCATATTAAGCGTCTCTTTTTTCAGTGCCTCAATACCAGGTCGAATGGCAAGGAGGTCTTTTTTGTCCATTCGGTCAATAAATAGTGTACCATTAAGATGGTCGACCTCGTGCTGTATACATCGGGCAAGAAGCCCTTCACATTCCAAGGTATGCAGATTGCCTTTAAGGTCTTGATAGGTCACGGAGATTTCCAGAGAACGCTCGACATCCCCTCGAATCTCAGGAAAAGAAAGACATCCTTCCTCCCGGTATTCAGTCGGGTTTGTCTTTTGACCTATAACAGGGTTGGCAATACTCAATGGCATTAGAAGGTCTTGGGGAGTGGGTCGACCGTCAAGGATGCACTTGATTGGGCCCTCCTCCAATTCTTGGGGCACTTCGACTACGCAAAACTGTAATGCCTCTCCAACCTGTTGTGCCGCCAGTCCAATACCACTTGCATCATGCATGGTTTCGAGCATATCCCTGGAGAAATGATGAAGGGGCTCACTGAAAGTCTCGACCTTGCAACCTTTTTTGTGCAGTATACTTTCCCCGTAGAATTTTATTTCCAAAATCATGATTTTCTTATTTCAAAGTGGCCGGTATATCTTGAAGAATTTAAGGAAACAATGCGTAATTACAAAATTTACATGACCCTCGCACACGGGACACATATTCCTAGTGGCCTCACTATTGGTATTTAAAAATGAAGTGGCTTAAGTTTACATTGGCTTTGGCGTTATCGATTGGCTTTGCTTACCTAGGATTCAATTTACCCGCCAACTTTCGTTCAGTTGACGGGCGGGTCCTGGCTTCTGCAGGGAAAGGTACCCAGGCGATTCAAGAAAATGCACAGACCCGTTTGGACCAGGATCAGGTCGGTCCAGTCAGGCTCATGCGTGAAGCTGGCTTGGCTAAATTTTCTCAGGAAAAAATAGATGAGGTCACAAATCATCAGTACTATTATCCCTACACAGGTGGTCCGGATGAGCATTTTGCTAATTTTCTGGAGCGTATTGGCGAAAAAGCAATAGGCACCAGTCTGGCGATGTTGGATGAAGAAAGCAGTTTCTCGCCAACCATTTTCCTCCTCCTTCGGGAAAGCAATCGCCAAGCCATAGAGGATTACCTTAGCGAATCTGAAAGTCCCGGGATCACTCGTTTACTTGAAAGTCGTGGTTGTAAGGGTTTTTTGTTGGTTAGCCCCGCGCATCCTATAAGTGGTGCAGCGCTTGATATGGCCATCTTGGCCACGGCCCTGCTGATTAAAGGGAATTACTTTACACCTAGTCTCGAGCAATGGCTTATGGAGGAGACTGATCTTGCAATACGAGGGAATGATATCTCTATCCAACAACTGAAACGCTTTTACACTTCAGTACTTACCCTTGCTGTTTATCTGGATTGGTCTCAGTTAAAGGAACTCATACGGACCTATGAGGATTGGTATCCGCTTGAGAAAACAGTCTTTTTATTTAGGAATTATGCAGGCTCTGTCGCCAAATTTAAATATTCTTCTTCTGCGCTGAAGGTCACCGGTGACGAGTCTGAAGAAACGATCGAGGCAATTGTATCCGTAGAGAAGGAAACTTCTTCAGCTGATTATCGTCCACTAATTTATACTGCCATCCTTTTCTCCAATAACCCCGGCGGAGTGGTAAACTATATCGAAAAATTCCAGTCCGCCGCATTTCAAGACCTAAAAACTGCAATCAAGCGAAATGATGCAGCTCTTGCCCTTCTGCTGGATAATCAGCTTGAGATATATAAGCCCCCGCCAACCTTGTTTTTCATGAATTTTGCTGGCTCCTTTTTAGGCAAGCTCCAGATTCCTGCATTTTTGCAGTTCGTCGTGGATCATCCGATCCTCTCCCTGATCTTGAAATTAATTTTCCTTACTCTGGCCGGGGCATTTCTTATGGGGGACTTTGTAACTGGATTGGGAGATTTTAATACCTCACGAACTCAACCTCTGGCCACCCGCTCTATGAATTATGGTCTCATTGGTATTGTTTTTGCCTTGCTGGCAGTTATTTGGGTTGAGCCAACAATCTTAAAGGGGTCTCAACCGAAATTTGACTTTGACGTAGCAAATTTGTTTAACACTGTTCACATCGAAGAAATGACAAACTTGGCAAATACTGCTGTAGCGGCATCGGACGGAGCGACCAATCATAGCGCGACTGTTGGGATCATCATCGGTTTCCTCCTCATTCAACTCATTATCTTTATATTGGGACTTCTCAAATTAAAGAATATAAGAAATGAAAACGGTTCGACTGTCATGAAACTAAGATTACTGGAAAATGAGGAAAATCTTTTTGATACAGGTTTATTTGTTGGTCTGGCAGGCACTGTAATTTCTCTTATTCTACTAAATGTCTGGCATTTAAAGGAAGCCAGTCTTGTCGCAGCCTATGCCTCAACCCTCTTTGGCATACTTTTTGTTGCAGTTTTAAAGATTGGTTTTGTCCGACCCTACCGTAACCAGCTTATACGCGAACAAGAGATGATTTTTGAGGAGTAGCCTCGTCTCAATCTATCAAAAGTTTCTAACAAATGCCCGGTTCAGTCGTCTAATCATAAATAACCGGAAGAATTGTCTTATGAATAAATCGATCTTGTTAGTTGTCTGTGACTTTCTTGTCTTGAGTCTTTTGTCATTCGTTAGCTTTGACAAGGCTACTGCAGAGGATGGTGCCAGCATCAGTCAGGCTGCCCTTGAGGAAGCCAAGAATCAAAGCCAGTCTGAAGTCGGTCTTCTTTTTGAAATCCTCAACAAGAAAAATGAGGAACAGCAAAAAGAAAACGAGGAACAGTCGTCCCAGCTCGGGGCAGAAAAGGAAGCATTGGAGAACGCTCTCGCGGATAAGGAGAAAAACCTTGATCAACGAATTGCTGAGCTCGAAAAGACTCGTAAGGATCTTGAAAACACAGAGGAACTTGCGACCAATCTTGCTGAGGAAAAATCTCGACTACAGAAGGAGCGTGCAAGTCTTCAAAAAGAAAAATCCAAACTCAAGGAAGAGAGGGATATTCTCACCGGTCAGACCAAGGAAGCTGCGGATACACGCGCTGCCTTGTTAACAGAGGTTAAGGACCTCGAAAGCAAGAAAGCGGTAGTTGGCGAGCGTCTCAAGAACATGCAGAATGAGGTTGAAAAGAAAAAGGCAGAGCTCTCACAGCAACAAAAGGAACTAACTCTTATTGATGCCCAGAAAGATGCCGTTATTAAGGAAAAGCAAACTCTTCAGGTTGCCTTGGCGCAGAAAGATGCCACCCTTTCCACAACAAAAGATGTTCTTGCCAAGACGGAGGGTACCTTGGCAAGTGCTCAACAAAACATCGAGACCTTGCAGGGTGACAAGGTTGAGTTACAAGGTACTTTGGCCCAGTCTGAAGCTCAAAAAGCTTTTATTTCCAACCAGAAAATGGCATTGGAAAAGCAAACAACCCAGCTTGAAAAGAAGGCTCAAATACTATTAGAGTCCAAAGGGCAACTTGAGCAGGAAAAGACCGGTCTGCAAAATGAAAAACGTGATCTTCTGACCAGCCTTGAAAAATCTCGTCTCCAGATTGAAGCAAATAAAAAAGAAGAGGAGCGTATTCTCCAGAGCATAGCTACTGCCAAGGCTGACTTGGAGCGCCAGCGCAAGCAAGCCGCGGCAGAACTGGCTCGGCAAGAAGCAGACAAGGCGCGATTGCTGGCAGAAAAGGAGACGATAATGGACAACAACCGTAAGCTTACCGAGAATGTTGCTACCTTGGCAGAATTGAGCGAAAAAAAGACAGAGGAAATCAAAAACAAGATTGATAAAGCTCAACCACTAAGTCCCAACACGATTTTCACTCATTTTCGTAACGCACAGGTTCGCGTGCGCTTTCTTTCTTTAACAAAAGGAATTCTCGGTGCTATCCAGACGAGAGAATTCAACATTCCTGCTACATTGGTAGAGGACAGCCACGGTGTTTTCGCCGTAACCTTGATCAAGGACTCGCCATTTGAAATTCGTCGTGCCCGTTCAGCCACTGGCATCTCAGGTACACTTTTTATCGGGAGTAAGAAGCTCCCTGTTTTAGATGTTAGCTATGCCAAGGATGACCCCCGGGTGCTCATTATTCCAATTCCTGCCCAGTCAGCTCAGGGTCTTCATAGATTTCAGATCGATTCTGACCCCTACCATTTCCCCAAGGCCATTCTCGTTGATCCTAATGGCAAGGGGTATGGTGAAATGGCCTTTAATATACACGCTGAAAATGATCAGTATATTGAACTCAAGTCAGGCATCATTCGCAGCCTTTCTGGTGAGTTCACTCAGTCCACCGGAGACTTCACATTTTCTCAAACCGGTCACTTTCTTGGAGTCTTGGTTAACCGCAACCATGCCATTCGGTTGCCGGATCTTAGTTCTCCCTACAAGATGCCACTTGGTGATTCATTTGATCCTGAGCGAACCTCTCTCTTGTCCAGCATTCTTGAGCGCAAGGTTCGCATCCTGAACGCTGAGCTACACTAGCCACATTAATAAAATCTTAAATCTCGAAGGTTAGCCTTCAAGTGAATATTCTACGGTTTCGTCGAGATTTTCCAGTGTGATATGGTTTTCTGGACCCCTCGAGGACTCAGTTCGACCAATGACTTGGGCTGCGATACCGAATGGCTCAATTGTTGCAAGTAGTAAAGGCACATCCTTTGGGAGGCAATAGACCTCCATCCTATGCCCCATGTTAAAGACTTGGTGCATTTCTTTTATTGACGTACCGCTAACTTTTTGGATTTCAAGAAATATAGGTGGTACGGGCAAAAAATTGTCCTTGATGAAGTGTACACCCTCACCAAAACGAATGCACTTGGTCTGTCCGCCACCGGAGCAGTGGACCAACCCCACAATCTCTTCCCTATGGTTTGTCAGTAGTTGGTGCATGACTGGTGCATATGTCCGAGTGGGACTTAGCAGGGCTTCTCCCACAGTCATGTCTGAATGGGGTAGTGCATCCTGCATGCGGTGCGGCCCACAATACACGTAGCTTGAGTCAGTCTTGGGATCATACGTTTCCGAATACTTTTCACGGTAATGGGGGCTCAGAAGATCATGTCGTGCACTGGTCAAACCATTACTCGCGATCCCGCTATTTTCCACATTCTCATAGATCGCCTTCCCGTAGGAGGCTATACCAATAATGGCTAATCCAGGACATATCCTGGAATTATCCACAACATGGTTACGGTTCATCACTGCCACTGCGCAGGAGTCCACCGTTACAGTCCCTGTCAAGTCCCCGACATCTGCTGTCTCTCCACCACCGCTTACAATATCAACCCCGTAGTCCCTCAGCGTACATAAAAAATCCTCAGTTCCTTGAATTAGTTCGGCCAAAGCTTCTCCGGGGAAGTTGCGGGCATTTCGGTTTACTGTGCTTGAAATAAGGATTCGTTCCGTTACGCCTGCACAAAGGAGGTCGTCCACATTCATAACGATACTATCCTGAGCAATTCCCCTGAAGACCGAAGCATCGCCAGTCTCCTGGTATTGCAGGTAAGCAAGAATTGACTTTGTTCCCGAGCCATCGGCATGGATCAGGTTACACTTTGTCGGGTCACCGGTAAGATAGTCTTCTGTTACCTTGCAGAATGCACCGGGAAAGAGCCCTTGATCCATACTGTCAACGACTGCGTGTACCTCCTTTTTGTCCGACGATACACCACGTGCACTATAGCGTTCTGAAGACATCTTATTGTTCCCTCGCGCTTTCGATTTGGGACTCGAGCTCCGTATATGTTGATGCAGTCGGGAGGTCTGGATTCTTCGTGATCACATTATTTGGTGCCTTGAATAGAATTCCTTCATGTGCTGCTCGGAGCATGGTCAGATCATTGTAAGAGTCGCCGACGGCAACAACATGAAAATTTAAATCTCGAAATGCTTCAACTGCCTTTTGCTTGTGGTTCTCGAGTCGCAATTTATAGTCTGCTATCCTGCCGTCCGGCTCAACAATCAAACTATGGCAGAAAAGGGTGGGGTGCCCAAGCTTCAACATTAATGGTCCTGAAAATTCCTCAAATGTATCCGATAGAATCACAACACGTCCCCGGGCTTGCAGCCAATCCAGAAACTCACAGGCACCAGGTAATGGATCCAAGGAATCAATGACATCATGTACTTGATTTAATTTGAGCCCCGCCTGATCCAAGATATCCAGTCGATAGCGCATTAATTTTCCGTAATCGGGCTCGTCGCGTGTCGTACGCTTCAAATCCTCGATCCCAGTTTTGTTCGCGAATGCGATCCAGATTTCTGGGATTAGGACGCCTTCCAAGTCTAAACAAACCATTTGCATGTCGAATTCTCAAAGTCACGTCGTCCACTAATGGCAAAACAAAAACAAAAAAAAATGGTAGCAAGTTTGCAAAATCAGAAAAAATAGCTTTCTTATTTGTAATTAATTTTCTTGCGGATGCGTCGCAGACCCCGTTCCTCTCCAAGATATAATCCATAACATTAACTACATTGATCCAATGAGCTCAAAACTTGAAATTCAAGCCTATCTAAAGCCCCATTGCGGGTGGAGCATGGGAGTCCGTGCAATCATGGAAAAATATGATCTTGAGTATACCGACCTCGATATCATCAACAATCCTGACATTTACGCAGAAATGGTTGAAAAGTCAGGCCAGAATCTGTCGCCTTGCGTTGAGGTGAATGGAGTTATGCTCGCTGATGTGAGTGGGGAGGAAGTAGAAGAATATTTTCTCAAGAATAATTTAGCCGAAACAGTTGAACGTGAAGCAACCGCTCCAACAAACAGCCCTTGCACCGATGAAGAGCACGCAGCAATGAAGGCTGCAGCTGAATCTAAAACGATCCGATTTTTCTAGTTTTCCCTGCATACATGGACGCGGTTTCGGTAATGATGCTTGCCGTTGAATAGTTCTTCGCTGTTATTGTTATGGTTTGCAACTCACCTGCGTGCCTTGCTTTGGTGGGAACTTTCTAAAAACACCTTGACCAAGGTGCACCTCGTTCCATCCTTTCGGGTTCGCTTTTTCAGGGCTATGTTCGGCAACAACCCCTTCTAGTCATCGATGCATCCCATAACGGCTCTCACTCATAGATTTAAATACTGACAAACTTCTACAAATGAAAACACCGAAGGCCCAGGGGCTATATGACCCTCAGAATGAGCATGACAACTGCGGCATCGGCCTTATTGTCGATATGAAGGGACGCCGATCCCATAGCATCGTGCGGGATGCTCTGGAAATCTGCGAAAACCTTGATCACCGTGGTGGTTGTGGTTGTGACCCGATTACAGGGGACGGTGCCGGTATCTTTATCCAAATTCCCGATCGGTTCTTTCGCACCGTTTGCGAATTTGAAATTCCTGACGAGGGGGATTATGGTGCTGGGTTTATTTATCTCTCTCAGGACAAGGATATTCGGAGCAAAGAGATCACGACTTTGGAGCAGGTTGCTGTTGAGGAAGGGCTTGATTTTATTGGATGGCGTGATGTGCCAGTTAAGAGTGACATCCTTGGAAAAGCCTCCCGGGAGTGTGAACCGGTCTGCCGCCAATTTTTTGTTGGCCGCGGCAAAGACGTTTCACCGGGCCTCGATTTTGAGCGCAAGCTTTACCTCTTGCGTCGGGTTGCGAGTTATCGGCTCCATTATGGCTTGCAGGACACTGCAGATGCTCCGGACTTTCATATTGTCTCTCTTTCAAGCCGAACCATGACTTATAAGGGTATGCTGACAACATGGCAGTTGGATGAGTATTTCCCAGATTTAAGTCATCCAGACATGGAATCCGCACTTGCGCTTACCCATTCCCGTTTTTCCACCAACACATTCCCTAGTTGGCATCGCGCACAGCCTTTTCGTTATCTTTGCCACAATGGTGAAATCAACACTGTTCGAGGTAACGAAAACTGGCTTTATGCCCGACAAATGCAACTCGCCAGCAAAGTTTTTGGTGATGATTTAAAGAAACTCCTACCCATTATTCGGGCCGATGGTTCCGATTCCCAAAAGTTTGATAATTGCTTGGAGTTCCTTGTTCTTTCTGGACGAAGCTTGGCGCATTCTATGATGATGATGATTCCGGAGCCTTGGGAACGTCATCAAAGCATGCCTGAGTATAAGAAGGAATTTTATGAATTCCATGCTTGTCTCATGGAACCGTGGGATGGCCCTGCATCGATCGCAGTTTCCGATGGTGTTCAGATTGGAGCGGTCCTGGATCGCAATGGCCTTCGCCCTTCACGTTATTACGTGACTGCAGATGACCGAGTCATTCTTGCATCTGAGGTTGGCGTTCTTGCGGGTATTCAATCTGATAATATTGTAAAAAAAGGCCGTTTGAAACCAGGCCGCATGTTCCTCGTCGACATGGAACAGGGACGAATTATTGATGATGGGGAGCTTAAGAAGGCTGTTGCCAGCGAAGCCCCGTATGGCAAGTGGCTAAAGGACAATCTAATTAAGGCTGCGAGTCTTCCTGATGCGGGCACAGTGCAGCCCGATGAGCCAGATACTCTTCTAAAGCGCCAGCAGGCTTTCGGGTATACCTATGAAGACCTTCGATTTATCATTGGTCCTAGTGCTGATTCAGGCAAGCAACCCTTGGGTTCAATGGGTAATGATGCACCATTAGCAGTCCTCTCAGATAATAACCAAATTATCTATAATTATTTCAAGCAGCTTTTCGCCCAAGTTACCAACCCTCCAATTGATCCGATTCGTGAAGAACTGGTCACTGCATCTGTCAGCTTTGTCGGCACAGAAGGCGATCTCTCAAGCCCAGGTCCCCGTAGTTGTCGCATGATCCGTCATGAGTCTCCCTTAATTGATGACTCGCAATTCGAGCGTTTACGTGGAATTGCCCTTGATGGGTTTCAGGCAAAGAGCCTCCCAATCCTTTTCAACCCCAACACCGATGACAGTGCCAAGGCTCTCACCAATGCCCTTGAGGAGCTATTTGCCGCCGCCGATACTGCGATAAAAAATGGAGACAATATCATAATTCTTTCTGATCGCGAAGTTGATGAGAATAAGGGAGCCATCCCTGCACTACTGGCCGTTGCTGGCTTGCACCATCATCTTATTCGTCAAGGAACCCGAACCCGGGTATCAATAATCCTTGAATCTGGAGAACCTCGGGAGGTTATGCATTACGCACTATTGATCGGTTACGGCGCGAATCTTATTAACCCATATCTTGCCTTGGAGACGGTGCGTCATCTTTGTACAGATGGTGTTCTTGCTGTTGAAGATCCAGCCATAGCTTGCACAAACTTCTTAAAGGCTAATCTTGGAGGAGTTATAAAAACGATGTCCAAGATGGGCATTTCCACTGTCGCATCCTACCGAGGGGCCCAGATTTTTGAAGCCATCGGGCTTAACCAATCCATTATTGATCAATATTTCACGGCAACTTCTTCTCGTGTTGAAGGTATCGGAATGGAGGCCATTGCAGAGGATGCCCGTACCCGTCACCACAATGCCTTTGCTCCCCGTGATGATGAGAAGGACCAACCTCTTGATCCCGGAGGCATATATCAATGGCGAGCAAAGGGCGAACGGCATCTTTTTAGCCCGACGAGTATTCATAAACTTCAGAAAGCCACACGGCTTGGTAGTTTTGAGCTCTTCCGTGAGTATTCCGAAGAAATTAATAACCAATCCAAGGAGATGTTCACCTTGCGAGGCCTCATGGAATTTAAGGCGGATTCGATTTCCATCCCTCTTGATGAAGTTGAACCAGCATCAGAGATTGTTAAACGCTTTAAAACAGGTGCCATGTCCTATGGCTCTATTTCTAAAGAGGCCCATGAAGCCCTTGCTATCGCAATGAACCGTCTAGGTGGAAAATCAAACACTGGTGAGGGAGGGGAAGATATCGACCGCTTCACCATGGACCCCAATGGAGACAGTCGTCGTTCAGCAATCAAGCAGGTTGCATCAGGACGTTTTGGTGTTACAAGTTTCTATCTAGTCAATTCAGACGAGATACAGATAAAAATTGTTCAGGGTGCCAAACCGGGTGAGGGTGGAGAGCTTCCAGGTCACAAGGTCCTGCCTCCTATCGCCAAAACTCGTGGAACTACGCCGGGAGTGGGCCTTATTTCTCCTCCTCCTCACCATGACATTTACTCAATCGAGGATCTGGCTGAGTTGATTCATGATCTCAAGAACTCGAACCATCACGCCCGAATTAATGTCAAACTTGTATCCGAGGTTGGTGTTGGTACCATAGCCGCCGGGGTGGCCAAGGCGAAGGCGGATGTCATCCTCGTATCTGGCTTTGATGGAGGTACCGGCGCTTCTCCACGTTCATCAATCCAGCATGCTGGGGCCCCCTGGGAATTGGGTTTGGCCGAGACCAACCAGACACTTCTCCTCAACGACTTGCGCAGTCGTGTCATTGTTGAAACTGATGGCCAGCTAAAAACCGGTCGAGATGTTGCTATTGCCTGCTTGCTCGGAGCCGAGGAGTTCGGCTTTGCTACTGCACCCCTTGTGACACTTGGTTGTCTCATGATGCGTGTTTGCCACAAGAACACTTGCCCTGTCGGAGTGGCTACTCAAAATCCCGAACTACGAAAAAAGTTCGCCGGTTCAGCTGATTCAGTGGTCAACTATATGACCTATGTCGCAGAGGAAATACGAGAAATCATGGCCCAACTTGGATTTCGGTCCATCAATGAAATGGTCGGTCGATCGGACAAACTTGAGATGCGCCAAGCTGTGGACCATTGGAAGGCACAGGGTCTTGACTACTCCAAGATCCTTTATCGCCCAAAAGTCGAAGCGGAAGTCGGCACTTACTGCCAGATTAAACAGGATCATCTACTGGAAAGAGCCCTTGATAATAAGGAGATTCTAAAACTGGCCCGGCCAGCCCTTGAGAGCCGTCAACCAGTAGAGATTAATCTTCCCATCATTAATACCGATCGAGTTGTCGGAACAATAACTGGTGCAGAAGTTTCACGCAAACATGGTCCCAATGGCTTACCGGAAGACACTATTAAGATCAATCTATCTGGTTCTGCGGGGCAAAGCCTTGGTGCTTTCATGCCAAGGGGCATGACCATCACGGTGAAAGGGGATACCAATGACTATTGCGGTAAGGGCCTTTCAGGAGGCAAAATCATTGTTCGTCCACCTGAAGATTCCCCTTTCGTTGCTGAAGAAAACATTATTACCGGCAACGTCTGTTTCTATGGAGCGACAGCCGGTGAAGCATATATATCTGGCGTTGCCGGTGAACGCTTCTGTGTCCGTAATTCTGGTGTTGATGCAGTTATTGAAGGAATAGGTGATCACGGTTGCGAGTATATGACAGGTGGCCAGATTATTTGCCTTGGGGACACTGGACGTAATTTTGGAGCGGGTATGTCAGGCGGGGTTGCCTATATTCTTGATGAAGAAGGTGATTTTGTCAGCAAACGCCTTAATGCAGAGATGGTGAATGTCTATCCACTCATTGAGTGCAACAGCGAAGAAATAATTGCTGTTCGCAATAAGATCGAACAACATGTTGTTTATACCAATTCAGTTCGGGGCCAGGCCATTCTTAACGATTGGGAGAACTTCAAGATGAAAATCCTTAAGATTTTACCACAGGACTACGAACGCGTCTTAAATGCTGTTTCTCGTGCAGAAGAACGGGGACTGGAAGGGGACGATGCTATTCAGGCAGCCTTCGAAGAAAATGTCAAAGCGGGGCATTAGTCAGAACCTTTCAAGTTAATCTTATAATAAATTTTATTGAATAATGGGCAAGCCAACTGGATTTCTTGAATACGAACGCCGTCCCATCCCGGACCGCCCACCTCTGGATCGGGTAAAGGATTGGGACGAGATACACGAGCATCATGACGAGGGGAAAATTCAAACTCAAGGTGCTCGTTGTATGGACTGCGGCACCCCGTATTGCCACACTGGTATGCTTCTTGGTAATATGGCGAGTGGCTGCCCAATCAATAATCTAATTCCTGAGTGGAATGATCTTGCTTATCAAGGCCGCTGGCGTGAGGCACTGGATCGGCTTCATAAAACCAACAACTTTCCTGAGTTCACGGGGCGTGTCTGTCCTGCCCCCTGTGAAGGTTCTTGCGTTCTTGGTGTCATTGAGCCTCCGGTGACAATAAAAAGTATCGAGTGCGCCCTTATTGATAAAGGCTTTGAAGAGGGTTGGGTCACACCTCAACCTCCCGCCGTTCGCACCAGTAAGAAAGTTGCAGTGGTTGGCTCTGGTCCTGCAGGACTTGCCGCAGCTGACCAGCTCAACAAGGTCGGCCACAGTATCACTGTTTTTGAGCGTGCAGACCGCATTGGCGGCCTTCTGATGTATGGTATTCCCAACATGAAACTGGAGAAAAACATTGTTCAGCGCCGGGTTGATCTCATGAAAGCAGAGGGGATTGAATTTAAGACCGGCATTGAGATCGGAAAAGAAATTCCAGCAAAGCAACTCCTGGATGATTTTGACGCTGTCATTCTTTGCTGTGGAGCGACAAAGCCTCGAGACCTTCCCATCGATGGGCGGGATTTAAATGGTGTACATTTTGCAATGGAATTGCTTACCCGTAATACTCAGGGACTTCTTGAAGCAAAAGACGTTACTTCTTTTGATATCGCGGCCAAGGGCAAGGATGTCGTTGTTATTGGCGGGGGCGACACTGGCACAGACTGTGTGGGTACATCTCTTCGTCATGTTTGCAAGAGCATCACCCAGCTTGAGATCATGCCCAAGCCTCCCCTTGAGCGGGCACCTTCTAATCCTTGGCCCGAATGGCCAAAGGTATATGAGCTGGATTACGGACAAGAAGAGGCA
>Ga0209661_1000854_pt1 | contig 15741 bp, 15 predicted proteins | sample SaaInlV_120m_DNA_2_FD_184660 | JGI IMG/M metagenome (GOLD analysis project Ga0209661, IMG submission 184660) | Marine microbial communities from expanding oxygen minimum zones in the Saanich Inlet - SI072_LV_120m_DNA (SPAdes) (version 2) | ecosystem: Environmental > Aquatic > Marine > Intertidal... | reverse complement strand
TCTGGGGAGTGAACACGATTCCCGCGGTCTACGCGGGCAATGTGGCGGTTGCGATTCGTTTGGTCCTCGAGGCAGGTGAGGGTGGTGCGACCTATGACATCGGGATGGACCACCCCCTCACACAACGAGAACTGCTTGGGTATCTGAGCGAGGGGCTCGGCAAGCGAGCGAGCTTTGTGAGGGTCCCAGCGGCCCTCGTGATGGGGGGGGCGTTGGTCATGGAGACGCTCGGCATTTCGGCACCTGGGGCGAAGCACCTTCCGCTGTCCCGTGTTGCGCGGTTGGTCCTCAACGACAACCCCTATCAATCGAACCGCATTCGTGAGGTGTTGGGTTGGGACCCTCCATTCGGACATCGCGAGGCGCTCGGGCGGGCAGGCCGCTGGAGCCGCGATCACAACTGAGGCAGACGACGTATGAGTAAGCAGCCCGGACGTAGTAACGACCACGCGGTGCCCTTCCCGCATGATCGAACGACGGAAGATGAACGCTTGCTCGAAAGCGTCGAGGAACTCGAGACCATTGGGCGAGACGCCTGGCGTGTCTTCCGGATTATGGGTGAGTTCGTGGAGGGCTTCGAAGAGATGACGGAGCTCGGCCCGTCTGTGTCGATCTTCGGATCTGCACGCACCAATCGTGACGACCCGATGTATGAGAAGTGCGTTGAAACTGCCCGACTCCTAGGCGAAGCCGGATTCGCGATTATCACGGGTGGCGGTCCGGGCATGATGGAGGCTGCCAACAAGGGCGCTAAAGAATCGGGTGCGACGTCTGTGGGGTGCAACATCGAACTGCCGTTTGAGCAGAGTGGGAACTCCTACGTCGATGTCTCGATCGATTTCCGATACTTCTTCATTAGGAAGACGATGTTCGTGAAGTACGCCCAAGCGTTTGTCATTTTCCCGGGTGGCTTTGGGACCATAGACGAATTGTTTGAATCGTTGACACTCATCCAGACCAACAAGGTACGTCACTTCCCAGTCGTGCTTTTTGGGACGGAATATTGGGGTGGACTCTTGGATTGGCTCAAGGGGACCATGGCCGCGGAGGGTAAGATCGCGTACGAAGATCTCGACCTCATGTGTGTCACGGACGATCCCGAAGTAGTGCGTGATCACATTCTTGGCCGCGACCAACGCCGAAAGGCAATGCAGTCCGACGAGCTCCCCGAAGACCAAGGAGCAGTCCGTTGATCGAGGGCGCGCTTCCGCTCACGGCACTGATCGCTGGCGCCACGGCACTAGCCTTCTGGTTGGACTGGAAGGTGCCCGCGTTCTCCAAAATAGGAGCGTCCCTTCTCGCTCTGATCGTGGGCGCGATTCTGTCCAACGCGGGCCTCATTCCGGCGACTTCACCCGTGTACGACACGATCGCGGGGCCGGTCACGATGGTCGCAATCGCTTGGCTGCTTCTGGCCGTGAACCTGAGCGACTTGAAGCTCGCGGGGCCTCGGATGGTCGCCGCGTTCGGAATCGCTGTGATGGGTACGGCGTTGGGCGCCTTTGTTGGCGCCTTGGTCTTCGCCGATGCGATCGGGGCTGATACTTGGAGGCTGGCGGGTACGCTTACAGGTACCTACTCGGGTGGATCGCTCAATTTCGTTGCGGTTGGCCGGGGACTCGAACTTCCCGCAGCTCTTTTTGCGGGTGCCACGGCTGCGGACGCGACGATGACCGCGGTGTGGCTCGCGGCGACGCTGATGCTCCCGCTTTGGATCGGGAAGTTCTACCCACCGGTTCCGAAAGCGGCCATGGCGCACGCCGATGGTGTGAAGTCCGGCGCCCCCAAGGAAGAGCATCATCCCTTCTTCGTGAAGGCGTCCTTGTCGACGTTGGATTTAGCCAAGCTGATGGCGCTTGGAATCATCTTGCTCGCAGCAGCTGAAGGTGCTGCCGGACTGCTCGGCTGGTTGGCGGAGAGTGGCTCGATTCCTGGTTGGATGGGCGGCATCCCTTCCGTGCTGTGGCTGACCACGTTTGCCTTGATCGTCGGGCACACCCGGTGGTTCACCAAGCCAGAGGGTGCGCTCCAGTTGGGCACGCTGGCACTTCACTTCTTCTTCGTTGTGATCGGTGCTTGGTCCAGAGTGTCGGAGATCTTGGCAGTAGGGTTGGAGGTTTTCTACTACACGGTCGTCGTGGTGGCCGTGCACGGACTCTTCGTGTTCGGAGTCGGCCGACTGGCGCGCATCGATGTCGGCACGCTCGCGGTGGCGTCCCAGGCGGCGGTGGGTGGCCCTTCGAGTGCGCTGGCTGTTGCGGTTTCCCGTGGGTGGCCTGGATTCATCCTTCCGGGTGTCATTGTTGGGCTATTGGGGTATGCGGTGGGTACATATATGGGGTTCAGCGTCGCCTATTTGCTCCAAGGGATGGGGGTGGGTCTCTAGGGGCCGCATATCCGCCCTGTCTTGTAGTAAAAGCCCCGTTTCGGCTACCTTTTCTGGCTCCCCCACAAGGGTCTGCGACGTTTGTTTACGAGCAGACACGCTAGAGGTCTCCGGGGAGCTCTTCTGTCTAAAGACGCTGCGTCGTCTGCCCGATACGGCCCGCCACCGTATCTAGCGACACGGCTGGAGTATCGATGTCACTAAAGACCGCGCCGGACACGCCATACGGCTACGCGCCTACCGGGAAGAACACCGGTATCGTGAAGCCGAAGGGTAAATCTGATATTCCGGCCCATAAGGGCCTGGAAACGATCGATATTCGGTCGCGGAAGCCGTCGTGGCTAAAAGTCCGCTCGCCCGGTGGTGAGAACTACCTCCGTCTGCAGAAGATGATGCGGAGCGAGAGTCTGCATACGGTGTGTGAAGAAGCGTCGTGCCCGAACATCGGGGAGTGCTGGGAGGCCGGCACGGCGACGTTCATGATCTTGGGAGACGTCTGCACACGCTCCTGCAAGTACTGCGGAGTCGCCCACGGCATGCCGACTATGCTCGACACCGACGAGCCGCGCCGTGTGGCGCAGTCGGTCGTGGCCATGGAGCTCGAGCACGTTGTGATCACGAGCGTGAATCGTGACGAGCTGCCTGACGGCGGTGCCTTTATCTATGCGGATACGATCAACCGGGTCCACGAAGCTGTTCCTGGCTGCTCGGTCGAGGTCTTGATCCCCGACTTCAAGGGCGACGAAGACGCACTCAAGGTCGTAGTTGATGCGAAGCCCGCGATCCTTGGGCACAACTTGGAAACCGTCGACCGCCTTCACCCGGAGGTGCGTCCGGGTGGTCGGTATTGGCGCTCGATCTCGTTCCTGGGTGCGGTGAAGAAGTTGGACCCGACGATGCTCACGAAGACTGGAATCATCCTGGGCATGGGAGAGACGCTCGACGAGATTAAGCAGGCGATGGCTGATCTGCGAGAAGCGGCCGTCGATATTCTGACGCTGGGCCAGTATCTGCGGCCTTCAGCGATGCATATTCCCGTCGCGCGTTGGGTAACTCCGGACGAGTTCGCTGAGCTCAAACGTATTGGGGAAGAGGAGTTCGGATTTAAGCACGTCGAGTCGGGCCCGCTCGTCCGTTCTAGCTACCACGCGAAGGAACAGGCCCGTGAAGTGGAAGCAGGCGGCCCTGGTAAAATTCAGAGTGTGCTAGAAGCTGATATTCCGGCGCCTGGAGAAGTCAGACTAGACCTCGTTCAACTCGAGCTCGGCCGTCCTGGCCGACCCGTAAGTGGAGCCTGAGATGGCCGAGACTAAGACAAAATCTAAAAAGAAGAGCACGAAGAAGGTCGACGTGTTTAAAGAGCACGGCGTGAGCCCGGAGCTCGCGCTCGACATGATTCGCAACATGCTCCTTTACCGCCGCTTCGAAGAGAAGGTCGAAGAGGCCTATGCGATCGGGAAAATCGGTGGCTTCTGCCATCTACACATCGGGCAAGAAGGCGCCTGCGTCGGTAGCATCAAGCCGCTGCGTGACGACGACTATGTGATGAGCGCTTACCGCGAGCACACACAGGCCATCGCCAAGGGTGTAGAGCCCAATGCGGTCATGGCCGAGCTCTACGGTCGTGCCGACGGGGCCTCCGGTGGTAAGGGTGGCTCCATGCACATCTTCAATGCCGCGACTCGCTTTATGGGCGGGCACGGCATTGTGGGTGGACAGGTGCCTCTCGCGACCGGTATCGCCTGGAAGATCAAATACCGTAAAGAAGACAGCGTTGTCATTGTCTACATGGGTGACGCTGCCGTGAATCAGGGCGGATTTCACGAGGCACTCAACATGGCGGCCGTGTGGGAGCTTCCGGCCATCTATGTCGTTGAGAACAACGGATACGGAATGGGTACGGCGTTCAGCCGCGTGTCGAAGACCGACATGGCAAGCAAGGCGGTGCCTCACGGGATTCCATCCAGTTCGGTCGACGGTCAGGACGTGCTCGCGACGTACGCCCATTTCCGTGACCTCGCTGAGGAGGTCCGCGGCGGCGGCGGTCCCCGTTTTGTGGACCTCAAGACGTACCGATTCCGTGGCCACTCAATGTCCGACCCTGTGTCGGGGACGTACCGGCCCACAGCTGAAGTCGAGAAGAAGAAGGAAGAGAACGATCCCATCACGATTCTCCGGGATCACCTCTTTGCGGCGGGACACATGGATCAAGAAGGTCTTGAGGCGATGGACGCTGAAGCGCGACAGATCTCCCAGGGTGCGGCGGACTTCGCTGAGGCGTCTCCGCTACCGGATCCGTCCCAGCTGTATGCCAACGTTTGGGCCGAAATCAACGCGAACGGCCGTCTCTTCTTTGATGGCCGAGGGGAGGAGTAACCATGGCTATCCTTACCTACCGCGATGCGCTCAACGAAGCGCTTCGGGAAGAGATGGTGCGCGACCCAGACGTCTTCATGATGGGCGAAGAAGTGGCTCAGTACGACGGCGCCTACAAGGTGTCCAAGGGGCTGCTTGAGGAGTTCGGTGACATGCGGATGGTGGACTCGCCGATCAGCGAGTTGGGCTTCACAGGCTTATGTGTGGGCGCCGCAATGGCCGGCCTTCGCCCGGTAGTCGAGTTCATGACGTTCAACTTCGCGTTCCTGGCGATTGACCAGGTCATCAACAGTGCCGCGAAGATGCACTACATGTCCGAGGGGCAGTTTCCGATGCCTCTCGTGTTCCGCGGACCTACCGGAGCAGCGCTCCAGTTGTCCGCGCAGCACAGCCAGGCCTGTGAGACGTACTACTCGCATGCTCCGGGCTGTAAGGTGGTTACGCCCGCGACGCCTGCGGACGCGAAGGGGCTGCTGAAGGCCTCGATCCGAGACGAAGATCCCGTCGCGTTCATGGAAGGTGAGTTGCTCTACAACTTAAAGGGTGAGGTGCCGGAGGATGATGACTTCATCATCCCGCTCGGGGTCGCCGACTTGAAGCACGAAGGCGGAGACGTCTCGATCATTACGCACGGCAAGATGGTCCATGTGGCGCTTCAGGCTGCCGGCAATTTGGAGAAGGACGGGATTCATGCTGACGTCCTCGACTTGCGCACGATTCGTCCCTTGGACATGGACGCGATTCTCGCGACGGTGGCCAAGACGAACCGTGTTGTGTATTTGGAAGAGGGATGGCCGTATGCTGGAACCGGTGCACAAATCGTGTCGATGATCCAGGAGGAGGCTTTTGACCACTTGGACGCACCGATCCTGCGGGTTACTCAGGCGGACATTCCAATGCCGTACGCGAAGAACCTCGAGAACTTAGCCAAGCCGAATGCCGACCGGGTTGTCGCGGCTTGTCTCAAAGTTCTCTACCGCTGAGCGGAGAGAGATAGATGGCGACTAAGGTCTATATGGAAGCGCTTTCTCCGACCATGGAGGAAGGACAGCTCGTGCAGTGGCTCAAGGCGGAAGGCGACGAGATCAGGAATGGCGACGTCATTGCTGAGATCGAAACCGACAAGGCGACCATGGAGCTTATTGCCCGTGGCGATGGGATCCTGCGGAAGATCTTCTTGGACGCGGGAGGCGTGGCTGAAGTCGGAGCTGTCATCGGAGTGATCGCCCCTGCTGACGAAGACACTTCTGGGATCCAGGGGGCGAGTGGTAGTGCTTCCCCGGCCGCCGAGGCTTCCGCAGAACCGGCCGTTGCTGCGCCTGCACCCGCCGCGGCCCCAGTCGCTCCGGCAGCGACCCCTGCTCCACCGGCGCAGGAAGCTGTTGCGCCCGTGGCAACGAGTGGGCGTGTGAAGGCCTCGCCTCTCGCGAAGCGGCTTGCTGAAGAGATGGGTGTCGATATCGCACGTGTTTCTGGTTCAGGCCCGGGCGGACGTATCGTGAAGCGTGACGTGGAGGCTGCGAAGTCTTCGGGTATCGCTGCTCCCGTGGCCGCTCCGGCCACGTGGGCTTCTGACGGCGTTGAGTTCGAGGACATCCCCGTTTCACAAATGCGGAAGACGATCGCCAAGCGCCTCGTCACCTCGATTGGTCCAGTTCCGACCTTCTACCTCACCATGGACATCGACATGGGCCGGGTGATGGAAGCGCGGAAGAGCATCAACGGCATGCTCGAGAAGGACGGGATGAAAATCTCGATCAACGACATCGTTCTCAAAGCCACAGCGGCTGCTCTACGACAGCATCCGAATTGCAACGCCCAGTGGCATGACGGATTCATCCGTCGCTACAACAGCGTGCACCTCGCTGTAGCTGTTGCGATCGAAGACGGTTTGATCACTCCGGTGGTCAGGAATGCCCATGCCAAGGGACTTGTTCAGATCAGCACAGAGGTGCGTGAACTCGCGGGCAGGGCTCGTGAGAAGAAGCTGCAGGCCGAGGAATACACCGGCTCGACGTTCTCGATATCGAACCTCGGGATGTTTGGGATCCACGAGTTCACGGCAATCATCAATCCGCCTGAGGCTGGGATCCTGGCCGTTGGCGGAATCGAGGATACTCCAGTCGTCGTGGACGGGCAGGTCATGGTGCGCCCGCGCATGCGAATCACAATGAGCTGTGATCACCGGGTCATTGATGGCGCGCAGGGTTCTCGTTTTCTGCAGACGCTCAAGGGCATGCTCGAGGAGCCGACCGCGATTTTGCTGTAGCCCGTGAGGTGCAGTCGCCGGCCGATCTGGGCGGCACATGCTGGCAAGAGGCCCCGCCCGGATTCACCGGACGGGGCCTCCTGTCTTTCAGGGCTGACGCGGTCACCGAACGCCAGCATAGACCAGCTTGGTCTTAGTTACCCATGCTCCACGGCGGCACGACGGATTCGGTGTGAATCCTCGCCGTCCGCTCCCTGTGAGCCGTACCTCCTACCAACCCCCGCCACCACCTCCTCCAAAACCCCCACCAGAGAAGCCGCCACCTCCGGAGAAACCCCCTCCGCTGCTGAAGCCCGATCCGTCAGTGGACCGCGGCCCTGTCGCCATTGCGGTACCGGCTGCAGAACTCATGCTCCCGAGGCTATCCGTCAGATAAATGGTCCGGAATCCGGAATCCCACCTTCCGTGATACCAGTCGGGTGGCTCGGTGAACATCCCCTCGAATGCCTTGGCCCAGTGCTTTTCCACACCGAAAGCCATGGCATACGGGAGGTATCGTTCGAACATCTCGGGCGTCTTCTCGATCCTCTCGTATCGATCTGACTCCACTCGATCCAAAAACTCCTCGAATCCGAGGACGTGTTCGAATGCCCTGGCTCCTTTGCCCGTTCGGGCGGGCATCCAAATCCCGAAAATCATAATCGGCAGTGCACTTCCCACCGCCCCCACGATCGCGGAGAGAACGGACATTTGGAGAAAGCCCGAAAGCGGAATGCCGCCGGCTATGCCTACAACCAGGACCACGGCCCCGAGAGCCAAATATCCTTGGAAGACCTTGTCTGGGCGCTTGTTATAGTAGGCCCGCTCCAAGAGCTCTTCGAAAAGTGCTGATTTGATGGAAGGCAGGTGTGTGTAAAACTCCGCCTCGAGTGATGAGAGCAGGACAGGTTCCTCTCCGCCTGCAAAAACCCCACGAAGAATCTCCTGCTCATGTCGATGAAGCCCGCTACGCGCTTCGGTGTCCTTCAGCGAAACGATCAGGTAGTCCGTGCTCTTGAACCACTTCTTGAGTCCGGAGTTCTCCACCTCTTCAATCCGGAGATACCCCCTCACGGCAAGATCGACCAAGGACGCGGTGATGTCTCGCATGTCAGGGCGATTGTCGACCAAGGTCCCGGCCTGGGCAGGCGTGAGATCATCCGGGGGTGAATATTGAGGCGCGATGGGCAGCCGGCGCGGGTCTCTGCCGCGGGTGTACCACACACGCCACATCAAGCCTAGGCTAAGAAGGGGCAGAAACAGTAGCCAGTTCGCACGTAGGAACGACCCAACGACCCTGAAAGCCGTGGGCCGACTCAATACGCCCGGGTTCCACGCGATCGCTACAGTCATTCCTTCTCGAAAATTAAGCTCCCGGCTCGACTCCAAATAGAATCCACCTTCTATTTCTGAGACACTCGCTTCGTTCTCCGTCGAGCCGTATCCACCGGTCCACGACGCCGTGCGAAGGCCATCCAGCCCTTCCGGAAGCAGAATAGTGGCCGTCGCCGCCTGGATTGGGACGTCCCATTCGTCCCCGGTGACATTCCAATAGAGTTCCTCGTACTCGTCCCAATACTTGAGGCCATTGGGTACTCGATACCGGATGACCACCGTCCTTACGGCATCATTGGCACCTGGGACTCGGATCTTCAGCTGGCGGTAGTGCCGCTCGCGCTTGTTCCAGTACTCCAGCGGCACTGCGTCCATTCCCGTCACGGACACATCGTCGAGCCAGAGCTTGTACGAAAAACCCTGCGGTGTTCGGTATTCGACCGGAATATTCCGGAAGATCCCGTTCCACGACCCAGTGAAACGCACTTGGATCTCTTCGCGCACGTCGATCCATCCGTTCTCTTCGACTTGGATTGTGGCGTCGAAGCGCTCCACCACCATGCTGCGTTTCTGTGCCGATGCGTTGCTTCCCGCCAAGGAAAGAAGGACCGCAAGGACGAGACCACAGAGGAATGGCCTCAGGGGCCCGCCCAGGGCCGTGATTGTCAGACCCGTGCGCCGGTCACCCATCATCAACTATTGAAATCGACGGTGGGGACAGCCTTTGCCGCTTCCTCGATTTCGAAGAACTCGCGTTGGATGAACCCAAACGACTTGGCGATGACGACGCTTGGGAACGTCTGAGTCTTAGTATTGAAGTCCCGAACGACCGCGTTGTAGTAGCGGCGGGCCTGCGCCAGCGTGTCTTCGATCTCACTCAGGGTGTTCTGCAGGTCGCGGAATCCGTCCGCCGCCTGGAGTTGTGGGTACGCCTCGGAGAGAGCAAAGAGCGACTTTAGCGTCCCGGACAAGATGTTCTCAGCTGCGCCCTTTGCGGCGGGGCCTTGAGCGGACATCGCATTCGTTCGCGCTGCGATCACACCCTCGAGCGTGTCCTTTTCATGTCCCGCATACCCCTTCACGGTCGCGACGAGGTTCGGGACGAGGTCGTAGCGCCGCTTCAGTTGCACGTCGATGTCCGCCCACGCGCCGTCCGCAGTTTCCCGAAGTCGTACCAGTGAGTTGTACATCACGATCGCGCCAACGACGATTACGCTGACGATCAATAGCTCCCACATGACCTTATCTCCCGCCAAGTGTTCTTCCCGACCCGCAAGGGATTGTAGGTGTTTGGGGCACTTCGTGGCAAAGGGTTCAAGCATCCTCGCCCTCGACTCAGGTTACGCGTCCCGTGTAGCAGTTCTTCAGTCAGTTCCGAGTTATATTTACCGCCCATCCTGAGGGATCTACTTTCGGGACTTCAAATGTTGACGCGTGCGGGGTTGTTGGATGACCTCCACCTACAAGAGAGAGGAACCGCGTGGCTGGCACCAACGGCGGACGCTTTGACCTGGTTATCATCGGGAGTGGTCCCGGTGGATACGTAGCTGCGATTCGAGCCGCCCAACTCGGAATGAACGTGGCGTGTGTCGAAACCGATGCGCTGGGGGGTGTATGCCTGAATATCGGGTGTATCCCAACCAAGGCGATGCTCTCCAGCGCTTTCCTGGCCAGCGAGATGAAGAACGCGGCCGAACATGGCATCATGGCGACTGATGTCACCTTCGACCTCAAGCCCGCTCAGGAGCGGAGCCGACGCGTTGCCGACCAGATGGCCAAGGGGATCGGGTACCTGTTCAAAAAGAACAAGGTCACCCACATCCAGGGTTATGGTCGCCTCAAGGGCAAAGGCAAGGTTGAGGTCGAAGCGGCAGACGGTACCAAGTCAGTCTACGACGCCACCAGCGTGATCATCGCGACGGGAAGCCGTCCCCGTGATCTGCCGGTTCTCAAGATTGATGAAGACCGGATTTGGTCGTCCACAGGTGCCCTCATGCAGACGAAAGCACCTGAGTCGCTCTTCATTGTTGGTGCTGGCGCGATCGGCATGGAGTTCGCCGATGTGTACGACGCCTTTGGCACCAAGGTGACGGTGGTCGAGGGGCTGGATCGTATTCTTCCATTGGAGGACGCTGAAGTCTCGAAGTTCATGGCGCGCACCTACAAGAAGCGTGGCATCGACATCCATACGGGCGCGTTCTTCCAGAAGGCCGAGGTCGGTGCCAACGGTGTCGCCGTCACCTACAAGGACAGCAAGGGTGAAGATCAAACCGTTGAGGTCGAGTACGTACTTTCCGCTGTCGGCCGTGTGCCGAACTCTGAAGATGTGGGCCTCAAGTCTGCCGGCGTGAAGGTAGACGACCGGGGATTCATTCAGGTCACCGATACGCTCGCGACGAACGTTCCCGGGGTTTATGCCCTCGGAGATGTAGCGGGCAAACAACTGCTGGCGCATAAAGCGAGCCACGAAGGCATCGCTTGTGTGGAACACATTGCAGGAAAGGGTCACGGCACTGTCGACTACACGAACGTCCCGAACTGCACCTACTGCCATCCTGAGGTCGCGTCCGTGGGCCTCACCGAAGCGCAGGCCAAGGAGCAGGGCCATGACATTGAGGTGGGTAAGTTCCCGTGGACCGGGATCGGGCGGGCCGTTGCGGCGGGACATGCCGAAGGCTTCATCAAGGTGATCCGAGACACGAAGTACTCGGAGATCCTAGGTGCCCACATTGTTGGGCCACATGCGACCGAACTCATTGCCGAGTTCGTCGTGGGTCGCCACCTCGAGGCGACCGTCGAAGAAATGGAAAAGGCCATGCACCCACATCCCACGCTCTCGGAAGGCGTTGCGGAAGGTGCACTCGCGGCCCTGGGACGACCCATACACATCTAGTCCAATGAACCAAACCGGAGCCTGCGCCCACCGTAATCCTCGCAGAGCCTGCGAGTCGAGATTGGACCGAAGATCAGGAGCGGGTGTTACGCAGGTGGATTGCGTTGGCTCGATGGTGTGCATCGTTCTAAAAGGCCGTCATACTCAAAGGTCGCCGAGTATGGTCTGACCGCCCCGCAGTTTGGGGTCCTCGAAGCTCTGTACCACCTCGGTCCTCTATCGCTTGGTGACCTCGCAGACAAACTGCTGGTCACCGGCGGTAACGTCACATATGTGATGGATCGTCTTGAGAATCAGGGCCTCGTCTATCGGGAAGGGTCACCCGAAGACCGCCGTGTGACTCGGGCGAAGTTGACTGAGGCCGCGCATGCGAAGATTGCTGATGTGCTCCAAGGACACGTGGAGCACATCGAGTAATTGGCCCGTCACTTGGACGTGGATGCACAAGACTCACTGCGCAGTCATCTCAAGACGTTGGGCGTGGGCCTCCAAGAAAACGACCTGGCCTGACTGCTCTAGGCGCGGCTGCGGCCGCGCCGGCTAGTCCTCGGATTAGACCGCTTGAGTCTCCACTTCGGCTTGCACATCGATTCCCAGAATGTTCAAGACCCGCACCAAAGCTTCACCGATCTTATTGTTCGGGGTGGAAGCGCCGGCAGTGATCCCGAGTTGGAATGGCCCCTCAGGCAGCCAGTCCGTATCCAGCACCTCAGGCGCGTCCGGGTCGAGCTCGACCTTGTGACGGATCGTTCCGCGATCCACATCGATGCACGCCCCGTCCTCTACATGAAATGTCCGGGTGTGTTTCTGACAAAGATGCGCGAGGTGATTGGTGTTTGACGAGTTGTAACCGCCAATCACAAGCATGATGTCTGGTGGCTCCTCCATCATGTCAGCTACCGCGTCTTGCCGTTCTTGGGTCGCAGAACAGATCGTTCCAAAGGACCGGAAGTGTGTGGAGGCGTGTTCTTCCCCGAAGTGCTCCACCATCGACTCATGGACCTTCCAGCCGATGGCCAAGGACTCTTTGGCAAGCATGGTGGTTTGGTTCGCCACGCCTACGAAGGCGAGGTCCACGTCGGGATCGAAGCCCACGGATGACTTCTTGTCGAAGTGGGCCATGAAGGCTTCGCGAGAGAGTTTGTCAGGGCTGTCGGAGATGTAGTCACGAATGAGCTCTGACTCTTCCATATCCCGCACAATGATGTATTTGCCCTGCTCGTGTTTGTTGACCTGGGAAGCGGTCGCTCTGGACTCTTCGTGCGTGTATTTCCCGTGGATGATGGCTGTAAAGCCGTCCCTGGCGTACTTCTCCACTCGCTTCCAAACGTGAAGCACAGAGCCGCAGGTGGTGTCAACCAGAACGCACCCGATGTCGCGGAGTGTGTTGAAGTCTGACAAGGTCACCCCGAAGGCCGGCATGATGACTACATCGTCTTCGGTGATGTGTCCGAAGTCGAATTCGCCGACCGGATCCGGATAGATGAAGCGGATGCCCATTTCGGTCATCCGGTGATTCACATGCGGATTGTGGATGATCTCGCCGACCAGATAGATGATCTTGTCAGGGAACTTGTGGACCGTCTCGTAGGCATAGTCGACAGCCCGATCCACACCGTAGCAGAAGCCAAACTCCTGAGCGAGCCGTACCGTGACGTCGCCGAAGGTGTCGGTGTAGCCTCGCGATCGAATCCGTTCCACCAACGCCGATTGGTACTCATTGTCGATGATCGGCTTCAGCTCTTTCTTGAGTCCGAAGCCTTTCCGGAAATAGGTCTGCTCTATGGTCATGTGAGGCGTTCGCTTCTGGAGCGAGAGAGTCTGAATGTCGGGATACCCCTACCCGTGAGGGGTGGTCCCGCAACGTAAGGAACCTCGTTCCGGGCGTCCTACGGTTCAACTGCGAAGTTCGTGCCGAAATGAACCCATCTCGTGAGGAATAGGGTAGGATTGGGCATGAACGTCTTAGGCCGGCTGGCTCTCCTGTTTGTCGTGGTCCCCATCTTGGAACTCATGCTCCTGATCGAGATGGGGCAGTGGGTGGGGATCGTGCCCACGCTGGCGCTCGTGGTAGCCACCGGAATCGGAGGCGCGGCCCTCGCGCGCGCCGAGGGTCTTCGGGTGGTTTTCCAATTCCAGACAGAGCTGGCTCAAGGCAAACTGCCCGGCCAAGCGATGCTGGATGGCGCTTCAGTGCTAATTGGGGGCGCCTTTCTGCTCACCCCCGGTGTGCTGACTGATTTCGTGGGCTTTGCCCTGCTCTTCCCGCTCACGCGGCGCTGGATTCAGCGCAGGGTGAAAGCACGACTCGAAGGCCAGATCAAAGACGGAACCGTGCGTGTCGTTTCGATGGGTGCGGGGGGCCTTGGCGGCTTCAGTGGCGGGGCGGCCGGCTTCGACACTCCGCAGACTGAGGTGTCCCGCGAGCCCGACCTCGACCCTGCCAAGGGGATCGAGATCGAGTGCGAGGACGTTTAGCTACTCGACCCGCATCGGCGCAGCCTACTGGTTCCGCAGGTCCAGCGTCGGCAGCATCTTCGCAGGACGTCGGTGCTGAGTCGCTTGTTCATAACTGTAGGCCAAGCGAATCAAGCCACCCTCGTCCCATGCGCGGCTGAAGAAGAGCATCCCGATGGGAAGTCCGTGAACGAACCCCATTGGGACGGTGATGCTCGGATACCCGGCCACTGCGGCGTTGCTGGACGACCCGAGGCTCGAGATTCCACCGTTGATCAAGTCTGTCTTCCATGCTGAGCGTGTGGTCGGCGCAACGATTGCGTCGAGTTGGTGCTCCTCCATGAGCCAGTCGATGCCCTCGTCTTGGGAGTAGCGCCGTGCGGTCTCTTTGGACTCCAAGTACTCAGGGGTACTCAGGTCTCCCTTCGCGGCGGCCTCGATCACGATTTCTTGTCCGAACCAAGGCATCTCACGGTCCGCGTTCGCCTCATTAAATGCGATGAGATCGTCCAGCGTCCGCATGTTCAGTTCTGGCGCCACACTTTGAAAGTAGAGTTCTAGGTCCGTTTTGAATTCATATAGCAGCACCTGGTACGATGGCGCCCCGATTCTGGATCGGTTCACCAGGTCGGCGTTGTCGATGATCGTTGCGCCGGCGTTTGCCATGTCGACGATCGCTTGCTCCATCAGGTCGTCCCGATGCGGGTCCGCACCGAAATAGCTGCGCTCCACGCCGATGCGGGCGCCCCGAAGCGCTGAGGCGTCCAGGAAGTCCCGGTAGTCGGTGTCAGTGTATTGAGCGGCGGGTGCGCTCATGGGGTCGCGCGGGTCCGCTCCAGCCAATGCCGTGAGCATTGCCGCGGCATCCGCCACCGTCCGCGTCATTGGTCCGGCTGTGTCTTGTGTGTGCGCGATGGGGATGATGCCCGAGCGACTGACGAGGCCCACCGTGGGTTTGAGACCGACGACGCCATTCACTGAAGATGGACAAACGATCGAGCCATTCGTTTCAGTCCCGATCGAACCGGCACAGAAGTTGGCCGATGTAGCGGCCCCAGACCCTGCGGAGGAACCACACGGGTTCCGGTCGACAGCGTAGGCGTTCCCGCACTGCCCGCCTCGTCCGCTCCATCCTGAGCTCGAGCGCGTGGACCGGAAGTTGGCCCATTCCGAGAGATTGGCCTTGGCCAAGATGATCGCTCCTGCCGCTTTGAGCTGCACAGCCACATGGCTGTCCTGCGACGCGATGTGACCTTCCAGCGCGTATGAGCCGGCCGTCGTCATCATCCCGTCCGCAGTGTCGACGTTGTCTTTTACGACGATCGGAATGCCGTGAAGGGGACCTCGGACATTTCCGGCCGCGCGTTCTTCATCGAGCTCAGCCGCGAGCGTGAGCGCTTCTGGGTTCGTCTCGATGATCGAGCGGAGTTGTGGCCCGTCGCGATCGAGAGCAGCGATCCGATCGAGGTACAGCTGAGTGATGTCGACGGATGATCGTCGGCCCGTGGCCATGTCATCGGTGAGGCCCGCAATAGTGGCCTCCTCGAGCTCGAACGCCTGAGTGGTCCACCAGGCGTCCGTCGAGCCGGGGGCTGGGGTGGCATCCGGTACGCACCCGCTCGCTCCCACGGTCGCTGCCGCTGCCGCGCCGAGCCCGCTGACCTTGATGAAGTCGCGTCGATCCATCTTGCCACTCATGTCGTTCTCCGGTAAGTGCCGTTGCGTGATCACTATGCGACAAGCTGCCGTGTGCATGTGGAGCGGAGCAAGCGAGCACGGCCTTGGCTGGCCCTTCCGTGGATGTCTAGCTTAACTCACCAGTTCACAACGACCGGGTACCAGCATGAGCCACGACATCTCTTTCCTAGAGAAACTCCTCGACGCAGCCGGTCCTTCAGGTTTCGAGGTACGCGCTGCTCGAGCTTGGCGCGCCGAGGCCGAGACGTTTGCGGACGACGTGCAGGTGGACGTCACAGGCAATTCGTTCGCCGTCGTGAATCCCGGCGGTTCGCCGCGTGTCATGCTCGCCGGTCACATCGATGAGAT
>Ga0209661_1000813_pt1 | contig 16135 bp, 20 predicted proteins | sample SaaInlV_120m_DNA_2_FD_184660 | JGI IMG/M metagenome (GOLD analysis project Ga0209661, IMG submission 184660) | Marine microbial communities from expanding oxygen minimum zones in the Saanich Inlet - SI072_LV_120m_DNA (SPAdes) (version 2) | ecosystem: Environmental > Aquatic > Marine > Intertidal... | reverse complement strand
AAGACGTCCTAAAAACTCTCCTGAGATTTCTTTGTTAGTCTGTTTGATCAAGACGGTGATATGAACACCTCTTCTAAGACAGCCAAATGGTTCAAATGTTTCTTTTAAATTGGTAATAACCTTGTTATTGGCCCACTGTTTACCAAGCTCAACTTCATTAGCACCAAAAAGCATTTGGGTTGAAAAATCCTTGGTAAACCCACCATAGTCCTTGAGATTTGACGATTTAACTAAATTATCCCAAATTGGCTTGGCTAATTCATATACCTCATCATCAGTTTTTGACAAAATATCCATATTGCTAATTTAAAGATTTGTTACGAAGCTTTTTTCTTCTCGTTCTCATCCACGATATGGTAGACAGGAACTTTCTCCATACTAAATTTACCAGTTTTAGGATCTCTTCTAGAAACTGTCAAACAATGCCAATTATCATCATCAAGCTTCATATGATCACCTCTATAATAATATCCTGGCCATCTAGTTTCTTCTCTAAACATAGTATGTTCAGTTACACACTGAGAAGTAAGAGCTCTATGTTTTAGCTCCCAAGCTCTCATTAATTGGTGGTAATCTTCTGCACCAACCTTTTCAAGATCTTCTTCTAACCAAGCTAAAAGCTCCAAACCTCTTTTAAGCATATTAGCATTAGTCATATAATTGGTTGCTATTCCACCAACATATTCATCCATAATTCTTTGTAGACGCTGTAAGCCTTGAATTGGTGAGATATAACTAGGAGAAACTGTTCCTCCAGTAATTTCATTTTGAGCTACCGTGTATGTTTCAAGTGGTTTGAAAACTTTTTCTTTAAAGTCTTCACACTGCTTATCAGACACTTTTAAACCTTCAGCTTTTTTATCTTCAATATATTTAACAGCAGCTTTTGCAGCTAATCTACCCTCAGTAAAAGATCCTGATGAAAATTTATGTGCACTTCCACCAACAGTATCTCCTGCACCAAATAGTCCATCAATTGTAAGCATTCTGTTGTAACCCCAGAAATATTCTGGTGGAGATAAATCTTCAGGTCCACTTACCCAAGCACCTGAACAGGTAGCATGTGATCCCATAACATATGGTTCAGATGTTGTAAGTTCTGGATTTGTGTATTTTGGATCTATATTTTGAGAAGCCCAAACTACAGCTTGTCCTACAGTCATTCCTAAGAAATTTTCCCAACCAACAGTTTCTAAATGGGGATCTTGGAAAGCTTCAGTTGTAACCATGTGAATTGGTCCACCACCTGCCATTGTTTCTTGAATAAAAGCATGATTTCTCAAACAAGTAGGTGTTGGATGATGATCAATATATTCACCTACTAACTCTTTAGTTTGGTCATACCATTTCTTCTCATAGTTTTCGCCATTAGCATTTTGAGTATAAGTTTTTAAGTGTAAAAAATATGCACCTACTGGTCCATATCCATCTTTAAATCTACATAACACAATTCTATTTTCCATTTGTGTCATTTTTGCTCCAGCTGCAATCGGTAATGCATAAGCTGAACCATTACTCCATGGAGCATACCAGGTTCTACCCATTCCTTCACCAACAGCTCTTGGTTTAAATATGTGAGACGCTCCACCAGCTGCAACTATTACAGTTTTTGCTCTGAATACATGAAAATCACCTGTTCTCATGTTAAATCCAACAGCACCACCTACTCTGTTTTCTTGAGTTTCATCCATTAAAAGATGAGTAATCATAATTCTGTTATAAATTTTGTCCGCTGATTTTTTTGCTGCTTCTGCAACAATTGGTTTGTAGCTTTCACCATGAATCATAATTTGCCATTTACCTTCTCTAAGGTATCTGCCAGTTTCTTCATTTTTCATCATTGGAAGACCCCATTCATCAAACATATGAACAGTTGAGTCTACGTGACGAGCCATATCATAACCTAAATCTTCTCTAACCATTCCCATTAGATCGTTTCTTGCATATCTTACATGGTCTTCAGGTTGGTTTTCACCCCATTGCATCCCCATGTAACAGTTAATTGCATAAAGACCTTGGGCAACAGCTCCACTTCTGTCAATGTTTGCTTTTTCAACGCAAATGATTTTCATGTCCCTACCCCAGTGTCTAGCTTCAAAAGTAGCACCAGTTCCAGCCATTCCACCACCAACTACTAGAACATCACAATCTTCGTAATGTGTTTTATGTTTAGCCATTAGTAATAAACTCCTTTTTTGAATGAATCTTTTGGCACAGCTGGTAATTCACCATCAATATTAAGACCTTTTGGTTCTAAGTATAATCTTTGAGAATTAATTTCACCTTGTTTTGGTTTTTCACCATCAGCTAGTTTAGGAATAAATTTTCCCCATGGTTTAGTTGTAATTGGTGAAACAAAATCTTTTTCTGTTCCATTTCTAAATTTAATTTTCCATGAAATAGTTCCTTTTTCTTCTTCACGTCTTACTCTAACGCTGTGTCCCATTGGAGCAAAGTCAGCGTAACCTCTAACATCTATTGCATGATTTGGACAAGCTTTAACACATGAATAACATTCCCAACAAAAATTAGGTTCAATATTTTTTGCACGTCTAATATTTTCATCAATGTGCATTATATCTGATGGACAAATATCCACACAATGACCACAGCCATCACATCTTGTCATATATACGAATGTTGACATATTATTTTCTCTCCTTATCTAAATTTTTCATAATTAATAATGTTTAGGTTCTTCTCTTTTTATACCCAAACCAAACTGTTCAGGTGCATCAGCAGGTGGAGGTAAATTATCTCTGGATCCATCTGCTTCTGCTAGATTTTTTTGTATCGCTGCTCCAGGTTTGTAAAACATATGAGCAAATTTAGACCAGTAAACTCCACCAAATAAAATTAAATTTGAAACTACAAATAAAGCTAAAAATAAAAATGAAAGTCCAACCTGTCCATTGAATTGAGTGTAAGACCAAGCTAAACCAAAAGTAGAGCAAGCTAGAAGAGCTAGAACAAATAAGTCTGCTTTAATAATTCTATACCAAGGATGAGCCTCAGAAGAAACATCGACTCTTAGGAAAAACCAAAACCAATATCCACCTATGCATGTCAAAATAGCTCCTACATGCCATAGCATTGACCACATAGATGATGAAGATTTATCAGCGCCAGCATAACAGAAAACTAATACTACTGACGAAACCCAAAAAATAATAGTACCATACATTCCAAGCACATGGGATAATCTTCTTTTTCCAAATCCAAGTTCAGCAGTAGTTCCAATATCAACAACAGTTGTTTTTGCAATTATTGATACTTTTTCCCCAGCACCAATTTCTCTAGTTGCCTGAAGTTTAGCTTTTTTTGCATTACTAAAAAAATATGTCAGATTCTTGTGATGTATCATTTGAATTATTGTGCCAAGTGCAATCAATGCAATCATTGCAATTATAAAAGTCTGCATAGCAAATGGAGACACCGTCTCTGCTAATATTGAAAAAGGATTAGTCTCTAACATTTTACCTTTGTGTTAAATTTTTATGAGTTTATTATTGAGTTTTCTAGTCTAGATATTTATCTAGATCAACTATAACTATTAGTCAATTTGTCCTTAATAACAACCTATAATTTAAATTTTACGCTTATAGTGTTGGTTTTTTGGAATGACTGATCTCACACCACCCTGAGGATTTTCAACATCACCTTCCCTTCTTGGAATTAAATGAATGTGGCAATGCATAATTGATTGTCCAGCCACCTTACCAGCATTAGTCCCTACATTAAAAGCTTTTACAGTTTTGTCTTTATCTAAAACTTCTTCTTTAACTTTTTTAATTAAATCATTACATGCAATTAATTCTTCATTCGTTAATTCAAAGTAATCAATTAAATGTCTTTTTGGAATTATTAGACAATGATGTTTTGAAATAGGATAAGTGTCATAACTTGAATATGCTAAGTCATTTTCATGTGCAATTCCACTAATTTTTGAATTACAAAATAGGCAAGGATTATTAGGATCTCTCATTATTTATCTATATCTTGGGCAATTGTTAATTGCAGATTTATAATGTTTTAAAAAAACTTTGTAATATTTCAAACTTTTTCGTTTCCATTTAATTTGATCAATTGTCTTAACTGACGCAACTCCTTTTCCAGAACCTATTAAAATAATTTCCTCAAATTCTTTTAAAGAATTAATAGTTATATCTTTATTAATAATTTTTTTAATTTTTGATTTAAAAAACTTATATGTAATACCCTTATAAAATTTACTAATTGGTGAATATACATTTCCATTTTTTATAAACAATAAGTTTGATGTACCAGTTTCAAAAATTTTCTTATTTGAGCATAATCCAATATCCGATTTAGAGTTATCAATTTTTGATAAATGTTTCAAAATTTCTTTATATTTCAAATTTTTATATTCTGGCTTTTGTCGTTTTAAATTAACTAATTTTAAATTAAAATTCAATTTTGGCTTTATTCTTTGACGCAATGAAACTGTCAAAGTATTTTTTGTAAGAGCAATTCTCAACAAATGATTATATTTTTTTTTTGAGTTTAAATTTTTTTTTATTAATCTTAAAATATCTGATCTTATTGAAGACTTTTTAATAGAATAAGCTTTAGTAGATTTGACTAAATTATTAATATGATTTTTAAAAAAAAGAATTCTTGGTGGGGCTCCATAAATCCACATTGTTGTAAACACACCTTGATCACCCCAAAGATCTTTAAACTTGATTTCTTTGAGATCTTTAAGCTGATAAGATTTTTTTAATAAGTAGTTTACCATTTACAGTTAAAAATGACTCTGGGTGAAATTGAAATCCATATATTTTATCAATGTTATTTTCAAAAGACATTGCAGTTCCTGAAATAACACATCTCATCGTTATGTCAAAATTTTCTGCTTTAAAAGGTTCTTTTAATTTCAATGAATGGTATCGTCCAACTTTGAATTTCTGTCCCTTGTTAAATAGTTTGCTTGATTTATTAACTAATACTTCTGATTGAAAACCATGGTAAATTTTATTTTGCTCAACAATGCTGGCTCCTTCACTAAATAATATTTGTTGAAACCCTAGACAAATTCCAATTATTTTTTTTTTACCCTTAAAATTATTATAAATTCTAGATGACAATGGATAATCTTTTGGTGAACCTGGCCCTGGAGAAAAAACTATTGTTGATGCCTGATTAAGTTTTGAATTATTGATTTTAGAAAAATCATCACATTCCACCTTATCAAATACAGATAATTGATGAACCACATTGTGTGTAAACGAGTCTTTATGATCAATTACATATATCATTTATATAAATCAATTAGCGCCTTAGCTTTAATAAAGTTTTCATTAAACTCATGTATAGCGTTACTATCTATTACAACGCCAGATGCCACTGAGATTTCAGAAATATTTTTATAATTTAAAATTGATCTAATAATAATATTAAACCTCATATCACCATTAAATTTAATAAAACCAAAGCTACCAGTGTAAATATTTCTATTTTCTTTTTCCTGATTATTTAAAAGATTAAGAGTGCTTATTTTTGGACATCCGATAACTGATCCTGCAGGCATCATTGCTTTTATGATATCTATATTTTTGATATTTTTCTTAAGTTTACCGGTAATTAAACTTACGTAGTGATAAAGATCTTTGTATTCCTCAACAGTTTTTTCTTTTTTAAGTTTAACACTTCCCGGTTTACATATTCTTGAAAGATCATTTCTTTCCATATCGACAATCATATTATGTTCTTTTGTTTCCTTAATATTATTTTTAAAAAAATTTAAAGCCTTCATTTTATTGATCTTCTTAGTTTTTCTGAGCGTCCCAGCTATTGGTTTCGTTGATATAGATAAACCATTTTTTGTAATCAAATTTTCAGGTGAGCAGCTTATAATTGAGAAGTTTTTATCTTTAATCATAAATGCTTCTGGTGCTAAGTTTGTTTTAGAAAGTCTGCAAAAAAAATCTAAAGGGTCTATTTTCGATTTATTTTTATACTTTGTGCATATTTTTATTTGGTAAGTTTCACCAGACCTTATTTTCTTTTTAAATCTATTAAAAATTCTTGTGTATGAATTTTGATTTATATTGATCTTAAATTTTTTATTTACCTTATTAATGCTACTTGATTGATAAAATAAGTCTTCTTTTAAGCTAATTTTGGTTTCTGGTTTATAAAAAATTCCCTTGGGAAAGTTAATACTTTTTTGTTTGGGTAATTTAACACCAATTAAATTGTTTAATATTTCATAGCTAAAAAAACCTATTAATAAATCAGTACTTTTAAATTTTTTTTTAAATTTAAATTTTTTATTTAAAAATTTACTGATGTTTTTATTATTAAGAATTATCTTGTTTGAAAAATCTGAATATAAATCAAAGCCTTTTTTACTTTTATATAAAATAAAAGGTTTGTTTGAGTTGTTTATTTTATTTAAGGAATAATTTTTAATCAATTTACTAAATTGTTTGTAGTCTTTTAACTTGCTTTTCTATAATTGGTAAATGTATCAATCCAGCAAAAATTGATAATGCGATAGAAATGTACCACGCGTAATCATATGAACCATATAGATCATGAAAAACTCCGCCCAAATAAGCACCTAAAAATGATCCTACTTGATGGCTTAAAAATACAATTCCATAAAGTAGTCCTATATATTTGGTCCCAAAAATAAACCCTACCAATCCCATTGTTGGAGGGACTGTTGAAAGCCAAAGGAAGCCAAAAGCAACACCAAAGAATATAGCAACAATTGGACTAGATGGTAAAAATATAAATATAGCAATAACCAAACCTCTTGCTAAATAAATTGAACTTAAAATTAACTTTTTACTAAATTTTTGAGCTAGGTATCCAGATGTTAATGTTCCTACAATATTAAATAAACCAATCATTGATAAAATTGTGACCGTACACCATTCAGGTAAACCTCGGTCATTAATATAAACTGGTATATGAGTTGCAACTAAAGCAATATGCCACCCACAAACAAAAAAACCTAATGTCAGATAATTATAGCTTTTGCTTTTAAAAGCTTCCTTTAAAGCCTCAATGGCAGTTTGATCATCATCAACTATTCCACCAACAACATCATTTGGTGTGGTCAAGAAAAAAGCTAGTATCAATCCTATCAATATAAAAGCTGCAAATATTAAGAGTGTATTCTCCCACCCATATTCCACGAGTGAATATCGTGTGAATACTGGAGAAATAAAATATCCGAAAGACCCTGCTGCTGTAACAATACCAATTGCTGCTGTTCTATTGGATTGTGGAAAATGTTTTGCTACTACAGAAACTGGAATACTAATTGCAGTTCCTCCAAGTGCCACACCTATTAACACACCAATACCTGTTACAAAATAAAGTCCGGTATTGTACTCTGAAACAAGCATTAGAATTCCTAGTAGGTAAAATATAAAGCCAATAAATACAGCAATGTGCCCTCCATATTTATCTGTAATAACTCCAAACCATGGGGCAAAGGCTCCCCACAAAAACATTTGTAAACCTATTGCGAAACCAAATTGCGAAAGCGTAATATCTAAATCAACTGAAAAATCAAAATAAAACATTCCGAAGGTTTGTCTTATACCAAGAGATATAATTACAATTAGACAGGCTGAAATTAACGTAATTAATACAGTTTTATTTTTTATAAATTTTTCTGCACTCATTTAATGTGCTTCATTGATTGCTTAATATCAGCAATCAGATCTTCAGGGTCCTCAAGACCCACATGTAATCTTACAAGGTGCTCATTTTTTGCAAGTTTTAAATAACTTCTATTTCCTTGTTCTCTTAAATTTTGATGTAGAGCTAAACTTTCAAAGCCACCCCAGCTATAACCATGCCCAAATAATTTTAGGTTATTAACAAATTTAACAACTGATTTTTCACTTTTAGCTTTTATTTTAACGCCCATCAACCCAGATGCACCAGAGTAATATTTTTTCCACATTCTAAAATTATAAGAATTTTTTTTATATGGATAGAGTAATTTAATATTCTTAAATTTAGATAAAAACTCTGCAACTTTTTTTGCATTTTCTCTATGCCGATCTAATCTTACGTCTAAAGTTCTCAATCCTCTTGTAATCAAATAAGCATCATCTGGGCCTAATCGTAGTCCTGTTACCCTGTCAGCTATTTGAACTTGTTTAAAAACTTTTTTATTTACAGCTAACGATCCACCCATAACATCAGAGTGACCAGAATAATATTTTGTAGCTGAAACAATTGACATATCAAAACCTAATTTTATCGGTTTAAAAAAGTATGGAGTTCCCCAAGTATTGTCTATTGCTGTTAGAATTTTATTTTTTTTTGCAATCGAAATAATCTTTCCAAGATCTTGAAAATCAAATGTATTACTTCCAGGATTTTCAACAAAAATTAATTTTGTTTTTTTGGTAATACTTTTTTCAAGTGTTTTAAGATCATGGGGATCATAAAAAGTAGTTTTAATATGAAATTCTTTTAAAAAATCTTGTGTCAACATTCTTGTTGGTTTGTAAACAGGATCAGCAACTATAATTTCATCACCTGGTCTTGTGACACTAAAAATTGCTAAAAATACAGATCCAAATCCTGTTGGTGTTAAAAAAGTGTGATAGCTTTCTTCAAGCTTAGATAGAATTTGTTGCAGTATGTGGGTGGTTGATGTTCCTTGTCTTCCGTAATCAAAATGTCCTCCAGTAGGGTTTTTTTTTGCTTTATTTTGCATTTTTCTAATATCCTGCATCGATTTAAAAATAATTGTTGATGCACGGACCACTGGTGGATTAACAGACTGATTGTGAAAGTCTTTTGCCGTATGTTTTAGAAAAGTTTTGAAAGAATTACTCATAATAAAATTTGATATGTTTATAAGACAATGCTATATCCCGTAAAAAACGTCAATAAAATTAATAAATAGGACTTAATGAGTTACCCAAAGAAGCACAGAGGTAGAAGAAAACAAGGCTCTAAAAAGAGAAGAGCTAAGAGAAAAAATAAGAAGAAATAATTCCTCTATTCTTTAATCCAGCCGCCCCCAAGAACTCTATGGCCAAACTGGTCTTTGCTATAGAATACGCATGCCTGCCCCGGCGAAATACCGTCTTCAGGATTAGTTAAATTAACATGAGCTGTATTATCATCTTTTAAATCTACTTTTGCTTCTAGTAAATTGCCTGTAGACCTAACTTTTACAAAAATATTTTGATCAAGATCTTTTTTATCCGTTAATAAATTTAAATCTTTAAGAGATATATTTTTTTTCCCAAGGTTTTCTTTTGGACCAACTATAATTTCATTATTATCTGAATTTATTTTTAGAACATAAAGAGGTTCTTTATCTGAAACTTTAATTCCTTTTCTTTGTCCAATAGTGAAATTAATAATACCGTCATGAACACCAATTACTTTTCCATCTAAATTTTTAATATTTCCTTTTTGAAATGAGTCTGGTCTAAATTTTCTAATTACAGAAGCATAATCTCCATTAGGTACAAAACAAATGTCTTGGCTATCAGGTTTGTCAGCAACATTTAAATCTAGTTCTTTAGCAATCTTTCTTGTTTTATCTTTTAACATTCCACCTAACGGAAATCTTAAGTAATTTAATTGTTCTCTAGTTGTGTTAAATAAAAAATAACTTTGATCTCTATTTTCATCAATGGCTCTATACATATTGTTTGTATTATCTATGGTAACATTTTTTACATAATGACCAGTAACTAAAGCATCTGCGTTAAGTTCTTTTGATACTTCAAATAAATCTTTAAACTTTACTGTTTGATTACATTGAACACATGGAATTGGTGTTTCTCCATTTAAATAACTTTCAACAAAATTATCTATTACACCTTGTTTAAACTTATCTTGATAATATAAAATTTTATGTTCAATACCCAATTTATGAGCAACACGTTTTGCATCCATTATATCTTGACCTGAACAACATTGTTTAGATGCTGCAACTTCTTTACCGTCATCATAAAGTTTAAGTGTAATGCCTATAACTTTATAACCTTCATTTTTCATAATACCGGCTACAGTTGAAGAATCTACTCCACCAGACATAGCTACAACTATTGTTGTGTCCTCAGGTCTTTTATTAATTCCAATAGAGTTTAATTCTTTATTCATAAGGTGGTATTTATACTTATTTACAATATAAGTTAAATTAAATGATTTTAGATTACGAACCAGGCGACAAAGTCACTAATCCAAATAATAAAGACTGGGGTATTGGACAAATTCAATCAATTATAAATGAAAAAGTGACTGTTAATTTTGAAAATGCTGGTAAAAAAGTGATCAACGCTAAAAATATAGAATTAAAACGAATTAAGTAAATTTAAAATGGATATAAAAACAATTGTAGAAAACTTAATAGAAACTTTTTTATCAGCAGGAGAGCTTTCGATTGATCTTAGAAAAAAAGGTCTAAAGAAAGAAATCAAATCTGATAATACGCCAGTTAGTAATGGAGATTTAGAAGTAAACAAATTTATTACAAAAAAAATCTCTGAGATAACACCTGATATTCCAATTATATCTGAAGAAACTTCTGATCATAAAGACAATACTGAACTTAAAAATTTTTGGTTAGTTGATCCAATTGATGGAACATATGATTATATTAATAACTTGGAAGAATTTACGATTAATGCTGGTTTAATCATCAACAACAAGCCTACCGCTGGATTAATTTATGCACCTGCTAAAAAAAGAATGTTTTATTCATATGGTGATGGAAATGCATTTGAGCTAACAAATAATAAGACGATTAATCTTAGTACTAAAAATATTCAGAACAATAGACCAATAAAATTTATTTCTTATTCAAATAAGATCAAACCTGAAATTCAAAAAATTTATCAAGATATTGGTGTTGTAGACAATGTAAAAATGAAAAGTTCTCTAAAATTTTGTGTGGTTGCCTCGGGAGAATATGATGGTTATGTTGCTGAGCCTAGAGCTTATGAATGGGATATTGCTGCTGGTCATGCAATATTAGAGCACTCTGGTGGAACAGTAACTGATTTTGATGGTAAAGAAATTCTTTATGGAAAAAAGGATCTTAAAAACCCAAGTCTAATATTAAAAAGTAAAAATATATTATAATGTATGAGCAGTTAAGAATTATATTGATTATTATAGTTTCGGTTTCAATTTTTGGCTTATTAGTTTTTGTATTTGTAAAAAACTACATAAGAAATAAGATTAATCATTTAGCTGAAGAGGAAAGAAAAAATAAAAAATTAAAGTAAATTAATTATTTTAAGATATTCATCTTTTTCAATATCCATCACTTTTCTTGAAGTTTCAAAATCAAATCCATTTCTAGCCAATAAAGAAATATCTTTTTTATAAAACAAAGTTCTATTATCTTCAGCTCGTGCCGGTCCTATTCTTTTTTTCTTACAAATTTTTATTGCTGAAAAAAAATCTTGATCAGAGTTGTCTTCTTTAATTTTATCAACAGTGTCTTTAATAAACTCATCATGAATTCCTTTACCTATTAAGTAGTTTCTAATTTTATTAATAGAGCTTCCTTTTTGGATCATACTTTTTGCTTTGCTTTCAGAATAAAATTGGTCATTAATAAATTTGGTTTTTTCTAAATCAGACAAAACAATATCAATCAATTTATTAACATCTTTTTTTCTTACGTCAGAGGAATAAAGTTTCATATATTTCTTCAACAAATAAGTCTTTAACTGCTGTTTTGAAGGCGCATATTTTTCAACATAAGCAAATGCAAAATTTCTCATCTCTTCCACAGTTACTTGCAGTGTTTTTTTTCTATTTCTTATAGGAATCATGGATAGATTTTATATAATATATCTTAATGATCGAACAAATTTATGCTTATTTTTCTATTGAGACACTTTATATGTGGATCAACATTGGTGTATTACCGTTTTGGTTTATACTAATTTTTTTTCCTCAATCTCATCTTGGTAGAATTTTTGTTGCTTCGATATTTCCAATATTTGTCTTAAGTGGTGTCTATATTTTTGTTTTATATAAATCCTATTTAATTGGTTATGATTTTATTGGCAATTTTACATTATACCTAGGTTTAGATGAGCTCTCTAGATTATTTGAAGATCATCTATATTTAATGCTCTTTTGGACGCACTTCATTGCAATAAATTTATTTGTGGGTGGGTGGATTGTTAAAGATTCTCAAAAATTTTATATCAATAAAATCTTAATAGCGTTTCCTTTGATAGCCACTTATTTAATAGGACCAATTGGTTTGTTCATTTATTGGATCATTAGAATATTCTATGCAAAAAGAATAAATTTATATGAGTGATCATATAGATTTTTATTTTGATATAATTAGCCCATATTCTTACATTGCTCATAAAAAAATAAAAAAAATTAAAGAAAAGAAAAAAATTACATTTAACTATAAGCCTATTTTATTAGGAGGTCTTCACAATCTAGCAGGTATAAGTGCCCCAGCTTTTAACAAGTATAAAATGAAAAATATGCAAAATGATTGTGAATTAATTTCAAAAAAAAATGATATTTCTTTTACATGGAATTTAAAATTTCCATTAAATTCATTGTCAATTATGCGTGGGTATTTACAAGTGAGTGAAAAACAAAAAAAAGATTATTTGGATATTTTTTTTGATGCTTATTGGAAAGATAATTTAGATTTATCTTCAGAAAATGAATTTTGTAAATTGTTAAATTTTTTAAACATTGATACAGAAATTTTTTTTAAGGAAATCAAACATCAATCAATTAAAGATAATTTAAAAGAATTAACCAGTGATGCTTTTAAAAAAGAAGTTTTTGGTGCTCCAACTTTTATAGTAAAAAATAAAATTTTTTGGGGACAGGATCGTTTGGAATATGCTCTTGAAGAATTAAGTGATATTTAAACTATTTTAAACTTACTTTGTTTAATAGCACCAAACCCACCATCAATATGAGAAACTTTTTCAAAACCCATATCTTTTAATGATTTAGCAGCTAAAGCGGATCTTAATCCACCTGCACAAAATAAAATCATTTCTTTATTTCGATCTAATTTGCCTTGTTGAAAATAAGGGCTATTTGGATCTAACCAAAATTCTAACATTCCTCTTGGAATATGATGTGAATTTTCAACTCTTCCCTCTTTCTCTAATTCACGAACATCTCTGATATCAATTAAATTACAATTGTTGTCTTCAACGATTTGAAAAGCTTCATCAGTATTAATTGTTTTTATTTCTTTTAATGCTTCTGCAACTAAAGTTTGTGCTGATTTTATTGTCATAATTATATTTAAAATAACTTAAAAACATTATATTGCTAGCAAATTATGTTAAAAATCAATACTAAAGCTCCTGATATTATTTTACCCTCAACATCAAAAGAAAATTATTGCTTAAAAGATTCTATTGGAAAATATGTTGTTATTTATTTCTACCCAAAAGACGATACTCCTGGATGTACAATTGAAACTAATGATTTTAATAAATTATTCTCAAAATTTAAAAAGTTAGATTGTGAAATATATGGCGTTTCAAAAGATAATCTTAAAAGTCACAATAAATTTAGAAATAAATACAAGATAAAATTTGATTTATTGGCTGATGAAGAAATTAAAGTCCTTAAAAAGTATAAAGTTTGGGGTAAGAAAAAATTTATGGGACGAGAATTTATGGGAGTTATAAGAACTACCTTTTTAATAGATAAAAAGGGTAAAATTATAAAGATTTGGGATAATGTTAAGGTCAAAGATCACGCACAAGAAGTTCTGAAAACCTTAAAAATGCTTATCAAAAAATAAAAAAGGCCCCTTATTTCTAAGAGACCTTTAAAATTATATAGAGTGAAGTTTTTAGTCTCTGATTGCGTAAGCTATTACACCTGTTTCAGTAACATCAGTTCCTTTCGATTGAGCCTCTTTACTTAAAGTTATAACAACTAAAGAGTTAAGCACTGACCAAATAATATATGAAACAACGAAGACAAATACATTTATTGAAATCACACCAATTAACTGTGTACCAAACGTAGCATCTGAGTTTGTTAATGGTACAGCTAATGTTCCCCAAATACCCGAAAGTAAGTGGGCTGGTATTGCTCCAACTACATCATCAAGTTTATAACTAAATAGTAATTTAGTTCCAAACACAACAATGACACCACCCACAGCACCAATCAAAATTGCAGATAAAGGCGATGGAGCTAATGGTTCTGCTGTTATTGCAACTAATCCACCTATTGCACCATTCAACATTTGAACTACATCTGTTTTACCAAACATCAATCGAGTAATTACAGCTGCCGCTAATACACCACCACAAGCTGCTAAATTGGTATTAATGAAAATTGTAGAAATTGAAACAGCATCAGCAAATGATCCAAGAGCTAGTTGTGACCCTCCATTAAATCCAAACCAACCTAACCAAAGTACAAAAACACCAATAGTAACTAAAGGTATTGATGATGCCGCAAAAGGTTTGATTGGTGTCGGTACACCTGCTTTTGTAAATCTACCATATCGTGGTCCAAGTATCATTATGCCTGCAAGCGCAGCAGCTCCACCCGTTGAGTGAACTAACGTTGATCCAGCAAAATCAGAAAAACCAATTTCAGCTAACCAGCCTCCACCCCACTGCCAACCCATTACGATTGGATAAATTACTCCAGCTAAAATAGCTGCAAATAAAAAGAATGGCCATAACTTGACTCTTTCAGCCATAGCTCCTGAGCATATTGAAACTGTTGTTGCACAAAACACCATTTGGAAAAACCAGTCAGAACCATCTGAATAACCTGTTTCTAATGAACTAGCATCAGACCAAGGTAGAAAATTTCCTATGTATCCACCTTCTGGAATACCGTATGCCAAGTTGTAACCAACTAGCCAAAACATAATTCCTGATATTGCATAAAGACCAATGTTCTTTGCACAAATTACAGAAACACTTTTTGAAGTTACCATACCAGACTCAAGCATTGCAAAACCTGCTGCCATGAACATGACAAGGAAACCACAAATTAAGAATAATAGAGTATTAAAGATAAATCCCACTTCTGCTGATACTGTTGTTTCAGCATTTCCAACACTAGTTAAACTCATTAACATTACAAATGAGAGCAATGGTGCTGATATTAGTTTAATAATTTTAGTCATAAAACCTCCCGTTAATACAAAGATTTATAAATTGATGAGTTTTAAAAAACTAACGCTGATTAGGAAAATTTGCTATGCACTATTTGCATATAGTAACAGCCCTGAACGTGTTTGAAAACGTTAGGGCTGTTAAAAAAAAATGATTACTTGTTAAATACTTCTTTTAAAGCTTTTGCAGGTAAGAATTTTACTTTTTGAGAAGCAGCGATTTGGATTTGTTCACCTGTTCTTGGGTTTCTTCCAACTCTAGCTTTTCTTTTTGCTACTTTATAAGTACCAAACCCAGCAATTTTTACTGAGTCATCACCTTTTAGTGCATCTAAAATAGTGTTGGTAATTGTGTCAAATGTTCTTTCAGCATCCGCTTTGCTCAAGTTTAATGAGCCAGAAAGCTGTGCCATTAGTTGTTTTTTGTTCATTTTAGCTCCGGTTTGGTTGATTAATTATCATACTTGTCATAAACGTTGATAAATCAAGCATTTTTTTAGTGTCTAATTTTTTTTTATATACAATATCTAGTTGTAGCCTAAATAAACATTGATTTTATTGACTTTTTGTTGATTTCTAGAAATAAAATTAATTGAATAAACCTATGTCTTTTAGATCATTAAATGTTGTGAAAAACATCAATGATAGCAACAAAAACATTCCGATTCGAAAAAAACCTTCCTGCACCTTTTGAGACAAAGGACGACCTAAAATCTTTTCAAAGGCATAAAACATTAAGTGTCCGCCATCCAACATTGGTATAGGAAATAAGTTAATCAAACCAAGACTTATTGAAATATAAGCCATAATAGAAATAAAAGGTAAAATTCCAATTTCTGCTACTTGACCAGTAATCTTAGCAATTCTAATCGGTCCCCCTAATTGTGAGGTATCACCAGTACCTTTAAGCATACTGCCAATATATTTAAGAGATGAAGCGCTCACAAAATAAACTTCTTTAATTGAGTGTATTAAAGCTTGAGCTGGTCCTAATTTAACATGATTAATTTCATTATT
>Ga0209661_1000793_pt1 | contig 16325 bp, 12 predicted proteins | sample SaaInlV_120m_DNA_2_FD_184660 | JGI IMG/M metagenome (GOLD analysis project Ga0209661, IMG submission 184660) | Marine microbial communities from expanding oxygen minimum zones in the Saanich Inlet - SI072_LV_120m_DNA (SPAdes) (version 2) | ecosystem: Environmental > Aquatic > Marine > Intertidal... | reverse complement strand
GTAATTCGAACTCCGTTTCGGTGCTAAGTGTTTCGCCGGTGACGATGCTCAGGGACGTTTCGATCGTGATTCGTGACAGGGCTTGAAGATCATCGAGCGGAACAGGGTCCTCGAGCCATTTGACCCCGAGCTGTTCCAGCCCTGCGCACGCCAGTATGGCAGTGTCGTAATCCAACGCGCGCCAGGCATCGACGAGGATGGTGCAGTCCGACTCAAGCGATTCGCGTAGATGCTGAAGATCAGTCAGGCCCCGCTCTACTGCTGTTTGATCTAAGAACGGGTAGATCTTGACGCTTCGAAAGCCCTCAGCATATCGGGCTTTCGCATATTCAACGATGTCATCGACAGATTTGCCTTTATTGCTGTGGCAGTTGGCGTACACCGGCACCTGTGTTCTACAGGGTGAGCCGAGCAGTCGATACACCGGTTGCTCCATGGCGATACCGGTGATGTCCCACAAAGCCATCTCGATACCCGCAATCGCGCATGAAAGGTGAAAGCCGGTCTGCAAATTGGCAAATGCATTAAGCGCGTTGTGACGAAACTTCTCGATCTTTAAAGGATCAGTTCCCTCAAGATATCGCGCCATTGCTCTGATCAATGCATCGATGGCGTGCTCACAATCATGGGGAACATAGGCTTCACCCCAGCCCGACAGGCCGCTATCCGTTTCTACCTTGATCAGCAAAAAAGCCTTACCCAAAGCCCATTCGCTGTCAGAAACGGTGGTCGGAATCAGAAATGTCTTCAGGCCCGAGATTTTCATAGATAGGTGGAGAATGGTTGGGTCGAATTTATTGGGGTGCACCAGCTTCAAACGCCGTGCAAACTATACCGTCAGTGCATCCTGCAGGAGCGAATCGCGGCAGGCAGGAGTCATGTCCACAATAACCTTGGGGTTGCGCGGGGCCTGGCCAACTGAAAAGATCAGACCCCAGCTCGGTAGTTGCTGTGGTTAGCTGTAAGGCAGTAAGGCCTCGTTTGAGGGATTCTAGTGAACGCTCCGATATTCGGTTTTGATAATTCTTACGCGCGGTTGCCGGAGCATTTTTTTGCCCGGCTGTCGCCCACGCCGGTATCAACCCCCCGGCTTGTCAAAATTAATGAAAGCCTGGCCAATCACCTGGGGCTGGACGCGGCGGTACTGGCATCAACCGAGGGTGTGCAGATACTGGCGGGAAACCGCATCCCGAGCGATGCTGAACCTCTGGCGATGGCCTATGCCGGCTTTCAGTTTGGCGGCTGGTCGCCGCAACTGGGTGATGGACGGGCAATCCTGCTAGGCGAGGTGATAGATCAGGACGGAATCCGACGTGATATTCAACTGAAGGGGTGCGGGCGCACACCGTTTTCGCGCAATGGGGACGGACGCGCCGTCCTGGGCCCAGTACTGCGCGAATATATTGTCAGTGAAGCAATGCATGCGCTGGGGGTGCCCACGACGCGAGCCTTGGCCGCAGTTACCACCGGCGAGCAGGTTCAACGTGAGCGTTTTCTGCCCGGGGCGGTATTGGTCCGGGTTGCCCGGAGTCATATCCGGGTGGGGACCTTTCAGTATTTTGCGGCTCGCCAGGATATCGAAGCCTTGAGGTTGCTGGCGGATCACGTCATTGATCGTCATTACCCCAATGCACGCGAAGACCAGCGGCCTTACCTTGCGCTACTCGACGCTGTCATCAATGCCCAGGCGTCTCTAGTGGCTAGATGGAAGCTGATTGGTTTCATTCACGGGGTGATGAATACTGATAACACGTCTATTTCTGGTGAAACCATCGACTACGGCCCGTGCGCTTTTATGGATACCTATCACCCGAGCACGGTTTATAGCTCAATTGATCACGGCGGGCGCTATGCTTATGCCAATCAAGCACCGATCGCGCACTGGAATCTTGCCGGTTTTGCCCAGACGTTGATCCCTCTCATCGATACCGACAGTGCTCAATCACTGGAGCTGGCACAAGACCGGGTTAATGCATTTCCGGCCAGGTTTGAGACGGCTTATAACGACGGCGCTAGAGAAAAACTCGGGCTTGAAATGAGCAAACAATCAGATTCAACTCTGATGGAAGAACTGCTCGCCACCATGGCAGATAACCAGGCCGATTTCACGCTGGTATTTCGACGTCTGTCGTGGCTTGCGGGTGACGATGATTCATCGGACGACTCAGTACGACAGCTATTCAAAGAACCTGCCGCTTTCGATCGGTGGGCGGTGCAATGGCGGGCGCGACTTCGCGATGAACCCCGAGGAGATCTTGAGCGGTGCACGCAGATGCAAGCGACAAATCCAGCCTATATTCCCCGTAATCATCGGGTCGAAGAGGTCATACGTGCCGCAGAGGATAACGGTAGTTTTGGTCCTTTTGAACGTCTTCATGAAGTTCTGCAAAAGCCCTTCGATGAACAGCAGATCAATGTCGAATTTCAGAAGCCGCCGCAACCCGAAGAGATTGTCCAGGCGACCTTCTGCGGAACCTGAGCAAACTTCATGGGAATCGGATCCTGGTGAAAAATCTCCCAGCAGAGTATTACACTGATCCGGCGATTTTTCTTAAAGAGCAATCGGACGTCTTTAGCACAAGCTGGCAGCTGATCGGATCAGCTGCGCATCTCCAACACAGCGGTGATTATGTTGCTGCTGATATAGCCGGGACCAAGGTGTTTGTGGTGCGGGATCAGGCCGGAGAGTTACGCGGTTTTAGAAACCTATGCCGGCATCGTGGCGCCAAACTGCTGGAGGAGGGTAGCGGTCACTGCAGATCTATCCGCTGTCCCTACCATAACTGGGTTTACCGGCTGGATGGCTCGCTCGAAAGAGCGCCCTGGTTCGACGAGACGGAAAGACTCAATCTCGACGAATGGCCTTTGCATCGCATCACAGTTGGTATCTGGCGAAATCTGGTTTTTGCTTGTGTTGCTGGGAAAATCACCCTTGAGAATCAACTTGGCGGGTTGGCTGAAGAAATCAAAAATGATCCGATTGAGGATTATCAATGGGCCGGGCAAAAAAGAATGGTGTTCGATGCCAACTGGAAGATCTACACCGACAATTTTGTTGAGGGATACCACATTCCAGGCATCCATCCCGATTTTTTTAAGGCGATTGACTTCGAAAAATTTGAAACAACGACAGGGGCTAATCTGATCCGCATGACGGCACCTGTCCGGGACGATCTTTTTTATCAGGGCCGATGGCTGTGGATGTGGCCAAATTGGACCTTATCGTTTTTTGATGGCGGCATGAATACGTCCCGCATCAATCCGATTGGGGTCGCGCGCACCGAGCTGATTTATGACTTTTATTTTGCGGATGCTTCAGAAGCCGCCCGAGCCGCACGTGATGCTGTCATAAAAAGCAATATTGCGGTAATCGAACAGGATTTTGATATCTGCGCACAAGTGCACCAGAACTATTTGTCGGGCGGTTATCAGCCCGGACCGCTCAGTCCCAAACATGAGCAGGGTGTTTATCAGTTTCAGACATCTATAAAAGAGGCGCTTGGCGAATCTGAAAAACCATAAACCTGTACAGGATTAGACGCTGCCGGTGTTGCAGTCCCGGATCAGACATTATTAGCGATTAGCGGATCAATTCGTGAATGCGGATTCTTTTGTTTTAATGACTGCGGCGATGGCTTCGTTATAAGGGGCATCCAGGCCCTGTTCTTTCGCCACTACTGGGACCATGCCATTAATGGCATCAATCTCGGTTCTGCGCTTGGCCATCAGGTCCAGCAGCATCGATGGCTTGGCTTTGGGCATTTTGCTGCCAAAGTCACTGATGTACTGCACCGGATCTTCAAATGAAAAGTGAATCCCTTTGGCTTTGCCAATGCGGTAAGCCTCAAGGCCCAGTTTCTTAGCGATTTCCCAGGTCACCGGGTCGTCCATAACCTCGCCCAGGGTACGGTCAAAAGCGGCAGCGGCGCCGCTCAGCGAAACATTGCAGATAAATTTTTCCCAGATGAGCTGATTGATATCTGCAAAGGTCTTTACGTTGAAGCCTGCGTCCTGCCAGACCTTGGCGACGTGCTCCAGTCGCTCGCTCATACCGCCATGCATCTCACCGAGCCGGATGAGTTCCATACCGTTGTGATGTACATGTCCAGGTTCAGGTACAGAGGCGCCAAAGCCGCCCGCGACACCCAGCAGAATATTGGCGCTATCGAGGTTTTTGCTGATGCGCTCCCCTGCGCCAAGCCCGTTCTGGATGGTCAGTACCAGGGTTTCGTCAGTAAGATTGCTCGTCAGGCTGCGCGCGGCGGCTCCCACAGCTGAAGCCTTGGTGGCTATCACCACCAGATCACAAGGCCCGGCGTCTGCGGCACGGGTAGAGACCTGAATATTGCGCACCGTGCGCTCGCCACTGGCGCCAGACACTTGTAGCCCGTGATCATTGATGGCATCTAGGTGCTCTTGCCAAAGATCAATCGCCCAGACCTCGTTACCTGAGTCAGCCAGTAATGCTGCATAGACCGAGCCCATGGCGCCCGCACCGACGATGACTATTTTCATATCAGAACTCGATTACAGTTGTGGCACATAGGCCTGTTTAACACAGTGGAGTTAACCAGAACATTTTATTGAACCGGTGCCCCGCCTTGCGATTCTCGCCGGGCAACAAAGTCGTCCAAGGCCAGCGCGATATCCTGATCCATTGCCGGCGGCTGATATTGATGCAGCAAGGTCTTTACGATGCCAGCCGCGCGCTGGGTTGCGTCCAGCGCTCCGGATTCATTCCAGGTTTCAAAGTTGCGCCAGTCCGACAGCATGGGGTGATAAAAGGCGTGCTCGTACCTTTCAATAGTATGCTTGCTGCCAAAAAAATGGCCCCCTGGAGGAATCTGGCCAATCACGTCTACCGCCAGTTCTTTCGCAGACAGGTCAATGGGTTTCAGCACCTCGGTTAATCCCTGAATCATCTCAGCATCGACAATGAATTTCTCAAAAGAGGCGCTCAATCCGCCTTCAAGCCAGCCAAGACCATGATAAACGTAGGTTGCGCCGCTCATCAGGCAGGCCCACAGGCACATTTGTGACTCGTAGGCCGCCTGGGCATCCACGGCGTTAGAGGCATTGGCGTTTGCCGAGCGATAAGGCAAGTTGTAGCGCCTCGCCATCTGTCCGATCACGAGCGTGGTTTTGACATGCTCGGGTGTGCCAAAAGCCGGGGCCCCGCTTTTCATGTCGGCGTTTGATACAAAGCCGCCATAAGTCACTGGTGTTCCTGCTCGAACCATCTGGCAAAAGGCGATTCCAGCCAGCGCCTCTGCGTTTTGTTGTACAAGTGCGCCGGCAACCGAAACAGGCGCCATGGCGCCGGCCAGTATAAAAGGCGAGATCATCAGCACTTGTCCAGCCCGGGCGCATTCGATCATACCCCAGAGCATGGACTCATCATATTCGCGAGGCGAGTTGGGGTTTATTGAGGCGAAAACACAGGGCTTTTCAACAAATGCTTCCTCGCTCAGATTGTGTGCAATACGCGTCATCTCTAATACATCGAGTGTGCGCTGGCGACTGTGGTTATATAGCCGGAAGGTCTTATCCGTCAGAGCAAGAATCGCACGGGTCGCCTGCAGGTGGCGTACCGGCACCGGTATATCGATAGGCTCCACCGGATAACCGGCCGAACCATGGGCCACATTGACAGCTTGAGTCAGGCGCAAAAAGTTTTCGAAATCCTCACGGTTACCCGCACGCCGGCCCTTAAGGGTATCTGTGCAGTGTGGTGCACTGCTTACGGATGAGAAATTGACATGACCGTCACCCAATCGCAGGTCATGGGCCGGGTTACGTGCGTGCAGGGTGAATGCGGCTGGCGCCTTGGCCAGATAGTCCATCAGCATATCCGGGTCAAAACGCACCATAGCGTCAGAATCTCGAACATCGGCCCCGGCGGTTTTCAGGATCGCACGGGCTTCAGATAAAGAGAACTGGATTCCATGTTCAGCGAGCACATTCAGCGAGGCCTGGTGTAGCGACTCGACCTCATCCTGCGAAAGAATAGATACCGGGGTGAGCCGGTTGAGCACCGGTCTGCCGGGTGTTTGTTCTATCTCGAGGGACGCCTTTCGTTTCTCAAGGGACGCCTTTCGTTTGCTGGTTTTTCGTCGGGCCATGTTCGAAGGTGCGAGGCCTGCAAAGTCTGCGTCGGATCAATGGAATGTGTCGTGATTCTAGCAGTGCGTTGTTCACCGTATACGTTACTTTTGCCTCTGGGAAGAATCCCACTTCGCGCTCAGTTGGCGTTATGCGAAGTGGTTAACACGATTAGAGCGTCATCATCTACGTCGTTACCGGGACACCCAGTCGCGCAGCGACAGCCGTGATTTGTTCCCAGGATTGCTGCGGTATCGGGATTCCGTCGCGTTGCCGCTGCTCGGCGGTGGCTTTTTCACGTTCGCCTGGGATCTCTACTGCACTAAAGCCGTCGGCTGGCGGGCACTCGCGCATCTCAGCCAGAATGGCCTCCGCGCTAGCGCTGAACTGATTGACTCCCTGGAAACGTTCAAGATCAATCACAATCATGATCCAGTTCATGTCGGTGGTAACTCGCCCCAGCATCGCTTCGCCGACTATTTCGGCAAGTAGTGCAAGGCCGTATCCCTTAGCTCCACCGGCGGGCAATAATGCCCCGCCATCAATGTAGTCTTGTGGGTCCTGACTCGGGTGGCCGTTGCGGTCAATAATCATATCCTTGGGTAAACTGGCGCCTGCGCTTTTCGCAGCATAGATCCAGCCTGCCGCCCCCACCGAGGTGGCAAAGTCGAGAATGACGGGCCCGCGCTCACCGCCGGGGATGCCGAAACTATAAGGATTGGTGGGCAGCATCCCCTTTGAACCACCGAATGGCGCGACCTGACGCCAGTTCCGTCGCGCACCGCCGCCAAGAATAATAGTCAGGCAATGGTTCCTGGCTCCCGTTTCACAAAATGCGCCGAGTCGACCGGTATGCCCGCAGTTAGTAATGCCAAGAGCGGCAACGCCATTGGTCTTGGCCTGGGTGATGCCAGTCTCAATAGCGAGTTGCATGGCCGGCATGCCAAAGCCACGGCCGCCATTAATCACAGTTGCACCTCGATCGCACCGGGTCACGACAGGAGTTCCCGCTGGTGAGAAATAATCGGCTTCAACTTGTTCAACGTATTGGGGCAAGCGGACAACCCCGTGGGAATCAATACCCATGAGGTTCGCCTGTACCAGGTGGCGAGCGACAAAAGTAGCGATAGCATCGTTGCAGTTGATGGCGCCGAGGACGCCTTTCGATAACTGCTCAAGCGAATGCGCCGACAACTGGACGAACTGGTCTATACCAACAAACTCAGTCATCACTGTCCGTAATGACTAAAAGATCAGTTTCGCTGAGCAGGGCGCCATCGACATCAGCGTAAAGAAAATGCCCCGGATGAAAAACGACCCCGGCAAAGTGCGCTGGAATATCGGCTTGGCCACCGCCTAGCTTTGATGGCCCCTCTGGCTGTGTCGCCAGTGCTTTTACTCCGATAGGTATTGTGCCAATAGCGGCGCTATCGCGCACGCAGCCGTTAATCAATATCCCGCCCCAGTCTGTCTATTGCCAGTTGCGTCAACTTGCCCCCTAGCATGGCGCAAGGTAAAGACTCACCGCCGCCTATGACGAGAACAGATCCTGCACCATCAGATTCCAACGTTTCCTTGACCAGCAGAAAGTCTTCAAAAACTTTCAGCATTCTGATTGGGCCGGTAAAGTCAGTTTTGTTGCCAAAGTCTCGAAAGGCGGGCTCGCAGACCTGCACGCCCTGTGAATGTGTATCGTAAAGATCAGTAGTAGATACGAGCTCTTTTGCATCAGCCGCACCAGTCTGGCGTCCTGTCGCTTTCTATCACCAGGTACTTGTAAAGAAGTTCCTGCCCGAGGCTAATGTTATCGATATATACCACGGCCGAGATTTCCCCGGATTCGTCACGTTGTTGTTCGTCAAGCGTAATCTCGGAGGCTTTTGATAAAAGGGTGCTGGCGTAGTCTTTTGCCTTAGTTGCTTTCTCACCCTCTGCTGCACACCATACTCCGTTCGACTGAGGATCCGGCGCGAGGCGAGGCGCTATGATTTTGGCGAGGTGTATCGTTTCACGTTTTCCCGATACCTCCATCACCAGCGTATCGCCATCAATGACCTCAAGAAGCGTTGCAGGGGTGTAATTGCACAGGCAGCCCCCAGCCCAGGCGGCCCTGACTGCAAAAACTGTGCCTATAAAGAAAAGGGTGCGAATCAATAAACAGGCGTGTTTCATAAGTTGTGTTGCCTAAAATTCTCCAGGTTTACAACGAATTTTGGCGTTGTGCAGTTCATGCCTAAAAGCACAATCGATAATATTAGCGGATTTTTCCCGCAGTTTGACCGACATGAAATGGTCTAGAAACGTAAATACCTGGTCAGATAAAGCAGATATCGCCTAAGTTTTGAATAAAACTTACAATGCAATCTTGGGAAAGGCCCACAATGTAGGAGTTTAGAGGCCTCAATTCAGGTTCAACGTAAGATGTTGACTGATTTTCGTGGCTATGTTTCACTGCAGGTAACGCTTTCTGGCTGGGGTGAATCAAACCCTATGGATCACCTGCCTTAAGCGGTTATTAAAAACAGACAGAAAGTCATTTTTTCCTAGGAGGAACCTGAGAAATGAAAGAAGTTAAAACTTTTCAACAGATGTATCGCGATGGCCATGTAAATCGTCGCGAGTTCCTGGCTGCCATGGGTGCGCTGGGTATTACCGCAACTACTGCTGGAGGCCTTCTCGGCTCGACCAGCGCTTTGGCCGCCACCCCGAACCGCGGCGGCTCGGTGGTCTTCGCATCCAACCTGCATGGCCCGGATGACACCTTGGATCCGCTTCTTGGTACGTCAACTATCGACTACACCCGGGTTAACACCGGTTTCAACGGGCTCATTCAGGTCTCGGACAACATGAGCCTGCATCCTGAGCTCGCCGAAGAGTGGTCGGTCAACAGCAACGCCACTGAGTACACCTTCAAGATCCGCAAAGGCGTGAGTTTTCACAGCGGCGGGGAACTGACTGCAAGCGACGTGGTCTGGAGTATGAACCGTCACATTGAGGACGGATCGCCGTCATCGATAAAGTCCTTCTTCTCTCTCGTAGAGGAGTGGAAAGCTGTTGACAAATACACCGTAAAACTCACTTTGTCGTCACCTGATGCTGACATGCCGTATAAGCTGACGCAGCCGCAGGCGAAGATTGTTAAAAAGAACACACATAACTGGTGGCAGGCGGGTACTGGTCCATACGTGCTGGACTCCTTCCAGGCTGGTGTGAGATCAATCCACTCACGTAATAATAACTACTGGCGTGATACCGGGCAGTGGCTCGATAACATCGAGATCACGGCGATTACGGATATGAACGCCCGTCTGAATGCGTTGCTCTCAGGCAGTGTCGACATGATCACCGCGATCAGTGCCAAACAGATAAAGAAAATTGAGAGTTCAGGACTGAATGTATTGTCGGTGCCAGCAGGTGTGTATGGTGGTATTTGCTGCCTTAAGAACACAGCCCCGGGTGATAATGATGATCTGGTTCAGGGACTGCGGTACATCCAGGATCGTGAGCGGATTGTCCGCAAGTTCCTGAAAGGTCACGGTACACTGGGTAACGATCACCCGATCAATATTTCTTATGGTGCCGATCATTGTCACGAGTTGCCGCAAATTCCATATGATCCGGAGAAAGCCAAGTGGCATTTGAATAAATCTGGATATACTGAGGCTGAAATCTGGGTCGCACCTGTGACTGGCGCGATCGAGGATGTCTGCTTGCTTATGCAGGCCAACCTCAAGAAGATCGGCTTTAACCTGAAGCTCAAAAAGGTCCCGTCAGACGGTTACTGGGGTGCGGTGTGGATGAAAGAGCCGCTGAACGTGGTGTCTTGGAATATGCGCCCGACTGCGAACTCGATGATGGGGATTCAATTCGGGCCGAATGGCAATTGGAACGATACGTTCTGGAATAACGACCGCATGGGCGTATTGCTTAAGGACTCTCTGGCAGAGACCGATCCAGCCAAGCGTCACGAGATGCACTGTGAGATGCAAAAACTGGTGAGTACCCAAAGCGGGATCATCATTCCTTATCACACCAATATTCTGGATGCCAATAATCCAAAGGTTAAAGGGTTTTCCAACGTACCTTTGGGTCAGTTCGGTGGCAATGGCTGGGCCGAGTTCATCTGGAAAGAAGCCTAAGGCGACTGGCTTTTTGCTATTAAGTGGTTTTGAAAGGGGTTCGCACGGCAACGTGCGAACCCCTTTGTTTAAGATCGCTAAAGCGCTGACTAAATAACGAGTTAACAATGCTTTGGCGTGCGTTACTGGGTCGAACTGGGATCAGTCTGGTTACTCTCTGGGTGGTCTCCGTGCTGATTTTTATCGGCACGAACCTGCTTCCAGGCGATATCGCTCAGATTATTTTGGGTCAGATGGCGACGCCGGAAAATACGGCCGTCCTGCGGGCCAAACTAGGCCTTGATAAACCCGTGGTTGAGCAATACCTCGTCTGGCTGCAGAACGTCATGATGGGCGACCTTGGGATTTCCAAGGCAGGCTTGGGTGCAGGATTAGGCACGCCGATCGTCGAGATGCTGGGTCCGAGGGTTTACAACACAGCTCGTCTGACAATCCTGGTTTCGGTGATTGCGATACCACTTGCGCTTTTTTTGGGCTTGATGGCCGCGATGCATCCAGGCACCAAACTGGATCGTACGATCACCTTTACAACACTTAATCTGATCTCGGTTCCGGATTTTCTGGTTGCGACGACTCTGGTGTTGATATTTGCGGTCTCGCTGGGCTGGCTTCCCTCGATTGTTTATCTCAGGGGAAATGAATCAGGCTGGCTGCTGATAAAGACCCTGGCAATGCCGATACTGACCTTGGTCATTTTGGTCTCCTCGCAGATCATCAGGATGACACGGGCCACGGTGCTTAACGTGATGAGTTCGCCCTATATCGAGATGGCGATTCTCAAAGGGGTGCCCCGTAAAAAGATCATTTTGCGCCATGCTTTGTTTAACGCGATAGGTCCTATCGTTAATGTAATTGCTCTGAATCTTGCCTGGCTGGTGGGCGGTGTTGTAATAGTAGAGCAGATTTTTTCCTACCCCGGGCTTGCAAAACTCATGATAGAGGCCGTGCTTCTGCGCGATATGCCACTGGTGCAGGCGTGTGCGATGATCTTTTGCGCCACTTATATCGTGCTGATCTTCATCGCTGACATGGCGACGATTCTTTCTAACCCAAGATTGCGTCACCCGAAGTAAGAGGTTGCCAGGATATGTCTGATACATCGCAAAATACAAACCCTGTGACACAGTTTGATGAACTGCCCGATGCACCCCCTAAGCGTAAGATAAAACTCAGTCTGCCGGGGAAGATTGGCATAGGAGTGGTAATTTTCTGGGCCATTATCGTGATTATCGGACCCACGATCTCCCCATATCACGAGGCCGATATCCTCGACGAAGAATTATTCATCGTACCGGGCAGCGACGAGATGTATCCGGATACGGATTTTCAGCCGCCCAGTAAGATTGTGTGGCTGGGCAGTGATTATCTGGGGCGTGACACCTTGTCGCGAATTTTGTTTGGCGCAAGAACAACAATTGGTATTTCGTTGATTGCGACGCTTCTGGCCTATCTGATCGGAGTTACCCTGGGTATTGCGGCGGCAGTGGGAAGCCGGTTTATGGACATGGCGCTGAGTCGAGTGAATGATGCGTTACTGGCTATTCCCTCGATCATGTTTGCGCTTGTGGTAATCGCAGCGCTAAATAGCCCAACCATACCGTGGTTGATACTGATCACCGGCATCATTTATGCCTGCAGCGTTTTTCGTATCGCCCGCTCACTGGGTCAGGAGGTTATGGTCAGTGATTTCGTGGAGGCAGCACGGGTACGTGGCGAAGGCTTATGGTGGATTATTACCCGGGAGATCCTGCCTAATATAGCGATGCCGTTGGCAACCGATTTTGGCCTGCGTTTCGTCTGGATTATCCTGTTTATCTCGTCCTTGAGTTTCTTGGGGCTAGGTGTGCAACCGCCGGCATCGGACTGGGGCAGCATGGTGAAGGAGAATCTGCCGGGGTTGGTTTATGGCTCGTTCGCCCCGCTGATACCCGCACTGGCGATCGCGACGCTGACCATCTCCATCAACATGATTGTGGACGATATCTCAGCACATTCCGGCGGCAAGCTGGCTAAGAGAATGATCTCATGAGTGTGTTGCTTGAGGTCGATGACCTTTGCATCAGTGCTCGCAATGACGATGATGAGTTGACGCCGATCGTAAAGGGCGTCAGCTTTAATGTGGCCCGTGGCGAGGTGGTAGCCCTGATTGGGGAGTCAGGTTCAGGCAAAACAACCATTGCCTTATCGTCGCTCGGTTATACCAAGCCCGGTCTGGAATTTGTCGGCGGTGAGGTGCGCCTTGAAGGTGAAGACGTCATCACCATGGGTGCGGATCAATTGCGAGGCCTGCGGGGTCAGCGGGTTGCTTATCTGGCGCAAAGCGCTGCAGCAACATTCAACCCGGCTCTGACGATTGGTGAGCAGGTCACTGAAACTTGTGTGTTGCATGGCATTCTCACTCAGAAGCAGGCCGACGAGCGAGCTGAGTTTCTCTATCGGGCTCTGGAACTACCAGATCCTGATCTATTGGGTAAGCGTTATCCCCATCAGGTATCCGGAGGGCAACTGCAACGTCTGATGGCGGCAACGGCACTGTGTGGCAAGCCAGACCTTCTGGTGCTGGATGAGCCCACCACTGCGCTGGATGTCACGACGCAGATCGAGGTATTAAAAGCCTTCAAGTCAGTGATTAAACAGGAAGGCTCTGCCGCCATTTATGTGACGCATGATCTTTCGGTGGTCGCCCAGATTGCGGACCATATTGTGGTGTTATACGCGGGCGAAACGCAGGAGTATGGCAGCGCAGAACAGGTTGTGAGCCATCCGGGGCACGATTACACTCGTCGTTTGATGCATGCTGTTCGGCCGCCACCCGCCGCAGGTCAGGGCGACGAAACCAGTGGGAAGCATCGCCGAGAGGCGCCTGCGCTCGAAGTAAAAGACCTTGTTGCCGGATACGGTAAAGTCAAAGGCGGAAAGCCGGCAATAACAGTGCTTCGGGATGTGAATGTCTCCATAGAGCGGGGCCACAGTGTGGGGGTGATTGGTGAGTCGGGATGTGGAAAATCCACCCTGGCTCGGGTCATGGCCGGGCTTTTGCCCGCCGCGCAGGGCGAGGTTCTACTGGATGGCGAACCGCTGAAGCCTGCCTTACAGCAGCGAAGTCGCAGCGACCTGCAAAAAGTACAGTTCGTTTTCCAGATGGCGGATACCGCGCTTAACCCACGCCAGCGAATAGATCATATCCTGGGGCGCCCGCTTGAGTTCTACCTTGGCCTTAAAGGAAAAGAAAAACGTCGGCGGATCGGCGAACTGCTGCAGATGGTCGAACTACCGCAGGAATTTGCTGGGCGATATCCCGAGGAACTCTCAGGTGGCCAGAAGCAGCGAATCAACCTCGCAAGAGCACTGGCCGCATCGCCGGAAGTACTACTTTGTGATGAGGTAATCTCGGCACTCGATTCCATCGTTGGCGCGAATGTCATTGAATTGCTCAAAAAGTTGCGCAAGCAGACCGGCGTGTCCTTTGTTTTTATCAGCCATGACCTTTCGACAGTGGCATCCTTTGCCGATGAAATCATCGTACTGTACGCGGGTCGTGTGGTGGAAAAGGGCACCACAGATGCCGTGCTCTCTCCGCCCTATCATCCCTATACACGTCTTCTGATCAGCTCAGTTCCTGAATTGCGCGTCGGCTGGCTTGAGGAAACGATGGAAACGCAAGAAGCGCAGGCCGGCATTGATCGTGTGGTAACACTGACGGATAAAGGCTGTCCATTTTTTGATCGTTGTCCGCGGGCGATAAAGGATACCTGTGATCAGGAGACCCCGCCGGTAAGAATGTTGAGCAGCGGTCATGCCATAGAGTGTCACCTTAGTGAGGCGGAATTCGCCCAGTAAGGCCAAGTTGCATGGGGGGGTTGTCGTGATCGGGGAAGAGTACGATCGATATGACGCGATAGGCCTCGCCGGGCTGATCGCAACAAAAGAGCTCACCCCTTCCGAGCTTATTGAGACTACGATTAACCGGATCGAATTCCTCAATCCAAAGCTTAATGCCATAATCTCTCGGTGTTTTGATACGGCGTGTGACAGCATTGCTCAAGGACTCCCCGCCGGACCCTTAACCGGGGTTCCCTATCTGGTTAAGGATCTGAACACTATGCTTGCAGGTCTTCCTGCGACTAACGGCAGTCGCGCTTTTGCAAAAACCATTCCCACTAAAGATGGACTGTTGATCTCGCGCTTAAAGGCGGCTGGCCTTGTGATTCTGGGGAAAACCAATACCCCCGAATTTGGGCTGAATATCTGTACCTCCCCCATGCTGTTTGGGCCCACGGTCAATCCTTTTGACCACTCCCGTTCAGCAGGAGGATCAAGCGGTGGCTCGGCGTGCGCGGTAGCTAGCGGTATGCTTCCGGCGGCCCACGCCACCGACAGCGGGGGATCGATCCGGATTCCAGCGAGCAACTGCGGTTTGTTTGGCCTCAAACCTACCCGGGCTCGGGTACCGCTTGGGCATGACAGGGCAGAGGGTTTGGCGGGATTCAGTGTCGCCCATGCCTTAACCCACAGCGTGCGAGATTCGGCGATGCTGCTCGATGTGACACATGGACCAATGCCCGGTGCCATCTACAGTGCGCCAGAGCTAAGTGGAACGTTTCTGGAATCCCTCGAAGGTGATCTGCCAGATCTCAGAGTGGGCCTTTGTATTGATGGCTTCGCGGGAGAAGATATCGATTCACAGTGTAGGCAAGCCGCGACAGATGCTGGCCTTCTTTGCCAGTCATTGGGCTGCAAGGTTGAAGAGGCGATGCCACCTGTAGACGGCGTGGCGCTGCGTGATGCCTTCGATGTATTGTTTTCTGCCAATATCGCTAATGTAGTTCAAGCCGTGTTATTGAAAAATAATGCCAAAGATTCGGAATCCTTGTTTGAGCCTGTGACACTGGCGTGCGCTGAAGCTGGGCGCAGGTGTAGCGCCGTGCGGTACGTACAAGCCATCGAATGTATTCAACGCGCAGCCCGAGATCTTGCCGATTTCTTTGATGGCTATGATGTATTGCTGACACCAACGCTGGCTCGCCCACCGCTGAAACTGAACGAGATCAGTATGGCCATGGGCGATTGGGAAAATTACTTTAACGCGTTGTTGAATGAAATTCCGTTTACCCCTCTTTTTAATGCCACCGGGGCACCAGCGGCTTCGGTGCCATTGGCAAAGAGTGAAGAGGGACTTCCCATCGGCATTCAGATCGGTGCCGCACTGGGTCAGGAAAAAACACTGCTGCGCCTGGCACGGGAGTTGGAAGTAGCCAGCCCCTGGCATGACCGAATCTGAACTTTAGGGTTTGGCAGTGAATCCTTATCAGTTTGACCTCTTCAATGCGTTTACTGAAAACGCGTTTGGTGGCAGTCCGGCCGGAATCATTTACGATGGGACAGAGCTTTCAACGGAGCAAATGCAGAGGATAGCTCGGGAGGTTGGTGCACCAGCAACTTGTTTCGTCATCCGTGTTGAGAAACAAGATGTTCACGTGCGCTTTTTTTCAACTGTCCAGGAGTACCCGATGTGTGGACACGGCACGCTGGGGCTGATGACGGGCCTGGTTGAGCGTGGTCACCTTGAAGTGTTGCTTGGGCAAACAAAAAAGGTTCATCTGCATACGTCTGCGAGTTCGGCAGTGGTCGAAGTCACTCATCGATCGGATAGCCGTATCGAGGTGATGCTTAAGTTAGCCCCCGCCGTATTTGAGCCGGCCTCGCTGACAGCTGATCAATTCAAAGTGTTCTTTGGGGTCAGTTCACAAGCCATGGACTCTACGCTTCCAGTTGAATACACCGCATCGGATTTTTCGCACCTGGTGGTTCCGCTAAAGAGTCTGGACGATATCAGGGCAGTCACACCTGATTTTGAACGGATACATGAGTTCTGTACACAGCATCATATTGATACAGTTTTACTTTTTTCCCAGCAGACGGTGCATCCTGACAGCACGGTGCATTGTCGCGAATTTGCACCTCGTGTGGGCACCCCAGAGGTGCCGGCGGCCGGGACCACCAACAGAGCCTTGTCCTGCTATCTTGTGCGCCATGATCTTCTGGAATGCTCTGATGGAGAATCCCACACTGTCACCAGCGAAC
>Ga0209661_1000783_pt1 | contig 16383 bp, 7 predicted proteins | sample SaaInlV_120m_DNA_2_FD_184660 | JGI IMG/M metagenome (GOLD analysis project Ga0209661, IMG submission 184660) | Marine microbial communities from expanding oxygen minimum zones in the Saanich Inlet - SI072_LV_120m_DNA (SPAdes) (version 2) | ecosystem: Environmental > Aquatic > Marine > Intertidal... | reverse complement strand
TCAAATTGCACGATCAAACATAGAACGCAAGAAAGAGGACACACAAATGAAGCGAATCGTCCTCACCATAGCAGTACTTGCCATTTCTAGCACAACACTCACCGCTGCAAGCCCGCTTAATGACAGTGAATGAAGGAGACACCAGATCAGTTACTTAAATCGCGCATCGTCACTGAGCTATTCGCCAAATGATTGAACGATTACTACTCTTCTCGTTCACGTCAGTCGTCGGCATTAACCTAGCCGCTGAAAAGGAGGTCGACTTTAACCAGCATATCCGCCCGATTTTGTCGGGCAAGTGCTTTGCCTGCCACGGTCCGGACGAGAAGGAACGCAAGGCGAAACTACGTCTCGACATGCGCGAGTCTGCTATCGCTGATCATGGCGGTATTCGAGCCATCGTCCCGGGCAAGCCGGCGCAAAGCGAGTTAATCAGCCGCATCAACCATAGCGATCCCGAAGAACGTATGCCGCCCGAGGATTCTGAGCATCAGCTCACGGCCACCGAGCGCAGTCTGCTTGAAGCGTGGATCAAGGCCGGAGCCGAATACCAAGCGCACTGGGCTTTCGTCTCGCCGTCCCGGGCGCCGCTGCCAGGGGTTTCCAACGCCGAATGGCCAGGCAATGCGATCGACCACTTCATCCTGGCCCGCCTCGATCGTGAAGGGCTGAAACCGTCGCCGCCAGCCAGTCGTGAACGGTTACTGCGACGCCTGACCTTCGACCTCACCGGTCTACCCCCGACAGTCACGGAAATGGACGCCTTCCTTGCCGATACTTCAGCACGGGCCGTTGAACAAGTATTCGACTCTCTCCTGGAGCGCCGTGCCTATGGCGAGCACATGGCGGTGAACTGGCTCGACGCGGCACGCTACGCCGATAGCAATGGCTACAACAACGACCCGCCACGCTACAATTGGCGCTGGCGCGATTGGGCTATCGAAGCCTTCAACCGCAACCTGCCCTTTGACCAGTTTCTCACCGAACAGCTGGCCGGCGACCTTCTCCCAGGCGCCACCGTTGAGCAGCAGCTGGCGACCGGCTTCAATCGCAATCACAGTGTCACCACTGAAGGCGGTGTCATCGACGAAGAATACCGGCTCGAGTACGTTGCCGATCGTGTCAACACCACGGCCACGGTGTTCATGGGCTTGTCAATGCGTTGCGCCCGCTGCCATGACCACAAGTTCGACCCTATCTTGCAAAAGGAATACTACGCCTTTTCAGCGTTCTTCAATCAGGTACCGGAAAAGGGTTCTCACAGGGGACTCGTCGGCAACCCGACGCCTGTAATCCGAGCACCGACCAAAGCGCAGCGCGCAGCCATTGAAAAACAGACAACCACCCTGCAGGCGCTGGCCAGCAGCATGGAGGAACGGCGACTTCTTGCGGACTCCGCAATTCCCGCCTGGCAACGCCGCCTTAGTGATGACCAGGCGGGGGATGCACGAATTCCTGCTGAGGGATTGCTCCATCATTGTTCCTTGGACGATGGAGATGTGAGCGGTAATCCACAATGGGTGCCGGGCAAGGTAGGCAACGCTCTAAAACTCGACGGCAAGACCCATGTCGTGCTGCCCGCGGAGCTGACCTTGAAGCGTGATCAGACATTTTCCTATGGTGGGTGGGTCAATCCGGGCGCGGCGCGTCCGATGAACATTCTGTCGCGGATGAATTCGGGTAATCACTCACGTGGCTTTGACCTCACTTTCGAAAGGGGACCGGTGAGCGTTCACCTCATTCACCAGTGGCCAGGCAACGGTCTTAAAGTGCAAACCAAGGCCGCAATAAAACTTAACCAATGGACCCATGTGTTTGCGACGTATGACGGCAGCAGCAAGGCGTCGGGTGTGGCCATTTACTTCAACGGCGTCAAACAGCCGCTTGACATCGAGAAGGATAATCTTTCGGCAAGCATCGTTGCCGACGTCGAATTTCGCATCGGTTCACGCACCAACAGTATTCCCTTTGTCGGCATGCTGGATGACGTTCGTCTGTACGGATCGGTGCTGCCGCAATCGCAGGTTGCGCTGCTGGTCGGAAACGATTTGCGAGATGAGTTGCTGGCGATTCCAACGGCCCAGCGCAGTGAGGCGCAGCATAAGCAATTACGTGACATTTATCTGGCGGAGGAAGACGCCGATTTCACGCGCCTGGCAGTACTGCAGCGCGACCAGCAAGCGGCGCTGAAAAAAGTGCAGAAAGCCGTGCCGACCGCAATGATCATGAAGGATCAGGAAAAAATGCGCAGCACCTTCATCCTGGCGCGCGGCGAATACGACAAGCCGGGCGAAAAGGTCGAGGCCGCAACGCCGGCGGCCTTCGGCGTGCTCCCGGCAGGGGCGCCGCGCAATCGCCTGGGTCTGGCGCGCTGGCTGACCAACCCACGCCACCCGCTGACCGCACGCGTTGCGGTGAATCGCCTATGGTATCAGATGTTCGGCACCGGCATTGTCGAGACACAGGAAGATTTCGGATCGCAAGGGTCGTGGCCGTCGCATCCACAATTGCTCGACTGGTTGGCGGTGGAGTACATCGAAAGTGGCTGGGACAGCAAAGCAATGATCAAACTCATTAGCATGTCCGCGACCTATCAGCAGTCGCCACGCAGCACGCCGGCGCTGCGATCCGTCGACCCGCGTAACCGTCTATTGGCGCGTGGTCCACGATCACGGCTGAGTGCTGAAATGATTCGTGACCATGCCCTGGCAGTAAGTGGATTCCTTACCAATCAAGTTGGCGGTCCAAGCGTGCGCCCGTATCAGCCAGCCGGGCTGTGGACCGAGGTTAGCGTCGGCGGCGGCACAGTACATGGCGGCGGCCGCTATATTCAGCAACACGGTAAAGATCTGTATCGCAGAGGTATTTACACATGGTGGAAGCGAACCTGCCCACCACCCGCACTGAATACCTTCGACGCACCCGACCGTGAATTCTGCACGGTCCGCAGGACGCCAACCAATACCCCGCTGCAGGCCTTGGTTATGCTCAACGATCCCACCTTTGTCGAAGCGGCTCGTGGCCTCGCTCAGCGGCTGCTCCGCGAAGCCGGTACGACCGTGGACGCACGCGCCGCATTCGCCTTTCGCCTGGCCACCTCGCGCTCACCACGGCCAAGGGAACTGGCCATTCTGAGCGCTCAATACGCCAAGCAGCATCAACGGTTCGAGGCCAACAAAAGCGCCGCTGACCAATTGCTGGCAATCGGTGAGTCTGACCCGACTGCCGGGCTCGACACCGTCGAACTCGCTGCTTGGACAACCGTGGCAAGCATCATTCTTAACCTCGATGAGGCGATCAGCCGATGAATCATTCAGATCACTGTGCATTTCAGATCAACCGCCGGCGATTCTTAGGCAGTTGTGCGACAGGTCTTGGGGCCGCGGCACTAACGAACCTCGATGCGGCCACCGCAGTCCGCGATTTCGCACCGAAGGCCAAGCGTGTCATCTACATGTTTCAAAGTGGAGCGCCGTCACAGCTGGAGACTTTCGACTACAAGCCAGGCCTGGAACAGCTACACAAGAGCGAATTACCAGACTCGATTAGGCAGGGGCAGCGAGTGACGGGCATGACGTCCGGTCAGGCGAGCTTTCCGGTCGCTGCGTCGAAGTTCAAGTTCCGACAGCACGGTCGTTCGGGCACCTGGATCAGCGACCTGTTGCCGCATCACGGCAAGATTGTCGATGATATCTGCATCGTCCGCTCGATGTTCACTGAAGCAATCAATCACGACCCGGCCATCACCCTGATGCAAACAGGCACTCAGCAACCCGGGCGCCCAAGCTTCGGGGCCTGGGCAAGCTACGGACTGGGTTCGGAGAATCAGGAACTGCCGGCCTTTGTAGTGTTGATCTCCAAGGGCAGTAGCAGCCGCGCCGCGCAAGGATTGCTCGGCCGATTGTGGGGCAACGGTTTTTTGCCTCCCAAGCATCAGGGTGTCAAGCTGCGCAGCACAGGAGACCCTGTCCTCTACCTTGCCGACCCTGCCGGGGTGAGCCGACCCATGCGGCGTGATATGCTCGACGGCATCGGCAGCCTGAACAACCTGCTACACGATGAACTCGGTGACCCGGAAATCAACGCCCGCATCGCCCAATACGAGATGGCCTTTCGCATGCAGTCCTCGGTTCCTGAATTGACGGATATATCCAAGGAACCGGCCCATATCATGGATATGTACGGCAAGGACGCATCCAGGCCGGGAAGCTACGCGGCCAATTGTTTATTGGCTCGCCGGCTCGCCGAGCGTGGCGTGCAGTTCATTCAACTCTATCATCGCGGCTGGGATCAGCACGGGAATTTGCCCAAGGATATCAGCGCCCAATGTCGCGACGTCGATCAGGCTTCGTCGGCGTTGATTAAGGACCTCAAGCAGCGCGGCTTACTCGACGACACCCTGATTGTCTGGGCAGGTGAGTTCGGCCGCAGTGTATATTGCCAGGGAAAACTGACGGCCACCAGCTACGGCAGAGACCATCACCCGCGCTGTTTCAGCGCCTGGATGGCAGGCGGAGGCATCCGCCCGGGCGTGGTTCACGGAGAGACCGATGATTTCTCCTACAACATCGTCCGCGACGGCGTTCACGTATACGACTTGCAAGCGACGATGCTGCATTGCATGGGCATTGACCACAAGCGTCTGACCTTCAAGCATCAAGGCCGCGACTACCGATTGACGGATGTGCATGGAAAGGTAGTGAAACCGCTGCTGGCGTGAAGTTCCCGTGGGAGGACCAGGACCGTTGAAAAGGTATGACATGAAAATGATGCGATACATGGTTGTGACGTTGGTAATCTGTTCCACTTGTTTGGCGGCTGCCCCACCCGAAACGAAACAGATCCAAGGCCAAGTGACACGGCCGCCCTTGGTCTTCGTTATCACAGGGGAAAGCAACTCCGGCGGTCTCGGGTCGAATGCTCAGGCCACGCTGGCGGAGCAGAAAGCACGACCGTCAGTGCAGATCATGAATCTGACCAACGGCCGTTTCACCTTCGAGCCACTCCACCTTGGAGTCAACAATCTGCGCGCTCATGTCGGCCTACAGAAGTACTATGACACCTGCCACGGATTCGAAAACCAATTGGCCAACGCGGTAGAAACCAATGCGTTTCCCGGCTACAAGCAAGTGTATCTAATCAAAACCGGCCACGGAGGATCCAGAATAGCGCAGTGGGGGGGACAGGCCCCTGGGGGATACTGGGACAAGTTCCTGAAGCGGACCGAAGCGGGCAAGCGGCAATTGCCGGCCAATGCTCGGTGGGTGGTCTGGTTCAGTCTGGGGATAAACGATAGCATCGCCAGAACGCCGGTGACCGCGTGGAAGAAGAAGACCCTCGCGCACCTGAAACGGATCAAGGCTCAATTGCCTAATGTCGTCATTGTCATGACCCAGTTTCAATCCATGGGCTATCCGCAGATCAACGCCGCCATCGCCGCCATCGCCGCCGAAGAAAAGGATGTCTTTGTCGTCGATTCCAAGGGCGCCGCGCTGTCGGACAAAAATCACTGGAGTTATAAAGGGCTCAAAACCGTCACGAAGCGCATGATCAAGGTTACCCAAGATGAGCTGGGGCTGAGAACAACGGAACCACGTAGAAAGCCGATCAAGGAAATCCAGTCTACAGAATGACCCGCGCTGCAGCGGGGCATTTTGCGGTTTATTTTAGATGTTAGACCACGAAAAGATCGATTCGCTATTACGAAGGGAAAGTACAACGGCTGAATTTATTTACGGCACAGATCGCTTTACGCCAAGATGGCCTTCACCGGATGCGCCTCTTCCACACCGGTGAGGCGTACGTCGAGACCCTGGTCGCGGATGCTGAAGCGCTCATGGTCAATTCCGAGGCAGTGCAGGATGGTCGCGTTAATATCGTTGATGTGTACTGGATCCTGAACGGGGCTGTAACTGAAGTCATCGGTCTCTCCATGAACCACGCCACCTTTAATCCCGCCGCCGGCCATCCACATACAAAAGTTTCGGGGGTGATGGTCGCGACCGTATTTTCCTTTCGTCAGAGCTCCCTGCGAATAAACCGTACGCCCGAACTCCCCCCCCCAAACGACGAGGGTATCGTCCAGCATACCGCGTTGCTTAAGATCTTGTATCAGCGCCGCACATCCCTGATCCGTGTCACGACACTGGTTGCCCAGTTCGGCAGGCAGGTTGCCATGGGAATCCCAACCACGGTGCATGATCTGCACGGCGCGCACCCCGCGTTCCACCAATCGTCGCGCAAGTAAAGTACTGGAGGCAAACGAGCCAGGGTTCTTCGCCGCGGGGCCATAGAGATCCATCGTGGCCTTGGACTCTTTGGAGAGATCGGTCAATTCGGGTACGCTGGCCTGTAACCGGAAGGACATTTCGTACTGAGCAATGCGGGTCTGGATGTCAGGATCGCCCACCAACTTGAAACTGTTTGCGTTAAGCTTTTCAAGCGTGTCGAGCATGGCCCGACGGTCATCCCGGGTCACGCCAGGAGGATTGTCGAGGTATAGTACAGGGTCGCCCGCTGAGCGAAGTACGACTCCGGCATGCTTGCCCGGCAGGAAACCGGCCCCCCACAATCGGCTGTACAGCGCTTGGCCATTTGATCCCGACGGATATCGGGGCATAAGCGCTACGAAAGAAGGCAGGTTGTTGGTGTCGGCGCCTAACCCATAGGAAAGCCACGAACCGAGACTGGGCCTTCCGGCAATCTCGCTGCCCGTCATGACAAAGGTGCAGGCCGGGTCATGATTGATCGCGTTGGTCCGAACCGTTTTTATAAGGGCTATGTCATCGACGACTTTTGCCGTATGCGGCAGCAGTTCGCTAACCCAACGTCCGCATTGTCCATATTGATTAAACGTGAATTTCGAGGGAGCAACGGGAAACTTTGCCTGACCGCTCGTCATGGTAGACAATCGTTGCCCCTTGCGAATGTCGTTCGGCAGATTTTGGCCAAAATGCTTCCTCAGCCCCGGCTTATAATCCCATGTATCAAGTTGAGATGGTCCACCGTTCATGTGCAGATAGATGATTGATTTGGCTTTACCTGCGGTGTGCGGGAATTGCGGCAGTGACGGGTGAACCGGCGAGGCCAGGGCCGACTTCCCCATCAAGCACGAAAGGGCTACCCCTCCCATCCGGAGGCCGACTTCCCCGAAAAACTGTCGGCGGTTCAAGGCGAATTGGGCTTCATGCATCATGGGTTCCCTCAGTTACGGACGATGCTTTCGTCCAGGTTTAAGATCAGGTTGGCAACCAGAGTCCAGGCAGCGAGTTCAGGTATATCAAGTCCTTTCGGTACCGGCGAGTCTCCGAATCCAACGGCGGCGGATGCCTCGGCCGGCGTCTTTCGATACTTGGCCAGTCCCTTCTGATAAAAGGCTTCCAGAAGGCTGACTTCTGCTGGCAATGGAGGCCGCGAGAGTACAACCCGATAGGCAAAGTCCACCCGTCCTCCGGTTTCCGGGGTTGCGGCGATCATGCGGGTCGCCAACCCGCGCGCCGCTTCAAAAAACTGCACATCATTCATGAGCTGGAGGGCTTGGAGCGGGGTGTTGCTACGTTCTCGACGGTAGCAAGCCTGCTCACGATTGGGCGCATCGAAATTGGCCATAAATGGGGCCGGGGCTGTGCGCTTGAGAAAGGTATAGAGACTGCGGCGGTAGAGGGCGTCACCGTTATCCCGTTTGTAGTTGGCGGTGTTCGACCCCCTGAAACCGACCGGCTCCCAGATGTTCGGAGGCTGGTAGGTTTTAACGCCTTTTCCTCCCATCTTCATCTGCAGCAACCCGCCGGCAAGGAGAGCCGCATCACGCAACTGTTCGGCATCAAGGCGGAGCCGAGGGCCGCGCGCCAGGTACCGGTTTTCCGGATCGTGTTTCCACTGTTCGGGCGCAGAGAGACTCGAGCGACGAAAGGCATCACTAAGGAGTATCCGCTGCATCAATTTTTTAATATCCCAGCCCTCATCTTGGAATTGCACCGCCAGCCAGTCGAGCAACTCGGGGTGGCTGGGTAACTCTCCCTGGGTTCCAAGATCATGACTGGTCTTCACCAACCCCACCCCGAAAAGCTGTTGCCAGAAACGGTTGACGGTGACGCGGGCGGTCAAGGGGTTTTCACGGGCGACCAGCCAATTGGCAAGATCGAGTCGCGTAGCCCGGCCGGACGGGTTTGCCTTTTTTAACGCCGGCAAGACGGCGGGCGTTCCCGGTTCAACTTTGTCACCCGGTTTGTCGTACTGCCCGCGCATCATGACAAAACTCTGGCGCGGGGTGGCGAGGTCCTTGTAGATAAAGGTCGAGGGGAATGACCCTTCGTAGTCAGTGCGCTCCTTGACCAACGCCGCGAGGGCCGCGGCAAGTTGAGCGAACGGTGGTTTTGTCGTCTCACAGACGGCCCGCAGATATACCGCTTTCAATCGTTGCAATTCCTCAGGGGTGCGCTCTTTGTCCGGTCCCTGCTTGAGCCAGTTTTGGATGTCCTTAGGTACACCTGGTGTATTCTTTCCCGCAGCGGCCTTGCGCCACGCGATAAAGGACTGCGCCGGATCGGAGGCGGGATCAACGAGGCTGGTGACGCCCATTTTGTCGAAGTAAACCGTGCCGGCGTGTATCGTAAAGGCAAAGCCTTTGACGGCCGTTCCGGGAGCGAGGTTCATCTTATCTGCGGCCACTTCAAGCCGCACCCATTCGCCGGCTTTCGGGAGGTCGCCGGCGGCATAGCGTTCACCCGTTCCGGCTTTCCCCCAAGGGATAACATCCGCACCCCACTTGGCCCGATGACTCCAAGCACCGGAGTTAAATTGGATCATGACCTCCTTTGGTAGATTGGCCGGATCGAGGTACACATACAGGAAGAACGTTGCTCCCGCCGGAATGATCAGCGGGGCCGCGCCACTTTCGTAAAAATCCTGAACGAGCCCTGGTCCGCTCCTTTTGAACGACCGTTTGCCGCTGAAGACAGGATCAGGCGCTTCCACATAGGTCGAAGCCCCCCCTCCGCTACTGGTCGTTTTCGCTCCGATCGGGAACGCATCCTCAAACCATACCCGCTCACTCTGCGCCACGGGTGGAGGTGGGGTTTGCTCAGCCGGATCCGCATAAACAACAGTTGCGGCAATCTGGTCCATCTTGGCTTCCAGTTCGGAAATACGCGCAACGAATTCCTGGGGTCTTGTGTCGTATTTGGCAGGCGTGACTTTCACGACTGGGGCCGTGAGAAGTTTGTTGCCGTCTAACGCTGGATCGGCGTTCGACTGAAAGAACGAGTAGAAAGAATAAAAATCCTTCATCGTGATGGGATCAAACTTATGATCATGACAGACTGCACAACCAACGCTCAACCCGAGCCAGGTCTGGGCCGTCGTGGTGGCCCGTTCGACTGCATAACGAAATATGAATTCCGAGGGAATGGTGCCGCCCTCTCCAGTGGTTATGTTGCAACGGTTGAAGCCGGTGGCAACCAACTGATCGTTCGTAGGCTCGGGCAGCAGATCGCCGGCAAGCTGCTCCACGGTAAAGCGGTCAAATGACAGGTTGCGATTAAACGCATCAACCACCCAGTCACGATAGGCATACATCTGACGCTCGTTGTCGAGGTGCATGCCGTGGGTATCGGCGTAGCGCGCCACGTCGAGCCAATGTCGCGCCATCTCCTCGCCGTAGTGTTTTGAGGCCATGTACCGATCGGCCATGCGCTCATAGGCCCCCGGCTTCGTGTCACCCAAGAACGTGTTGAGTTCCTCCGGGGTTGGAGGCAGTCCGGTCAGGGCGAAAGCCACCCTTCGAATGAGCGTGGCTTTTTTGGCCTCCGGATTTGCGATCAGCCCTTGCTCCTTTAGTCGGGCCTCAATGAAACGATCAACTTCACGCCCAGCCTTCGGCCAGACTTTGGCTTTCGGCGGTTCCAAGGCCCAGTGTTTTTCATAGGAGGCGCCTTCGGTGATCCATCGCTGCAGGATTTCGATTTCGTCCGGAAGCAACGGTTTCTTAACTTTCGCCGGAGGCATACGGTCGTCATGATCGGCGGCGGTAATGCGCATCCACAGCTCGCTCTGTTCCGGTTTCCCCGGTACGATCGCCAAGGCACCGCTTTTTCCTTTTCCAAGAGCCGCGGTAGGCGTATCTAATCGAAGCGTCCCCTTGCGGTTTTTGGCGTCAATGCCATGGCAGTGAAAGCACTTTTCCGACAGAATCGGGCGGACATCTCGATTAAACGAGATCTCGGCCGCGGAAAGACCAGGCGACACATTCGTCACCGCCAGCATGAATAGTATACGTTGATTCATGCTCATACTTATTGTTTAGGAAGCGTTCTCAAAATGATCAAGCATTTATCCTAATCCCATCGGGTACGTTTGATCGAACGCCGCTTTTCAAGCAGTACACGCCGTGGTCGGTAATTTTGATATACATCAGATCCTGCAACAACATGTATGGGTTTTAAAAGACAGGGTTATCTAGAGCGCCGGCTCGAAGTGGTTAGGGGATAAATTTGAAATCCCACTTGAGGCTGTGCCGCATTGAGGAAACCATGATTAGCGCCAGGGAAAGTATATAAGCATATAGTAGTAACGCCCCGGGGCTGGCCACGAGCCTTATTCGTTCAATGCGTGCAAGGAGGATCCCCATCGAGAATGAACCTTCATATTCTAGCCTCTCTTCTTCCAATCGTCTCTTGCTTCGCGACTGCGCATGGCATTGGCTGCATCATCGTTAATAAATTCCTCTTTCATGGAATCCCATTTGAGTTTGCGACCGAGTCGGATGGCAATGTCGCCCGCATGCAGGGTCGTACAAAGTTGATGCAACGTCTCGGCGGTATAGGTCGTCAGCTTGCGCGATTTGACGCAATCCAGAAAATTACGCTGCTCACCAGGAGGACGCGGCCAGTGTTTCGACGCCCCAGCCGCGTATTTGGTGAGCAGTATTTTTTGGTCACTGGCCTTCAGTTGAGAGCACCAGTTGTCGTTGCCTACCCAGCCTTTTGAACCCGTAAGCCGAATGGCATTGCCTTCCGATTTACCACGCGATCTAACGTGTACTTTGACGCCATTGGAATAGCGATATTTAACGTCGTAGGTCACTGGAACCGTCGACATCGAATTTTTGGGGATTTCCCCTTCCGCTTCAATCTCGACAGGGCATACGCCGGGGGCATTGACCGCAAGTTGAGCCGTGTCAACCAAGTGCGTCCCCCAATCCAAAAGTTTGCCATTGGAGAAGTTGCGGGTATTGCGCCAGTGCTGTTGCCCCGTACGGTTCTTGCAATAGTGAATGTACTCGGCAGGGCCGACGAAAAGCTCGTAGTTGAGACCTTTGGGAACGGGGATTTCCTTCTCTAAAGGAAAAATTGTGCCCGGAGGCAGCGTCACGTCCACCCTTTCCAGTTCACCGATTTCGCCATTGCGAAGCCATTCAATCATTTTGTGATAGTAGATGACTGAGCGATCCTCAAGTCCGACTTGAAATACGGCTTTGCGTTTCTTTACTTCATCTATCAATGTTCGTCCCTCAGCGATGCTCAAGGTCGGCTTTTCAGCAAAGACATCTTTCCCGACCTCCAAGGCCATGAGTGACAGTGGTACATGCCAGTGGTCCGGGGTGGAAATGACGACGGCGTCAATGGATTTGTTGGCGATGATCTCACGGCAATCCATCGTCGATTTGCAGCCAGTTCCCTTGTAATGCTTGTTGACCACATTCTGCTGCGCCTTGCTGCGGTTCTCCCAGACGTCACAAACAGCCAGGACCTGAGCATCTTCGTTGCCGAGGAAGTTGCGGAGATTCATGCTTCCCTGTCCCCCCATGCCGATGCATCCAAGCGTAATGCGGTTTGACGGCGCGTTCTTGCCAAGCACCGAAGCCGGTATAATCGTCGGGAATCCGACAATTGCCGCTGATTTCATAAAAGTTCTTCGTGCGATTTTTTCCATTTCCTTCTCCGTTTTTTATACTATTTCAGTTTAATTGACTTCATGTAGGCCACAACGTCACGCACATCCTGTGAACTCATGCCCATGTTCGCCGCGGACATCATCATTGACCCGGTCAACCCCTTGTATGACTTCACTTCTTTTCTGGCCACGGTTAGGGATCCACCTCCAATAATAGTCAGCTGCATGGTCTGCCCTGTCACTGACTGCAGTAAGCCTTCGATCACTTTGCCATTCTTCATCACCACGCGAGTCCCTTCAAATCCCCGTGAAATCGACAAATTGGGGTCGAGCATATCCGTGACTATCACCTCTGCAGATCTCGACTGAGCAAAACCGGTTATATCAGGCCCAAACAATGCCCCGACATTCTCAATTTTATGGCAGACATAACAACGAGTAGCCACCACCTTCCCGCGCTTGACGTCACCTTGCAGAGCCAAAACCGTCTCTTTGGTAAGCCCCTTGGTTACCGTGCCCAAGGTATTGGGAATCAGGTAATCTTGGGTGACCGGTTTGGGTTTAGTCACTTTTGCTATTTCCGCATAAGTTCTCCAAATCGATTGCTCCGGGTGAAAGAGCCACCAGCTCGCCATAACACGAGTCTCTTGAGGGGCCGCCTTAGATAAATCGAGCATCGTGAGCGCGGCCTTTTCTGATTTCATAAACGCAATGGCTGTCAAACAACGATTGCGTTCTTTAGCTTCAGTTTTTTCAGACAATGCACGGGTCTTAAGATCGTCCAAAGCGCTTTCCGGGTGTAGGCGCCAGGCAATATCCGCAAAACGGGCTGACCATTCTAGAGGCGAAGCCCCTTGCTCTTTGCGCAGAGCGGCATAAACGGCGTCTTCTTTACCACTGCAACCCGTACCAAAGGCCTCCAGGTTCCAGCGGTCATCCTCGCTATAACCGTCGGCCAATTTCAATAGTATCGGGCCCGCCTTTTTGAACGGCAGATCACGCATCGCCAAAGCCACCTCACGTCGCACACGTATAGACGGATCACTGGCCAATGTGTTGGCATGCACTAGCAAACGATGGTTCGCGCGACGCAAAGCCCTAAAAGCCACTAAGCGAAGCGTATCTGAATCAGATGTCAGAATAGCTTCAACCTCTTTCAGCCCCTGGGGACCCAATTTTGACAAGGCCCAAATACCGCGGCCCTGCATATAAGGATTATCGTCCTTTAATAATTTCTTGACCTCAGGTATGGCCTTCTCCCCTGATTTTTCCAATGCATATAATCCCAAGGCCCTGACGTTACATGCCGGGTTACGCAACACGTCCACCTGGCCCTTCACTGTTTTCAGATCAAGGCTTGGTACTGTTGATTTGAAGCCTTTAGGGGCAATGCGGTAAATCGTACCGCTGAGTCCCGGATCAAAGGTGGCGTGACCCGATAGACGAACGTCGAACCAATCGGCCACGTAAATGGCGCCGTCGGGCCCCACTGCCACGTCAGAAGGACGAAACATGGTGTCAACAGCTCTAGAATCGTAAGCCCCCTTCTTATCGCGTTGAGCATGAGAATTTCTATCATCATTGGGAATTCTTTTAGGTACGTTGGTCACCATGAAATCGAAATTCTTCAAGGTGTAGCCTGCCCCCTTGATTTTGGGGTGATAACCATAAACTACATTATTACCAGGCTCACAGCTCAGAAGCATTCCCCGATGTTTTTTGGGCAAGGCACCATTTTCATAAAGAACAATACCGGTGGGTGAACCAAAACCGTAGACATCTCCACTGGGAATCACGCCGGGGTCTTCCTGGCGCCAGTGGCCCACTGTGGTACTTTGACCCGGGCGCAATTGCACCTGCCATTTCGTCAAGCCATCCCGTGATGCGTAACCCAGGCTGCCGTATTCCATCAGCCAAGTGGTGCGACAATGCGGTTTTTGTCCGTCATTATCGTTGCTAAAAACATCACCAAAGGAATCAACGGCTTGTTCGTAACTATTTCTTTGATTCGTCGCAATCACATCCATTTGCGTGCCATCGGGATTGATGCGAAAGGCTGTTCCCCCCACATAGGTATGGCCATCGGAACTTTTCTTGCCACTGTATTTACCGAGCTTGTTATACCAGGAACCAATCGTAAAACTACGGCCACTTTTGTCCGTGATATGGCCGCCTCCTGTATTGCCGATATTGAAGTACCACTGGCCACCGGGACCTACTGTAAGAGAATGAAGACTGTGGTCATGGTTATAGCCGTTGAAGCCGGTGAGAAAGTTTTCGCGCTTGTCGATTTTTGGGTCGAACTTCGTATCGCCATCCACATCGGTATACAGAATCATATTGGGTGGCTGGGCCACTAAGATCCGGTTGCCAATGACCGAAATACCCAAAGGCGATCTGAGTTCTTTATCTTGGACAAACACGTGAGACTTGTCGGCCGTCCCGTCACCGTTACTGTCTTCCAACACCATAATGCGGTCACCTTTCGGGCGAAGATACTGCTTGCGATAATTGACGCCCTCGGCCACCCAAATGCGGCCTTTGGCATCTATGTCCATGTTCGTTGGGTTACTAAGAAGTGGTGACCGCGCCCACACGCTGACTTCCAGATCGTCCCACATTTCAAAATTTTTGGTGGGAACGTAAGTCGAATCCTTAGCGGTCGATTCGGCCCCGTGCAACCCACTACACGAAACCGCGCCAATAAAACACAAAAAACATACTATTTTCACCATCGTTAAAACTCTTTCATTCCGTTGCGATTTGGTTCGTGTCCTTTAAAGTTTTGTCTATTTTTTTATATTCATTACTTCATTTTGTTACACGAAAAGTGCTGTGGTGAGATCTCTTCCATCTTTCCGCCTGGTACTTGCCATTGCAGAGATAAACTCGCATCCAGTGCATTGGGTAAATAATAAATGGTTATGGGATGAATACCCGCCTGCAAGGAGATCTTGCCCGACAAAGTGGGAGTGCCAGGGGTGTAGTTTGTATCAGCATTGATCAACAGAGCGTCATGCAGACGAACGATGGCTTTGCCTTGGGTCGTTAAGGCAAAGTCATATACCCCATCAACAGGAACTTTCAGGTAGCCTGTGAATTGCTGCGCGGCGGTTGCAGGAATAAGTCCTCTCACCACTTCTTGTTGAGAACTCTTTAAGCCTTCAAATTGCGGGACCCAGGGAAACGTTCCTTGATAGGTTTTGCGCACCAGACAACCCGGACGCGTCCTTATCCCCTTTAGTGCGGGTATCAGAGCGTTATCATAAGGACGCCTCGCTGATTTATCTGACCGGCGCACTCTGAGTACGGCAGCCTCAAATTGCTGCTGGGTAGGCACTCCTGGCTTGCCTGCAAGATTCGTCGTTTCTTTGATGTCATTTAAGCTATGGTACACCTCGAAAGGTGTATTCGGATTCTTTATATCCACACGTACGCCTTTGTAGTCGCCAAGAAGAATGCTCTGCATCTGGTCACGTTTACGGCCACGGCGCGAAGCTTCGAACTCTTTATAATCTACCGTTAGTCCTCCGATGTGAAACTCACTGTAAACAGTAGATCGAGCTTGCTTACCCTCCCCTGTTAAGGTTGGCACAATGGAGACACCATCGCTGAGCGCCGGGGCTTGCACGCCCGCCAGATCGCAGAAAGTTGCCATCCAATCATGAAATTGAGAGGACGCATTTGATTTGCCCCCAGCCGCAATCGCGGATGGCCAACGTACCAAGGTCGGCATCCTGACACCGCCTTCCCACATATCGGCCTTTATTCCATCATAGGGCCCAAAGGTATCGAAATAGTCGGCCTTATATTTCACCAATTTATCCTCCCCTAAATGTTCCGTAACGGTTCCATTATCAGAGGTAAAGACCACCAATGTATTTTCATCTATTCCTAAATCCTTCAGTAATTGGACGATATCGGCGACCGCATCACCAATGCGACGGATCATGGTCGCATGGCGTGTGGCGTGCTCCGGCCATGGTTGCCCGGCATCTCCCACAGCCTTGGCAAAATCCGGATGCATGCCTTTGTCGTAATCTCCTTTTGCCGTGTTTATTTGACCATGGCTGGCATCGGCCTTCCACTGCACCCCACCTGTCAAACCTCCGCCCGCAGGATAATTGCTTGTCTTCGTCATATGAGAGGTTGTGGGCACACGTAAACTGACGTGGGGAGCCGTGTAAGCCAAATAGGTGAAAAAAGGCTGCTCGGGATGTGCGTTGTGATGATCCACAATCCACTTTTTCGTGCGTGCCGTGAACAGATCGGTTGAATAACATTTGGCCAGGCCATCTGTTACATCCTTATAGCCATCATATATAGGTCGATTACCCTCATGAGGATATTGGAAATGACCATCGATATGGCCTATATAACCATAGAAATAATCGAATCCGCGAAGCAATGGATGCCCCGGCACAAGTTCGGGTGGACGGTCGCCACGCTTACCCTTCCTTAATGTGTATTTTCCGCCTTGAAGGCCCCATT
>Ga0209661_1000764_pt1 | contig 16559 bp, 15 predicted proteins | sample SaaInlV_120m_DNA_2_FD_184660 | JGI IMG/M metagenome (GOLD analysis project Ga0209661, IMG submission 184660) | Marine microbial communities from expanding oxygen minimum zones in the Saanich Inlet - SI072_LV_120m_DNA (SPAdes) (version 2) | ecosystem: Environmental > Aquatic > Marine > Intertidal... | reverse complement strand
CGCTGCACCAGACGATCGAGGACCACCATACCGCCGTGCCCTTGGAGTTCGAGTATGCTTTCACCGGTAAATGAAGAAGGCCCTGGAAAATAAAGCGCTACGCCTTCGTCTATGGCCTCTCCTTCTGCACCGACAAAAACACTATAGGTTGCTCTTCTAGGGAGTAAAGGTTTACCTATCAGGCTGTCCACAAACGGCAAGATATCTGAACCAGACAAGCGCACGACTCCCACCCCGCCCCGGCCAGCGGCGGTGGCAATAGCGACAATGGTGTCTTTGCTATTTTGAAACATATTGAAAGTATGCCAGATTAAAAAGGCTCCCGCAGGAGCCTCTTAAGTTGTCACTATTTCTTCTTATTGATTAGTTGGCCATTAACGTACCACTGCTGGACCATTGATAATAAATTATTAACCGTCCAGTAAAGAACCAAACCAGACGGGAAAGTCATAAACAAAAACGTGAAGCCTATGGGCATAAACTGCATCACTTTGGCTTGCATTGGATCGGCGGGCATTGGCTGCATTTTTTGCATCAAAAACATGCTCGCTCCCATCACAAGGGGTAAAATAAAGTAGGGGTCTTTGGCGGATAAATCTTGAATCCAAAACACCCACGGCGCATGGCGTATTTCTACCGACTCTAGCAACACCCAATAAAGTGATAAGAACACCGGCATTTGCAGCAACATTGGAAAACAACCTCCAGCCGGATTAACTTTTTCTTTCTTATACAGGCTCATCGTCTCTTGAGACATCTTTTGCCGGTCATCGCCATAAAGTTCTTTAAGGCGTGCCATTTCCGGTTGCAAGTTACGCATTTTCGCCATCGATTTAAGGCTTGCCGCCGAGAGAGGGAACAGCAGCAATTTTATCAGGAGCGTTAACAATATAATCGACCAACCCCAATTACCGATAACACCATGGATCGCTTTCATCGCAAAAAAGATAGGCTTCCCGATCATCCACAAAAACCCGTAATCAACAGTCAAATCAAGATACTCGGCAAGCTTTGACAGCTCTTCTTGGTCTTTGGGGCCAACGTAAAAAATTGCTTCATAACTACCAGACTGCCCCGCATCGACAATAATAGGCGCTCCAATGAAGCTCATTAAATACACGTCTTCTTCTTTAACTTTTCGGAGCTCATACCTATTTTGGTCACCTGTTGGTGGTATCCAGGCGCCAATAAAATAATGCTGAATCATCGTTATCCAGCCACCAGTAATCGACGTTTTTACACTGCCTTCTGCGATCTCACTAAAATCATACTTGGCATAGTTTGTCTCAGGCTCACGAAGAGCCGCGCCCAAGTATGGCTGAGCGCCAAGTCCGCTAGAGCCTCCTGCTGGTGGTTTAGAATCTCGCTTTATTTGGCCATAAAAATTGGCCCTAAACTCGGAGCTAGTTAGGTTGTTAATTAAATATTGAACGCTGACATCATACCCATCTTGGCTAAACTGAAACCGCTTAATAATTTCTACTCCATCCATATTCAACGTTAAATCAACGTTCATTGTTTCTTGGTTGTCTTGTGTTTCATAGCGATCGCTTGACGACGCAAATTGGGGTCTGTTGCTGTTCTTATCTGTGGCATTTGGGCCTATTAGCCCGCTTTTCGCAATATAAGTTGCCATATTGTTTTGTTGTAAGATGGCTAAAGGTTGTCCGCCGAGGTTCGGCATTTTATCTAAGTGTTGTAATAGCTTAGCGCCTACAATATCGCCTCCCAACGTATCAATGGCGACCTCAATAACATTGTTTTTGACTATAATTAGATTTCTTTTCGGCGCCTGCCTTTCCTGTGGAATCACAATTGGTTGTTGCAATAGCGGCAACTCTGAATCTAGATTGTCATTTTTAAAGGACGCTGGGGGCTCATTGTTAGATAAATAAGCCGGCTCCTGAACTTGGGCGGCCTGTGAAAGCTTTATTCGATCGTCTTGAAATTGATTCCACTGAATAACTAGCAACCACGCCACAATAGCCATACCCGCGATTAAAACTGTTTTTTGCCAATCCATACTCTTTATAACTCTTTTTGGTTTTTATGCGAAGTCACTTGAGCTGCGTTATTGTCTTCAACGGGATCAAAGCCACCAGGGTGAAAAGGATGACACTTTGCTATCCTTAATATTGTTAAATAACCGCCCTTAATAAATCCAAACCGATCAAAGGCCTCCTCTGCATAACAAGAGCAGGTCGGGTGAAATCGACAGTTACTGCCAAGCAGCGGGCTAATGGCTCGCTGGTAAAAACGAATGCTTATAAGGACCAGTTTACGCATTTTTCCCCCTTTGCTTGTCACAGCGCTGACGAAGTCTGCACCAAGACTGCTGCAACAACAAGGTCATCTCATCAGAGCTAAGCTTGTGAGCATCTTTTCTGGCAAAAAAAACAACATCTATCGGCTGAGTGAACTGCTCGAGCCTAAATGTTTCACGTACTATTCTTTTAACGCTATTACGCCCTACCGCAGTTGAAATATTTTTTTTGCCCACAACTAGACCCAGCCTTGATTTATCGCGGTAGTTAAACTTTGCAAGCATTAAAAGCTTTGGGTGTGCAATCTTGAATGTACTAGTATCGAAGACCTCTTGAAATTCAGAGGCCTTAAGTAATCGCTTTTCTTTATTAAATCTTAAGCTGGGCACCGAGCCCAAACCTTACGCCGAAAGACGCTTTCGGCCTTTTGCTCGCCGACGGTTTAACACTGCACGGCCACCAGATGTCGCCATGCGAGCTCTGAAGCCATGGGTGCGCTTGCGCTTTAGGTTGCTTGGTTGGAATGTTCTTTTCATGACGTTATTTCCACTTTTCTTTGGGCTTCTGCTTCAGGGTCGGCGATTCTAAAGAAATTAACCCCACAGATCAATGATTTATTCAGTATATATACAAAATAACCCCCAGCAGGCTAGTGATTCAGCCAATAAATAAAAATCCACAGCTTGCGCATAGTTAATACATCAATTACTAACATTTGGTTGAAACCGCCAATAACCTGTTAAGAACTACCGGTGAGACAAAAAAGTTACACACAAAAGTACTGCCTTTATTCCTATAACCTCTGGAATAGGTGTTTTTAATACAAAACCAAACATAGGTGTGCGCAGCATAAAAACATAAAACCCCCGTTGTTATACAGCTAAAATCCCAGGCTAAGTAATTGAAAAACAAAACAAATTCTATTTAACCCACAATTAAGCGCCTCCCTAATAACAACAACAATAATCTAATAACTTAAATATACTAATATTATTTAGACCATTAGATAATAGTGTTTAGACTTTAAAAAACCGAGAAAACGAAATCAATCAAAACCCTTTGAATAACGTATAATGCTCGGCCGAGAAATAAGAAGCAGTGGATGCCATGCTGTACCCAGGTGATTTTGACGTTATTGTTGTTGGTGGAGGCCATGCTGGAACTGAGGCATGTCTTGCTGCTGCGCGCATGGGCGCCCACACCTTATTGCTAACACATAACATTGAAACATTAGGCCAAATGTCTTGTAATCCTGCTATCGGTGGGATTGGCAAAAGCCATTTAGTTAAGGAGGTAGATGCCTTAGGCGGCGCAATGGCCCTAGCAACGGATCTTAGCGGGATTCACTTTAGGGTTCTAAACGCAAGGAAAGGCCCTGCGGTAAGAGCGACAAGGGCCCAGGCAGACCGTGTTAGGTACAAAGCCGCTATTAGAGGCATTCTCGAAAACCAGGAAAACTTAACAATCTTCCAACAAGGCGTCGATGATTTAGTTATCGAGCAGGATAGAGTTGTTGGGGTTATCACCCAAATGGGATTAAGATTTAAGGCGAAAACAGTCGTCGTCACGGCGGGAACCTTTCTCGCAGGTAAGGTCCATATAGGGTTAGAAAACCATTCAGCTGGCCGAGCCGGAGACCCACCTGCTGAAACCTTAGCAAAACGCCTTAGAGAACTACCCTTTAGGGTTGAGCGGTTAAAAACAGGCACGCCACCAAGGATTGACTCCAGAAGTGTAAACTTTAAGCCTCTTCAGGAACAGTGGGGCGATAAACCAGAACCAGTCATGTCCTACTTGGGTAATGTCGAGCAACACCCCAGACAAACCTGTTGTTGGATCACCTACACGAACCCCACAACACACGTAATAATCAAAGACGGCATGGATAGGTCGCCGTTATACACCGGTGTGATCGATGGTGTTGGCCCGAGATATTGCCCGTCTATTGAAGATAAAGTGGTTAGATTCGCTGACAAAGACCAGCACCAAATTTTTGTAGAACCAGAAGGTCTTGATACCTATGAGCTTTACCCAAATGGCATTTCAACCAGCTTACCGTTTGACGTGCAGCTGGAGTTAGTTCGGTCGATAGTCGGGTTTGAAAAGGCCCACATAACAAGGCCGGGGTATGCCATAGAATATGACTATTTCAACCCCCAAGATCTTAAGTATTCCTTAGAAACAAAGTTGATAGAGGGCTTGTTCTTTGCGGGTCAAATTAACGGCACTACTGGTTATGAGGAGGCTGCGGCACAAGGCTTGCTAGCGGGAGCCAACGCCGCGTTAAAAGTACAAGGAAAAGACAGCTGGTGTCCTACCCGCAATACAGCCTATATGGGGGTGTTGGTTGACGACTTAATTACCATGGGAACCGATGAGCCCTATCGAATGTTTACCAGCCGTGCCGAGTATCGATTACTGCTTCGAGAAGATAACGCAGATGCTAGACTTACTGAAAAGGGACGAGAGCTTGGGCTGGTCAGTGATGACAGGTGGAAACGTTTTTGTGAAAAGAGGGAAGCAATTGAAACCGAAAGCCAAAGGTTGAAAAACACCTGGATACAACCAGGCAGCGAAGGAGCCAAAAAATTATTAAAACACATAGACCACCCAATTTCGCACGAATACTCTTTGTTTGACCTATTAAAAAGACCCGAACTAAACCACACCATTATTGGAGAGTTATTTCCAGATAACAAACCTAACCAAAATATTGCTCAACAAATAGAGGTTGACGCTAAGTATTCAGGGTATATCAGCCGGCAACAAGCGGAAATAGACAGACTTCAAAGACATGAAAATACGCCCATACCAGCTGATTTTGATTACGAAAAAGTCAAAGGCTTGTCTAATGAAGTAAAGCAAAAGCTTGGTGATGCCCTCCCTGCAACCTTAGCTCGAGCGTCTCGCGTTGCCGGGGTCACACCAGCGGCCATTTCACTCTTGCTGGTTCAGCTAAAAAAACAAGCTGCCTAATAAAAAGACAATAAAATGAATTCAAAGCACTTCACGGGTGGGCCTAAAAGTCTAAAGCAGGATCAACTTAAACAGGGCTTGGAGTTGCTGCACTTAACCTGCAACGATAAACAGATAAATCAACTATTAAACTACCTAGATCTTTTGGAGCGCTGGAATAAAGCTTACAACCTAACAGCCATTCGCGATCCATTTGACATGATTAACCTACATCTTTTAGACAGCCTAGCAATCTCAGCAGAGCTCCAGGGCGAGCGCTTCATCGATGTGGGCACTGGCCCGGGCCTACCAGGCATCCCTCTCGCCATTATTAACCAAAATAAAAACTTTACCCTGCTTGATAGCAACGGTAAGAAAACGCGCTTTTTATTCCAAACAAAACTAGAGTTAGGCTTGAATAATATTTCGGAAGTGAACCAGCGAGTACAGGACTTTTACCCAAAACAAACTTATGATTGTGTTTTAAGTAGAGCGTTTAGCTCCTTAGGTGATATGGTTGAAAACTGTCAACACCTCCTCAATAAAAATGGTTGTTTTTTAGCAATGAAAGGTAAATTACCGCAAACAGAGTTGAGTGAACTGCCGAAAAACTATAAGGTCGAAACGTTAAACTCGATAAATGTTCCCGGTGTTGGCGGCCAGCGGCATTTAATAAAAATAGTAAAAACATAAATTATATTTAGTGGGAAACAGAACGTTGGCGAAGATTATTTCGATAGCAAATCAAAAAGGAGGTGTTGGTAAAACAACAACAAGCGTCAACTTGGCCGCCTCTCTTCATGCTTACAAGCAGCGAGTTTTACTCGTCGATATTGACCCTCAAGGTAACGCTACTATGGGGTCTGGCGTTGACAAACAAAGCTGTCAGCTCAGCGTCTATAACGTTTTAACTGAGAAGAACTCGATAGAAGAGGTTGTTGTGACCACCGAAGCCGGCGGATATGATTTATTGCCAGCCAACAGAGATTTGGTGGCGGCGGAAGTAGAACTAATGCAGGAAATTGGTCGAGAAACGCGACTACGTCATGCGTTAAATCGGATTGCGAGTAATTACGACTTTATTATCATTGATTGCCCGCCTTCATTAAATATGATGACGGTGAATGCGTTGGTTGCTAGCGACGGCGTTATAATACCCATGCAATGCGAATACTATGCTCTGGAGGGACTGTCTGATTTAAACAACACCATTCGGCAAATTGCTAAGCTTATCAATCCAAAACTGCGGATTCAGGGTATTTTAAGAACCATGTATGATCCGCGTAGCAGTCTCACTAATGCAGTGTCAGCGCAACTTAGAAGGTATTTTGGCGACCGGGTCTATCGAATTAGTATTCCAAGAAACGTAAGGCTAGCGGAAGCACCGAGTCACGGTTTACCTGCGTTGGCGTATGACCGCAACTCAAAAGGTTCTTTAGCTTACCTTGCTTTGGCTGGAGAAATACTTCGGTTAGAGAAACAACAATCGACAAATACAAACACCTTGAAGGCGCAATAAGATGGTGGCAAAACGACAAAGTTTAGGAAAAGGATTAGATGCGCTTCTTGGTTTTAACGAAGACCAAGCCGACGCGAGCGAAGAAAACGCAATACAGGCGTTTGGCGATGGGACGTTAGCTGAACTACCCGTTGAATTTTTGCAGCGAGGCAAGTATCAACCGCGTAGAGATTTAAATCCTCACGCCTTACAAGAGTTAGCAAGCTCCATCTCTCAGCAAGGGGTTATGCAACCCATTGTTGTACGCATGTTGGGCGAAAACAAATATGAAATAATAGCCGGTGAGCGCCGCTGGAGGGCAACCCAGCAAGCCGGAATTGATACAATCCCCGCTATTGTTCGTGATATTAGTGATGAAACTGCGATCGCGATGGCGTTAATTGAAAACACACAGCGCGAAGATCTCAATGCCATAGAAGAAAGTCAGGCCTTATTAAGGCTCCAGGATGAGTTTAAGCTAACACAGCAGCAGGTTGCTGAGGCGGTGGGTAAATCAAGAACTGCCGTGACCAACTTAATGCGCCTAGCAACCCTCGATAGTGCTGTTCAGCGGCAACTGGAATTGGGGGAGATTGAGTTGGGCCATGCTAAGTGCTTGCTCGCCCTAGAGGGAGAGCGACAAGTGAAGGCGGGGCGAGAGGTGGCGGCTAACTCAATGACGGTTCGGCAAACTGAGGCTCTAGTAAAGAAGATGCAGCTTGGCACTGCCGAGCCGGGTGTGGCGAAGCCTTCTACGGTTAATACTGACATCATCAGGGTGCAAGAGGACCTCTCTGAAAAAATCGGCGCTGCGGTACTAATTAAGCATAGCGCAAAAGGCTCAGGAACCCTAACGGTGAAATACAACAGTGTTGATGAGTTGGAGGGGATTCTTGCCCACATAAAATAGATGGCTAAGCACTATCAGGAAGATGAATTATTAATATATAACCCGCATGTTTGTGTTGAATAACACCCCGAGTAAACCTATAATGCCCACCGCTTCCGAGTGGGTTAAGATGGCTCGGCAAAGATTTTGGGAACAAGGCGGCAAGGCCCTTTGATGACGACCATTTCAAGACCGCCGGTTTTTAAAGTTTCGCTCATTCAGTTTTTAGTGTTACTGGCGCTAACGTTTGGAGCGGCATGGTTTAGTTTAAACGCGGCGCTCTCGGTTTTTTTTGGGGGGTTGTGTCAGGTTCTCCCTCAGGCATGGTTTACCTTCCAGGCATTTAAATATGCTGGAGCAAACCAAGCAGATAAGGTTTTAAGTTCAATGTACCGGGGTGAGGCTGGCAAGGTATTACTAACCGCTTCGGGATGCATTGCCACTTTTGTTTTGTTTGATAGTGTGAATATTTTTGGGTTTGCGGTTGCTTTTGTTGCCATGATCCCTTTGCAAATAGTACTGATGGTAAAAGCATTAAAATAAAAAATAATTGGCACGCAAGTGATGTTACTGAGTGCCGCCTTTAGGTTTGAGATAAGTAGATGTCAGGCGAGAATCCCGCAAGCACAACTGAATATATTCAGCACCACCTTCAAAACTTGGTCTATGGAAAATTGCCGGCCGGCTTTGAGCGTCACACCGAAAGCGGATTGGAGGTTTTGGGTGCCGACACTTGGACAATGGCACATGGTGCTAGTGAAGCGGCAGCGATGGGTTTCTGGGCGATTCATGTTGATTCTATGGCTTGGTCGATAGGCCTTGGTGTTTTGTTTTGCTGGTTATTTAGGCGAGCAGCAGTGCGCGCGACGACAGGCGTACCTTCTGGAATGCTTAACTTTATTGAGCTGATCGTCGAGTTTATTGATGGCTCGGTGAAAGATAGTTTTCACGGGCGTAACAAGATGGTCGCGCCGTTGGCGCTTACTATTTTTGTATGGATCTTCTTGATGAATTTAATGGATCTTCTTCCGGTTGATTTAGTGCCTAAGTTGATGGGTTTGGCTGGTGTGGGGTATCAGAAAATTGTCCCTTCAACTGACCCCAATATCACCATGGGTATGGCGCTAGGTGTTTTCATCTTGATGATTTATTACAACATCAAGATAAAAGGCACAGGGTTTATTAAAGAATTGACCATGCACCCGTTTAATCACTGGGCCTTCATTCCCATCAACTTATTTATGGAGCTGGTTGGTCTGTTGGCCAAGCCCTTCTCACTAGGGTTGCGGTTATTTGGAAACATGTACGCGGGCGAGATGATCTTCATTCTTATTGCAATGATGTTCGCTGCAGGCGCAGGATCGGGCCTGGTCTTCGGTGGTTTGAATGCACAATTATTTGGTACTGAAACCAATGGTGCTTTTTGGTTGGTTATTTTTGTCTTGGTTTGTGGGGTCTGTTGGATGAACCTCAAAGGAAAGATCTCTACGGGTAGAACAGTGTTACTGACGTTAGGTTTGTTGACGATCGGTGGTGGTGTGTTTGCTCTGGGTGGTGGGTTAATGCAGTGGGGTTGGGCGATTTTCCATATTTTGGTTATTACCTTACAGGCATTTATTTTTATGGTGCTTACGATCGTCTACCTTAGTATGGCGCATGAAGAAGACCATTAACTTTGTTTTTATTTATAACTATTGAAATCGGGAGTCTACGATGGAACTTGTAATTATTGCAGCGGCAATTATGCTCGGATTGGGCGCGTTGGGCGCAGCTATTGGTATGGGATTGTTGGGTGGAAAGTTGATCGAAGGAACAGCCCGTCAACCAGAATTGGGCCCTATGCTACAGGGAAAAATGTTCCTTTTGGCAGGTTTGATTGATGCTGTGCCTATTATTGGCGTTGGTATTGCTATGTACTTGATCTTTGTTGTTGCTCCTAGTGTAGGCGCTTAACAGAAAGTAATTTTTTAAACCAACCTTAATTAATGAGGTGATGGCGTGAATATTAATTTAACGCTTTTTGGCCAGATGGTGACGTTCGCAATCTTTGTGTGGTTTTGCATGAAGTTTGTTTGGCCAGTCATTATTGGTGCCATGGAAGAGCGACAGCAAAAAATTGCTGACGGCCTTGACGCAGCTGATCGCGCGATGCGCGATCTAGAGGCAGCTAAGAGCGACGCTACAGACCAGATGAAAGAGGCCAAGCAGGAGGCTGCTGGAATCGTTGATCAGGCTAACAAGCGCGCAAATCAGATTGTTGATGAAGCAAAGGTCCTGGCTGTCGCAGAAGGCGATAGGCTCAAGGCCGCGGCAGAAGCAGAAATTGAGCAAGAAATTAATCGGGCCAAAGAGGAGCTTCGCTCTAAGGTGGCGGGGTTAGCGCTTGCAGGAGCCGAAAAGATTCTCGAGGCGTCGCTTGATGATGAAGCTAATCGAGCGTTGGTCGATAAACTGGCCACACAGCTCTAAACGAGGTTTACCATGGCAGAATTGAGCACCTTAGCTAGACCCTATGCCAAAGCAGCGTTTGAATTTGCTGTGGATGCTAAGGATCTGAAAGGTTGGGCACAAAGCCTAGCCACTGCGGCAGCGGTAACCCAGCAGCCCGCGGTTGTTAAGCTGTTGGGTTCGCCTAGCTCAACTGCGGCATTACAGGCGTCAACCGTTATTGACATTTGCGGTGATGCTCTTGATGCAGCAGAGGAGAACTTTGTGGTTATTCTGTCTGAAAATAGACGTTTAACATTATTGCCACAAATTTCTCATCAGTTCGAAATTATGAAAGCTAATCGTGAAAAAGCGATTGATGTGGAAGTAACTTCGGCTCAGACGTTGGACGCTGCTCAGGAGCAGATGTTGTCTGAGGCGCTGAGTGAAAAATTAGAACGCAAAGTAAATATGCAGGTTAGTTTAGATAAGAGCCTGTTGGGTGGTGCGGTTATCCGTGCCGGGGACACCGTTATCGACGGTTCCATTCGCGGTCGTTTGACCAAACTTGCCGAGACACTAAATTACTAAGGATTGAGGCCTAAGCATGCAGCAACTGAATCCATCAGAGATCAGCGAAATTATCAAGAGTCGTATTGATAACCTTGATGTTTCATCAGAAGCCCAAAATGAGGGCACCATTGTTTCCGTATCGGACGGAATCATTCGTATACACGGCCTAGCCGATGTAATGTATGGCGAAATGATTGAGTTCGATGGCGGGGTTTTCGGTATGGCACTTAACCTTGAGCGCGACTCTGTCGGCGCTGTTGTGTTGGGCGATTACCAATCACTGGCTGAAGGCCAAAAAGCACGATGCACTGGGCGAGTACTGGAAGTTCCAGTTGGTCCAGAGCTTGAAGGCCGTGTTGTCGATGCCTTGGGCAATCCAATTGATGGTAAGGGGCCGGTCAATGCCGCTCTTACCGATGCGCTTGAGAAAGTGGCTCCTGGTGTTATCGAGCGTCAGTCAGTCGATCAGCCTGTGCAAATTGGTTTAAAAGCGGTTGACGCTATGGTGCCAATCGGCCGTGGTCAGCGAGAGCTAATTATTGGTGACCGCCAGATAGGGAAGACGGCCATTGCTGTTGATGCCATTATCAACCAGAAAGGTTCGGGCGTTAAGTGTGTCTATGTGGCAATCGGCCAGAAAGCAGCCTCTGTGGCAGCTGTGGTTCGAAAGTTGGAAGAGCACGGTGCCATGGAGCACACAATCGTAGTTGCAGCCACAGCTGCTGACCCGGCGGCCATGCAATACTTGGCGCCATTTGCCGGTTGCTCGATGGGCGAATACTACCGAGACCGTGGGCAAGATGCGTTAATCATCTATGATGATTTGACCAAGCAAGCTTGGGCTTATCGTCAAATTTCACTTCTCTTGAAACGCCCACCAGGACGTGAAGCCTATCCTGGTGACGTGTTCTATTTGCACTCTCGTCTCTTAGAGAGAGCGGCGCGAGTGAATTCCGATTACGTTGAGAAATTTACGAGTGGTGAGGTTAAAGGCCAAACTGGGTCATTGACAGCATTGCCGGTTATTGAAACCCAGGCAGGTGATGTGTCTGCATTTGTTCCAACCAACGTAATTTCGATTACCGATGGGCAGATCTTCCTTGAGGCTGACATGTTTAATGCGGGTGTTCGGCCAGCGATGAATGCGGGTATATCTGTCTCACGTGTCGGTGGAGCAGCGCAAACTAAAATAATCAAGAAGCTTTCTGGTGGTATTCGTACCGCGTTGGCACAGTATCGTGAATTAGCGGCTTTCTCACAGTTTGCATCTGATCTGGATGAGGCGACTAAAGCACAGCTAGACCACGGCGAGCGCGTGACGGAGTTGATGAAGCAGAAACAGTACTCTCCTCAGAGCATTGCTGAAATGGGCGTCATGATTTTTGCCGCTGATCAGGGCTTTTTGAAAGCTATTGAAGTTAATAAGATTGGTGATTTTGAGTCCGCACTTCTTTCTTATATGAAAGCAGAGCACGGGGATCTTATGGATAAGATTAATCAGTCTGGCGACTACAACGACGATATTGCAGCAGGATTTAAAGCGGCATTAGAAAAGTTCATCGCAACGCAAACGTGGTAAGTCGGCTAGGGTAAATAGGCATAAGAGATGGCAATCGGAAAAGAAGTTAAAACCAAAATTGCTAGCATTGGTAGCACGCAGAAAATTACCAGCGCCATGGAAATGGTTGCTGCGAGTAAGATGCGTCGAGCCCAAGAACGCATGTTGCTGGGAAAGCCCTACTCCCAGCGCATTCGAGATGTTGTCAGTCACATCGCCAATGCTGTGTCTGAGTATAAGCATCAGTACTTAGAGCAAAGAGATGTGAAGCGGGTTGCCTACGTTATTGTGTCTACTGACCGTGGCCTCTGTGGAGGCCTAAATATTAATCTGTTTAAGGCGGCTCTGCGATCAATGAAAGAGTGGTCTGACCAAGATGTCGAAGTTGATATCTGCGTGGTAGGCAACAAGGCGGCGAGCTTCTTTGGTGCGGTCGGCGGTAACGTGGTTGCGGCGATTAAAGATGTTGGCGACGAGCCTCTGGCTCAGGATTTGATTGGAGGCGTCAAGGTGATGTTAGATTCGTTCGATCAGGGGCGTATCGACAAACTGTTTGTGGTTAGCAATGAGTTTGTCAACACCATGACCCAAACGCCATGTGTAGAGCAGTTGTTGCCTTTGGCGCCGGCTGGTGATGAAAGACTCTCCCATCACTGGGATTATATTTATGAGCCCGATGCTCAGGAATTGTTAGATGGTCTTTTGATTAGATATATTGAGGCTCAAGTGTACCAAGGTGTTGTTGAAAACAAGGCCTGTGAGCAAGCAGCGCGAATGCTTGCGATGAAAAATGCCACCGAAAATGCTGGTGAGATGATAGATGAATTGCAACTGCTTTATAACAAAGCGCGTCAGGCAGCTATTACCCAAGAGCTGTCAGAAATTGTAAGCGGCGCGGCGGCAGTATAAAGCCAAACGAATTTTAAAAGGGTTAGTGAAGAGGAACCGGAAATGAGCAGTGGAAGAATCGTACAAATTATTGGTGCTGTTGTCGATGTGGAATTCCCGCGAGATCAGGTGCCCAGTGTGTATGACGCACTAGTGGTTGATGGCAAGGGTCTAACCTTGGAAGTTCAGCAGCAGTTGGGCGACGGAGTGGTTCGAACTATTGCCATGGGCTCATCAGAAGGTATTAGTCGTGGACTGAGCGTAGATAATACTAAGGCTCCGATCTCCGTGCCTGTAGGCATTGAAACTCTTGGACGTATCATGGATGTTTTAGGCAACCCAATCGACGAGAAAGGCCCCATTGGAGCAAAAGAAACAATGGCAATTCACCGCAAGCCTCCGCCTTATGATGAATTGGCCGCTTCAGATGAATTGCTTGAGACTGGAATTAAAGTTATTGATCTAGTTTGTCCTTTTGCTAAAGGCGGAAAGGTTGGTCTATTTGGTGGTGCAGGCGTTGGCAAGACTGTAAACATGATGGAATTGATTAACAACATCGCCACTGAGCACAGTGGTTTGTCTGTATTTGCCGGTGTTGGTGAGCGTACTCGTGAAGGTAATGATTTCTACTACGAGATGCAGGAGTCAGGTGTTGTTAACATCGAGACCCCAAGCGAGTCTAAGGTTGCTATGGTTTATGGTCAGATGAATGAGCCACCCGGAAACAGATTGCGAGTTGCCTTGACTGGTTTGACCATGGCTGAAAAGTTTCGTGATGAAGGTAAAGATGTATTACTGTTTGTTGATAATATCTATCGATACACATTGGCGGGCACCGAAGTATCTGCATTGTTGGGGCGTATGCCTTCAGCAGTTGGCTATCAGCCAACCTTAGCCGAGGAAATGGGTACACTTCAGGAGCGTATTACGTCTACTAAGACAGGATCGATCACATCGGTTCAAGCGGTTTATGTGCCAGCTGATGATTTGACGGACCCATCCCCTGCGACCACTTTTGCTCACTTGGACTCTACTGTTGTATTGAGTCGAGATATTGCCTCCAAAGGGATTTATCCTGCGGTTGACCCTCTTGACTCGACCTCTCGGCAGCTTGATCCTTTGATTATTGGTCAAGCGCATTATGAATGTGCGCGTGGCGTTCAATCAGTATTGCAGCGCTACAAAGAGCTGAAAGACATTATTGCCATTTTGGGGATGGATGAGCTTTCTGAAGAAGATAAGCTAGCAGTGTCTAGGGCGCGTAAAATTGAGCGCTTCTTGTCACAGCCGTTTCATGTTGCTGAAATCTTCACTGGGTCTCCAGGTAAGTACGTTTCTTTGAAAGACACCATTGCTGGATTCCAAGGGATCTTAGATGGCGAATACGATGGTCTGTCAGAGCAGGCCTTTTATATGGTTGGCTCTATTGATGAGGCTGTTGAGAAAAGCAAAAACCTTTAACCTTGAGTAAGCATGGGCTGTAAAAATGGCTATAACCGTTCATTGTGACATCGTAAGTGCAGACGAATCCCTGTTTTCAGGGGCGGTTGAAATGGTCGTTGCCACAGGATCATTGGGCGAGCTGGGAATCACTCCTGGCCATGCCCCGCTGTTAAGTGATTTGAGGCCTGGACCAGTAAGGCTGGTCAAAGAAAACGGTGAAGAGGAAGTGTATTACCTCTCTGGCGGCTATTTAGAAGTACAACCGGGAAGCATTGCGATTCTAGCAGACACCGCTGTGCGTGCTGGTGACATCGATGAGGCTGCCGCTGCCGAGGCAGTCAAATCAGCCGAACAAGCGATTGCCAACCAAACTGGTGAGATTGAATACGCTAAAGCGGCAGCCATGTTAGCAGAGGCTACAGCTCAGTTAAGAACGGTACAAACGCTGCGGAAAAAACTGGGCGGCTGAGACCGCCAAATACAAAAAAGAGTAGCTTGGCTGCTCTTTTTTTTGCACGCAAGAAAAACCGCAAAGGGCTCTAGAAAGCGTTCCATCCTCCTCAACCTCTCGGCATATACTTGTAAAAAGGTTCATGTGTATACTTAATAACTTAACAGGCAAGATGCCGCAAAAGGCATCGCAGTATTCTGGCAGAAAATGTGCAACATTAATGCTTTTTGCGGCGGTTAATCTGGCGTAGGCATTTTTATAAGTACGGTGCTCTTGCAAACAGTAAGGCGATTGACAATATGAACAATGAAGGCAATGTTAAGGCGCTGGTTGAGGCTGCTCGAGGCAGCTTACAGGCAGGCAACATACAGCAAGCACTAAAAGAAGCGACGCAGGCAGTGGCCGCCGACTCAAAACACCCACCGGCATTATTTTTGCTAGGTGTTGCATTGCGTCGTAACGGGTCGCTAGACGAGGCTATCCAAAGGCTGTCTGAGTTTTTACTGTTGGCACCAAGTGTTGTCCAGGGGCGGCATGAGCTAGCGTTAGCGTTGTCTTCTAGAGGCCAGCTATCTGCTGCCGCAGTGGAATTGCAAAAAGCGGTCGACATGGACCCCAAATTTTCGCCGGCTTTGCTTGCGCTTAGTGATGTCCTTTTAGCCCAAGGAGATGAAAGCGCTGCCGCTAAAGCCCATGCAAGGGCCGTCTTAACCCAGGACGTAGACCCCGCGTTGCGAAAAGCTACTGAGTTATTCGCTTCAGGTAGAGTTGGTGTTGCAGAGGGCATTTGCCGAGAATATTTACGCGTCCACCCTACTGATGTAAACGCTATTAGATTGCTAGGTGACATTGGCTATAAGCTTGGCATTATGGAAGAAGCCGTGCAGCTCTATGCGCGGTGTTTAGAGCTGGCACCCGACTATCACAGGGCACGGCACAAATATGCCTTAGCACTTTCTAAGCAGGATAAATTTGAAGCCGCTATGAAAGAGGTTAGCCGCCTGATTACAATTGATTCTAATAATATTGCTTATAAAGCATTACATGCCGCTGTAGCGTCAAGCGCTGGGCGCTTCGATGAAGCGCACGTCGTTTATGAAGATGTACTTGCGCGTGCGCCTGATGCCGTTGCGATTTTGACCAGCTACGGTCACTCTTTGCGTTATTCTGGGCAGGGAGAAAAAGCCGCGACTATTTACCGTCGAGCTATCGAGGTTGACCCCGGGCATGGCGATGCTTATTGGAGTTTGGCCAATTTAAAAACGGTTAAGTTTACGGCGCCTGAAGTGGAGGAAATGTCAAACCAGCTGCATGCCTTAGAAGGCGATAGCCCGGATAAATACCATCTGGCTTTTGCTGTGGGCAAAGCGCTCGAAGATTTAAAGGATTACGCGGGCTCTTTCGATGCATATAAGACCGGCAATGAAATAAAGAGACGCTATAGCGGCTACGATTCTAAAGATAATACTCACCGGATTGATGACAGCATTGCTGTGTGTGATGAGAGCTTCATGGCTCAATTTAATGCTGGAGGACATCCTGATTCGAGCCCAATTTTTATTGTGGGCCTGCCCCGGTCAGGATCCACATTACTTGAGCAGATATTGGCAAGC
>Ga0209661_1000744_pt1 | contig 16832 bp, 13 predicted proteins | sample SaaInlV_120m_DNA_2_FD_184660 | JGI IMG/M metagenome (GOLD analysis project Ga0209661, IMG submission 184660) | Marine microbial communities from expanding oxygen minimum zones in the Saanich Inlet - SI072_LV_120m_DNA (SPAdes) (version 2) | ecosystem: Environmental > Aquatic > Marine > Intertidal... | reverse complement strand
TGAGTTCCAGAGGCTCAACTAGTGGAATTGTGAGGCTAATTGAAGATAAGAGAACAGGTAGCGCAGTCAAATCATCAGGGGCCAAATTGTTAGAATCAGCCTCATATGGTGCAGCCATGGGAGTCATATCAAATCTAATACCCCCAGGTGGTGATGTGGATGTCAACCAGCAAGAACTAGTTGAGTTTGCAGAAGCAACAGCATTCGGTGCAACAAGAGGGCCAGTGTTGCATGGATCCAATGAGAATGCGCCAGATTATGCAAAAAGTGCAGCAAATGGTAGTGTTCTTGGACTAACCTCCATTGCAACACATCTTTTTGGAAAACCAGAGAACCTTGAAACACTTAAGGCCATTACATTCGCGGCATGCAAAGGAGCCGCCAAAGGAGCTATTTCGGCTGGTGCAGATACCCAAAAAGACCTCAAGGCAATAGCACGGGCGACATCATACGGAGGCACTTCAGCCGCAACATTAGCAGGTATATCAGCATCACAGACACCAGAGGTTCTTTCTGAGTTAGCAAGAATGGCCGCGCGAGGAATGGCTCAAGGAACAATGGAGGCTGCTTTCAGCACTTTAGTCGGAGGCAAAAAAACCGAGGTGAAAGATTCGTCTTCTGCTGGCGGGAGTTAAGAGCATTTGTACACCACCAAGCTTGGCGACAAAACCATGAAGAATATAAAATTAGTTCCCTACATGGCATCCATCTTGGCGATTAGTTTCATAGATGGACAAGATGCCGAAGTCCAACAAGCACTTGGTGAAATTGTAGAAGCAAGTGCTAGAGGTGCATCTGCGGGATCTTTGTTTGTGGCTGCGGTGAGTGGTCAAGAAACTTCCACATTAGCTTCTATTGCAACTGCAACAATCAATGGGTTTGCGGAAAGTATTGCGGAAAGTGCATCTGAAGCTGGAATTTCAATTAACGGTCTACTGGATGCGGTAAAAAAAGCATCAACGAGTGATGATGGACTATTGGATATTGCGAAAGCTGTTGCAGAGTTTGCGGAAGATTCTGACATCCCGGCAGAGGAACTATCTCAAGCAATATCTGACTTCCAAAGTGGAGATATTACTGATGAGGAATTGAATGAAATACTTCAGGAAACTGTGGAATCACTCCCGAATGTGTCAGATGAATTCAAGGGTATTTTAAACCAAATGTCTGCCATCAATCCCCAGCAAGAAATACTTAGAAGCTTTGCAGAGCAAATAATTTATGGATTGGAGGAATTAGCGCCTCAGGTTGACATTATGGTGGCAATGTCAATTCAAGGAGGCATTGCTGGGGCATTAGAGGCTGCAGAAGATGCGGGACTAAGCGCTGACCAGATTGCAGATATTGAAGCAGGTGCACAAAATATTCTGGCAACAACTGCAAATAGTTTGGCCGGTATCAGTCTTGCTGATGTTCTGGCAAATTCTCCATTTGCAACCCTATTTGAACAAAGCATTGAAGGTCCCGATCTCGTATCTTTGGATGATCCGTTACTAACACAACTTTCTGATCTATTTACACAGGCTTCTGATCCCGAACTCGCTGATACTGACAACGACGGATTATTTGATATTGAGGAAGAAGCACAAGGGTCCGACCCGAACGATCCGGATACAGATGGAGACCTGCTGAAGGATGGTGCAGAAGTGAATATTTATGGTGTCAGCCCTATCAATAACGACTCAGATGGTGATGGCGTGACTGATGCCATTGAACTCGGATTAGGGGAAGATCCGGCCGTCGCAGGAACATTTGGTCCTGATTCTGACAATGATGGACTGCCCGACTCATTTGAGGTAATTATTGGGACTAATCCAAATGTAAATGACACGGATGGAGATGGATGGTGGGATGGTTTTGAGATCGGCATTGGCATAGGTCTTACATCATCTGATGCAGATAACCCACTCGTTGAAAATCTCAGAATCGAGGGAACTGGATTCACAGTCTCTCCATTGGGCAATACTAAGCCTCAGTCTTGGCTCCTAAATGCCCAATAAAATTCTAATCTTCGCCTAGAAGGCTACATTAAGATTTCTTCCCCTTCACGAAGAAAGTCCAAAGCATTACCTGGTAATGGAGTTGATCTAGGGTATCGGTATTCATCGCCTTGGAAATTACGCATAACAATTTCCGCCTCCGTGATTTCCTTTACGTATTCAGGATTAATAGGCACCTTGCCACCACCCTCAGGGGCATCCACAACAAATTGAGGAATAGCATAACCAGTTGTATGACCACGAAGACCACGAATGATCTCAATGCCCTTTGCAATATCAGCCCGGAGGTGTGCACTACCCGTTATCAAGTCACATTGGTAAAGGTAATAAGGACGGACACGCATCATTAACAATCGATGAACAAGAGACTGCATAACAGATACCGAATCATTCACTCCGCGAAGTAAAACAGACTGATTCCCCATAGGTACTCCAGCAAAAGCAATCTGATCACAAGCTGCTTTTAATTCCATTGTACATTCCTTGGGATGGTTAACATGCAGACTCATCCATACTGGGCCATGCAATCTCAAGATTTCCAATAAACGAGGGGTAATCCTTTGAGGAAGAAAAACAGGAATTCGAGAGCCAATTCTTATAAATTCAACATGCGGTATTGCCTTCAATCGCTTGAGGATATACTCAAGCTTAGCATCTGAAAGCAACAAGGGATCACCTCCACTTAATAGAACATCACGAATCTCAGAATTTTTCTCAATGTAATTTAATCCAGCATCTAGTTCGGGATGAAAATTGTAATCCTGTGCATTCGAGACAAGTCGACTTCTTGTGCAATAACGACAATAAGCCGCACAGCGATCAGTAACTAGAAACAATATACGATCAGGGTAACGATGTACAATTCCCGGCGCAACCATGGAACCCTCTTCTCCAACAGGGTCCAAAAGCTCGTCAGGGGAAACGAGAAGTTCACCACCTTGTGGAATTACCTGCCGACGAATCGGGCAATAAGGATTGTCGCGATCAATAAGGTTAAAGAAATAAGGAGTTATAGCTAGAGCTAATTTTTTGTTGGCATGATAGCAACCCTCCCGTTCTTCCGGAGTCAAATCAAGCAATTGCTCTAACTGATCGAGCTTGGTTATTCGGTTCTGGAGTTGCCAGATCCAATTGCCCCAGTCTTTGGCAGAGACTTGAGACCATAATCCTTGGCCATTAAACCAATTTTCTAAATGATCATTGGGAAACATAAATAAAGGTTACAAACCTAGGATTGGTAGCAATCTCGTCAAACATTCCTTCCCAGAAATAATCACTTTAATCAAAAAAGGTTGATTTGAAAGAGAGAACCTGTTGGATGCCCGACACATGGATTTCAAACGGAACGGCGTACTAGTACTTGAGGACGGAACAGTCTATAGGGGTTACTCATTCGGGAGTCGAAAGACAGTTGTCGGTGAGGCAGTTTTCAACACCAGCATGACAGGTTATCAGGAGATATTGACAGACCCATCATATTACCAGCAAATTGTCGCAATGACCTCTTCTCAAATTGGGAACTACGGAGTCAATAGTGAGGATATCGAATCGGCCTTTCCAAAAGTCAAAGGCTTTGTCGTAACAGAATCTGCCAATTTATATAGTAACTGGCGCAGTGAAAATGGGCTGCCCAGCTACCTTGAAGGAAACGGGATACCTGGACTTCATGGAATTGATACTCGAGCACTTACCAAGCGGCTCCGAGATGCAGGTGCCATGAAATGTTGCCTCAGCACAGAAGGGATTCAGCCTTCAGATGCCCTAAAACTGGCGCAAAGATGGGATGGTCTTGAAGGGATAGACTATGTAAAGGAAGTAACTCCAAAACTGAGTTATCAATGGGATGCTGATGGCAAGGACAGTCGCCCTTTTGCTTTGGAAGGAACCGAGCTTGGAAAAGCGACTCCAAATAGAACTCCGTTTCGGCTGGCGGCATATGACTTTGGAGCCAAACTATCTATATTTCGAAAGCTCCGCCAGTATGGATTCCACGTGCATGTCTTTCCCGCCAATACACCACCTGAAGAAATTCGTGAATTAAAACCAGATGGACTTTTTCTCTCCAATGGGCCGGGAGACCCTGCTGCCCTCTCTTACGCTCACAATAGCGTACGTGAACTCATTCAACACTACCCCACCTTTGGCATCTGCCTAGGGCATCAAGTCATCACCCACGCACTTGGCGCAAAAACCTTTAAACTCAAATTTGGCCATCGAGGCGGAAACCAACCGGTCAAGAATATTGAAACTGGCCAAGTTTCTATTACTTCGCAAAATCATGGATTTGCCTCAACCCAAGACGAGCTTCAAAAACATGGTGCCGTTGTCACGGAAATCAATATGAATGATAATACGGTTGAGGGACTTAGACATAAAGATCTTCCTCTCTTTTCCGTTCAATACCACCCGGAGGCATCCCCTGGCCCAAGCGATGCTGAGCACCTCTTCGATAAATTCTATAACATTGTGGATCAATCCCGTGGGGGGCGAAGTCCAGTAAACATGGTTTAGACAAGTAAGGGCTCTAGCTTCCCCACGTCTTCCAGCGTGTCTACGCCAACAGTCGGCTCGCGGGTAATCCCCACAACAATCTTGTAACCATTCTCGAGAGCCCTCAATTGCTCAAGACACTCCACTCGTTCCAATGTTCCCAAGGGTAAATGTCTAAACGCATCAAGAAAAGAGCTCTTGTAGGCGTAAACACCCATATGATGGTAGCATGCATTCTCAAGGGAACAATCATCAGATAAAATTATGGTACCTTCACGGCGAAAAGGTATAGGTGCACGAGAAAAATAGAGAGCATGCCCATCCCGGTCGAGGACTACTTTCACACAATTAGGATTCCTGAAATCAGAAGCAGATTGGAAAGGGAAAGCTAACGTAGCCAGATCACTGGTCGTGTGGATCAAATCATTTAGCAAAGAAAGTTGCTTCTTGGTAATTAGTGGTTCGTCTGCTTGAACATTAAGAACGTACTTGGCCTGTAAATGCTGATTTACTTCAGCAATCCGGTCAGTCCCACTTTGATGGTCTCCGCAAGTTCGAAAAACAGAATACCCCTCACCTTGAAGTAAAACCTCCAGTTCCTGATCCTCAACGGCAAAATAAATAGGTAATCCAGGAGAAACTTCAGACAACCGTGATGCAGTCCATAAAATCAGTGGCTTACCATGAATCTCGTGAAGTAACTTTCGAGGGAACCTTTTAGACCCCAACCGCGCAGGCACAATAATTACAGTATCCAAAGCAGTTTTAGCCATCGATTTGGTGCAGTCCTCTTTAAAAGTTTAAAATGAGGCAAACCCCTGCGATAACCAAGCAGGAAGAGATGTGAGGTCGGATATTAATCACCCACGACAAAACGAGCGAATCTGCGCACAATCAAATTCTCTCCAAGGGTCGCAATTTTCTCTGTCAACAGGTCTTTAATTGTAGTGTCTGGATTTTTTACAAAAGGCTGATCAAGCAAACAGACTTGAGAGTAATACTTCTCCAGTTTTCCTTCTACAATCTTCTGAACTGCTTGAGGGGGTTTCCCCTCAGCCTGAGCTGTCGCAATTTCACGTTCTTTATCTAAATCGGTCTGTGATACTTCTTCACGGCTAACGCAACTAGGATTTGCTGCAGCAATATGCATACATATATCCTTGGCAAATGCTTGGAACCCATCATTTTTCGCAACAAAATCTGACTCACAATTAAGCTCCACCATGACGCCAACCTTGCCCCCGGTATGGATGTAAGTTTCGACAATGCCTTCACTAGCATCACGACCAGCTTTCTTCGCAGCTGTTGCGACACCTTTTTTACGAAGGATATCAACAGCGGTCTCAAAATCACCTTCAGACTCAGCTAGAGCCCTCTTGCAATCCATGAGACCTGCTCCAGTTTTCGCTCTGAGTTCACCAACTCGTTTTGCTGTAATTTCGGCCATAGTTTTGGAAATTTAAATTCAGTTATTGATTCGATTGAATATAATTCAATTATGATGCATCATCTGTATCTAGCTTGGTTTCTTCAGCTGGTTTCGCCGCTGATTCATCCTCTTCGATCGCAACAGGTGAATCCTCAGAGGCATCCTCTGTGCCCTCCTCGACTTCAGCAGTGTCTGAGGATTCATCCCCCCCTCCATCAGGTCCAGATTCTGTAGAAGCCGAAACTTCTCTTGCTACGATTTCTTCATACCCTTCAGGTAAGGTCACTTCCAGATCCTCTTGATTCTCTCCAAATTCGGCACGAATTAGTGGTGTAATACCAGACTGAACCTGTTGAGTTGCCTGACGAGCTTTGCCACTCTGCACCGCCTCTGCAATTACCTCAGTAACAATCCGAATAGACTTGCTCGCATCATCGTTGCCAGGAATAGGATGTGATACTTGAGACGGGTCGGAATTGGTATCTACCAATCCGATACAGGGGATGTTCAGCCGATGGGCTTCACGAACTGCAATTTCTTCATTTCGAACGTCAACAATGAAAACTGCTGTTGGTAATTCATCGACTTCCAGCATCCCTTCAAAATTTCTATGCATGCGGGACATTTGATGTTTGATCGCAGCGGCTTCCTTGCCAGGAAGTTTCCCCAAGCTGCCATCATCTTCCATTTTGAGAAACTGTTTGTATTTTTTGAGACTGGAAGTGACTGTTTGAAAATTAGTCAAAGTTCCACCCATCCACCTGTTAACACAAAATGGCATTTGGACAGAAACGGCAGCCTCCCGCACAATATCCTGCGCCTGCTTCTTGGTCGCAACAAAGAGGATTTTACCACCGCCGGCAACTACATCCTCAACAAACTGTGCCGCTTCAGCAAGAAGCTGATATGAGCGTTCCAAATTAATGATAGACATACCGTGCCTGTGATCAAAAAGGAACGGTTTACATTTTGGATTCCAGCGTTTGACTTGATGTCCAAAGTGAACGCCAGCATCGAGAAGATCATTGATTGCAATATTCATGATGAGTGTGATTCAAAGCCCTCAAACTGGAGAGGGAGAAATAAGTTTTCTTTTATATTGGGTTGGGTTAGGAGTGAAATGATTAAAGGTAAAACGCTTGGTATGGCTTTGTGCACACACCTGTAAACGTAAAAAGAGGACGAAGTTCATATGGTCCAAAAATTCCATTGCAAGCGGATAATGGAGCTTATAAAAATTACATATCATGAAATATTGACGATGATCACCCTTGCCATTTGCGGTGAATTACAGACTTTTTTGACTCATAAAATTATTAGGATACTATTGAACACCTATCCTTCCACCGAATCATGCTGATTAATAAAAAACAAACTTGGATGCTTCCTGAATCTGCATCAACTCCGGAAAATGAATATCTTGCTCGCAGAAAATTTATAAAAAAAGCTGGTATTATTTCTGCAGGGACAACGATGTCTTCAGGATTGCTACAAGGCGCCAAAGCTGGGTTCCCTGCAAAACCTAAGCTAAACAAGAAATTCGTGGTTAAAGACCGTAAACCCACCCCCTATAAATGGGTTACGGGCTACAACAACTTTTATGAGTTCACCACAGATAAATATGAAGTGCGCCACTTCGCCAACCAAGGATGGAAGACAGAACCATGGACTCTGCAAATTGGTGGACATGTAGACAAACCGTTGAAACTTGATGTAAATGACCTTTGCAAAGAAATGGGGATAGAAATGCGCGTCTATAGATTTCGATGCGTGGAGGCATGGTCAATGGTAATTCCATGGGATGGATTTCCTCTAAGCAAGCTGATAAAGAAGGCACAACCAACAAGCAAAGCCAAGTATGTCAAGTTCACTACATTCATGGATGAAAAGGCCGCTCCTGGATTCAAACGCTATGATTACTATGATTGGCCCTACACCGAAGGGCTTCGTATCGACGAAGCAAACAACGACCTGACTTTTCTTGCCGTAGGCGTCTACGGTCGCCCTATGCCCAACCAGAATGGCGCGCCTATTCGCCTTGTTGTCCCTTGGAAATATGGATTCAAAAGCATTAAATCTCTGGTCCGCATCGATTTCACGGAAGAACAACCCAAAACATTATGGAACTCAGCTGGCCCAAATGAATACGGGTTCTATTCAAACGTGAATCCAGAAGTGCCTCATCCGCGCTGGAGCCAAGCAACAGAAAGAGTAATTGGGGAAAGTACCTTATCTCCTCGTATCCCCACGCTTAAGTTTAATGGTTATGGTGAACAGGTGGCCAATATGTACAAAGGAATGGATTTGGTAAAATATTTCTAGGGGAAAGAAATCATCCCTCAAACCATTCCAATGAAAGGGTTTTTTCGCTTTGTCGGTTCACGGCGCTTTAGTATACCGTTGATTGTTGGTCCGTTCCTATATCTTTCTTGGGTATTCTATTCTAATCAACATGAAGAATCAAAGAACCTACCAGAGGCAGAAGGAAAGATTGAAACAGAGGAATTTGACACAAGCCTTTTTACTGTGACCGATGAAGAATTTCAACAAGCCACAAGCAAGGCAGATTCAGGAACACAGCAAGATTTAGTTGTCAATCTTCATGAAAAAATCACCGATGACACAGGCAATATCGCAGTTGCATATTTTATCTGTGTTCTGTGCCTCACACCTTTAAAAATACTACTAAGACGCAATAAACTCATTAGTGCCCTTAACCGGCATCGGCGAACAGTAGGACTTGCATGTTTTTTTTACACAATGTTGCATCTGGCAATCTATCTGACAAATGGACTAAAGACACTTTGGGATGAAATTACACGTCTGTATATTGCCGCTGGGTTCTCTGCATTTGCAATTCTGCTGGTCATGGCTCTCACCAGTAACAATTGGACACAACGGAAAATGGGTGGCCGCAAATGGAAGAAACTCCATCGAATCGTCTACATTGCTATTCCCATATTAATCTATCATCGTGCGTTTGCAGGGAAAGTTAGCGCGGAAACAATCAGGGAAACTTTTATATGGTTCTCTCCCGTGATTATTCTGCAGATACTTCGCATCTGGAAGCAAATTAAAGAACAAAAGGCCAGAGCTTAAGCTAATTTACTCATCAGACAAGTTGTGTGTCTGCCACTTGCTTGTTCCAAAATGATAAAACTTGCGATCGGCATCTGAGACATCCAACCAAAGCCAGTCTGATTCACTGGCACTGTACATATATGGATAGACATCGGCATTCGACCAAATCCAACCTAATCCACTTTGATCATAGAACCACACATCTCCAGGTAGATTTCCGACACGATAAAGCCACCCATGATCCAAATGATAAATCCAAGATGTAGTTAAATCCTGATAATAATAACCAAGCCAGGGAAGATAGTTCCAGGAGATATCCCCAACTAAAGACTTCCCATAATCCCAGGAACTAATGGCAATACTTGTTGAAAAATTGCTGGTAGAATCCTCAAATTGTGGGTTTGTTATCGCATCAACAAAAAGCTCAAGGCTTTGAAAGCTTAAATCACTTAACTCGGTCCATTGCCATGTAGAGCTGGCAATGGTATTATAGTGCGTCGCACTCCCTACAGTACCATTAAAAAATCGCATGGCAAGGAATGTTCCTTGGGCAGGGTTCCCATCAGAAATTTCATGTGCGGCTTCAGTCTTGTAACCACCAATATCATTCTCGTCAAAAACTTGAACGTATTTGCTTCCTTCCTTAAAATGAACTGTGAAGGAAAAAGTCCCATCTCCATAGCCTGTTAAATCCTTTGTATCCCCGATTGAGGTCAGAGAGGTCAACGGAACCCATTCCCCAGCAAAAAGGTTATCCGAAACTGCCTGTGAAAAATAGCCTAGTTGAACAACGGCACCATCCTGATTAACTGAAGCATTCGTCTGGGATAGAACAGATCCGACAGTATCATAAAACTCAGTAAAATCACTTGACCAATTGATAGAAAGTGTACGCGCAGCCCAAGTATATGTGAATGTGAAAACCCCTGTAAAAAAAATGAACAGTATACAGTGCCGACTAAGGACCAATTTATGGGGCGCTAGCATTAACAACAGGAAAATTGTGGGGATGTAGACAAAGAGAAAGAGAATCCCCCCAGTGAGCAACCCTTTTTTCTAGACGCAATTAACTATTGGGAGACGCTCATGCTCCCAAAGCCAAATTTCAACCACCTTTTAGAACCGTGGTCATAAAAAAAGGCGTCCTGCATTGTTGAATGCCGGGCAGAGTAATACAACCAAGATTCTCTCTCGTGTGAATAAATGTTGGGATAAACTAAATCTGAAGTCCAAAACCATTCATCTAAGGCAGATGCGAAATGAATTGATGAATCATTATTGCCAACAGGATAAATCCAGCCATGTGCCAAGCTAAAAACCCAGTTACTGAGATGCTTCTGGTAAAAACCCAGCCATAAACTTAATCGCCATTCCTCATCAATAAATTGAGTTATTTGGTTTGTAGCAAAAAAAGCCTTTAGTGATAAATCTGATTGAATTACAATCGTTTGTTCTACGGATGAAGAATTTACCGATTCCCCTTCCCAACCGGCAAAATAATATCCAAGAGATGGTAACGCTTTAATTTGAGTGTGACTGCCATCAACATAGGATCCAGAGCCAGTGACAGAACCACCATTCGCAGGTTCAGTCTCTAAAAACAGTGTATGGGTAACAGGTTTTGGATGATATAGGGCCTGAATAGCGAGATCTCCAATCACAGTCAGATTAGCTGGGTTCGCATTAGACTCTGAAAAAATATCACCAGGATCAATGACTGTGATATTTCCTCCGACTCCCGACTGAGAACCAGAATAGTAATAGAGAGAATCCGGTGTTGATTCATCCACGATAATTTCAACCGCTCCTACAACCCCACGGGAATTCGTAACTCCCAAGGTGTATTCGCCAGCAAAAAGGTCAGGGTTTTCTTGTTTGGCAGATGTTGAAAAGAAAAATGGATGAGAGGATGTAGAAATCCCATCTAGAAAAAAACGATAGGTCACACCACGTACAAATCTTAATTCCGGTCGATCTCGAATATCAATAAAGAACCCAGATCCTAAACCGTCCATACGCGTCCCAACAAGGACGCTGTAATCAATATAACCTCCAACGGACCATTCGGAAAAATCAAAACCATCAAGCGGACTGGCAACAAGGGTTACCGAATCTCCAAGAGAATAATTGCCGGACCCTTTCGGCGCCTCTGACTCTTGTTCTTGATTCCCAAATAATTGTACTTTGTAAGACTGCTTTTCAAAAACCGCTTTGTAGGAAAGGTTTTCTTGTAAGGTGACATTGAAGCTTTGTTCGTAGAAAGCAGTGCCTTCATCATCAACCCATTTAACGAAGAAATATCCTGGCGCAGGCTCTGCAGAAAGCACTACTGAAGCATCGTAAAGATGCTCACCATCACCATAAACATTGCCCGCATTGTCAGGTTGGACTGAAAGAGTAACAAGATAGTTGTCTTTGATATTTTTCTCAAAGACACCTGTTACAATTATATCACTACTAACAGTTAAATGTGTTGCAGATGCCTGTGGATTTGCAATTCCGGTGCCAAGCCAGCCGACAAAAAAGTACCCTTCTGCCGGTTCGGCGATGATACTGGCCAACTCACCATATGAGAAAATCCCACCGCCACTAACAACGCCGCCTGCATCTAGGTTCTGGAGTGTTGTAACAGAAAAAAAAGTCTCCTCAAAGACTGCCTGAAGCTCTACATCATTGCGAATAGTTAACGACAATGGATTCTCTGCTATATTCCCTGAAAGACCTTTCCAGTATAAAAAACGATAACCAAGGGAAGGGATTGCAGAAATCGATACGACACTTCCAAACTCAAAACTACCGGCACCAGTCACTATACCGGTAAAAGAAGGACTCACATCTGCCGAAACAGAATAGTTGATGGGTTGGAATGTAGCGGTAAAATTCAGTGGCTCTGTTATGACGAGATTCCGTTGAACTTCTACTCCGGAAAGATCCCCTGACCAGCCCACAAATTCATAACCATTAGAGGGTTCTGCGGTGATTGAGGATAACGCGCCCTCCTCATACAGGCCTAGTCCCTGAATTGATCCAGAGCCAATAACCTCTCCTGAGACAGTGTAAATTGAAGCATTTTCGACCTCTGGATTGGCCACTATTGAAGCAAGAAATACGTTGCCACTATCCTGAAACTCAAGTTGGGAGTCGTCAGCCTGAACTTCGAAGATGATAGGAAACGGCACAGGATTTCCTGGATTACTCCACAGCCAGGAAGGATGGCTCATTGTATTATATCGAGCCCCGCCAATAACAGTAGAAGTGTTGTAGAACCGCATGGCTAACAACCTGCCGAATGCAGGATTGTTCTGCTCTATTGGTGTATTGGCCACAGCCAAAAACTCCCCCGGCCAATCAGGAAAGATACGAACAGAATTTGATCCCACCTCAAATAATGAGGTAAACTGAAAAGTGCCAGGTGCAATATCATTCAAGGTAGAGCTATCACCGATTGTAGTCCCATGAGTTAATGAAACCCATTCCCCGCTAAACAAGTTACTTGGTGTCGCTTGAGTAAAATATCCCAGTTCAATAATCGCACCATCCCCATTGACATCAGTTAACCCTGGGGCCAATGGATCACCATTAATTGTTTTTAGAACCGCATCCCCACTGGTCCATTGTATCTGTAGCCGATTTGTGGCATGAAGTGGAACCGATATAATGAAAAGGAAAAAGAAGAGGGGAATTCCCAAAGCCAAATATGTCTTCTCAACAAACTGCGATGGCTTGTGTTTCTTCATTCTAAAGGGCAACACCAAACTTTCCACACCACCCGATTACGGAACATATCAATACCAACAAGATAAATTCCTAATGTCCAGTTATAATAAAGTTACCACGATCGGTTGTGCTTTGCAAATTGGTTAGAGGAGTTTGACCTTTGATGCATACCTGGTATGCGATGCACCTCGTAGTGTTCATCGGGTAAATCTCGTAAAAACTGGCTAGGTCTTGCTGGCATTCTGCCGCCCCGAATCATGACAACTGATGGATAAGTGAGGTAAAGTTCATCCTGAGCACGGGTCACTGCGACATAAAAAAGGCGGCGCTCTTCCTCAATGTCATCAGCCTCAATTGCTCGCTGCAGAGGAAATGCACCATCCGCCAATCCGATTACAAATACTGCAGGATACTCCAACCCCTTTGCTTGGTGAACTGTAGAGAGGCGGACGGCATCGTCATCAGGTCGAATAGAACGATTACTCGTCTCTGCATTGAGAAGGACAAGTTGTGAAAGCATCTCCGTAATGTCTGTAAATTTTGCAGCAAAGCCAATCAGGCTTTCCAAGTCGTCCATTCGGTTAGACCAATTATCATAAAGCTGACGGATATAGCCAGAATACCAACCCTCCACCGCAGTCCGAACAACTACTTCAGGCGAGTCCTGAACCATCGATTCCCTTATATTGCGCAATGTCTTAACAAAATCAGGCCATTCCTCACGAGCGTCCGCAGCAACTTTCTTTAAAACTTGTTTGGAGCCAAGTGCATTCAACCGATCAACATTCTCCTTTTCTGATACTTCATTGGCCATCTTCAGGATTCGCTCTGCACCTTTGGGACCTACCTTGGGCAATAAGCAAACAAGGCGATTGAATGCCACGATATCTCCGGGGTTACTGGCAAAACGTAATTGAGCAGCCACATCCTTCATATGTGCCTGTTCAAAAAATCTAACTCCACTGGTGATTTGGAAAGGCACTTGATTTCGGGATAACTCCATCTGCAATTCCATCGAATGGTAATGAGCACGGTAAAGAATTGCAATGTCTCCCAGATCATATCCCTCACGACGATGCAACTCCACAATCTTCTGACAAATGAACTGAGCCTGCTGGTCGGTATTCATCGTGGGGACCAATTTTGGAAGTCCCATGCTGGATCGTACAGATTTAAGATCTTTTTGATACCCCGCATTATCAGGTCGACCATCCAGAACGCGGTTAGCAAGGTCTAGAATCTCCGGGGTACTACGATAATTGAGAACGATCTTACGGAGCTTGGCCTCAGGATGCCGCTGGGAAAAAGACATGATATTCTCAAAATCAGCTCCTCGCCAAGTGTAGATGCACTGGGCATCGTCACCAACAGCCATTATCTGATGGTTAATACCTACATGGTCAATGATCGCAGACTGGAGTGCATTGGTGTCCTGATACTCATCGACTAAAATATGCTGAAATCGATCTTTACACCAAGTGGCACATTCAGTGGAGGCATTTAGTAAACGAAGCCAGTATTCAAGAAGGTCATCATAGTCGGTGACCTGTAATTCCAGCTTCTTCTTTGAATAGGCTTTTGAGAATCCAATAACCTGATCTGTTAGTGTCGTAAACTCAGGATATTTCTTGGATAATGTATCCTCAATAGATCCTAGTGTGTTTCTGGCATAGCTGATGATGCTGGAGAGTACTTTGGCTTTGGGATTACCTTTGGTTTTAAAAAACTCCTTATCCATTGCACGCACAACATCTCCAATTAATGAATCAGACTCACCGGCATCCAGAATTGTGTAATTTTTCTCCAATCCGACCTCGTGTCCAAACATCCGCAATGTTCTTTGCCCAATTGAATGAAAAGTACCGCCCCATAACTGATATCGAGGTATCCCCGTGAGATCCTGAACTCGATCCAGCATCTCTCGGGCGGCCTTATTTGTAAATGTAAGTAACATTATGGCCTCCGGAGGTACTCCCTGAGAAAGAAGCCATGCAACACGGTAAGTCAACGTTCTGGTCTTGCCTGAACCAGCGCCTGCCAGGACCAAGACTGGCCCAGGCGAAGAAGTAACCGCAGCATACTGATCTTCATTCAGCTCCGCTTGGAAATCTATAGGTAAAAGAGAATTATCCTCAAGATCATCAGAAAAAAGTTCGCTCATTGACATAAGCTGTAGAGACAAAAGGAAACCCTTGCCGGGCAAAAGAAAAAAATAGCAAAAGTGGGAAAGATTTCAATGGAGGAGAACAAGGCTATCCCGGTGAACAATCTCGCCCTTTCCAACGCTTGGAAACTTTTTCTGTACAATAGTATTATCCATCCCCATCAATTCGCGAACCTCAGAACTGGAAAACTGACAAATACCACGGGCAAAAGCATTTCCATCCGGTCCGGAGATATAAACCATAGCCCCTCGATCGAATAATTCCTGTAGATCAATAATCCCCTTCGCCAAAAGGCTTCCACCTTGCGATAGTACAGCTTCACGCGCACCAGCATCAACAATTAGCATCCCTTGAGGTTTTTGAAAAAAAGCTAACCAACGCTTGCGAGATTTTAGATCATCAGTCGCAGGCACAAAAAATGTTCCAGGATTTTGTCCGGCAAGCAGACAATCCAAGTTCTCAGGATTACGTCCATCGATAATGAAAACACCACAACCAGAATGACAAGCAACCTTAGCGGCCTCAATCTTGCTAATCATACCGCCGACAGCGGTAACACTCCGCGTCCCTCCTGCCATTGCTTCAATTGATGGAGTAATATTTTCAACGACCGACACCAAATTCCCACTACCTTCAAAGTCAATGAGCCCCATAACAGTCGTAAGAATTACCAACCTCTCTGCTTTAACCAACGAAGCAACAAGCGCAGATAAGACATCATTATCACCGAACTTGATCTCCTCGTTGCTCACTGTGTCATTTTCATTAATAATAGGCACCACTCCATGCGAAAGAAGTTTATCTAACGTGGCTCGAACACCCAAATGTCTTTCTCTGGAACGTAAATCCTCGCGCGTTAAAAGCACTTGGGCAATCTTTAGCCCATGTTGGGAAAAAGCACGCTGCCAAATCTCGATCAGCTGGGACTGGCCAACTGCGGCACAAGCCTGTAAGGTAGCCATATCTGCAGGGCGTTGGTCAAACCCAAGTAACCCCATACCCAACCCTACTGCTCCAGAACTCACAAGAAGAGGCTCGTAACCCTCTCGCTTCCATTTAGCAACCTTGTGACAAAGCTGATCAATCCGCTGTTCGTTTAAACGGCCTACGTCCAAAGAAATTACACCCGTACCCAATTTGAGTACCACTCTCTTGGGCTCTTCCCCGGACATCTTATTTTATTTGATGGTACAATCCTCCCCTTCAACCGTTTTGAAAGAAACCACAAAGGATTTAGGTTAGACAATTGTCAGTTCCTTTTCCTTTTCGGAAAGATGGGTATTAATTTGAGTGATATATTTATCTGTTTCACCCTGGATATCCTTTTCATTACGTTTGGAATCGTCTTCAGAAATCTCGCCGTCCTTGTGAAGTAACTTGTTAGCATCCATGGCATCACGTCTAGCCGAGCGCACGCGAACACGGCCATCTTCAGCCATTTTCTGGGCAACCTTGGCAAGTTCATTGCGACGTTCTCCACTTAACTCAGGGATTGGCAGACGAACAATCCCACTATCCGTTACAGGGTTTATTCCTAAGTTGGCAGATTGGATGGCCTTTTCTATATCTTTGACTACGCTCTTATCCCAAGGCTGAATCACTATAGTTCTTGGGTCTGGTGACGAGATTGCAGCGATATCTCGCAGAGGCATTGATGATCCATATGATTCAACAAATATAGTCATATTTTCAACCATTGCCGGAGAAGCTTTTCCGGTGTGAAGATTGGTAAATTCATGGAGGACATGGTCTACTGCCTTCCCCATGTCAGCAGAAAGTTTATCAAAGATAGAATCAGAATCCATAGCGTATCAGGTGGTAAAGAATTTAGAAAAATTTGAACGGATAACAGCGAAAGGAGAGCTTAAAAATACAATAGTCAGTGTTTTGCATGAGGGTCAATCAAGTAACAAAAGTCACCGAATCAGTGTTCCGATGCTCTCACCACGG
>Ga0209661_1000727_pt1 | contig 17026 bp, 8 predicted proteins | sample SaaInlV_120m_DNA_2_FD_184660 | JGI IMG/M metagenome (GOLD analysis project Ga0209661, IMG submission 184660) | Marine microbial communities from expanding oxygen minimum zones in the Saanich Inlet - SI072_LV_120m_DNA (SPAdes) (version 2) | ecosystem: Environmental > Aquatic > Marine > Intertidal... | reverse complement strand
GGAAAAGAAAGTTCGCTCCTCACTTGCAAACGCGCAGTACCACATCGGCTGGCTGATGCGCCTCGAGTTGGCCGAGAAGAAGGAATGGATGGAGCCACTCGATAAGGCGCGCCAAAACTTCCGCCTACTCGCCGAGCAAACCGACAAGACCGATGCCAAGCCCTCGGAGGATCACCAGAAAAATCTCGAGGCCGTAGTGCGCTTGGCGCGCATGGATTTGTCCGAGGTGCAGGCATTGCCGCTGCCAAAGAAGTGCGAGGGCAACAAAAACGTCTGCTCGAAGTGCCAAGGCCAAAAGAAGAGCAACAAGCCGAAAGACATGAAAAAGAAGGAGGACGCCCGCGGTGCCAGCGTCGGCAAACGCCCAGACGGCAAAGGCTCCTGATCACTTTCCGCACATAAAGTTTTTTAACCAAAGCAGCCGACGCAAGTCGGCTCTTTTTTACTCCAACAGAACTCCCAAGATGCCACTCCGTTTCACCATCCAACTGCTTGGTTGTGTTGTGCTGCCGATCGTTGCGCTTGGCCAAGCGCCCGCCAAGCCATCACCAGCCAAGCGCATCGTTCCCGCCGTCAGGGTGAAGCCCAGTGTGCCTCCGAAGCCGATTCGCCGTCTGCCGTCCAAAAGCGCTATCACGACACCGGCGGAGACGACCCTCCCAACAAACGCCCCCGACCTTCAAGCCGTTCGGCCGGTTCCCCGCAAGGCACCCACCCCACCCAAGCCGAAGACGCCGCAGGAAAAACTGCACGCCTCGTTGACGGCGGTGAAGTTTGACCGAACGCCCGATGGCATCCTCTTGGCAGTTGACGAACTACAGAAAGAAGCCAAACCGACCAAGGACAAAACCAAGACGGCGGCGGAGCGCTTCCGGCGCCTGGCCAACGCCGGCAGTTGGGAGGAACTTGGCAAACATATCAAGTCACTGCCATTCGACAGCTCAGTCGAAAAAGCGTATCGCCACCTGATTACATCCCTGCTTCGACTGCCAATCACCCAGTCCACAACACCACCTCCAATCAGCACGCCACCAATCCCAAGCGGCTCCAAGGTTCCTATTCGGCCGACCAACAAACCGCGCCCGATGCTCACTCAGGAGGATTTTGTCGAGATTTTGAAACTGGCCCCGGCCGAGCCCAACGAGGCCGATATCGCCTCCCTAGGCAATCTGCTGCGCGGCGTGGGTCAGCCGAACCTGTCTCGCCTGGCCAAGCAGCTAGAGACCGGCATCGGCCAGTTCGGTGGCGACCAACCGGACGGCCGCAAGTGTGCCGCGCAACTGCTTCGGCCATTGGCAACCAAATCCCAGGCCAAAATCGCGCTGAGCTTTGTCCCAGACAGCGACGAGGACTGGGCGCTCGAGATGCGCGCCGACTTGTTACACAAGCTGTGGAGCGGCCAACCGAGTCCGCCGAACTTGTCCGCCGCGTGGAGGGCAAATGAAAAACTGATCGCAACCATCGAGGACGATACCAAGCGGTTCGACGGAATCAAACGAGGCTTCACGCTTGTCGCTAAACTGCCCAAGACCAGAGCCAACGAGTGGATGAGCAAGCAGTTTCGCGAAGGTGGCCCGGGACTGAAATTGATCCAACTCGTGCAGTCCGATGTGCAACGCAATGTGCGCAGCGCTAACTTTTCCGCGCGCGGTGAAAACCTGCGCAGTCTTAAGCAGATCATCGAAGCGCTGCTGGACGGAAGCAGCAGCAACCTGACGAAGTGGAAACTCCCGCTGACCATTGCCGCCGAGGCGTGGCTCGTCGAAGCCGAGAACACCGCGAAATATTACCGAGCCACTGCCACCCGCAGTAACATGACAGTCTACAATCCGGTTTATGAGCAGCAACGGATACTGGCCCAGCAAAGCTCCAACCGCTACAAGCCGATCACCCCGGCACTCGTCATCGAGCACGCCCCAGGAGCCGACTGGCTTGCCGCCCTACCGGAAAGCCGCCGCACCCGTGTCATGGCCGTCCTCGCCGAGACGCTTTTGAAAAACCGGAAAATTGTCGAGGCTCTCGATGAGATTGAGCGCTTGGCCAAGCTCGACCCGATATCGGCCAAACGCATCACCAACATCCTGCTCGGTGGCTGGGCACAGTCCCGTAACCCCAACGGTGGCGCAAAGCCTAGCATGCCCACTGTCGGTATGTCGGTTTACATCCCGCCAAGGCCAAGCGGCACGCCGCTCACGCGGGCCAAGCAAAAGCGCAACCTGCGCGAGTTGGGCCAAATCCTTGAGCGCCTGACCAAACTGCCGATCGACCCGCCTGAACCGAGGGCCATCGTCGCCGCATTCGAGGGCGCACACAGCTTTGCCGAGGTGTACAAGCCTGACGATATCCGGTCGGTGTTCGGCAAGCCGGAAAAAATGCCGGTCGAGTCGCTCGCGACGCTGGTGAACTCCATGCGTCAGCGCCTGGCCACTTCGTGGCGCGCGCCACAGATTCAGCAGCAGGCCGGCACCAAGCGCGGCGAACCGCAGATCAAGGCCGAGGTGCTCGCTGGATACGACACGCTGCTAGAGCTGATCAACGTGGGCCTCAAGGCCAAACCGGATGTCTGGCAACTCAAGCTGCAACAGGCCGCCGCGAACTTCGACCTCGCCGAGTACCAGTACGGCAACAAGGCTGAACTCGAGGTGTACGTGAAGCACCGCGAGGCGGCGTTCGAGGGTTTCAGCGAGGCCGCCGCACTCTACACCCTGCAAACCTCCGTGACCGCCGACAAGCCGAGCGTGCTCGTCTTCCAGCTTTGGTTCAATGCCAACCTCGGAGCGAGCGACCTCTCGTACGTCACCCGCCAGCAGATTCCGGAGATCAGCAACCTCCAAAAGATCCGCGACGCGATTCTCGTGATGCCGGACTCGGAGGGCCACCTGAAAGCGTTCGGCGAATCAGTAACTAATACCTCACGCCGGCTGACGCCAGAGCTGAAGCCGCGCTACCTCCGCGCCTCGCTCACTGTGCTCGAGAATCATCCCGGCGGTGAACCGGCGCGGGAACTGGTGCTGCATTACAACGACCTGCTTGATGAAGTGAAACTGGTCGCCCAAATCGATGGCAGCGACGAGATCGGCCACACCAAGCCGTTCGGCCTGTTCATCGGCCTGCGGCACACGAGCGACATCGAGCGCGAGGCCGGCGGCTTTGCGCGTTACCTCGTCGGCGGCAGCAGCACGGGCACCCCATATTTTTATCCGCGCTACCCCGGCCAACGGCAGGCGCCCCGCGATGACCTAGAGGAGCATTTGGGCAAAAAACTCGGAGAAAATTTCGAGGTGCAATCGATCACGTTTCACGACACCAAAATCCAGTCACGCACCATTGGCGAGCCAGGCTGGCGCGAGACTCCGCTGGCTTACGTGCTACTCAAGGCGAAGGACGCCTCGGTCGACCGCATTCCCGAGTTGCAGATGGATCTTGATTTTTACGACTCGCTCGGCCCGGTACTGTTGCCGGTAACCACTGCGACGCAAATCGTCGATGCACGCCCAGAGTCAGCCCCCGCCCGGCCGCTTGACGGGTTGGAATTGATACAGACACTCGACTCACGGCTCACCGGCGAGAACGAGGGATTGACGCTCGAGTTGCACGCCACGGGCAAGGGCCTCACGCCGCCGCTCGACAAACTGGTCACTCTCGACATTCCTGATTTTGAGATTACAAAAACGGACGACCAAGGCCTGTCGATCGCGCGCGTCGAGTCAGGCGCGTTGGGCGTTAACGCCGTGAGTGAGCGCACTTGGTTGCTCACGCTCAAGCCAACCGCCGACGCCGGGGAGTCGCTCACGTTCAAGTTTCCGCAGCCGACCGGCTTGGTGGCCAAGTCAGTTTTTAAACAATATAGCGACGCCGACCTCGTGGAAGTGGACAGCGAGTTGGCGCTGGTCGGGCTGTCACTGAATCCGCCGCCGACTTGGCCTTGGTTTGCCGGCAGCGCGGCCGTGCTGCTGCTTGGCATCGGCGCGTGGCGCGTGGCCAAGCGCGATGACGTCAAAGTCGCTGCACCGGTTTTTGAAGTCCCGGAAGTTTGCACGCCATTCGCTGTTATCGACCTGTTGCAACGCATCGCCGCCGCCCCGCCGAAGTCACTGGCGGCGACTCATCGCGACCGTTTGCGTAGCGACATCCGAGAGATTGAGCAACTCCACTTCGCGCCCAACACCGCGCAAACCAACGGGCACGGTGACTTGCAGTCCATTGCCCGCAACTGGGTCGGCAAATTGAACTGACCGCCGCATATGGCTGCCAAGCGCATCCTGCTCATCGCCAATCCGGCATCCGGGAATCGGCAGGGCGAACAACGGCTGGCCGAGGCGAAGTCACATCTCGAAGCGCTTGGCCACTCGGTCGCAGCCAAACTCACCGAAGCCCCCGGTCACGCTGCGGACTTGGCCGGTGCGGTCGCGATACAATACGAAATCATCGCCGCGCTGGGTGGCGACGGCACGGTCAACGAGGTGGCCAACGGGCTCATGGCCGTCGAACCGGGCGAGCGCCCAGCCCTCGCCACACTACCGGTCGGCACCGGCAACGACGTTGCGCGAACCTTCGGCTTGGCCAACTTTGAATCCGCCATCGACGCCTTGGTTAACGGCAACACCCGGACGCTGGATGTCATACGCGTGCAGTTAATGCGGGACGGGAAATCGGTCACGCGCCATTCGCTGCTCTTTGTCGCGGCCGGTTTCGCCGCCGAGGTGATACGCAAAACCGGGCCGCGAGTGAAGCGAATCTTCGGGCGGCGATTCAGCTACTCAGTCGGTTTTTTTCGTGCGCTCGCGAATTTTCGTGCGCCGGAGTTTTCGGTGAAGTGGGACAGCGGCGAAAAGGCGGGCCGAATGTTTCAAGTTTGCGCGGGCAACACCGAGTTCGCCGCTGGCGGCGTGATGCGCATCTCCCCCGGCGCACGGCCGGACGATGGCCTGCTGAACATCAGCCTCGTCGGTGCGCTTGGCCAGCTGGGGATTGTGCGGCGGTTCCCCAGTATTCTCAGCGGACGCTACGTCGAGGACGATCGCGTCGACTACTTCACCAGCAAACGCCTCGAGATCGACGCCGTGCCACCGGCCGAACTCCAGGCCGACGGCGACATCATCGGCACCACCCCGGCAACGGTCGAGCTGCTGCCGGGCGCGCTGCGGTTGGTTGTGCATGACCAGTTTCAAGTTTGAATTTTAAACTTTTCCGCCAAAGCGCCGGCGGCGCTGCGCTCTACCGGCGCACTCCAAAAAGCTTACGGATTGGGCGTGCCGCCGGTGATGACTTGGAAGGTCGGCTTGACGATGGGAAGAGGGTTGACGCGGCCGAGGTTGTTGAGCCAGTTCCGGCCGCCGGCCTGGCCTTGCAACGCCACCGCCCCCTGCCCCCCGATCAGCGACTCGATGCTGCGGGAGGTTTCGGTTCGAATCTGTCCCAGCTGCATCTGCCGCTCCTCGATGGGCAAGCCGGTGTTCATGCGGATCTCCCTGGCGAGTTCCTCGGCGCCACCTTTCATATCGTACACCTGCGCTGAAATGTTTTCCCCCAACCCCTGACGCTCAGTAATCTTGGCGATCGACTTGTAGTCGTAGTCGGTCTGGCGCAGATAATCCTGATAACGGTCGTCACCAAGCGAGTCGCGGATTTGGTTGCTCATCTCCTGCTCCGCGAATTGGCGACTCTCCATGTCACCAGCAGAAATACTCGCTCCGGGCACGACACCGTGCTCGTCGTCGAACGCCTTACGCGCCGCGAAGATGTCCCGGAACTCGTCCTCCGAGGGATCGAACCCGTCCATCTGCAATCGCATGTTTGCCGCCGTGGGCGACTTGCGCAGATCGTACTCTGTTTTCTGCTCGGGAGTCAGCATGGTGGCGATGCTACTGTCGCGATCCTGCCGCAGTTGGCGTATCTCGGCCATGTCCTGCGCGTCGCTCGCGCCCTGGGCCATCTTCTTGAGCAACTGGCTGCCATACTCCTGCTCGAGGGTGTTCAACTGAGCCTTGGTCTCCTCCGGGATGAAATCCATCTCGTAACCACTCTTGGCCTGCGAGCGGGCGAGGGCAAGCGGACCGGGCCGATTGATGGCCGCCATACCCTGTGATCCGAACAGGTCGCCCAGCACCTCGTTTTTCTCGCGGTCAAGCTTGGCCATTTGGGAACTGGTCGATGCACTTGGCCGACCAAGGGAACTGGGGTTGCCGGTCTTCCAGAATTCCTTGCGCGCGGGTGACTTTGACAGGATGTCAGCCTTGCGTTTATCGTAATACTTATCCAGATCCTGCTTCACAAGATCGCGTATGGTCTCCTCTGGACAACCGATATTCCGCAAGTTCTTAACGTAGGTCTCGTAGTCGCCGGACTCGATTTGGCTCCAATGAAACGGCTCGACCTCGCGCACGATTCGCTCAATTGGGGGTGCTTGACCAAGCGCTTGGCTTGGGGACGATGCGGCGGGCGGCGTTGATTGGCTTGGCTCGGTTGACGACTGCCTGTCGGTGGACAGCCAAAACAGTCCCACGAAGCAAACCAAGTTTGCCAAGATCGAAATCATCAACAGCCGCTGTAAGCTCATATCCTGCGGGAAAAAAGTAGCATCGCTGGCGAGCGATGCAATCCCATGAAACAACGCCGCTTGCCCAAAGTTGCGTTTGGCCAAGCGGAAACGAGTTGCCTGCGCCTAGCCAAGCGTGAATGATGCCCGCGCTTTTCACGATGAGGAAAATTCTGCCCTTTGTTTCGATGCTATCCGCACTTGGCCTGAGCCAATCCGTCTTTGGCATGCCAAAAGGCTTCAAGATGGTCACTTTCGCCAAGCCGCCGCAGGTCACCTACCCCACCGGCGTCGCCGTCAGCGGCAATGGCGACGTCTACGTCAGCGTCGACCTGAATAGTTCGCTCGATCAAAAGGCCAACCGCGGTAAGATCGTCAAGTGCGTCGACACTGACGGCGATGGTGTGGCGGACAGGTTCACCGACTACGTGCCAGACATCGACAGCCCTCGTTCGAGCTGCTTTGTCGGCGACACGCTGTACGTGGTCAATCCGCCGTTTCTCTCGGCGTTCCGGGACAAGGACAACGATGGAATTGCCGACGAGAAGGTGCAACTTGTCACCGGCATGGGTTTCGACTTGAGCTTCCGCGGCGCCGACCACACCTCCAACGGCGTGCGGATGGGTATCGACGGCTGGCTATATTTGGCTATCGGCGACTACGGCTTTGTCGAGGCTAAGGGCCGCGATGGCCACACGCTTCATCTGCGCGGCGGCGGTGTGATTCGTGTCCGGCCCGATGGAACCGAACTGGAAAACTACGCACTCTACGCCCGCAACATTTACGACGTCGCCGTCAGCCCAAAGCTCGATGTCTTCTCGCGCGACAACACCAACGATGGCAAGGGCTGGAACACTCGCCTGCATCACTTCGTCTCACTGGGAAACCACGGCTATCCGCGCCTCTATAAAAACTTTCCCGCAGAGCACATGCCGCCGCTGGCTGACTACGGTGGTGGCTCCGGTACGGGCGCCTATTGGCTGGACGAACCCGGCTTTCCGGACGCCTTCAACGACGCACTCTACACATGCGACTTTACCACTCAACACGTTTACGTTCACCGCCTCACGCCGCACGAAGGCACCTTCAACGTCACGCAGGACAGCTTTTACAAAATCAAGGCCATCGACATGGACGCTGATGGCAACTCGAGGATGTTCGTCACCGACTGGAAAAATGGCGGCTATCGTTTCAGCCGGCCGGACGTCGGCAGCGTTTCGCTGATCACCTTTCCCGGAAAAACGGCGGCCAAGTTTCCCGACTTGGCCAAAGCGTCCGACGCCAACCTGCTCAAGCACATCGTTTCCGACAGCGCCGTCTGCCGGATCAACACCCAGCGTGAGATTCTCAAACGCAGTGCCGGCGGGCATATCGACGGCTTGGCCAGGCTCGCCGCCGACAAGTCGATCCATCTGCATGGACGCATCGCCGCGCTGTTCACGCTCAAGCAACTGGCCGGCGAATCCGTAAATAAGAGAATCGCACGGTTGACGCTCGACGAAACCATTCGCGAATGGGCCTATCGAGCCCTCGCCGATCGCAAGCGCCAAACCGGTGGCGTGAATTCCGCCCTGTTTGTGAAAGCGCTGCGCGACAAGAATCTGCGTGTCCGATTGCAGGCCGTAATTGGCCTGGCCAGACTGGGGAACCCACACAAATCCCTGCTCAACATTGCGGCAGAACCGATTGACAACTCGCCAAAAAATCGCGTTTATGCGAACAACGAAATCATTCCGCACATTGCCCGGAAGGCACTCGTGGAAACCAAGGCGACACAAATCTGCCTCGATGGAATCAATGACGAACCAACCCGGCAGATCGCGTTGGCCGCACTGCAGGAAATGCACACCACTGAAGCCGTCGATGGCTTGATCCGAAAACTTCAGGATTCAGAAAATCCGTCGCTGAATACTGAAATTCTCACCTCCCTCTGTCGGCTTTATTATACCGACAAGCGTTGGGACGGGAAGAAGTGGTGGTCTACCCGTCCTGACGACCGTGGCCCCTACTTTGAGCCGGTTGAATGGGAGGCCTCCCCCCGAATCGGCGCCGCGGTCAAGACCGGCTTTGCCCAGTTGAATGCCGAACACAAACCGCAGATGATCGCCAACATGAAACTCAATCGCATCGACCCGGCCGCGCTGGGCATCGATACCAAGATCGACGAGGCGCTAGCGTTCATTGCCTCGGCCTCGCTCGGTACCATCGCCATTGAACCGCTCCGTAAGGCAACGCTCGACCGTGAGCGCGACATGAAGGTTCGCTCCGATGCGTTCAATGCGCTCAGCCGGATTACCGGCAACGAGGCATTCAACACGCAGTTGGCCATCATCAGCGAATGGCAAAAGCACAGTGCCGATCAAAAAAGTTTCGCTCCAACTGTGCGGGAATTCATCTATGAACCGAACCACCTTGGCCGTCCTAAGGTGTTGCGCGATGCTGCGCGCAAACAAAAAGGCGCAGCCAAGGTCGTCACGTACCGGATCGCACTGCAACTCGAGCAATCGCCGCTGGCCAACGATTACCTTCGTGGGATGATGAGCGACATCATTCGTCGCGGAGCCAAAAACGCCGAGTTGTTTACCGCTATCGGCGACTCCGGTTCAACCGATCATGGAGAAATGGTCGCAACCGCATCCAAGTCAAAAAACGTCGCCTTGGCTAAGGTTGCAAAAGCCACATTGGCCAAACTGAACGCCGCCCCGAAAACAGGTAATGACGACAAGCGACTTATCGTTCAACTCGGCCACAATGAAGCCACCGCATTGCTGTTGAAGACCAAAGGTAATGCCGCACTTGGCAGCCAGTTATTTACCCGACAGGCCTGCATTGCCTGCCACACCACTTCGCAGGATCAACCTCAAAAAGGTCCCTACCTCGGCGACGCCGGCAAAAAATGGAGGCGGGCCGACCTGATCCAATCTATCCTCAAGCCAAGCGCCGTTGTGTCACAGGGATTCCAGACGCAGTGGTTCGAGTTGAAAAACGGCACAACACTGGAAGGTTTTGTGACCGGAGAAAAAGATGGCGTCGTCGATCTGCGCAACATCGCTGGAATCGTGCAACGCGTAAAACGCTCGAACGTGACCAAGAGCGGCACGCGCACCACGTCGATGATGCCGGAGGGCTTGACCGCCGGCTTAACCGTAAAGGAAATGGCCAGCCTCCTCGACTATATGCAGTCGCTCAAATAGCCGCTTTGTCTAAGCGCTTCGCTTATTCTTTCGTTGGGGCGGATCGCTTGAGGTAGCGGAAGAAGTCCGAGTCGGTGGAAAAGATAAGAGTGTCCTCCTTGGACAGCGTGGTTTCCATGGTTTCCATGGTCTTGAGGAACTCGTAGAATTCACGGGCCTCGGTGCTTTGGTCGAATGCCTCAGCGTAGATGGCGACCGCCTTGGCGTCCGCCTCACCCATGATCTGTTGCTTCTCAAGATAGGCCTTTGACGTGATTTCTTTTAACTCCCGCTGCTGTGTTCCCAGGATCTTGGCCGCCTCGCCGGCGCCCTCGGAACGAAATCTGGAGGAAATCCGGGAACGCTCGGAAATCATGCGTTCAAAAATTGTCTTCTGAACATCCTCATGGTAGTTGATTCGCTTGAAGCGGAAGTCCAGCAACTTGATGCCGAACTGCGGCACGTTTTTGTTAGCGTCTTCCATCACCAACTGCGCCAGCTTCGAGCGGCCCTGCTCGAACGTCACCAACTGGGATTCGCCGTCCAGCACCTGATCATCAGCGACAATGCTCTCCCGCTGATGGGAGCGGATGACCTCCTTGAGATCGTTCGCCGCGACGACGTTCCGCGCCGCGCCGTCGAGAATGTCATTGAGTCTCAACTTGGCAGAATTCTCGTCTTGCAAATTCTTGTAGAACATCTCGGCGTCCACGATACGCCATCGCGCGTAAGTGTCGATGTAGATGAACCGCTTGTCCTTGGTGGTCACCTCGTTGGGATCACCGTCCCACTCGAGGTAGCGTTTCTCAAACTCGTGCACCTTGGTGATGAATGGAATTCGAAAATAGAGGCCGGCTTCATCCTTCCCAGGGCCGTTGTGGGGGCCGCTGATGATATCGCCAAACTGGGTGACAAATACCTGCTTGGTCTCATCGACAATGTACACAGCCGAAAAAAACGTGATGGCTGCGATGAATATCCCGATTCCGATAAAAGTTGAGGTAAATTGCTTTAACATCACTTGGCCCCCTGATTCAGGTTTAACAGCGGAAGCATCCCCTTGGCATCTTCATCCATGATAATCTTGCGGGGACCCTGCTCCACGACAAACCCTCCCTTGCCGTCATCTCTCTGTTGCGTGGCAAGAACCTTGCCGATGGTCTCAAGATAGATTCGTTTTCGGGTGACCTCGGGCGCCTTTTGGTAGGCACTGAAAACCTGCTTGAACAGGTCAGCGTCACCCTGGGCGTTGTTTTCGCGCTCAATCGCGTACCCCCTGGCATCCTCGATCGTTCTCTCGGCTTCGCCCTTAGCCTTGGGAATGATCATGTTTTTCTCTGCCTCGGCCTTGTTGATCATTGAGGATTTTTCCTGCTGGGCCTGATTGACATCGTTCCATGATTGCTTGACGGATACAGGCGGATTGACGTCCTTCAGGATCACCTGGGTGAGCCTGATCCCTAGTTCATACTGGTCGGCCAAGGCCTGTAACTTCTCCTTCACCTCCTGCTGTATTTCGGTGCGCCCCACGGTGAGCACCTCATTGATCGTACGATCCCCCACAACCTCGCGCATGACCGCCTCGTTCATGTCTCGGAATGTCTCGACCGCACTGCGCACCTTGAAAAGATATTCGTATGCCTTATCAACCCTGTACTGCGTGGACCACTCGACGCTGGCGATGTTGAGGTCGCCGGTGACGATTTGGGATGTCTCCCTGTGGGCAGTGGTGCGTGGCCTCCCGGTCGCTTTGTCGAACCCGAACACCGCCGGGCGCACCTCGGCAATATTGACCTTTGTCACCCGGTCGATGCCAAACGGCCAATTGAATTTCAAGCCCTCTTCGGTGATCGGTTTACCGATGTACCTGCCCATAGTCAGCACGATGGCATGCTCGCCGGGGTTGACCTTATAAAAACTGCTCATCAGCCCCATACCCACAAGCACCACCCCGACCCCGCCGAGGATCAGCTTGTTCATGACGGCGGGGTTGATTCGTATTTCGTTTGGAAAATCAGCCATGACTCAAAGAGGGCGAGTCTGCTGGGAGCCATCGCCGGTGGCGAGTTTAATCGCTCTTGCGGCCAAAAATCTGCGAAGCCCCCAAGCCGATGAGGAAGATTGACAGCGTGCCGATGACCGATGTCATGTGAGCGTGGAACGGGCTCCGCAGCCACTCACGGTCGCCGGTCAACTCGGTCGAAAACGTCAACCAAAGGATCACCAGCAAACCCACCGTCGCGCCCGTGACGGCCCCTGCGTTGTTGGCGCGGCGGCTGATGAACCCCAGCAAAAACAGCCCCAGCATGCCGCCGGCGAACACCCCGCTGAGCTTCCACCACGCGTCGAGAATGCTCTCCACGCCCATCATCGCCAGCGCGACGCCGGTGCCGATGATCCCCCACACGACCGTCATCACCCGGAGAAATCGCAGGCTCTGCGCCTCGTCGGCATCCGGCCTGAACCAGCGCCGGTAAAAATCCTGTAGCGCGATGGTCGAGGAACTGTTCAGGCTCGTGTCGATGCTGCTCATCGCGGCGGCGAACAGCGCGGCTATCAACAACCCGGCCAAGCCAGCGGGGATTTTGTTCGCGATGAAGTGCGGCAGGATCTTGTCGCCGTAGTCGCTTGGCTGCATTTCGCTGGCCAGACGCTTGGCTTCCGCCAGCACCTCGGGCGAGCCCTTGGCCAAGCCGGGCGAGTCGGCGGCGACCTGCTCGATGGCCTTGTCCATCTTCACTTTATCCAGGAATTCGGGGTTCACCTCGTAATAGGAGAACAGGATCGACCCGATGAAAAAAAACATCAGCGCCACCGGGATGTACACCAGCGAACCGAACCACACCGAGCGACCGGCCGCCTTGTCCGACTTGGCGACGTGGTAGCGCTGCACAAAATTCTGGTCGATGCCAAAGTTGGTGAGGTTCATCACGATACCGTACACGAGCATGACCCAGAACGTGGACGTTGCGAGACTTGGCCCAAAGTCACCCAGGCTGAACTTGCCGGCATCGTCAGCCAAGCGGATCGCCTGTCCCGCCCCGTCTGGCATGCCGGCCAAAACCAGCACCACCACCACGGCCGCGCCCACGGTGAGAACAACGCTTTGGATGGCGTCGGTCCAGATCACCGCCTCAATCCCGCCCATCAGCGTGTACAGCGTCACGGCGGCACCCGAGAAAACGATGATCGTCGCGATGTCCCAACCGGTCAACGCGTGCAGCCCCACCGACACGCCGAACATAATCGTCCCCACACGCGAAACCTGCGTCAGCAAATAACAAATCACCGCATACACCCGAGCCCACGCGCCGAAGCGTTTCTCCAAATGCTCGTAAGCCGACAAACCGGCGTGTTGGCGGTAAAACGGGACAAAACACTTCACGGCGATGAACGCCGCGATCGGCAGCGAGAGGCTGAAAACGAAGCCGTTCCAGTTAGAACCATACGCCTTGCCCGGCACGCCGATGAAGGTGTTGCTGCTCAGGTACGTGCCAAAGACCGAGAGGCCCACCACCCAGCCCGGCAGCGAGCGGTTGGCCACGGTGAATCCCTCGACTGTGCCGCTGCCTTTGCGGAAATAAAAACCGGCGCCGATCAACAGCCCGAAGTAAACGAAGAGGACGACGATGTCCGGGGTTCTCAGCGCGGCCAGTATCATTTGTTGAGGCTTGCGGTATCGTAGTCCGGTTGCGGCGTAGCACCGTTGGCAACATCACGCTTCCACGCCTCAAGCGCGGCCGCCATGCGCCTGGCCCGCGCGGGATGCCGCTTGGCCAAGTTCATCGACTCAGCAAGATCGGTCTTCAGGTTGAATAATCCCCCGCCCTTCGGGCTTGCCACGTATTTCCATTGCCCATCCCGCATCGCCTGGCCTTTCCAAAAGAACTGCCGTTGGCCAAGCGAGCCACCCCCGAGTAATACCGGCCGCAGGCTCACTCCATCAAGCGCGTGCCCATTGCGCGGCTTGGCCCCGGCAAAATCGAGCATCGTCGCCATGAGATCCAGCGAGATGACCATCTCGTCGCTCACCTGGCCCGGCTTGATCCGACCCGGCCACCAGGCGATGCCCGGCACGCGATGGCCACCCTCCCACACGGTTCCTTTTTTGCCGCGCAGCGGAAACCGGTAGCCCTCTGGGCCACCCATGTAGGCATGGCCATTGTCGGAGCAGAAAATCACAAGCGTATTTTTCTCGAGCTTCAACTCGATCAACTTGTCTAGCACCTGGCCAACGCACTCGTCCATCGCAGTCATCATCTGCACGTAGGCTGCCTCGACCGGGGTTTTCTTTTTACCTCGATTCTTTTTTGGGCCGCGCTGAATCGGGCTGGCCGGCCCCTGAAACGGCGAGTGCACCGCCTCATGCGCCACATACAGGCAGAACGGCCTCGACTTGTTTTCGTTGATAAACCGCAGCGCGTGCCTCGTAATCAGGTGCGTCGAGTAGCCCTCCTCCTCGACCGCCTTCAAGCCGTCCCACCAGTCGTACACCTCCATACGGTCGTAATGCGACAGGTAGTCGATGTTGCCACTGACGAACCCGCGAAACTCGTTGAAGCCGTGGTGCATCGGATTGAATTTTTTACGGTAACCCAGATGCCACTTGCCAAAAATGGCCGAGGTGTAGCCTGCCTGCGTCAACAACTCCGGGAACGTGTGCTCACTCGGCCACAGTCCGCGATGGTGATCCGGCACCTTGGGGTCGGCATTGATCACTCCCGGCACGCCGGCGCGTTCCTGGTAGCGGCCCGTGAGCAACCCGGCGCGGGTCGGGCTGCACACCACGCCACTCGAGTGGTAGTCAGTGAAGCGCATCCCCTCGCGCGCCATGCGGTCGAGGTGCGGCGTCTTGAGCCAGCCACCATAGGCGCTGGTCGCGTTGTAACCCATGTCGTCCGCCATGATAACGACGAAGTTCGGCTTGGCGGCGTTGGCGCTCAATAACGCCAGCATCGTGCAAATCAGGCTTAAGGTTTTTTTCATCACAAAATCAGTTGCGGCCCTGCTCAGCGAGAAAGAGAATCAAATCGCGCAATTGTCCGCGCTTCAAGCCCGCAGTGAGCCCAGCCGGCATGGCGCTGCCAATCTGAGCCTGTGAACGAATCTGATCGTGCGGAATTTGAATCGTCCCCGGTTGGCTAAGTGGACTCAGAAAAATATCGTCTGAGCGCGACCGCTGCTCGTAGCCCGCATGCACATCGCCGGTTATCATGGTTACCTGCACTAGGCTGTATCCCTCCTTCACGTGGCGCCCCGGCCAAAGCACCTCCTCGATGATCCGCTCCGTGCTGAGCGTGTTGCCGATGGTGTCGAGTTCCGGCCCGATAAACGGAATGCCGTTATTCGTCGCCAAACCGATTTTGTGGCACACCGCGCAGCCGGCCGACTGAAACGCTCGACGGCCGTTCGCGGCGTCGCCCTTTGCCGACTCCTTGGCCAGCGCGGCGACAAACTCCGCGCTGTAAGCCGGCACGGTGTTTTCGATGCCGGCCGCCTGGCTCAAAAGATTCATCAACCCCGTTTCGTTGCTGCCAAGCGACTGCAGCTTGGCCAAGGCCACCGCCGCCGGAGCCGCTCCAGGTTTGCGCTTGGCCAAGGCGGCCGTCAGCGCCGTGCCACCACCCTCGCGGTTCAAAAACGGCGACAGCACCCCGGTTGTCGCCTGGCCAAGCGCCAGCAACGCCGCACCGCGACTCGCCGCCGCGCTCATGTCAACACGGCTCAAGCTGTCAAGCGCGGCCAGTTTCAGTTCCTCCGTTGCAGCGCCGGAATCGATCAGCTTGGCTAGGCGCTGGGCGTCATCGCCGCCCAACAGGCCAAGCGCCCGGATCGCAGCCAGTCGGGTCGCCCCTACCGACTGGTTGTCATCTACCAACGCAGCGACGTCGTCATGCAAATCCGCCACCTGCCATTGGCCGATCAGGCCAAGCGCCTGCTCGCTCAATTCAGCTTGGTCACTTCGCAATGCAGAGCGGAGAACAGCAGCCAGGTCCCCTTCTGGCTTCACTGTGCGAGAGACAGAGGCGGCGTTCAGCGCAGCCAACGCCAAGGCGTGATTTTCCGCCGAGCGGTGAAAGCCCGGCTCGAATATCGCCCGTAATTCCCCCTCCCCACCAATGCCCGCGATGCCGGTTAAAACCCCGCGGCGCCCCTCTAAGTCAATCTCATCCGACTTTGCGAGGTCCATCAGCTTGGAGAGCATTGTTTTTGAGCCCCCTTTTTCAAGCAGGGCCGACAGTGCGCCGATGTTGTCTTTAAAATCCAAATCGCCAGCGGTCAGTGCCGCCATCCAAACCGGTTCCTGATGACGCACCGCCTGCGTGAATGCATAGTCGATCCACTTGTCGCGTGGATGCTTCATCACCGCCAGAGCCGCTACCTTGATCGCCCCAGGATACGGTGTTTGGCCGCATGCCAAGGCTGCCTCAAGCCTCACCTGCGGGTGAGGATCGCTAGCTGCAAGTGCCAGCAGTTCAACCGGCTTGGACAAGCGATCCTGCCAACGGCCAACGATGCGTGCCGCGAAAGCTCGCGCCCGGTAGTCTTTCGCACGCAATACACGCCGGAGCAATTGAGGTTGCACCGACTCGATGGTCGCACAAAGGGCCAGCGCCTCAAATTGATGCCGTTCATACGATTTGTCGTCGTTTTTCAATCGACGCGCCCAACGCACCGCAGCTTCGCCGACCTCCGACGTATCGCGTTTCCCTAACTCAAACTTGACCTGCTGGCGCGTCCAGCGCTCGGGCGACTTCAGTTGCTCCAGCAATTCGTCAATGGATTCCCCAACAATCTTCGGCTTGGGTGCAAGTGGACTGTCCTTGACACTCAGACGCCAGATGCGGCCATGGTGCAGGTCGCGCGTCGGGTCGCGGAAGTAGTCGTCCTGATGGCAGATGATCGTGTTGTAAAAGTCGGCGATATAGATCGCACCATCCGGGCCGATGCGGATGTCCACCGGCCGAAAGTTCCGGTGGCTCGACTTGAGCACCGACTCCTTCCAGTCAAGTTTGAATCCGGAACCGGCCGGCGTCAGCGCGAAGCGGCGCACGGTGTTCGACTTGTAATCGTTCAGCACAAACTGGCCGCGCATCGACTCCGGCATGTGCCGGCCATTGATCATCTCCACACCGCAATAGCCCCCGGGATTACCAATACGGTCGAGCCGCAATCGGTGCTTCGCTGGAATCGATGCCGGCGTGAGATAAGAGATGCCACCCGCGCCATCGACGACCAGAGACTGGCCCCAGTCGTCAAACACAATGCCCCACGGATTCCCCGGCCCCATGAAATCGTCGAGCAACCCGTGGAG
>Ga0209661_1000713_pt1 | contig 17198 bp, 14 predicted proteins | sample SaaInlV_120m_DNA_2_FD_184660 | JGI IMG/M metagenome (GOLD analysis project Ga0209661, IMG submission 184660) | Marine microbial communities from expanding oxygen minimum zones in the Saanich Inlet - SI072_LV_120m_DNA (SPAdes) (version 2) | ecosystem: Environmental > Aquatic > Marine > Intertidal... | reverse complement strand
GCTCTATCTAATCGTCGATCCGATGTGTAGCTGGTGTTGGGGATTCAGGTCGGCCTGGCAAGCATTGCGCGAAGAATTGCCATCATCAGTTCAGATCATCGATTTGATGGGCGGCTTAGCGCAAGACACGGATCAGCCGATGGATGAACCGACTCGTCAGTATGTTCAAAACGCTTGGCGCACCGTCGCCAGTCAGACCGGGGCCCTGTTTAATTTCGAGTTCTGGGAGACGTGCAAGCCGCGTCGCACTACTTATCCGGCTTGCCGGGCCGTGATAGCGGCAGGGTTGCAGGACCGATCTGCCCGATCAACTATGTATGAGGCGATACAGCGTGGGTACTTCCTTGAGGCCCGCAACCCTTCTGATACCGATACCCTGATCGCGATAGCTCATCAAATTGGAATCGATAGCGAGCAATTTGCCCGTGATCTCACGGCGGTGCAGACACAAAAGACCTTTGCCGATGAATTAGCAACAGCGCGCACTTTTGGTGTGACCGGATTTCCTACCGTCATCTGGCGCTGTGAGGACGATGAGGGTAATTCCCGCTATGGTCTTTTGTGTGCTGGATATACGGATGCTGATAGTTTGCGCGCGCGTTGGGCCGAATTGATCTGCTGAGTGCGGTTTGGCCCCCGGATAGGGTTCTTGCGCCCGATTTTGGTCAACGCGGCTTTTTTGAGCTAGATAACGGCTGTTTATTGGGATATAGGATTGACCCTCGCGGTGGCGCTCCCCTATACTGCGCGACCCTTTATTGCAGTGCAAATAACTCACGGGGGCAAATAACCGTTTGGCCCCCGGGCCCAGCCGAGGTTTCCGGCACCCAGATGGCAGTAGCGTGCAAAGCCCAGGCGGAAACGCCGGTTGGCAAAACTCTCTGGCGGATTCTTGGCATCGCGGTTATGGCGGTTGGCGGTGTAGTGGTACTGTTTGCGCTGTTGACCGAGGGGCAGGCGCGCTCGGCACTACTGGGCGGTTGCGCTGGGTTGTTGGCAAATGTGTACGCTGTTTGGCGGGTCTACGCGCCCCCAGCCGATACATCGGCCCAGAGGGAACTGCTCAACCTGTACCGAGCAGAATTTGGCAAATTGGTGATTACCGGCGCTCTATGCGCGCTGGCATTCGCATTGATAAAGGATCTGGCGATTGCAGGTTTCCTGACAGGACTGGTGACAGCCTTGCTCGCGGCAACCCTCGGGGCAATCACTGTACGTACAAAATAGCGACACTTAGACATGGCAAGCGACGCGCAAACCACTACCGAATACATTAAACACCATCTGCAGAACCTGACCTATGGTCAGCATGCGGATGGCAGTTGGGGCGTTGCCCATGACGCGGCTGAAGCCAAGGCGATGGGATTCTGGGCAATCCATCTCGACACTATGTTTTGGTCGATATTGCTCGGAGCCGTGTTCCTGTGGGGTTTTCGAAAAGCGGCACAACGCGCAAGCGCACAGACCCCCAAAGGGTTTCTCAACTTCGTCGAGTGGATCGTCGAATTCGTGGACGATAACGTTCGCGGATCGTTTTCACACAAGAGCGATCTGGTCGCACCGCTGGCCCTGACGCTGTTTGTCTGGGTGCTACTGATGAACACCATGGATTTGGTGCCAGTTGACTGGATTCCACAGATCGCTCACCTGATGGGCATCGAATACATGAAGGTGGTACCTACCACTGATCCGAATGCGACCTTCGGTATGGCGTTGGGCGTTTTCGTTTTGACGCTCTTCTATAGCATAAAGATAAAAGGCGTAGGCGGGTTTGCGGCTGAACTGACCATGCAACCTTTCCAGGCCAAAAATCCGATCCTCAAAATTCTGTTCGTGCCGGCGAATTTCTTCCTTGAGTTCGTCAGCTTAATATCTAAGCCCATATCGCTGTCACTGCGCCTGTTCGGTAATCTGTTTGCCGGGGAGATGATTTTTATCCTAATTGCCCTATTGTTTTCTGGCGGCGCGGTACTGGCGATCGCTGGGGGGGTGTTGCAGTGGGCGTGGGCAGTGTTCCATATACTGATCGTATTGCTGCAGGCCTTCATCTTTATGACGCTGACTATTGTGTATTTGGAGATGGCCCATAGCCATCACTAGTTTTCTTTATTCGGTTTATATTTGACTTAACCTGACAACTTCCTACAGGAGAAACTCATGGAAATTGCTCTACTCTACGTTGCCGGTGCAGTGCTGCTCGGCCTTGCCGGCATAGGCGTTGGCGTTGGCGTTGGTGTTTTGGGTGCCCGCTTTCTTGAGGGTATTGCCCGCCAGCCTGAATTGCTGCCGATGCTTCGCACCCAGTTCTTTATTGTGATGGGCCTTGTCGATGCTATCCCGATCATCGGTGTAGCGATCGCGCTGTACATCATGTTCGCCGTAGTCGGCGGCTGACCACCAGTTACAAGGTACAGGCTATGAACATCAACCTGACGCTGATCGGTCAGAGCATTGCTTTTGTTATTTTCGTCTGGTTCTGCATGAAATTCGTCTGGCCGCCGATTATCTCGGCGCTCAACGAAAGAAAGACCAAGATCGCTGACGGCTTGGCTGCAGCTGAAGAAGGGCAACGGGAAAAAGCCAGAGCCCAGGAACACGTTGCACAGGTAACTACTGAAGCCAAGGAGCAGGCGCAGGAGATCATCCGCCGAGCAGAACGCCGCGAGGTTGAGATGATCGAAGAAGCCAAGGGCAATGCCCGGACCGAAGGCGAACGTATTTTGGTTGCGGCCCGTAGTGAGATCGAGAAAGAAGCCAACCTGGCGCGCGAGTCTCTGCGGGGGCAGTTAGCCACATTGGCAGTTGCCGGTGCATCACGGATTTTGGCCCGCGAGGTTGATCCCAGCGCCCATGCACAGATGCTGGATGACCTGACGGCCGAACTGTAACGCACACCAATCCAACGAATTCATAGCTACCGTGTCAGAAATATCCAGCATTGCCCGCCCCTACGCCCAGGCCGTATTTGAACTGGCCCGGGACTCTGGCGACTATGTACGTTGGTCGGAGGTGTTGCACGCGTTAGCCGAGATAGCGACCCAGCCACAGGTGAGCACTCTTTTCTCCCATCCACGCGTGGCCCGCGAAGAGATTGCCACAATCCTGATCGACAGTTGCGGTGAACTGCTGGATGATGTTGGCAGGAACCTGGTGCGGCTGCTGGCTCGCAATCGACGGCTTGACGTGCTTAGCGCGGTTGCAGAACAGTACGAACTGTTACGAGCCGATGCGGAGCGCACGGTCCAGGCACATCTTGAGAGCGCGCTCGCAGTACCCGACGAGCACCGCCAGCGTATTACCCAGGCTCTGGAAAAGCGGCTGGGTCGGCGTGTGGAGTTGACAGTCAGCACAGATGAATCACTGATTGGCGGCGCAGTGATCCGCGCTGGCGATCTTGTTATTGACGACTCAGTTCGGGCCCGGCTCGAGAAATTGGCAGCTGCAGTTGGCGCCTGATACAGGCGCTGCAAGCGGCTTCACGAGGAATTAAAGAATGGCTATGCAACTGAACCCCTCCGAAATCAGCGAACTGATCAAGGAACGGATAAAGGATTTTGATGCCGGAGCTGAGGCGCGTACCGAAGGTACCGTGGTCAGTCTTACTGATGGGATTAGTCGTGTGCATGGCCTGGCTGACGCTATGCAGGGTGAGATGTTGGAGTTTCCCAACGACACCTTCGGCCTGGCGCTTAACCTCGAGCAGGACTCGGTGGGCGCCGTAATACTTGGAGACTACGAGCATATCGTCGAAGGTGATACGGTCAAGTGCACCGGACGAATCCTCGAGGTGCCGGTAGGCACAGGCTTGCTTGGACGCGTTGTGGATTCGCTTGGTCAAGCTATTGACGGCAAGGGCCCGATTGAGTCGGAAACCACATCGCCGATTGAGAGCATCGCGCCAGGCGTCATCACCCGCCAGTCAGTGTCTGAGCCGATGCAGACTGGTCTGAAGTCCATCGACTCGATGGTACCGATCGGCCGCGGCCAGCGTGAACTTATCATCGGCGATCGCCAAACCGGCAAAACCGCAGTAGCGATCGATACCATCATCAACCAGAAGGACACGGGCGTTAAGTGTATTTATGTCGCTATCGGCCAGAAAGCATCCTCGGTAGCCATTGTGGTCAGTAAGTTAGAAGAGCACGACGCGATGGCGCACACCATCGTAGTTTCGGCATCGGCAGCCGAGTCTGCAGCCATGCAGTACATCGCTCCGTACTCCGGGTGCGCCATGGGCGAGTATTTCCGCGACCGCGGCGAAGATGCCCTGATTATTTACGATGACCTGACCAAGCAGGCCTGGGCGTACCGGCAGGTTAGCCTCCTGCTGCGTCGACCGCCAGGCCGTGAGGCTTACCCAGGAGATGTTTTTTACCTGCATTCACGATTACTCGAGCGGGCCGCGCGTATCAACGCAGAGGAAGTTGAGAAGCGTACCGGAGGCGAAGTTAAGGGCAAGACCGGATCGTTGACGGCACTGCCCATTATTGAAACCCAGGCAGGTGACGTATCAGCCTTTGTGCCGACCAATGTGATCTCAATCACTGATGGTCAGATCTTCCTCGAGACGGACCTGTTCAACGCCGGTATTCGTCCTGCGATTAATGCCGGCCTGTCGGTTTCCCGGGTCGGCGGCGCAGCTCAGTGCGGCCTTATCAAGAAACTCGGCGGCGGGATTCGCCTCGCACTGGCACAGTATCGTGAACTGGCAGCCTTTTCCCAGTTTGCTTCTGATCTTGACGAAGCGACCCGCAAACAGCTCGAACGGGGTGAGCGCGCGACTGAACTGATGAAGCAGAAACAGTACTCGACCATGTCGGTGGCAGAAATGGCAGTCAGCCTTTTCGCAATTAACGAGGGTTACCTCGATGACGTTGAGACTCGCAAAGTTGTGGAGTTTGAGCAGGCGATGCAGAGTCATATGAAGAGCCAGTGCAGTGATTTTATGGACGAGCTGAATCGTGATCAGGCCTATAACGACGAAGTCGTTGCCAAGTTTCACGACGCGCTGAAGGACTTCAAAACCAACGGCAGCTGGTAAGCGTTCAGGCTAACTCGCGGAGCATCACGATATGGCAGGCGCCAAGGAAATCCGGACCAAGATCAAGAGTATCCAGAATACTCAGAAGATCACAAAAGCGATGCAGATGGTCGCTGCGAGCAAGATGCGTCGCGCCCAGGAGCGGATGAACCAGGCTCGCCCCTATGCCGGGAAGATGCGTAACGTGATGGCGCACCTGGCGCAGGCCAACCTTGAGTATAAGCACAGCTATACCAAGACTCGCGAAGTCAAGCGTGTGGGTTTCATCATAGTTTCCAGTGATCGGGGCCTTTGTGGCGGCCTCAACATCAATCTGTTTCGGCAAGTGATTAATTCGATGACCGAGTGGCGCGATAAAGGCGTCGATATCGATGTGACCATCATCGGTAGCAAAGGCCTGGGTTTTTTTAAACGCCTGGGCGTGAACATCGTCTCGGAGGCAGCCCATCTTGGTGACAAGCCGCAGTTGGCCGAACTGATTGGCGCCATGAAGATTATGATGGATGCGTTTACCGATGGCCGTATTGATCGGCTGTTCTTAGCGCACAATGGTTTTGTCACCACCATGACGCAGCAGCCCCGGGTCGACCAGTTGATTCCAGTTGCGGCATCCGAGCCGGACGAGCGCCTCGAGCAGCATTGGGATTACCTCTACGAGCCGGATGCCCGCGAAGTAGTTGATGCGCTGATGATGCGCTACGTCGAGTCGCTGATCTACCGCGGCGTGGTTGAGAACATTGCTTGCGAGATGGCGGCGCGAATGGTGGCGATGAAGTCTGCGTCTGATAACGCGGGCAACCTGATTGATGAGTTGCAGCTGGTCTATAACAAGGCGCGCCAGGCAGCCATTACCCAGGAAATATCCGAAATTGTTGGCGGCGCAGCGGCGGTTTAGCGCTCGACCCTGCCCAGGAAAAGACAAGGAACCTTTACGAGGAAACATGCTATGAGCACCGGCAACATCGTTGAAATTATTGGCGCCGTGGTGGACATCGAGTTCCCACGCGGGTCGGTACCGCGGATATACGACGCCCTCAATGTCAGCGAAACGGGCCTGACACTGGAAGTCCAGCAACAACTGGGTGACGGCATTGTGCGAAGCATTGCCATGGGATCAAGTGACGGCTTGAAACGCGGGCTGGAAGTCAGCAATAGTGGGGCGCCCATTACGGTGCCGGTGGGCGAAAAAACCCTGGGCCGGATCATGGACGTGTTGGGTAACCCGGTAGACGATGCAGGCCCGGTCGAAAGCGACCAGCAGTTGCCGATTCATCGCAAGGCCCCGGGATACGCGGACCAGTCACCCACAGTCGACATTCTTGAAACTGGCATCAAGGTAATCGACCTGATTATGCCGATCTCTAAGGGTGGCAAGATTGGCCTGTTTGGTGGTGCCGGTGTGGGCAAGACCGTTACGATCATGGAACTGATCAACAATATTGCTAAGGAACATTCGGGTTTGTCGGTGTTTGCCGGTGTGGGCGAGCGAACTCGTGAAGGCAATGACTTTTATCATGAGATGAAAGAGTCGGGCGTGCTCGACAAAGTGGCTATGGTTTTTGGCCAGATGAACGAGCCACCGGGCAACCGTTTGCGTGTTGCCTTGACCGGATTGACAATATCTGAGAATTTCCGCGACGAAGGTCGGGACGTGCTGCTGTTTGTAGACAACATCTACCGTTACACCCTTGCCGGTACCGAGGTTTCGGCGCTGCTGGGTCGTATGCCGTCGGCTGTGGGCTATCAGCCGACGCTGGCAGCTGAGATGGGAGTACTGCAGGAGCGGATTACGTCGACTCGCACCGGCTCGATCACCTCGTTCCAGGCTGTGTACGTGCCAGCTGATGACTTGACCGATCCTTCACCTGCGACGACCTTCGCGCATCTAGATGCAACGCTGGTGTTATCCCGCCAGGTTGCTGAGCTGGGTATTTACCCGGCGGTGGACCCGCTTGATTCGACCAGCCGGCAACTGGATCCATTGGTTGTCGGTCAGGAGCACTATGATACTGCTCGGGCCGTGCAGGGCACCCTTCAGCGCTACAAAGAATTGCGAGATATCATCGCAATTCTGGGCATGGATGAGCTATCGGAGGAAGATAAGCAGGCGGTAACCCGGGCCCGCAAGATTCAACGGTTTCTGTCACAGCCCTTTTTCGTGGCCGAAACTTTCACCGGCTCGCCCGGCAAGTTTGTGTCTCTGAAAGACACGATCCGCGGGTTCCAGGGCATCATTGATGGCGAGTACGACGATATCCCGGAACAGGCTTTCTATATGGTCGGCGGCATCGAAGAAGTGATTGAAAACGCCAAAAACGTTACCTGATCAGGACCATAGGCAAGAGCAATGGCCAACACCATTAAAGTCGATATTGTCAGCGCCGAAGAAGAAGTCTGGTCCGGTGAAGGCACCATGGTATTTGCGCCAGCCGAAATGGGTGAAATCGGAATTGCACCTCAGCATGCACCGTTACTGACTCGCCTCAAGGCTGGCGAAGTGCGAGTGCAGCAGGAGTCCGGCGAAGAAGAGTTCTTTTTTGTTTCTGGCGGTATGCTCGAGGTGCAGGGCCACCTGGTTACCGTATTGTCGGACACCGCACTGCGCGCTCATGATCTGGACGAGGCCGCTGCGTTGGAAGCACAGCGCCGCGCCGAGCAGGCGATGAGCGACCGTAGCAGCGAGATGGATTTTGCCAAAGCCAAAGCGGAACTGATCCAGGCCGCCGCGCAACTTCGGGCTATCCAGAAATTGCGCGGCAAGGGTCGAGGCTGATACGCCCAACTGGGCAGCACTGTACCGAGCAAATTCCATGTCGCAGCAGGTTGGCGTCAACAAGATGGTATCGATTGCTTACACCATCCGTGATGGATTGGGTAATATCGCCGAGCATAGTGGCTTGCCTATCTCTTATGTGCATGGTGTCCAGAGCAACCCACTGTTTCCACAGATCGAGTCAGCGCTTGAGGGCTTGGCGGTGGGCGAGACTGCCGAGGTGTTCCTGACCGCTACCCAGGCGTTTGGCCCGCATGATCCGGGTCTGACCTTCTCGGACGATATCGACAATGCGCCTGAAGAACTCCGCTATGTGGGTGCCGAACTCGACGCCGAGAACGAACAGGGTGAGCCCATGCATTTCAGGGTGACCCGCGTCGATGACGGACAGATCATTATTGATGGCAATCACCCGCTCGCGGGGCAAGACATTACCTTCATCGTACGTGTAACTGAAGTGCGCGATGCCACCCCTGTGGAGTTGGCGGCCCAGGCTCAGCAAAGCATTCACTGAATTTGGTTTTGGCACACCTGGTGTCCCCCCACCTCGCAGTGATTGCAGTAATATTCTGTTTATGACGCTCGAAGTTATCGTACTCGCAGCCGGCAAAGGCACCCGCATGCGTTCTGCCTTGCCTAAGGTGCTGCATCGCCTTGCCGGACGGCCCCTGCTGGATCATGTGCTGCGCACCGCGGCGTTGTTGGAACCGGCGCGCATTCACGTGGTTTGTGGCTATGGTGCGCAGGCAGTGCGTGAACAGCTCGGTGAATCGGGCAATATCAACTGGGTTGAACAGGTCGAACAACTGGGAACTGGCCATGCCGTTAGCCAGGCTCTTCCCCATATCTCACCCGGGGCAACGATACTGGTGCTGTACGGCGACGTGCCCTTGGTGCGCGAAAACACACTGAACACTCTGGTGACTGCCCTCGGATCTGGCGGTTTAGCGCTGTTGACTGCCGAGTTGAGCGATCCCACCGGTTATGGTCGAATCGTCCGTGGCGACAACGGCGATGTCATCGCGATCGTTGAAGAGCGCGATGCCAGCGAGGCTGAGCGCGCAATCCTTGAAATTAATACGGGTTTGATGGCGGGCTCCGCCGAACAGTTCAGCGCCTGGCTTAGTGAAGTCGACAACGTTAATCGCCAGGGCGAGTATTACCTGACCGATGTTGTTGGCTGCGCTGTCCGATCTGGAGTCACGGTGAGCAGTGTGAGCTGCGCTGATCCAGCAGAGATTAACGGTATCAATAGCCGGGCAGAACTGGCCCAAGCCGAGCGATTGTTTCAGGTGCGCCAGGCCGACTCACTTATGAGTGCCGGGCTGACCCTGTATGATCCGGCGCGCTTCGACCTGCGCGGCCAACTAAGCTTTGCCAACGATTGTGAAATCGATGTCAACGTAGTGTTTGAAGGAACAGTGACTTTAGGTTCAAATGTTCGTGTTGGCCCGAATTGTCAGATCATCGACAGCGAGCTTGGCGATGGTGTCGAGGTGCGAGCGAGCAGTGTTATTGAGGGGGCGAAGATAGCGGCTAACTGCACTATCGGACCGTTTGCTCGCCTGAGGCCTGGGACAACACTGGCGACCGGCGCCCGCGTGGGCAATTTTGTCGAAACCAAAAACGCAGCCCTGGGGAAAGACAGCAAGGCCAGCCACCTGGCCTATGTGGGTGATGCACAGATCGGTCAGCGGGTAAACATTGGTGCTGGCGTGATTACCTGCAATTACGATGGCGCCAACAAGCACCAGACTCACATTGGTGACGATGCTTTTATCGGCTCGAACACTGCACTGGTTGCACCGGTGACGGTGGGTGACGGTGCAACCATTGGTGCCGGCTCTGCTATCAGTCGCGATATACCTCCCGGCCAGCTGGTCCTGACCCGCGCTGACCAAAAGACCCGGGACGATTGGCAGCGCCCGCAAAAGAAAAAAGACTGAATGCGTTCATATCTGCTCGACGGCAACAGGCTCGTCATCGAAAAATAATGACTCGGGGAAAGACGTTATGTGCGGGATAGTCGGTGCGGTAAGAAACTCGGACGCCAGCGGTTTTTTGCTTGAGGGATTGCGCCGTCTGGAGTATCGCGGTTATGACTCGGCCGGCGTCGTCATTATCAACCAGGACGGTGATCTGGAACGCGCTCGTACCGTAGGCAAGGTTGCCGAACTTGAGCATGCGTTGAACCAGGCTCCGCTGATGGGGATGACGGGCATTGCCCATACTCGCTGGGCCACCCACGGCGGTGTCACCGAACCCAACGCCCATCCACATATCTGTAACGGCACCCTGGCGTTGGTCTGCAACGGGATCGTCGAGAACCACGAGACTCTTCGACAAAAGCAGCACGAAGCAGGCCTGGCGTTCACTTCACAGACTGATACTGAGGTCGTGGTACACCAGGTGTACCTGCATCTGCAAAAGGGCCTGGACCTGGCTGACGCTGTGCGCGCAACTATGAAAGAACTTGAGGGTAGTTTCGCCCTTGCGGTTGTGCATGCGGGTGAGCCAGATCGATTGGTTGCGGCTCGACAGGGCCCCCCTTTGCTGCTGGGCCGCACCGACGACGAATCTTTTATCGCGTCCGATATTAATGCCCTGCTTCCTGTGACACGCCAGTATCAGGTGCTAGAGAACGGTGATGTTGTTGACCTGCGGGGCGCGAACTGCCTGATTAAAGACCGCACAGGTGTTGTGGTCGATCGATTAGTGCGTACCAGTTCCCAGTCGGGCGATAGTGCTGATCTGGGTGAGTATCGTCATTTCATGCAAAAGGAAATTCATGAACAGCCCCGCGCCGTAGCTGACACGCTGGAAGGTCGATTACGGGGTGATCAGGTGCTGGAAGACTCTTTCGGTCGCGAGGCAACCAGGATTTTCGACGCCACGCGCCAAGTATGCATTATCGCCTGTGGCACCAGCTACCACGCGGGACTCGTGGCGCGACACTGGCTGGAATATGTTGGAGTCCCTTGTGAGGTGGAGGTCGCAAGCGAATACCGCTACCGCCGACATGCGTCTCGTGAGGGCACTTTGGTGGTTACTATTTCTCAATCCGGCGAAACCGCCGATACCCTGGCGGCGCTTGAAGAAGCCAAACGCCAGGGAGTAGCGGGTTCCCTGGTTGTCTGCAACGTACCCGAGTCTTCCTTGGTGCGCGAGTCCGATCTGGCTTTCATGACCCATTGTGGCCCGGAGATAGGCGTTGCCTCGACCAAGACCTTTGTCAGCGCAATGACGGGTTTGCTACTGCTGGCACTGGCGCTATCGCGACGCCGGGGTTTCGACTCAGGGTTCGAGGCCCACGTGGTTCATCAGATCCGCACCCTGCCTGTAGCCCTGGAGTCGGCGCTTGGCATGGAGACTGCAATTGCAAATATGGCTCAGGCTTTTGGCGACAAGCAGAACGCACTGTTTCTGGGGCGGGGCGCACATTTCCCTATTGCGATGGAGGGCGCGCTCAAACTCAAGGAGATCTCCTACATCCATGCCGAGGCTTACGCTGCCGGGGAACTTAAACACGGCCCCCTGGCGCTGGTCGATGAGAGAATGCCGGTAGTCGCTGTGGCGCCCAATGACCTTTTGATCGAGAAACTGAAATCGAATCTTGAGGAAGTGCGCGCACGCGGCGGCAGACTGTACCTCTTTGCCGATCCGGCATCAGGCTTGATCGAAAGCGAGGATGTTCAGGTGCTGCATGTGGCGCCGGTGGACAGCGCTATCGCACCGATTATCTACACCGTTCCTCTGCAGTTGCTTTCATACCATGTTGCCTTGATCAAGGGTACCGATGTGGACAAGCCGCGTAATCTTGCCAAATCGGTCACTGTGGAGTAGTTTCGTTCAACGGTAAGTCAGAAACCAAGACTTACACAGAAGTCATTTTTAAGTTTCAAGTTAATGCCACCTTCTCAAATCTATGGGCATCACCTTACTCTGTTTATCAGCAGTTTCTATACGACAAGATAGTAGAACTTAGAACAGAAGGAATGAACTTTAAACAGATAGCAGACTGGTTAAACGATAATCACTACAAAACCCCGCGTGGCAAAAAGTTGCTAAACGCTCACGCCATCTCTATAGTCGCAAAAAAGCAACGGCGTGATGCTAAGTTAGCAAAGCGATATCCCCTAAAACTATCGAACGCCTCAATACATCTTGTAGATAAAACCCTCACCAAAAAAAGTTAGACAAACTACTTTTTCTGTTGGCAGATACCACACAGCCATCGAGCACTTTGGGCGCCCACTCGGCGCATCACAATGCTCAGGTTGTGCGGTGACACCCCAGCAGAGAGCAACAACTTGTCAACCGGATCCGGTAATCCCGCAGCTATGGTTGAGCTCAGCGATAGCAAGCTGATTAAGGCCGCCAGAGCACCCCTTTTCAAGATGGATTTAATTTGACCCTCCTGAGAATTGAATACCCCTCTGAAAAAGGCTCATGTCGTTTGAGAATCGGGATACGGGCCTGTTTTTGCCATATTTTTCGAACGACGCTATTCTTTATGCTGATGGAGATTCTAAAGAACAAAAAAAAGCAGGATGGATCTGGATGAATGCTAATGCAGTCGTTATGGTCTACGTCGTTTTGTTGGTTATCTGCGCTCTTTTGGGAATCTTATCGGGCAGCGTTCTGGCCCGAAAGTATAAGAGTCCACGAAAAACGCTATGGCGGACCGGCGGGGGACTGGTCGGCGTGCTGATAGTTTTTCCACTGATTCTGAAGTGGCTTAGCTTCTAGTTTGCCAGCCCGACTGACCGTGAAGCGAGGGCTCCAAGGATATGCATACCTCCTACCCGCCAAATGAATCCCAGAGGACGCCACAGAGCGTCAGCTCTGAGCGTTAGAAAATGAATTTCAGTCGCGGATCATTTCTTTTGGGTTTTAGTGTCGCAGTGTTGCTGGTCGTAGCGCAGCCGGTGGCTGCCCAGAGTACTCCGGCCTCGGAGGCGCCTAAGCCTGTTCCGTACAGTCTCGACGACTTGCTTGGGCAGGACGCGGCGCTCGCAGCAATCGTCGCAGCAGATCTGACCGACGTTAATTTTCAAGCCTTAGCCCGTCTGCGGTTACGAATTGCAAGAAGCTACTACGCCGCCTGGCAGCAGAGCGAGGACGAAATGGATCTTGATAAGGCCTTGGCCTTCTGTCGATCCGCCGCTGATCTTGATCCGGGCAATACCGATGCGCCGGGTCTGCTTGGAACCATCCTCTCGGATGCACCTCCGGAATCTGAGTGGTTGGATACGGCGGTAGAAATTCTCGCTGATGCGCTGATAGCAAATCCAGATCAGCCGCTGCTTCGGCTCGTCCTTGCTTCTGCGCTGATGAAGCAGTCGCGGTTCTGGTCGGCGGTGACGATCTATGAAGATCTCTTCGATCAATATCCGGCGATGATTATTCCGGCAAATACCGCAATGCTCACGCTGAGCTATATCGCAGACGGCCGGTTGACCGCCGGTATCGATTTCCTCAAGCATCTTGAGGCGCAATTCCCCAGAAATTCGGGTGTGCTGTCGGGTCTCGCTTCTCTTTATAAGTATAAAGACAGGATGAGCGAGGCAATACAGGCCATGACCCGATTGATGTACGCGTCAGATGCCGGGCCCTTGCAGCAGGAATATGCGCGTTCGTTATTAACTGCCTGGGTGCAGCAGTAGATCATGCGCGGGACCTTGAAAATATTTCTCCTTGCCGTCAGCTCAGCGATCATGGTGCCGCTCAGCGCTGAAGAGCCTCTAATCTGGAACGGATTTGATCTCAAAAATCCCAAGGATGTTCTGCAACTTCAGGAGGATTCAAGGTGGGTGCGCGAGCTCAATAAGGAGGGCGTTGAGTTACAAAAAAAAGCCTTCCAGGGAACTCTTGGCGCGATGCAGCAGAAAGCCAACACTGCGGCAACAAGCGCAATGACTGAAAAATTTAAGAACGACCCACGCTACATGGATGTCACTTTCATCCATGACGAATTCAGCACACCGGGCACCAACACTTCCACCAAGATCAACACAGACTACGACGTCCGATTTGGATATAAGGACTCTCGTGGTAATTTTATCGAATGCTGTCGCGGTGTGGCAGAAGAAGCGTTTTATAAATCCTGGTCACAACAAACAGGAGGCCCACCGGCCGATGCCGATCTAAAGGCGCATCTACACCACGCAGAAAAGTCTCGTTTCCTTGTAACGGACCGATGGCACATGGAGGCGCCAAGAGACTTCACCGATCAAAACAGGAAGGCGATCTCTAACTTCACAATAGTAAAAGAGAGTCAGGCAAAACTTCTTGATCCAGAGGATTTTGGCAGGGTCTATCACGAAAAAGCAGACGAGCAGTTCAGACAGGCGCGGGCAATTGAGCAACAACTCAAGAATGATCCCTCATTAACCCCAAATCAGCAGACGGCGCTGGTGGAAAAGATGAAATCCCATCAGGCCGAAGGCGTAATGCAGGTTAAAAAGGGTATTCAGGCGCTCGACGCTTCTCGTGCGTCTTATGCTCGCCAAGGATATGAGGTTGGGCGGATTCCAGACCCACTGCGCAGCCAGATGGATGCGATACTGGGCTTTGAAGGCACCAAGAGCGATGACGTTGACGCAATGATGAAGCGTCTTGGCGGTGCCGACATGGCTAACGGGTTCAACCAAAAAGTCTCATCGCAGATTGAAAGTCTTAAATGGTCAAAGAAAAACCCCAGCCCGCCAAAGTCCTCTGGCCTCGCGACACACCTAAAGGTAGGTTCCGCCGCAGGTATGTTGGGAGACGTCTTATCGATTGAACAGAGACTAAAACAGGCTGATCAAGGCAGCAATTGGTTTCTAAACTTTGAAGAGGGTGATTCTGAAGCAGAAAAGAAAGCCAAAGCGGTTGCCATCGCTGCGGCCGAGCTCCTGCCCCACGGTCCCACGGATCTTATGGACCGTGGCTTTACGGTGGATGAAAAGATTAAAAGCATCATTGAGCTGCGCGTCAAACAGGGCAAGCCCATAAGCAATGCTGAGATCGGGGGTCTAATCCTCGGTGGTACGATGGTTGAGACTACGAAACGCTTGATTGTCGATCCGCTGAAACCAATTGCTGAAGCATCAACAGAGCTTTTGGCTTCGGCGAGCGATGCCCTGGATCGCATGAAAGAGGCAAGCAATCGGCAAGCGTCTGCAGCTCTGCAGCGAGAAACACACACTGCGGCCTTGGCGTTTCAAAACATGATTGATCTTGGCGCCATTGAGGCCACGCGAATCCACGCGCAGGGATCGAGCCGCCACATTTCAGGGTTTGTTGTCTCTGCCGAGGATTCGCTCATGCTGGAGATCGCCGGTAATCCGCAGTGGGACAACGGGCTGATGGCAAAGTGGGCAATCAAGGACGCAAAAAATAAGGTCATCGTTAGTCCCGAGGCGAAGGCCGCTGGCGACCCCTCCTCTCTACGACTCCAGCTTGCCTCCACTTTTCTTAAGCGCCTTTCTCCCGGCCAATACACCGTTCAAGTCAATGTTTCTGATCCGGTCTCCGGGCGAACCGCTTACGAGCGTCACAAGTTCGAGATTCCTGAATATTTTGATATTTCGGAGATTCACATTATGCGGATCGATGAGAACAATCAGCCCATCACGCCCACTTTGGGCCAATCAGTCGCATCCGATTACGTTCGGGGTGACGGCGTGATGGTCGCGATAGAAGTGCAGGGGACAGTGAGTGAGGATTATCTGCTTGAATGGTTCGTCAATGGGGAGCTATGGAAGAGCAATCCGTCGACCACACCGACAGCTGCATTCATGAAAATGACTATGTCGGAGTTGGGGCCAGTGAAGATCGATGTGCGTGCAATCGATTCAGACGGAGGATCCAACTCTTTTCTTGCCTTCAGAACCATGACCGTGAATGTTCAGTCCCACAGGGCAAAGCCTTTCGAACTCCAACTGGCAAGAGGCGCCAAAGATGGCCCCACGCTCTCGGAGCCGGCGCGCCAAGGCGAGCGGCTGTTCTTTTCCGCTGAAATACCGATGATGGGGTCGGAAAAAGTCAAAGTTCCCGGCGGCCTCTTCTGGAGACTCTTTGACGCGTCGGGCAATCCGGTTCCCCAAGCCGACAGAAAATATATGACCAACGAACGCGGCGGAACAGCATCCAAGGGTTATGAATATCGGATCGGTAATCTGCCGGACGGCGAGTACACGATGACTCTGAGTCACTACCCCAACAATGACCCGTCCCTCGGATATCGGGCGAGTAAGACATTTAGCGTGTTCGTGCCGGTGGCGATTACCGGAATATGGGTAACCGACAAGAAGGGCGACACGACCCATCACCCCAACCTGAAGACAGGGGATGAATCCTTCCTGTACGTGACTTTTGACATGGGCAAAGGGATCGACAGCGTGCACAAGCGTCTGCAAATCAAACGGGCTGGATCGGGTGAGATTCTGGGCGGGGGCGAGGGCGAGCACTACCGCAAAGGTGAAACAAAAGCGCAGCGGGCAGCTATTGGATTGCCCCGCAATACATTCAAGGCAGGAGACAAGCTGATCTTCGAGACGGTTCTGACGGCGGCCGATCAACCTGCAGTGCGCAGGGAGATTGAATTCTATGTGGACCGTTACGACTTTTCTATGTATGCGCCCACGACTGTGACAGCGGGTGAGGAAAAAATGATACGGTTTTCTGTTCCGCCCGAGTTTCGTCCGCCCTATAGCTTCGACATCAGGGGAAACGGGTTATCGGTGTCGGGATTTTCCGGTTCATCAACCAAGGGCACTATACGGGCCCGAAGCAGCGCCTTCAGTTCCCGGGGAAATACGACCCTCGTGGCCAAGGTTACCGATGCCGATGGGCGTATCAGCCCAACCGTCTCGCTAGACATCAGCGTGGTGCCGCCTCCACCGCCACAGCCCAAAATCATCCCAAGTACACCGTCTCCTGCGCCATCCGCCGTGGCCGAAACAGCAGACCAGGATAACCCATGGGAGGAACTGCAAGACCAGTTGATCGATATTCAAACTCAGTACTATCAGGATAAAGCGGCGGCGGAAGCGGAATCCCAGAGAAGACAAGACGAGATCAATGCGAAATATAACAATCTACTTTCGCCGCCGCCCCCATCCCCGTCGATGTCTGGCTCTTCAAACACGGGTTCTTCGTGTACATGCGGGATAAACAATGCCTTAACGCCAGACGCGAATTTGAGTAGGTCGCCGGCCGGGGGTTATACCCCGGGGCAGAGTTATTCTCTTGTCTATAAATGTTGTGGCAGAAACGAGACACATACCGTTGTCATTGACAATAAGGGGTACCCGAAAATTAACGGCAGATTTATCTCAGATTATCTCATTGCAAGGAGTAAGCAATGCGGTTGCAAATAAACGGACCGGGAAGCACTGA